>FRDC01000471.1_pt1 | contig 41530 bp, 64 predicted proteins | sample 1106171 | NCBI WGS metagenome assembly FRDC01 (sample SAMEA3930566, study PRJEB13176) | freshwater metagenome | biome: Drinking water system; feature: drinking water; material: water | place: Singapore | collected 2014-12-20 | reverse complement strand
TGGGCCGCGAGCCGTTCGAAGTCGGCGCGTTCGAACACGTTGTCGCCAGAATCGGTATTGTCTCAGTTTGAATTTTCGGCGTTGCGCTTCTTGTAAGGCCCGCGCGGCTTAAGTGCGGGAGCCATAGCTTCCATCTTCGCCACGATATCCTCAAGCGTCCAAAGCCGATCGGTGATGCCCGCCGCCATCGCCGGGGTGACGCGAAGCGACTTGTGGATACGGCAAAAGTTATAGAACGCGAAATAGAGCGCCAGCGCGTGAATGTGGTTGTCGAGCTTTTTGCTGAAAGCGTTGGTGAGCCGGGTGAAGCGGCGGTTTTGCATCCGGATCGAGAGGTTCATGCGTTCGACATGCGAGGTCGAAACGTGCGCAATGTCTGGATTGCCTTCCACGCGCTGCTTGCGCGCACCGATGCACTCGGCGGGGCTGTAACGGCCCGGCGCAGCCACCGTGGCGCCGTAGAGCTTCACAAGCTGCGCATAGTCAACGTCCGCGCCGAACGCACCTTCTACAGCTTCTAGGTAAGCCTTGTGCCCATCGGTGGTGAGCTGAACGCGGTTGGCAAGACGAGCGCGTAAATCATCCATCAGGATCATGGCGCTCTCGGCGCCACGGTCCCCGACGAAATAGGAAACCATCAGCTTGGTATCGGCGTCGATCGCGGTCCAAGTCCACACGTCGCCAGCGCCTTCCGGCGCGGCCTTCGCAGTCGCGACGTTCTTCTCCTTGGCGTAGCAGAACGACCAGATTTCATCGCACTGGATGCGCGACGCCTTTACGCCCCGAACATGCTCATCGTGAAGCGCGAGCGCGGCCTCGCCAGCCTCAACTAGCAGCTTGGCGACCGTGTTGATCGACACGTCGGCAACGCGGCTGATCGACCGCATGGATAAGCCCTCGCACAGCATGGCGAGGATTTGGACGCGCTTCGAGAGGGGTAGCTTGTTCATGTCCCATATTCATACTGAAACTCTTATTCTTTGCAAGCATTTTCCAATGCTTCTAGCATGCCTGCGAATGTGTCAGATAAAAGAGCGTCCACGTAATGCTCGGGGATGCGGAGCTCTAATGCGATAGCGTAGTTTGAGAACTTTTCGCCCTCCCATACGGGCTTCCGAGCGTTATAAACGGTCCCTGGGCATAGGATCGCCAATGCCATCCACATTGCCTTGGATTCCGACTTATACATTTCGGAGGACTTTTCCGCCGGCGGCGGATTCTCCAGCTCAGACAATAGCTGCCGAAACTTCTCAGGTGTGTTGGTCCGCTCATCGGCACTGTCAAAGACGTGCATCAGCTCTTTGCAGCAGACAAAGCGCTTCCAGCAGACATTAAGCCGTCGGTCGTATCGTATCTCAGTAATCCACAGGGGTTCTGTGTATACGCCATTTGATTGCCGATATTGTTTGATATGGCCATACGAGATGTTCAGATCAAGATCGACCGGAACATACCAAAGCTCATCTTGAGACGAGAGCTTTTTGGCTTCCTCGTCCACCCTTCCTTCCAGCATTACTGGATAAGAATTAAGGGAGCGAGCGTATTTATACAAGCGAAGGAATGTCATAGCGTAGCTGGCACTCGTCAGATAGAGTGCCAGCTACGACTACAGAACCGTTACTGTCAATTCGCCGTCGAGCGTGCGCGTGCGAAGTGCTCCGTTGCGGACTTGAGCGTCCGCCCGGTCAAGCTGGTCCGCCAGCTGTTCATCAGTGACTCTACGAGCATCACCTAAGAAAAACTTCACGTTGACGACAGAAGTTCCCTTAGAGGGGAACATCGTATCACTGACGCGTTGAACTTGGTCGCTCATCCTACCCTCCTTTCCTTCCATCGAGCCTCGGCAGCAGCCTTGGCGATACGTTGACGATCCGCAGGAGATAAGGACGACGCGCGGGCCGCACCTCCTGCACTTCCTTTTGGATAAGGGGTGACATAGCCCTCATCCTCAACTTCACCCGTCGCGATCCGCGCCACCATTACCGCACGGGCAACAGCGTCAGCGGGTCGGTTCTGTCCTTGCGGACCCTTGGGCATAATCTTACAAATTCCTTACCAAGCGGTTGACAAAACCAAATTTGCGTTTCCGCTTCGTTCCTTACGAATCACTATTTAGCCCCTAATACCGTTAAAACTAGGGGTAGGACAACGGGGTCCCACCTCATTCACCGGTTTTCCACCGCAATTCGCCGCTTTAACGGTTGACAAATGACTCGTTTTGAGACTCGCCACCCCCCCCACCTGGTTGCGGGGAAAATGTCAAGCGGGATTTGCACTAATCTGCGCCTCTTGTCGCTTTCGGTTGACACTGTGACAAAGTCGCACTGAACCGCTATTGAACGGCGAACGACCGATCAACGCCCGTCAGCGGACATCGTTTCAGTCAAATTCAAACTGAGACACTACCCATATTCGGCCCGGCTCGCCAGCCGAAAGCGCAAATGGTCGACCAGATAAGGGTAATGCTCCTGCAATACCCGGAACAGGGTGACGACGTCGCCCGAGATGTCGTTGATGAACTCGGCATTGGGGCGTTGCCGGCGGCGCAGGAAGATGCCGCCCATGCCGACAAAGGGCTCGGCATAGCGGCGGTGGTCGATCGCATCGATGATTGGCACGATCGTGCCGGCCAGGTTCTTCTTCCCGCCGATATAGCCCGCGACGGGACGGACGGGGCGAACTGCAGTTAACGAACTCATCACGCACTCCATGCAAAAGCATCCCACCCGATCGGTCGGGTGCGGGATGGGCCGAACCGGCCATTTGGTCCATGGCGCGTGCGAGCGCGTCGGTTATCGGCGTTGGCGCGCCGATGCCCCCGCCCCGACCCGGAGCGGAGGCGAAAGGGTTCAGCGTGCCGGCGCCGCCGCCGGCGTCGCGCCGAGCCGCTCATAGGGCGCCCAGCTCACCGCCGGCAGGCCGATCCAGTCGTTGATCGCCTCAAGCCGCCGCATCAGCGGCTCGATCTCGGCAAAATGGAACACGTCCGCCGCCTTGGCGGGATCGCCCAGCCCGCCGGCATTTTGCGGGATGATGCCGAGCAGCACCGGCGGCACGCGGTGCGCGGCGAGCATATCGTCGCGCGCCACCGATTTGACGTTCAGGAACTCATCCTTGGCGCCGGTCTCGCCGATCGGGATCAGCTTCACCCCGTCGGGCTTGCCGTTGGGGATATGGAGGAACAGGTCGCGGAAATTGCCCGGCCCCTTGCTCTGGCCGATCTGCGCCTCCAGCGCGTCGGCGTCGGCCTCACTGAACTCCGACTCGCTGATGTAGAGGATGTAGCCGGCATGGCTGCCGTTGATGTAATAGCGGCGGCGGAACAGCGTCGCCGCCTCGCCGAGCAGCCCGGCCTGCAACGCCGAAAGCCATTCGGGGCAGCCGTAGATTTCCTGCGCCGCATCATCCTCGGCGATCTGGAAGACATAGCCCGAGCGGAAAGACGTGGCCCCCGTCCAATCCGGCGCCCACCAATGAACGTCGTCGCGGCCGACGCGGGTATTCACCGCCGGCACGCGCAGCAGCGCCATCGGGCGGCTCGCCATGTTGTCGCGCCGTTCGGCATAGCAATTGCCCATCAGCAACAAATCGAGCACCAGCTTTTCGAACTCACGCCGCGATAGCCAGCGGCTCGGGATGAAGTGGCGCGACAGCTGGTTGCGCTTGTAGATGATCGCCGATCGGTGGTGCGGACTCATGTTGAGCGTGCGGGCAAGCGCGACCGGCGGCAGTGGCGGCTCGTACCAGCGCCCGTTCCAGAGCGATTCGCTCGTCCACAGATAGCCCCCGCCCGCCTCGAGCACCGGCTCGGGATCGCCGAAGCGGAACGCGCGCGAGCTGGCGATGCGGCTCTTCTTCGCCGGCCCGGCGGCACCGGCCTCGCCAATGAGCGTGGGCATTTGCGCCGCCGCCGATTCCGTCATTTGCTGCTCCATGCGCGGTGATCCTCATTCTCGATTTGCGGGTGCCGGCGGAGGCCGGGTCCAGTGGCTCGTGGTAAAGCGCGTGCATAATCGCCCAGGCGAGGTCGGCATGGCCGGTGTCGCCGGCGCGGCTCGCCCTGAAGGTCACCTGGCGCCCGCTATCGGTCGTCGCCGGGTAGATCGCCATGAACGAGTTGATGATGTCCTTGGCGCCGCCGTCGAACTCGAGCCGCCCGGCGCTGATCACGTTCTTCGCCTTGAAGACCATCTGGCTCTTCAGCTCGACCGAATAGCGCAGCGCGGTCACGCGCGGCCATTTCTGGCGCACGAGCTGGAGCACGGCGGCGCCGGCGCCGGTGGTGTCGATCCCGATATAGGTGACGTTGTACTTGTCGACCATTTTCAGGATCGCCGCCGCCTGCAGCGTGAAATCCAGCCCCTTCAGCCGCTGCTTTTCGATCACCCGGAACTTGCCGCCCGGCTCCTTGGGCGCGGCGAGCGCGACGAGCGCGGCGTCGTCGCCATTGGCGCTCTCCTGCGGGTCGTACCCCAGCCACACCTCGCCGGCATAGGGGCGCAAGGCGAACGGGTCGAAATCGTGGCGCCACACCTCCCAGCTGTCGACCGCGCAGCGGCGCATCAAATTGAACGGGAACACCGATTGGCTGTCGTCGATAAACTGGCAGAGGAACAGGTTCGCGAATTCATCGGGGCTGTAATCGAGCTGCAGCTCGCCCAGATCGAACAGATCGCAGCCGCCCGCCTCGGCATCGTGAATGCTCACGATCTGGCGCCACACCCCGTCGCCGCCCAGCGCGCCGTCCTTCAGCGCGGCATGGCTGATGTCGATCTTGACGCGCTGATCCTTGGGCCGTTTGGCGTTGAACCGCTCGCCGCTCCACATCGCATAGGCTTCATGCGCAAGCGTCGAAGGGGTCGAGAAATAGGTCTTACGATAGCGCTTCTGGCTCGCCATCGCCGAGGCGACCTTGTTGATCTGCTCGAAGCCGTGGATCCAGAAGCATTCGTCGACATAAACGTCGCCGTGATAGCCTTGGGCGGTGCGGTAATTGGTGCCGAGGAAATAGAGCTTGGGCGGCTCGCCCTCCGGCCCCTCCACCCCGTCCAGGTCGAGCACGATCGGGTCGCCTTCCAGCTTCACCCCGGTCGCGTTCAACACGAATGCGCAGATGTACTGGCGGAAGATATTGGCCTGGGCGCGGCTCGCCGAGATGAAGATCTGGTTGTTGCCGGTTTCGATCGCGCGGATCAGCGCCTCGCGGGCGAAGTAGAAGGTGGCGCCGATCTGGCGGCTTTTCAGGATGAACCGCGTCTTCAGCGTGGTCGAACCCAACAGCTCGGCCTTGGGCGATCGCCACCCGCGCTGATACTCGAACAGGCCCTTGTCGAACGCGTCGATCAGCGCCTGCTGATGCTCCTGCGTCAGGTGGTTCTTGCGCTTTTTCTTGCGCTCGCCGGCGTTACGGTTTTGGACTTTGGGGTTCAGGTCGCCCTCATGGCCCCCCGGCGCCTCATAGCGGCGGACGCGGGCGAAGCGCTCGGCCTGGCGGGCGAGGAGATCGATGTCGCGCACGTCGCGCCCGTTTTTGTCGGGCTTCAGCACCAGCCGGCAATATTCGGCCTCGGTCACCCCCTCCATGCGCTCCAGCGGGCTTGCCTCGTCCCAGCGATCGCGCGCCTTCCAGCTGCGCACCGTCGCCGGTTTCAGCTCGAGCACCTCGGCCACCTGTTCGCAGGTGTAGCCGGCCCAGAAGTAATGCTTGGCACGGCGCCGCGCATCGAAGGGGATGGGGTCATTCATTGCGGCGGACGCTAACCGCGCGCCCCCGCCGCTGGCGCCGCCCGCTTGTTGTAAGCGCGCGCTTTACAACAGCGCAACATTGCTTCGCGCCGCCCGATCAAGCTCCGTTGCGCGCGTCGAAAAGGTCCGAACAGACCCCATCAGCCGGAGCGCGCCCGCAATGCCCAAGGTCTCCAAATTCTTCCGCGTCGCCGTCGAGGGTGCCACCGCCGACGGTCGCACGATCGAGCGCCAGCAACTGCTCGACATGGCCGCGACCTATAACCGCAACACCTATGCGGCGCGCGTGAACATGGAGCATATTCGCGGCATCACCGCCGATCCGCCGTTCCGCGCGCTGGGCGACGTGATCGCGCTGAAGACCGAGGAGATCACCCTCGATGTCGCGGGCACTCCGGAAAAGAAGCTGGCGCTGTTCGCCCAGATCGAGCCGACAGACGATCTGCTGAAGATCAATGCGGCGAAGCAAAAGCTGTTCAGCTCGGTCGAGATCAACCCCAATTTCGCGGCGAGCGGCAAGGCCTATCTGATGGGCCTGGCGGTGACGGACAGCCCGGCCTCGCTCGGCACCGAAATGCTGCAATTCGTGGCAGGGCAGCGCGAAAAGGGCGCCGATCCCCTCGCCGCGCGCCGCTCGGCCCCCAACACGCTGTTCACCGCCGCCGAGGAATCGGCGATCGAGTTTGAGGAGGTCGCCGCGATCCCCGGCGACGCGGCCTCGCGCGGCTTTTTCGAAGCCGCCGGCGCGTTCTTCAAGAACCTGGTCGCCCAGCAACAGGGCGCGCAGCCGGCGCCGGTGCCGGCGCCCGCCCCCAGCCCGGCGCCCGCGCCCCACTCACCCGCCAACGATAACGATCAGCGCTTCGCCGCCATCGCGAGCGGCATGGAAGCGCTCGTGAAAGGCATCGACGCGATGCGCGAGGAATTCAGCGCTTCGCTCAGCACGGTGAAGGCCGACGTCGCCAAGCTCAACGCGACGATCGACAACACCGCCGCCCCCGGCCAGTCCGCCCGCTCGTCCGCCACCGGCGGCAACGGCCAGATCCTGGCCGATTGCTGATCGCTGCGCCCCGCCCGTCCGCCCTCGCCACAGGAACCGCTGATCATGAAGAACACCACCCGCAAGCTCTTCAACGCCTATCTCGACCGGATCGCCGGGATTAACGGTGTCGCCCGCGAGGACGCGTCGGCGAAATTCGCTGTCGCGCCGGTGGTCGAGCAGCGGCTCGTCGAGAAGATCAAGCAATCGAGCGAGTTCCTCTCGCAGATCAACATGATCGGCGTCGATCAGCAGGAAGACGTTACGCTCGGCCTGGGCGTCACCCGCCCGCTCGCCGGTCGCACCAACACCGCCGCCGGCAACCGCCGCACGCCGACCGACCCGACCGACAGCAGCCAGATTAACACCTATCGCTGCGTGCAAACCAACTTTGATTGGGCGCGCAAGTATGCGCTGATCGACCAGTGGGCGCACCGCCCCGATTTCCAGATCATCATGTCGAGCGCGATCCAGAAACAGGAAGGCCGCGATCACATCATGATCGGCTGGAACGGCACCTCGGTAGCGGCGGCGACCGATCGCGTGGCCAACCCCCTCCTTCAGGACGTCAACAAGGGCTGGTTGTACCAAATCCGCACCAACGCGCCCGAGCGCGTGCTGAACGACGGTGCGCTTACCGCGAACCCGACCAAGGCAGTCTATGTCGACGCCTCGGGCGATATCGGCGTCGATGTCGATTACGCCAATCTCGACGCGGTGGTGTACGATGCCGTGCAGCTGCTCGCCGAATGGCACCGCGACGATACCGATCTCGTCGCGATCATCGGTCGCGATCTGCTGCACGATAAGTTCCTGAACGTCATCAACGCGGCGGGCGACAAGGCCACCGAGATGGAGGCGCGCGATCGCATCCTCACGCTGCCCAAAATGGTCGGCGGCAAGCGCGCGATCGTGGTGCCGTTTTTCCCGGCCAATGCGGTGCTGGTCACCAGCCTCGATAACCTGTCGATTTACCTCCAGAACGGCACGCGCCGCCGGATGCTGAAGGACGAGCCCGAGCTCGACCAGATCGCCAACTATGAATCGGTCAACGTCGCCTATGTCGTTGAGGATTACGAGCGGGTGGCGCTGGTCGAGAACATTGTGATGGGCAAGAAGCCCGCCGCGCCCGCGAACTGAGCCGCACCATGAGCCTCGCCCGCCGCCACTATGAACGCGTCATGGCCCAGCAGCGCTCGGCCACCCTCGCCGTGGCGGCGGGCGAGCGCGCCCCGGCGGCGGCGAGCGCTTATGAACTGATGCGCGCGCGGCTCGGCAACGATCTGCGCCGCCTGCGCGAAATCCAGTCGGTCGAAAAGAAGATCGAGCTCAAGCGCGACTTGCTACCCGAATATGACGCCTGGGTGGCGGGCGCGCTCGCGGCGGATGCGCCGACCGAAGACGAGATCGTCACCCACGCCATGATCTGGCGGATCGACATCGGCGATTTCGCCGGCGCGCTGCCGATCGCGCGGCACGTGCTCAAGCACCGCCTGCCGCTGCCCGAGCGGTTCGATCGCACCGCGCCCACCCTGCTTGCTGAGGAAGTCGCCGAAGGCGCGCTGAAGCTGCTCGGCAAAAGCGAGCCGTTCGATCTCGCCGTGCTGCGCGAGGTCGACGCGCTGGTCGCAGACGAAGACATTTTCGACCAGGTCCGCGCCAAGCTCGAAAAGGCGATGGGCCTTGCCTTCGCGCTCGCCGCCGATTCGCTCGGTGCGGATGGCCCCGCCGGCGCCCAGCGCGCCGGGCTCACCCAGGCCCGCCGTCATCTCTCCCGCGCCCTCGATCTCGACGGCAAATGCGGGGTGAAGAAGCGGATCGAGCAGATCGATTCCCAGCTGAAGAAGCTGGGCGAGGAGGAAGCATGAACCCCTGGATCTTGTTCGCCCTGTTCGTGGTGGTGCTCGCGCTCGCGCTGCTGATGCCGCGTCGACACCACGATCACCTGAACCCCGGCACGCCGCGCCGCCAGCGCCCGCGCCGCTGAAGCTTTCGCGGGGCCGCGCCCCCGCCACGAACTCGCCCCGCGGCGCTCGGGGGGCGGCACTGTCGGCACCCCGGGGGCCTAGTCCCCCGATCGGTGCTCGCCGCTGCCTCACCCCCCGTAAACCGCGCAATTTGAGGAACCAAGTTGACCGGCTTCGTCGCCTCGCCCAGCCCGCCGCCCGCGCCGATCGCCGACGCGATCGCCGGCGATGGCTGGTGGCCGGCGCTGTCGATCGCCGCGTTCCGCGAAGCCGTACGCGTGCCGGCGAGTGCGGCGAGCGATGCGCGGGTGCGCGAGGCGCTGATCGGCGCCGCGCTCACCGTGGCGGACGCGCTCGCCAGCTGGCGCACGGCCCAGCAAGCGACCGGCGCCCAGAGCCTTGCGCAGCTCGGCCCCGCCGTCGTCGGCGGCGAGCCGCGCGCGCTCATCCTGTGGCGCCGCGCGGTCTATGCCACCGCCGCTGCCGATCTCGTCGAAACGCATGGCGATATCGCGGCCACCGATCAGGGCGCCAAGGCCAATGCCGAGGAACGCCTCCACGCCGGCACCCAGCGCCGCGCCGCGACGGTCGCCATCCGCGACATTCTCGGCCGCCCGCGTACGCGGAGCGCGCTGCTGTGATGACGGTCGCCGCGCTCCAGGGCGAATGCCTCGATGCGCTGGTGTGGCGCGCGGTCGGTCGCGGCGCCGACGCCGCCGATCTGGTGCTCGCCGCCAATCCGGGACTCGCCGCCCGCGCCCATGCCCTTGCCGAGGGCGAGCTGGTGACGATCCCCGATCTTCCCGGGGCGGCCAGCCCCGAACCCCTTGTCCAGCTGTGGGATTGACGGATGCAGCATCACCGCCTGTTTGACCTGATCGAAGCGGCCATCGCGGTGGCGGCCGGAATCACCCCGGCGGCGCTCGGCGCGTCGGTCAGCCTCGCCTATGAGCGCGGGCTTACCTGGGGGGACCGTTTCGGCCGCCTTCTGGTCGGCATTGTCGTCAGTTACTTCACGACGCGGGTGGTCGACGCGATGTGGCTCGACGATCCGTTCCTGTTGCAGGCCGTGAGCTTCACGCTCGGCATGATCGCCTACAAGGCCACCCCGCCGATCGCCCAACAGCTCACCGATATCGTGGTCGGACTGCCCGCGCTGATCCGCGCCAAATATTTCCCGCCGCACAAGGATGATGCGCAAAAGGGAGGCGATCAGTGACCGGCCCCAGCGAACCCGCCTGGCTCATCGCCGCGCGCGCCAAGCTCGGCACGCGTGAGGCCGCCGGCCCCGCGAATAACCCCACCATCATCGGCTGGGCCAAGCGGCTGGGCACGGCGGTGCTCGGCATCGCCTATAATGCGGACAGCGTGCCCTGGTGCGGGCTGTTCGTCGCCACCTGCATGGCCGAAGCCGGCATCGCGCCGCCGTCGATCGCGGTGCGGGCGTCGTCGTGGGACAAGTTCGGCGAGCCGGCGCGCCCGTTCGTCGGCGCGGTGCTGCGCTTCGCGCGCCCCGGCGGGGGCCATGTCGGCTTTGCGGTCGGCGAGGACGCCACCCGATTCTTCGTGCTCGGCGGCAATCAGGGTGATCGCGTCTCGATCGTCCCGATCGAAAAGGCGCGGTTGGTCGCGTGCCGCGCCCCTCGCGGCTGGACGGGGCCTCGCGCGCCGCTGCCGGTCATGAGCGGCGCGGCCAGCTCGCGCAACGAGGCATGAGGAGAGACGCGCCATGAAGCTGCTCAAGCTTGCCCTGCCCGCCCTTGGCCGCTGGCTTGCCGCCGAATGGGGCTGGCTGGTGCTGCTGATCGCGGTCGGCGCGGCGGGCGCGGTCTATGTCGCGTTCCGGCATCTCGAGAGCGATCGCGCCGCGCTGCTCGGCTTCGCACGGCAAGCGTGCGCCAGTGCCGGCGAGGGCTTCGACGCGAGCAGCAAGATCACGAAAAACGCGCGCGGCAAGCAAATCACCGCCCGCTTCCCGCGAGGCCAGCTGTGCGCCGAACGGATCGCTGCGCTGGCGAAGTTCGAGCGGGAGACGGCGGAGCAGAGCGCCCGCGTGCTCGCCGATCACGCCCAGGAGACCGAGCGCCGCACCGTCGCCGATCGCGCCCAGCGCGACGCGCAGGGGCGGGCCAGCGCGCAAGCCGAACAATCGATGGAGCAGCACAATGCGACAGTGCCGGATGATGATCGCGTGGACGGCGCCTGGCTTGGCGCTCTTGGCCGCGTTGCCGGGATGCGCGAGCCGGATTGAGCTGCCCGTCGATCGCCCCGTGCCGGTGGCGGTGCCGCTCGAGCGGACCCCGCCCGCCGAGCTGCTCGCCTGCGCCCGCCGCGACGCGCCCTTGCCCTCGGGCGCGGGGAGCTGGGCGGTGATTCCGCCGCATGTTCGCGCCGCCCTGATCGCGCTCGCCCGCGCCGCCGGGGAAAATGCCGATCGCCTCGATCGGCTCGTCAACTGGAACGCCCCGGGCCGCTGCCCGGTGAAGGAGCCCCAATGATCCGTCACGTCGTTTCCCTTCTCGCCGCCGGCCTTGCTCTCGCCGCCCCCGCGCCCGCGCTCGCCCAAACGCCCGAGCCCAGCTTCTCGGCGGTTGGCACCCCAACCGATCGCAACCCGGCGCCCATCAAGCTCAGGTGCTGGGATGGGGTGGCGGCAGCCTGGAAATCATGTTCGCAGCCCGGAGATGCCAGCGCGGCGAAGCAAGATCTCCAGCTCGCCGCCGAACAGTCGATCGCCACGCGCCTGGGCGATCCGGTCGCGCCTGTCGCGGGCAGCACCAATGCCCGGCTTGCCGCGATCGATGGCAAGCTCGGCGGCACGCTCACCGTCAATCTCGCCCGGATCGGCGGGGTGGACGTTGATCCGAACGCCGTCCAGCCGGTCACGGCCACGCAGCTGCCCGCCGCGCTCGGGCAAACCAACATGGCCGGCTCGCTGCCGGTGGTGATCGCCAGCGATCAGCCCAGCCTGCAGGTCCAGGCCGGCGGCGCGGCCGCCGATGGCGCCGCCGCCAGCGGCCAACCGCTACCCTTTGGCGGGATCTTCAACAGCACCCGCCCCAGCTACACCAGCGGCCAGCGGACGCAGGCGCAGTTCGATTCGGGCGGCAACCTCTCGACCACGCTCTGCAACACCACCGGCGGCTGTACCAGCATCGGCTCGCCCTCGGCCGATGCGGCCAGCTCCGGCACGGGGTTGCAGGTCACCACGCGCGGCACCGTTTACAATGGCGGCAGCTGGGATCGCCAGCGTGGCGACACCAGCGGAACCTGGGTGGCGCAATCGGCTACGAGTAATGCGGGCGTTGCGCTTTCCACGAGCGTCAGCGGCGCGGCGGAGACCGCCCGCGCCATCAAAACCAGCGGCGCCGGCAATCTCTACCGGGTGGCGATCACCACCGGCGGCGCGGCCGGATTCCTGATGGTCTTTGATGCGACCAGCGCCCCGGCAGATGGTGCCGTCACCCCCCGCATCTGCCGGGTGGTGGCGGCGAACAGCAGCCTCGAGGTGGTTTTCAACGCGCCGGTGAATTTCGGCACCGGGATCACCGCCGTCTTCAGCACCACCGGCTGCTTTGTCAAAACCTCGAGTGCGACGGCGTTCATCGAAGGCTATTTCCGGTGAGGGCCGCCCGCCTGCTGCTTGCGCTTGCGATGTGGCTGGCGCTTGGCCTTGCCCCGATGGCGGCGGCGCGGCAGCCCGGGCTGGTGCGGCTGCGCGCGGTGATTGACGGCAAGGCTGAGACGCGGCTGCGCTGGGCGCCACCCGCGCTTGTCAACCCGATTACCCGCCGTGTCTCGGGCACGCCCGCTGTTCAATCGCTGGCAGCGAACCAGGATTACATCATCATTTGCGATACGCCGATCACCGGCGAGCTGACGATCCTTAACGGTCGTAACATCGTGCTCATCGGCTGCACGATCAACGGGCGACTCAACGCCAAATTCTTCAGCGGGGTCTTCCACGCCGAGGGGCTGTTGATCAGGCCGCCGGTCAATACCGACGGCGTGGGCTGGGGCGCCACCGGTACGCCCACCGGCGTCATGCGGCTCCAGAACGTGAGAATGGAGGGCTTGCAGGGGTGCAACAACACCGGCGCGGGGTGCAATCACAGCGATTGCTTCCAGCCGCACGGCGATGTGGCTGGCATTCAGGTGGATCGGCTCACCTGCTACAATAATTATCAGGGCTTTATCGTTGCGCCACAGGGCGCGCGCGGGTTTAGCGACATCCGGCGGTTCAACTATGTTGATGCCGGGCCGGCGAATTCGGATGGCGGCAACCCGTCGACCGGCGCCTGGTTCAGCGATACCGATCAAAGCGGCGGCACCGGCCAAAAGCCTTATTTCATCGCCTGCTTTCACTGCTATGTGCGCCCGCGCGTGGCCTCGCAATTCTGGTACAAGGGAACCTATCCGTTCCCGCGCACCGCGTTCAGCGTCGGCGGCACCGCCATTCGTGTGATCGAAAATGCAGACGGATCGGTTTGTTACGGGCAACCGCTCCAAATTCGCGGCATCGTCGCTCGCGATGGCACGTGCCGCGTGATCATCCCCGGCGATCCGCCCGGCGGTGACTTCGTGCCGCTCTCGGTCGTCACCAACTATGTGTCCCCGGGCTATATGGGGCCGTCCCGGCTCACCCCCTGATGATCAAGCTCGCTTCGCTCCGCGCCGCGCTCCAAGCCGCCCTGCCCGCGCTGCGCGTCGATCCCGATCGGCTCGCGGTGTTTGTCGACAAGGGGCGCACCGTCGCCCGGCTGACGCCGGCCCTCGGCTATGAGCTGCGCTACGAATGCAGTCTCTGGCTGCCGGAGTTCGTCGGCGGGATCGACACGGTGATGGTGCCGCTGCTGCTCTGGCTGCGCGAGCATCAGCCCGATCTCTTCCAGCGCTTTGACCGCGATGACGAAGCGATCGTGTTCGCCGCCGATATCCTCGATCCCGATCGCACCAATCTGCTGATCCGCTTCGAACTCACCGAGGCGGTGCAGCTCGCCGCGCGCGGCGACGGCTCGGGCTGGGATATCACCCGCCCCGCCGAGGCCACGATGGCGGACGAGGAACTGCGCGAGCTGCTCGGCTTCCCGCCGCTCACCACCGGCGACAGCCGCTTCGCCGGCGAATGAGCAGCCCGGCCGATCTGGTCGAAGCGCTCGAGGCGCTCGCCGCACGGCTCGATGATCGCGCCCGGGTGAAGCTCGGTCGCTCGCTCGGTGCCGAACTGCGCCGGTTGAACGCCGAGCGCATCCGCGCGAATCGAACCCCCGAAGGCGCGCCGATGGTGCCGCGCAAGGCACGCCGGCCCGCGCCCGCCAAGCTGGGCAAGCCCCCGGCGCTCGATCCCCGCAAGCGCGGCCGCATGTTCCGCAAGGCGGCGACGAACCGATATCTCCGCGTCCGCGCCGCGCCGGAAGAACTCCAGCTCGGCTATTTCGGCACCGCCGCCACGATCCTGATCCAGCATCAGGAAGGCGGCACCTATCGGGTGAGCCGGGATACCGACGCTCAGGCCGATTACCCGGCCCGGCCACTGCTCGGCCTGCCGCCCGAGGATCGCGCGCGGATCCTCGATCGCGTCGCCCAATTGCTGTGATGTTGTAAGCGCGCGCTTTACAACAGCGCGCGCTGGCGTGGGCCATGGGCGGGCGGCGAGATCGCCGCCGTGCCCGAGCTCCAACTTCCCGCCGCCACGGTCGATCTGTCGCGCTTGCCGCGACCCGATCTGATCGAGCAGACGAGCACCGAGGCCGAGCGGCAGGCGCTGATCGATGCGGTGGTCGCGCGCTTCCCTGCTTTTTCGGCGCTGCTCGAATCGGATCCCGCGATCAAACAGGCCGAGGCCTTCGCCTGGCGCGTCGCGGTGCTGCGGCAGCAGTTCCAGGATGGCGCCGCCCAGCTGCTGCTCGCTTATGCGCGCGGCGCCGCGCTCGATCATCTCGGCGCGCTGATGGGCGTCACCCGCCTCGTCGTCACCCCCGCCGATCCCGACGCCGGCACGCCCGCCGTGCTCGAGGCTGATGACGATCTGCGCCAGCGCATCGCGCTCGCTCCCGCCAGCTTTTCCGTGGCGGGGCCGGAGGCCGCTTATGTGTTCTACGCCCGCGCCGCCGACGCGCGCGTGGCAGACGCGACCGCGATCAGCCCCTCGCCGCGCGAAGTGATCGTCACTCTCCTCGCCGCCAGCGGAAACGGCACCGCCCCGCCCGATCTGATCGCGGCGGTGGAGGCGATCGTCTCAAGCAAGCCGGTGCGCCCGCTCACCGATCTGGTGACCGTGCAGTCGGCCGCGCTGGTCGATTTCGCGATCGACGCGCGCCTCACCCTGTTCGCCGGCCCCGACGCCAATCTCGTGGCCGGCACCGCGCGCGCGTCGCTCGATTCCTATCTCGCGCGCTCGCGGCGGCTGGGGCGCGACATCACGACGAGCGGCATCATCGGCGCGCTGATGGTGGAAGGCGTCCAGAAGGTCACGCTCGTGGCGCCCGTCGGCGATGTGGTGTGCAATCGCACCCAGGTCGCCCACCCGACCGCGATCAGCGTCACGGTAGCCGGCTATGCCGAATAGCCTGCTCCCCCCGAACGCGACGCCGCTGGAGCGCGCTTTCGAGCTCTCCGCCGCCGATCGGCTGGAAGCGATCGACCTTCCGCTCGATCGGCTGAAGGATCCGCGCACCTGCCCGGCCGAGCTGCTGCCCTTCCTCGCCTGGGAGTGGAACACCAGCCGCTGGAACGCCGATTGGACCGAGGCCGAGAAGCGCGATGTCGTCGCCGATGCGATCCGCATCGCGCGGATCAAGGGCTCGCGCGCCTGTGTCGAGGAGGTGATGGCCCGCCACGACGCGCTCGCCTACCTCGTCGAATGGTGGGAGGAGCAGCCGCGCGGCGAGCCGGGCACCTTCACCGTTTTCCTGCCGCTCGATTCCGCCGGCGGGGAGCGCGCCACGCCCGCCTTCGCCCGCGCGATCATCGAGGACGTGATCCGCCACAAGCCGCTCTCGGCGCATTTCGTCTTCGCCTATCGCCTCCAGCTCGCGGCGCGGATCGGCTCGGTCGGCGCGGTGCGCACCACCCTGTTCGGTCGGTTGGACATGGCGCTCGACCCCAATGAGACGCTGCCGTGGGACGATTATCTCGCCACCGAAATCGGCGAGCCGATCGAGAGCGAGGCCGGCGCGCTACTGGAGATCGCCTGATGCCCTTCACGCTTACCTTCACCCGGGCCGGCCAGGAGAAGTTCATCGCCGCCCAGCTCGGCGACGATATCGATCTCACGGTTACCGAGGTGGGGTTGACCGACACTGCGTTCGTGGTCGCGCCCACGCTCGAAGCTGTGCCCGGCGAACATCGCCGCGTCGGAACGATCTCGGGCGACGCGGTGGGCAACAATATCGTCCACCTGATCGTGCGCGACGACAGCGCTGCCGGCTATGGCGTGCGCGGCTTCGGGCTTTACCTTTCCGATGGCACGCTGTTTGCCGTCTATGGCCAGGCCGATCGCATCGTCGAGAAATCGACGCTCACCTCGCTCTATTTCGCCGTCGATATCGCGTTCCCGGCGGGCGACGCCGTCTCGGTAAGTTTTGGCGACACCAGTTTCCTCGATCCGCCCGCCACCACCGAGCGGCGCGGGGTGATCGAGATCGCGACCGGTGCCGAGGCGCAGGCCGGGCTGGACGCCGTGCGCGCGATCGTGCCGGCGACGCTCAAGCTGGTGCTCGATGCGTTCCGCGCGGCGGTGAATGCCGATATCGCCGCGCTTCAGGCCGCGTTCGCCGCCTATCAGGCGCAGCTCAACGCCAATTTTGCCGCCTTTCAGGCCGCGACCAACGCGGCGATCGCCACGATCACCGCGCGGACGATCACCGGCGCGGGCCTTGCGGTGGGCGGCGGCAGCCTCGCGGCGAACCGCACCATCACCGTCCCCGCCGCCAGCGCCGCCGAACTGCGCGCCGCCGCCGATGCGACCAAGGCGGTTACCCCCGCGAGCTTCGGGGGGCTGCCCCGCTCGCTCGGCAATCCGGCCTATGAGGTGCTGCCAGGCGGCAAGTGCATCCAGTCCGGCCAGGTGCGCAGCGGCTTTTCGGACCAGGGCAGCATCAGCATCACTTTCCCGATCGCGTTCGCCGATGCCGATTACGATCTGCAACTCACCGCGATCATCCCGAGCGCGGGCGATTTCGACAATTACCCGCAGGAGATCGCCGGCACCCGCACCGCTACCGGGGTGACGATCTACCTGCAGGACGCAAGCACCGGCGGTTCGGGGCAGCTCACCGGCTTCAACTGGCGCGCGGAGGGACGGGCATGATCCATTGGAGCGCGAGCCGCGCCGGCTTTCTCCATGGCGGGATCCACGATCTCCCCGATGACGCGGTGCCGGTGAGCGACAAGCGCCACCGGGCCTTGCTCGCGGGCAATGCGCGCGGCGGGCGGATCGTCAGCGACGCGCGCGGCCGCCCGCGCCTGGAGATGCCGGCCAGCCGGATCGAGGCCATCCGCGCGGCCAAAACGCGCGCGATCAAGGCCGAGGCTCGGCGGCGCATCCTCGCAATCGCGCCGCTGCACCGTCAGGCGAATGATAATGCAGCGCTCGCAGCGGCCGCGCTGGTCGGCCACCTGAACGAGCTGGCGAATGCCGCCCTCGATCGCCGCGCGCGAATCGATGCGATCCGCGCTCGATCGAACGAAATCGAGGCGTTGCTGGCCGATCTCGAACGCCCCGCCTTGGAGGCCTTCAACCCCGTCGAGAACGCGCTTTGGGAGACGGTGCCGTGAAGATTTCTGGCCTGCCGCTGGTCGGGCGGCTCCTCGACGGCACCGAGCGACTGCCGATCGTTCAGGACGGCGTCACGCGGGGCCTTAGCCTTGCGATGCTCCTCAATAGCGTGGCCGCGCTCTTGCCGGCCGCGTTTCGGGGGCCGCCCGGGGGCAGCAACAACACCTATGCACGCCGCGAAGACGTCGCCATCGCCGAAGTGCCCGAAGGAACCGATCTCATCTGGCTCGCCGACGAGGCAGAACCTTGGATATATGATCCCGAAATCGATGCCGATGCCGTCGATGCCGACCCCGAAAGCAGCGTTCTGGATGCCAACGGCCGGGGATTCACCCGGCGCAACCGCCTTCGAGATGCGCTGGCGAGCGACCAGGGCGGCGCGAATGTCGGCCTGCAGGCCCCCGGCGCCGGTTCGATCAAGCGTTGGCTGTCCGAAAAGCTCGGCCGCGATTTGAAAACAGTGCGGGACAAGGGCGCGGTTGGCGATCGCTGGACCGATGATCTCCCCGCATTTCAGGCAGCCATCGCCGACGCTGCGACCAACGATCAATATCCCGCCCCCTTGATCGTGCCTGCAGGCCATTATCACCGTACCGCCGCGCTCGGCCTGCCCGGCCATGCCTTTCTGCGCGGCGACGGGCCGAGCTCGGTGCTCAACAGCCAGAACAAGAACCTTCAGGCGCCGATCCTAACCAACGCGGATCCTTATGGCTGGGTTGGCGGGGTCTTGAAGGATTTGCAGCTTTTCGGCGGCACTCATGGCGTAAAGCTCAACGCGGCGTCCGAGAATGCGAACCTCACACTCTGGGGCGTCAGCATGGCGCTTCAGACCAAGGCCAACATCGAAGCGAACAAGCTGCTGCAGACCACCTATCTCTTTGGTGGCACGCTGAGCGCGGCGCCCTACGGCATCCGCGTCAACGACTGGACGACTAATCTGCTGATGACGGTGGGCACCCAGTTCACCGACCATGCTGTGTCCTCGCTCCGCCTGCGCACCTGCCAAGGCGTCGCCCTGATCGCGCCGCGCTTCGAGGGACGCGGCGCGGTCGCCCGGTTGCGGGTGTTCGATGCAACCATCGCCAACGGGCAGCAACGTTTGACGAGCGCGACCGGCGCTTTCACCGCCGCCCATAAAGGTCGCGGCATCGTGGTGCAGCGCGCCAACGGCATCGGTGAGCCATTTCGAACCGCGATCGCCGATGTCATCAGCCCGACACAGGTCGATTTGCTCGATCCTGCGCCTGCCGCCTTTAACAACGTCATCGCCGATATCGACGGGCCTTTTGGCGCGACGATCGATGTCGAGGATGTCAACGGATCGTTCCTGGTGCAAAGCGGTTACTTCGAAAAAACTCAGGAATACGTTTTGAGGGCGCGGCGCGCCAAGAACATCCTCTTCGATAGCTGCCATTTCACCGGCCAAACGGCGGGCTATAGCCCGGCGATTGCAGATGGTTTCCAGCCCTACCGCTGGGATGTGGATGACAGCGTCATCACGCTCCGCAACTGCCACGCCAATTTCCCGACGGCGACCCCGCCGCATGTTCGACTAGAAGGGGAGAATGTCAACTTCTACCCGAGCTATGCCCAGTATTTCGGTAACGATTACTGTGGCGGTGTGGCGGCGAAGTCGTTTGACATCAATAGTAATGTCTTCAACATAATCACAATACAGTCAATTCAGACGCCAGGCCCTCGCAACTTTCGGGCGTTGTTCGGCACGTTGGCGCTGCGCTATGTAGGTTACAACGCCAATGGTACAATTTTCCGCATGTATTCGGCGATCTATGACGTCAAGATATTGGCGGGCCGCGGCACGTCGGCGAACAAGCTGATAATCACCTTCACCGAGCAAGCGGCGCGCCGTGACGACGGCCTGGGCGGGGGCACGATCACTCTGGCTTATGACAGCACCGCTGAGAACGCGGTGATTGCCGTCTCTTTCGGCGGCAACTTCGACATGGCGGCCGAGGATGGCCATCTCGGCTGGGAGATGCGGTGGAAGAGCGTCGAGAATCTCGCGGCCGATGTCATTCGGGTTCGCGCCGCCTGATTCCCGTGTTGTAAACCGCGCGCTTACAACAACGCGCCCTCGCCTAGTCGGGGCGCGCTCGCCAGCGTGCCGGCGATGCGCGATGATGATCTCCCCAGCCTGATCGGCAACCTGCTGCGCTATGGCACCGTCGCCTCGGTCGATGCCGCCAGCGCGCGGGTAACGGTGCGGGTCGGCGAGATCGAGACCCAGCCGGTGCGTTGGCTGCTCGGCCCGCATGGCGCTACCCGCGCCTGGTCGCTCCCCACGGTCGGCGAGCAGGTGCAGCTGCTCGCGCCCGAGGGCGATATCGAGGGGGCGATCGCGCTGCGCGGCATCGCCTTCCAGAGCTTCCCACCGGCGGGCAACAGCAAGCGCGAGCTGATCCGCTTCGCGGATGGCGCCGAAATCGCCTATGATCCGGAGGGCCATAAGCTCGAGGCGCTGCTGCCCGACGGCGCCACCGCGACGATCGTGGCGCCCGGCGGGATCACGCTTGATGCCGACGTGCTGGTCAAAGGCACGCTCACCGCCGAAACCGATGTGATCGCCGACGGCGTCAGCCTCAAGAACCACCGCCACGGCCAGGTGCAGCCGGGCAGCGGGCAATCGGGGGTGCCGGCCTGATGCGCGAGCACCCCCCGCATGTCACCGCCGCTTATCTCGTCATCGGCTGGGCGATGCTCTGCGCGGTGCTGCTGATGTTCGGCATCGCGCTCGGTTTAATTCTGGGGTTGATCCGATGATCGGGGTCGATGCCGCCACCGGCCGCCAGCTTTCGGGCGACGCGCATCTCGCCCAGTCGATCGGCGATATCCTGTCGACGCCGATCGGCAGCCGCGTCATCCGCCGCGACTATGGCAGCACGCTCTTCGAACTGATCGACCAGCCCATGAACGGCCTGGGCCGGCTGCGCCTGTTCGCCGCCGTCGCCGAGGCGCTGCGGCGCTGGGAGCCGCGCTTGCGCCTCACCCGCGTCGGCATCGTGCAGCCGGAGGGCGACGTTGCCGCCGCCGGCAGCTTCACCCTCAGGCTCGAGGGGCGCCGCACCGACGATCCCGATCCGAACGCGCTCACGAAACTCACGCTCCCGCTCAACGCATTGAGGACTCCGCAATGACCTATTTTCACGGCATTCTTGTCACCGAGCCGGTCGATGGCGTCCGTCCGATCCTGGAGAAGTCCACGGCGGTGATCGGCCTGGTCGCCACCGCCACCGCCGCCGCCGGCGCGGCGACGCAAGCGCTCGATGCGGCCTTCCCGGTCAACCGCCCGGTGCTGATCACCGACGTGCGCCGCGCGGTGGGGCTGGCGGGCACCGGCGGCACGCTCGCCCGCGCGCTGAGCGCGATCGCCGATCAGGGATCTCCGCTCGTCGTCGTCGTCCGCGTCGCGCCGGGCCAGAACGCCGCCGCCACCGAGCAGGCGATCATCGGCGGCGCGGTCGGCGGCAGCTATCAGGGCCTGCAGGCGCTGCTCGCGGCAGAGGCGCTGGTCGGCGTGCGCCCGCGGATTCTGGGGGTGCCGGGGCTCGACAGCCAGGCCGTGGTCACCGCGCTGTTGCCGGTCGCCAAGCGGCTGCGCGGGATGATCTACGCCGCCGCCCGGCCTCAGGCCGCGCTCGCGGCGACGATCGCCGACGCGGTCACCTATCGCGGCGAATTCAGCGCGCGCGAGCTGATGCTGCTCTGGCCCGATGCCACCGGCTGGGATGGCCAGGCCGTCGCCACCGCGCTCGGCGTGCGCGCCGCGCTTGATGAGACGGTGGGCTGGCACCGCGCGCTCAGCAACATCCCGGTCGAGGGGTTCACCGGCATCAACAAGGACGTCAATTTCGACATCCGCGACAACTCGACCGATGCAGGCGCGCTCAACGCCGCGCAGATCACCACCATCGTCCGCCAGACCGGCTATCGCTTCTGGGGGGTGCGGACGTGTAGCGACGAGCCGTTCTTCGCCTTCGAGCCGGCCACCCGCACCGCCCAGGCCATTCAGGACGCGATCGCCGACGCGCAGGCGGTCTTCGTCGATCGGCCGATGACGCCAAGCCTGGTGCGCGACATCGTCGAAACCGCCAACGCGACGCTGCGCCGTTGGACGACGCAAGGCCGGCTGATCGGCGGGCGTTGCTGGTACGACGCGGCGGCCAACCCGACCGAGGCGCTCGCCGGCGGGCAGCTGGTGATCGATTATGATTACACCCCCGCCGCGCCGCTCGAAGGGCTCACGCTCAACCAGCGGATCACCGCCAAATATTATTCGGGCTTCGGCGACGCGCTCGCCAGTGCCGTCACCCGCTGATCTAGCAAAGGACCGAGACGATGGGCCTGCCGCACAAGCTTAAGAACTTCCGCCTGTTCGAATCCGGCGAGGATTACATCGGGCTGACTTCTGAAATCACGCTGCCGAAGATCGCCGAAAAGGTGGAAGGCTATCGCGGCGGCGGCATGCTGGCCGAAGTCGATATCGGCATGGGCCTCGAAAAGCTTGAGATGGAAATCAAATATGGCGGCGCGGTGCGCAACAAGCTGCGCACGCTGGGCCGGGTTGGCGTGGCCGGAACGCTGCTGCGTTTCGTCGGCGCCTATCAGGAGGACGTCGCCGGGGGCGTGCTTGCTGCCGAGCTGATCGCGCAGGGCAAGCTCGTCGAGCTGGACCCCGGCAATGCCAAGGCGGGCGACAACACCGAATGGACCGCCAAGCACACCCTCTCCTATCTCCGCTGGACGCTCAACGGGCGCACCGAGGTGGAGATCGACGTGCTCAACAACGTCTTCCTCGTCGACGGCGTCGACCGCATGGCCGAAATCCGCGCGGCGCTCCAGCAATAAGGACCGGATCATGGCCGAACTCGTAACCGTCGACCTCGAATCGCCCATTGCGCGGGGCGAAACCATCATCGAGGCGCTGCAACTCCGCAAGCCGAAAGCCGGCGAGCTGCGCGGGCTGGTGCTCTCCGAGCTGACACGCGGCGCGGTCGATCAGATCCTCGAACTGCTGCCGCGCATCACCATGCCACCGCTCACCTCGGCCGAAGTGGAGGAGATGGACCCCGTCAATTTCGCCGCCTGCGCGAGCGAGGTGATCATTTTTTTTATGAGCAAGACGCAGCGCGCGCAGGTGGAGAAGCTGATCGCGACGACCTGATCGAAGAGGCGATGGCCGATATCGCCGCCGTGTTCCACTGGCCGCTGGCGACGATGGAGGCGATGGCGCTCGACGAACTCTTCGCCTGGCGCGCCCGCGCTGTCGATCGCTGGAATAGAATGAACGGGGCCAATGGCTGATCGCAAACTCGCCATCACCGTTTTGTTCGGGGCGATCGATCGCCTCGGCGGGCCGCTGCGCTCGCTCACCGCCAGCGCCAAAGCGTTCGGCGGCGCGACTGCCGAGACGACGCGCAAGCTCGCCGCGCTCAAGGCAGCGCAGGCCCAGATCGGCGGCTATAAGGTTGCCGAGCAGCGGCTCCGCGAGACCGCGACCGCGCTTGATGGGGCGCGCGCCAAAGCCGCCGAACTGCGCGCCGAGCTGGCGGCGTCGGACGATCCTCCGAAGCGGCTTGCCATCGCGCTGGAAAAAACCGAGGCCGCCGCGAAGAAGCTGGCCGAGCGCCACGAGCGCCAGGGCGAGGCGCTGCAGCGCCTGTCGCGCGGACTTGGCGCCGCCGGGGTCGACGTCGCCGAGCTTGGCAAACATGAAGAGCAGCTCGGCCACCGGATTTATGAGACGACCAGCCAGCTCAAGCGGCAGGAAGACGCGCTGCGGCGGCGCGCGGCGATCGAGCGCGCGGGCGCCGGGCTGCGCTCGGCCGGCGGCAAGCTCGCAGCGGCCGGCGCGGTCGCAACCGTGGCAGCGGCGCCGCTCTATGGCGCGGCGAACGATGCGCGCGAGTTCCAATCGATCATCGTCGATATCGGGCAAAAGGCGAATCTTTCGGCGGAAGCGACCAAGCGTATCAGCGATAATCTGCTGCGCGTCGGGCCGAAGATCGCGCAACTCCCCACCGATCTCGCGCGCGGGGTCGATACGCTCGCCGGGCTGGGCCTCGATCCCCAGCTCGCCGCACGGCTGATCGCGCCGATCGGTCGCGCCGCGACCGCTTACAAGGCGGAGATCACTGATCTTTCCAGCGCCACCTATTCGGCGGTCGACAATCTCAAGGTGCCGATCGGCCAGGTGGCGCGCACGCTCGACGTGATGGCGCAGGCGGGCAAGGACGGCGCATTCGAATTGAAGGACATGGCCGCGCAATTCCCCGCTCTCACCGCTGCCGCTGCCGGGCTGGGGCAGCGCGGCGTCGGCGCAATCGCCGATCTTGCCGCCGCCGCGCAGATCGCGCGCAAGGGCGCGGGCGACAGCGGCACCGCCGCGAACAATCTCTTGAACCTGCTCAACAAGATCAACGCCAAGGAGACCGCCGGGAATTTCTCCAAATTCGGGATCAATCTCCAGGCCGAGCTCCAGAAGGCGGCCAAGGTCGGCAAGTCGCCGATCGAGGCGATCATCGAGCAGACGATCAGGGCCACCAAGGGCGATCTCTCCAAGCTCTCCTATCTGTTCGGCGATGCGCAGGTGCAGGCCGCGCTGCGCCCATTGGTTGCCGATCTCGCCGACTATCGAAAGATCAGGGCCGACGCGCTCAAGGCGACCGGCACGGTCGAGGCCGATTTCCAGGGGCGCATCAGCAAGGATGGCGCCGCCGCCCAGCGCAAGTTCAATGCCCAGCTCGAACGGTTGCAGGTGGTGGCGGGCAATCTGCTGCTGCCCACGCTCACGCGGCTGCTTGAGGTCACCGGCAATTTTGTTGACGGATTATCTGCTTGGGCTGATCGTAACCCGGTTGTGGCTCAAGGGCTGGCCACGATCTTTTCGGCGGTTGGCCCCGTCCTCACCGTGCTCGGTACGGTGGGAAGCTTCATCGGCTTTCTGGGTGGCGGACTCGCCAACCTTATCGGATGGTTCACGAAGCTCGGCACGGTGTTCACCTGGCTGCGCACCGCCGCGCAGTTCGTCGCGCCCGTGTTCGGGGCACTCGCCGCCGCGATCGGGCTGCCGGTCTGGGCCACGGTCGCCCTGGTCGGCGCGCTCGTCGGCGCGGTCTATCTCATCTACCGCTATTGGACGCCGATCAGCGCCTTTTTCGGGCGGCTTTGGGCGGGGATCACCGCCGCGTTCGGCCAGGGGGTGAGCTATCTTCGCGGGCTGGTGCCGAGCTGGGGGCAGATCGGGCGCTTCATGTTGCAGGCACTGCTCACCGCGCTCGATCCGGGGGCCGTGGCGCGCCACGTGATGGCGCTCGGCGCGCAGATGATCAGCGCGATCAAGGGGGTGCTCGGCATCAAATCGCCCAGCCGGGTGTTCGCCGCGATCGGCGGGCACATGATGGCGGGACTCAGCCAGGGCCTCGATCGCGGCGGCGGCGGGCCGGTGAGCGCGCTGCAGCGGCAGGCGGGGCGATTGGTCGGCGCCGCCGCCGGCTCGGCGCTTGCACTCTCCCCCGGCGGTGCGCTCGCCGCGCGCCCGGGCGCAAGCGCGGGGCCGGCGGCAGGCGGTGGCGCCGCGCCGGTCATCAACAACTACACCATCCAGGTGAGCGCCGGGGGAGAGTCCGATCCCAAGGATCTCGCCCGCAAGATCATGGCCGAGATCGAGCGGCTGAACGCTGCGCGCGGGCGCGCCGCCTATAGGGACGATGCCTGATGAGCCAGCTCGCCGCGCTCGGCCTGTTCGTTTTTGAATATGCCACCTGGCCGTTCGAGGAGCTTCAGCGCCGCGCCGATTGGACCTTTGCCAACAATCCCCGCGTCGGCGCGCGGGATGCGCTCCAGTTCGTCGGGCCGGGGCAGGAGCAGGTACGGATCGCCGGCAGGCTCTGCCCCGAAGCGGCGGGCAGCTATGGCGCGATCGAAACGCTGCGCGCGATGGCCGCGCTGGGCGACGAGCATCAGCTCGTGATGGGGAGTGGCGATGTCTGGGGCAGCTTCGTGATCACCGGGATGGACGAGACGCGCAAATTTCTGTTCGACGATGGCACGCCGCGCATGATCGACTTTACGCTCGATCTGCTCCGCGCCGCCTGATCGCCCGATGATCGAGCGCCGCGCCAACATCCCCGATTTCGCGCTTTCGGTGGGCGGGGTGGATTTCACCGTTAAGGCCCGGCCCCGCCTCGTCTCGCTCTCGCTCACCGAAAAGCGCGGCGGCGAGGCCGACGAGCTGGAGCTGGTGCTTGATGACAGCGACGGCAAGCTCGCGCTGCCCGCAAAGGACGCGCTCATCACCCTCCAGCTGGGCTGGCTGCAGGGCAGCGACGTGGCGCCGGGGCTGGTCGACAAGGGCAGATTCACGGTCGACGAGGTAAGCTGGGAAGGCCCGCCCGACGTGGTGACGATCCGCGCCCGCTCGGCCGATCTCACCGCCGCGTTTCGGCAGCGAAAGGAAGCCGCGCACAAGGAAACGACGCTCGGCGCACTGGTCGCCAAGGTTGCTGCCGCCCATGGGCTGGCGCCGCGCTGCGCGCCGTCGCTCGCCGGAATCGCCGTGGCGGTGATCGAGCAGCACCGCGAAAGCGACATGGCGCTGTTGCGCCGGCTGGGGGCCGAGCATGACGCGATCGCGACGGTCAAGGACCGCGCGCTGATTCTCGCCCCCATCGGCGCGGGCACCAGCGGCGGCGGCAAGGCGCTGCCCACCCTCACCATCACCCGCGCCGAGTGCAGCCGCTATCGCTATGAGGAGGTCGATCGCTCGGGCGAGGCCGGCGCCGAGGCGCGCTATCACGACGTCGATACCGGCGAGCGCGGCACCGCCACCGCCGGCGGCGGCGGCAAAGGCGCGCCGCGCCGGGTGAGAAAGGTCCATCACAGCAAGGCGGCGGCAGAGGCGGCGGCGAAGGCCGAGGCCGGCCGCGCCAAACGCGCCGAGGCGAAGATGACGCTCACCCTCGCGCTCGGCCGCGCCGATTGCTACCCGGAACGCCCGGCCAGGGTGAGCGGGTTCAAGCCGCCGGCCGACGCCAGGAGCTGGACGGTGGCGCAGGTTACCCACCGGCTGGGCAATGCGGGCTATAGCTGCGATCTGGAGCTGGAGGGGGTTTGAGCGCCATGCTAAGCGCGCAAGCAGGAGACCGAGCATGATCCCGCTGCGCCCGTTTGATCCCGCCGAACATATCGACAGCATCGACATGGCCCGCGAATATCTCGCCGCCGCCGCCGAGGGCGACGATTCCGCGCATATCGAGCGGGCGATGGACGATGTCGATCGAGCCGAGGCGCTGGGGAAGATCAGGCTGCAGGGGGTTTGATCCGAAAAGACGAATGGTTGTTACAACCATTCGTCCTTCATCACTCCGCCTGCCAGTCTTCGATCCGATCCTTGCGGAACGTCCGTTTCTCGCGGCGATCAAGGCAAAAGCCCTCGATGTACGCATATCGGCTTCGCCAGTTGCGAATGCGACGATCGGTGACGACGCCGTCTGCATCGGAATAAACGAAGGTCGCCATGTTACCTGTTTCGCCCTCGAACCATCGAGGGTCATCCGCAATGTCTGCGCGATCTACCTCCGACCAACGGGGCAGATGCGGGGGCGAGCTCGGCGGCGAGGGCGATGGTCCCTGTGTTTTGGCGAGCGCTGCCTCTGCCTTGAATGCGCGCTCGCGCCACATCATCAAGTCGGCGTTGAGATCGCGAAGATCGACCGCAATCGGCGTTGGCTTGAATGATTCTGGCACATCGTGATCGGAAGTCGTCTCACCGGACCGAAGTTGAATTTCCCGATACCCCATCCATCGCGCAACCAGGATTGCCGGTACCAAGCCGATAAAGACCGAGATACCCGCACTGATCGCGACGGCGAACGATTCCACTCCAGGCTTGGCGGCCAAACCCAGCAACCCAACCCACAGCAACATAAGGCCGCCAACAAAAATCGCCGCCTGAAACATGCCCAGGCGGCGGGGTGGTGCTTTCGATTTTGGCGACTCGCCCCCCATAATTCGCCATTTTGCTACAGATGGCGGAAGAGAATCGCAACTTCGGTTGCTCAGATTGGTTCGATTTGGCCCAAGATGCTTTCGACACACATGCTGAGGCAGGTCAGCGTCGGCGCCAGGTGCTCGACATGGCTGATCCCGTTACTCGGGCGACCCGGCACGCCTTCGAACAAGATGCCAAGGCCATGCAACGCATTGCTCACGGCGACGAGCTGGAAATAGGTGGCGTCGGTCAGCCCATGCTCGAGCCGGGGACGGGCGGCGCGCGTTTCGGCAGCCTCGGTCACCGGCGCGCGCTCCCGTCGGGATTATGGTTGTCCCAAAGGCGGCGCAGCAGTTCCTCGCGGCTGAGGAGCGGCTTGCGCCCTGAGGCGGGCTGGGCGATGATCTTGGCAGACTGATGCATGGGAGCCTTCCATGTTGAGGTTTAGGGCGGCTTGGGAGCGCCAACTCCCTTGTCGCCCGCAATTTATGCCGTTATAAAGTTGGCATGTCAACACTAAATAACATTAAAAAGATCGGTCGCCCTCCCGTCGATAGCGAGGCTGTTACCGTGCGTATGCAGCGCCCCTTGCTGGACGCGCTCGACGAGTGGCGCGAGTCGCAACCTGACACCCCCCCACGCCCCGAGGCCGCGCGACGCCTAATCCGCAAGGCTTTGGGGCGGGCTGATCAGTAAGCGCGCCTGTGCATCGTCGAAAAGCTGAATGGTCATGATGACCATTCGGCTCGCCGGCAAATAGCGCGGGGCCCGCCCCCGCCCAATGTCAACCGTCCGGTTCCGGCCGGAAACCCTTGGCTTGATCGTGGAGCAGCCGCTGCTCGCCGAATTGCGGGTCGGGCGGCACCAACCCTCGCGTGACGAGATAGCGGTCCATCGATCGCGCGAACACCAAAAGCCCCTCGCGCATATCCGCCGGCATCGCCTCGAAGATCGCCACCAGCTCGCCCGCCTCGGCATCGAGCGTGTCGCCACAATGCACACCGCTCACCACCCACAGCACGTCGATCCCCGCGCCGGATAGCCGGGCAAGATAGCTCGCCCCCGGATCGGCGGTCCCCGTCTCATAGCGCTGTTGGGCGCCCAGGCTGACCCCGCCGATCGCGGCGAAATCGGTCTGGTTCAGCCCCATCCGTTTGCGCAAATCGCGTATGCGCCGTCCGATATTTTCGGTTATAGCTTTTTCCGCTTGACTGATTTTCGCTTTTGACACAATTTGCACCTCGTTTCTACAAAACGGCATATCGCATATGGCGCACGGCGAAGTCTTGAATTCTGGCAACATTGCGCAACGGGCAGCCTCGGTGCGCGCACGCTTCCACGCGCATGGCGTCAACGCCAGCGAATGGGCGCGGCGCCAGGGCTATCCGGTCAAGCTCGTCCATCAGGTCTTGTCGGGTCGCCGGTCGTGTCGCCGCGGCCAATCGCACCAGATCGCCGTCGCCTTGGGCATCAAGGATGGCCCGATCGCCGAGGCCGCCGAATGATCGCATCGCTTTTCCTTTCGCCGCTGGCAGACCGGCGGAAAATGCCCGGGGCGGTTTCGAAGCTCCCCGCCCTGGGCGCGCCCCATCGTCTGCTCGCTGTGCTGCGTAGCACCCGCCGCCGGTGGCTTCACTTGCCATCGACGGCGGGTTTTGCCGCCAATCAGATCGGGCGCGCGCCGGCCGCCCGGATGCGCACCGCCCGGCCAGGCCAGCGCATCGCTCCGCCGGCGACCCTTACCGCCTGGGCGCCGGCATGACGAAGATGCGCGCTCCGCTCTCCTACGATCGCGCCATCGCGCGGATCGCCGCGCTGATCGGCTATGACGAAATGGCGCGCGTCACCGGGCGCGCGGTGCGCACCGTGCGCAACTGGGGCGATCCCGACACCGGCGAATCCTGCCCGATCGTCTGCGCCGAGGCGCTCGATCTCGCCTTCGTCGCCGCCGGGGGCGATGGCCGGCCGATGGCCGAAACGCTGCTCCGCCGGCTCGACATGGCCGCGCAGGATCGCTTCGCCGATCGCGCCGCGCTGGGCCGCGCCACCCAGGCGCTCGCCAAAGAAGCGGGCGAGGCGCTGGCCGCGACCATCGCCGCCGCCCGCGAGGGCGCGACCGCCTGCGATCTGGCCGCCGCCGCGCGGGAGGCCGAAGAGATGATCGAGGCAGCCAGCGCGGTGCTCGCCGACATCAACGCGCTGCGCGCCAGAGGACAGGGCTGATCATGCTGGGAGGGCCGATATCATGAGCGCGCCGACCAAGTCCAAACGGTCCCTCCCGCCGCTCGCCAATCGCGTGCGGCACAGGGGCCTCGCCTGCCCGCACTGCGGCTCCATGCTCAGCACGCGCAGTTCCACGCTGATCGCGCCCACCTGCCGCAATCTTTACTTCCAGTGCTTGAACCCGCTGTGCTCCGCGAGCTTCAGCGGGCAGCTGATCATCGTCGGGCAGATTTCGCCCAGCGCGGTGCCCAATCCCACCGTTCAGTTGCGCATCGTCCCGCCCCGCGCGCCTGCCGCTTTCGATCGTACCGATTCCGCCACCGGCCCGCCGCCCGCAAACGATCCGCAACCGCTGATCCCCCGGGCCTAGCCGCCACGCCAACGCCACCACCACCCGCCCGCCGCACCCCCAGCGGCGGAACGATTTCCTGTTGCCCGAAAAGGACCGATCTTGCCGTTCGACGACGATCTTCAACGCCAGCTGCTCGCGCGCCTTCAGGCCGATTTCGGCTTGCAGGCCAAGGGTGGGAAATGGCTGCGCGGCGGCAAATGCCCGAAATGCGGCAAGAAGGAACTCTTCTGCGCGGCCGAGGCGCCCAAGGTGCTGGTGTGCGGCCGCAAGGACAAATGCGCGCACGAGGAAGCGGTCAAGGATCGCTACCCCGATCTGTTCGAAAACTGGTCGCAGCGCACCAAGGATGATCCCAGCCCCACCGCCGCCGCCGATGGCTATCTGCGCAACGTGCGCGGGTTCGATCTGCTCCAGATCCGCGGCGCCTTCGCCCAGGAATATTATTTCGACAAGAAGCTGAACATCGGCAGCGCCACGGTGCGCTTCCCGCTGCCCGGCGGCAGCTGGTGGGAACGGCTGATCGACCAGCCCAGCCGCTTCGGCAAGAAAGCGAACTTTGCCCCCGGCACGAGCTATGCCGGCCATGTCTGGCAACCGCCAGGCACCACCATGGCCGACTATGCCGCCGCCGAAGAGATTTGGTTGGTGGAGGGGATTTTCGACACGATCGCGCTGGAGCAGGGCGATTTCCGCGCCGCGCGGGATCCCGATCACCCGGTCCACAAGGCGCGCGTCGGCGAGGATGGCGAGGAGATCGCCGCCGCCCCGGTCGAACAGCTGCGCGGCGCATCGCTGATGAGCTGCTACAATTGGCCCGAACACTTTCTGCGCGAACTGCGCCTGGCGATCGCCGCCGGCCCGACGCCGACCAAATCGCCCTTGCTCGTCTTCGCGCTCGATCTCGGCGCCGCCGGCACCGAATACACCCGCAAATTCGTCAAGCGCGCCCGCGCCGAGGGCTGGCGCACCGCCGCCGCCCAGGTGCGGTTCGAGGACGAAGCGGGCCACAAGCTCGACTGGAACGACCTTTTCCTGCGCGATCGGCTGGGTCACGAGGCGCGCCGCCAGTTCCGCTGGGCGGGCGACGTGCTGGTCGCCGCCGACGAGCGCGAAAAGGCCTATCTGATCTGGCGGGAGAAGAAATGGGGCAGCTTCCCGCTCACCTTCGAGGCGCGGACCTATTGGGCCTCGATCTCCGAAGATGCCATCGCCGCGCGGATTGATGAGTTTTCCGAAGACCCCGATGTCAGCGCGCTTAACTATGCTGTCAAATATGATCGCGCCGCGCGTGAGACGATCAAGGTTTCGATGATCGCCAACTGCACCTTCCGCGCACTATATTACGAGCGGAACGAAGTGACGGATAAAAGCGCCTATTGGCTGCGCATTGATCGCCCCGGCAATTGGCCAATGGTGAAGGCGAGCTTTCCGGGGACCAGCCTGGCTAGTGCGGGCGATTTCAAGAAGCGCTTACTCAGCGTCGTGAGCGGCGCGATCTGGACCGGTGACCAGTACCAGCTCGATCGCATGACCCAGCGCCAGCTCCCGGTGCGCGACGTGACCGGAATCGAATTCACGGGCTATTGCCGGCAGCACAAAACCTATGTTTTCGGCGATCTGGCGGTCCATGAGGGCCGTTTCTATCGGCTCAACGAAGACGGCTATTTCGACATCGGCAAGGCCGCGATCAAGCTGCGCTCCAGCGAACGCGTGCTCGACGCGATCGCCTATGATCCCGACCGGCTCGACCAGAGCTGGCTCCCCGATTTCTGGACGGCCTGGGGCACGAAGGGAATGGTGCTGCTCGCCTTCATGGGCGTTGGCGCGCTGCTCGCCGAACAGATCCGCGCGGCGCACAAATCCTTGGGGTTCCTTGAGGTTACCGGCATCCCCGGCTCGGGCAAATCGACCGCGACCGAGTTCATGTGGAAGCTGCTCGGGCGCGATTCCTATGAGGGGTTCGATCCCGCCAAGGCAACGCAGGCCGGTGTCGCGCGCGAACTGGCTAAGGTCGCGAACCTGCCCGTCGTTTTTATCGAGGGCGATCGCAAGGAAGACGTGCCGCACGCCAAGCGGTTCGACTGGGAAGAGACCAAGACTCTCTACAACGGTCGCGCCACCCGCACGCGCGGGGTGAAGAGCGACGGGCTGGAGACGTACAGCCCGCCGTTTCGCGGCGCGTTCATGATCGTGCAGAACGAACCCGTCGTCGCCTCGCCGGCAGTGCTCGAGCGCATCATGGCGGTGAACTTCACCAAGGACGGGTGGACGCACGCGACCAAAACGGCGGCGCGCAAACTGGAGGCTTGGCCGATCGAGCAGCTCTCCGGCTACCTGATCCACGCGGCGCGGCGCGAAGAGGCCTTGCTCGCGCGGGTGCTGGAGGAATTTGCGAAAGCCGAGCATCGGCTGATGCTCGAGGAAGACGTGCGCAACCAGCGCCTCGCCAAGACGCATGCCCAGCTGATGGCGATGGTCGCGGCGCTGCCGATCGTGTTGCCGACCCTGCCGGCCAAATGCATCGAAGAGACGATCGATTTCGTGCGCGAGATGTGCATCGCCCGCCACGCGATGGTCGCGACCGATCATCCGCATGTCGAACGCTTCTGGGAAGTGTTCGAGGGGCTGGAGGCGAGTTCGTCGCCGGATCATCCGATCAATCACAGCCGCGACCCCGTCCATGTGATCGCAGTCAACCTGATCGAGTTCGAGGAGCGCTGCGCGAGCCGGCGGCTCGAACTGCCCCGCCAGGCCGAACTGCGCAAGGCGCTCAAAACCAGCAAGCGCAACAAGTTCGTCAAGGCCGGCCCGGTGAATTCGATCACCAACAAGACCGTCCATTGCTGGGTCTTCGAACGGGGCGGGAGCCCCTATTCTGGAGGATTTCTATGACACCGGGTGAATATCTCCGCCGCCGCCGTGAAGCGGCTGGGTTGAGCCGGGACGACGTGGCGCGCCGGTTCAGCACCGTGCCGCGCTGGAGCGAGATCGAGCGCGCCGATTGGCTGGCGCGGATCGAGGAGGATATCGAGCCGGTCACCCTGCGCGTCGCGGGGCTGCTGATCGAGCTGTTCCCCATCAACCCCGCGACGCTCGCCGAGCTGAGCGTTGCTGACGCGAGCAGCCGTCGCCCGCGCAACATCCGCGCCGTGCGCACCGACAATTTCGACGTGTCCGCCGAGATCGCCGCCGCGTGCATCGCCGCCCTCCCGCCGCGCCGCACCGCCGAGGTGATCGATCTGGCGGCGGCGCGGGCACGCACTCCGGAAGGACCGGCGGCATGAGCGCGACCGAAGCCCAAATCGAGCGCGCAGTTACGGTGCTCAAGCGCATGATCGACGCTGCCGAGAACGGCGATCAGGCGAGCGGGCATGCTGTGGTTGCCGCTACCGCCGCGTCCGATCTGCTGGCGGTGTGCCGCGACATGCTCCCGCACAACGTCTGCCTCACGAACAAAAATGTGCGCGATCGTCACATTGTTGCGCTTGACGTGCCGATCGGCGCCCTGCGCCGGATCGCCGCCGCCATCGCCAAGGCGGAGGGCCGATCATGAGTTACCCCACCGGAAATGCCTCCGGCCGGTGGTTCTGCCGCCGGCCGGAGTACCGCCTCCACCCGCTACATTGCCGCTGCGCGATCTGCCGCGCGCCGCTCACCGGCCATCAGATCGGGGTGCGGATGCTCGCCGGCATCGCCTGCGCCCTGGCCCTCATCACCGCCTTCAGCGCGCTCACCGGCGCGCCGGGCATCGCCGTCATCTTTGGAAGCTGAAAGGACCGCCAATGTCAGAGCATCAGAACATCGCCTGCGACGAACTCCGTCTGCTGATCGAGCGCGTCGAAAAGCTCGAAGAGGAAGAGCGCGGGCTGAAAGAAGACAAGCGCGACGTCTACGCCGAGGCCAAGTCGCGCGGGTACGACGTCAAGGCGATGCGGGAGATTATCCGCCTCCGCCGCATGGATCGCCAGGCACGCGAGGAAGCGGAGGCGATCCTCGATACCTACAAGGCAGCGGTGGGTCTCAACTGATGGCCGGCCCTATCCCCTGCCTCGGCCACCCCACCCGCACGGCGGCGATCGCCGCCTTGCGGGAGAAGGGGCTGCCCACGGCGGAAATCGCCGCCCGCGTCGGGATCCCGGTGAAGACCGTCTCGGCGCTCGAATGCTCGGCCAATCGACAGCTGCGCAAAACCCCCGATGCCCGCGCGCTGGCCGAGCATCCCGGGCGCGACGGCGTGCTGATCCTGCCGCGCACGCTGGCGGACGATCTCCGCTACGCCGCCCGCCGCCGCGAGATGAGCGTCGGGCGCCTCGCGATCGAACTGCTCGAGCATATCGCCCGCGACAAACTGTTCGACGCGATCCTTGACGATGGAGCAAGTCGATGAGTCTTGCCTGCCACACCAAGAATTGCCCGGGGAAGCGCCGCCGCTTCCAGGTGGTGTGCGACGATTGCTTTCGCCGCCTGCCGCGCGCGATCATCCTAGGCCTGCGCGCCGCCAAGGACGAGAGGCGCCGCGCCGATTTTGCCCGCCTGTGCCGCGAGGCCGGGGCGTTCGTTGCCGGAAAGCCGTGCGCCGCGCCCAGCGTCACCCCCCGCACCGCCTACGCCAACACCGCGCGGTTGCTGGGAGAGGAGCTATGATGCTCACCTCCCTCCCGCTGCGCGACGACGAATCGATCTCGGTTTCGTACGACGCCAAAACGCGGCGCTGGTGGACGCTCTGGATGGACCGGATGCGCGTGATCGCCAGCAAAGACGGCACGCTTGCGCTACCCACCCTGTTCGGACTGGCGCGCCACATCGCCGAGCAGCGCGGTGCCCCGATCGCGCCTAAAGCCGGCCTCGACCCGAGCTACACCGCAATCCAGCTCGCACCGGTCGAGCGCGATCTGCCGCACCATTGGCACCTGCTGATCGGCTTCCGCATCAAGGATAATGGCTGGGTGGCCTGGACGACGCGTGAGCAGGGGAAAAAACTCAAAACGATCAGCGTCCACATCCAGCCGACGCCGATCGCCGCGATCGCCGCCTTCGCCGCCGATTTCAGCAAGCGAGGTGCGCAGTGAAAAGCCGCCACGGCACCCTCGCCGAGATCCGCGCCAAGATCGCGCGGCTCGAGGCGCTCGGCCAGCTCAACCAGGCGCAGGCAACCGAGCTGCGCCGGCTCGTCTGGGCCGAAACCAGCCGCAAGAGCAAGCTGCGCGCCCGCGTGGAAACCTATCGCGCCAAGGCCGCCGCCGCCGAAGCCGAACTCAACGGAAGGACAATATCATGATCTTAGATGAGAGAGCGCCGCTGCCGCTCGAACTGATCGCCATCGATGCGCTGCTCGCCGAGCTGAAGCGCAGGGCCGAGCTGACGGCGCTCCACGAGATCGCCGCGAGCGACGCGATCGCCCGCGCCGAAACCGCCGAGGCCAAGCTTGCGCAGGTAAGCGCCATCGTGACGGCGGCGGCGCATGGTTGAGCTGGAGCCCAAGCGCGCCGCGCCGGCCGCCGAGGCGGCGAGCGCGCATGTCGTCGACAAGATCACGCAATTCGCGGGGCGCCTGCGCGCCGTGACGTGACCGTGCCCGGCGGTTTTTTCCGGGCTGATCAGAGGAGGAAGAACAGATGAGCAGATTTCTTGCGATTTATCAGGACGAATGGTGCGCCCAACGCGCCGCGATCCTCGAGAATGTCCCGCCCGGCGTCATTACTTCACGCCGCGTCGACGGCCATGAAATGGCGCTGCCGGATTACGATTCCGCCGCGATCCTCGTTGAACTGCCCGACGGGGATTTCAAGCCGATCCTGATCGATCTCGACACTCGCGAACAAGTGTCGCCGGTCGTCATCGATTGGCCGAACCGCTTCGGCGATCCCGACTGACGAAACGGCCGCGCGCCGGCTGCAACCCGGCGCGCGGCCCGATCGGCCGATCCCTCTCACCGAACGAGCGAGCGCTATCATGAACAACCCCGAAACTCTACCCCTCGACATTAACGAGCAGCGCGGCGCGCAGGGCCTATGGAACTGGCCCACACCGGCGGAGGCTGCGCTATGAAGCTCCGGCTCCCCAAAATTCGCCTGTACGATTGGACCGGCTGCCATGACGACGGCGCCTTCAATGGCCTGTGCCTTGAGATCTTGTGGCTCGGCAAGCTCGTTTCGGTTGTCGTCGCCAATCGGGAGAAGCGTCATGGCTGAAACCACCGCGATCAGCTGGGCGCACGCCACCTTCAACGCATGGCAGGGCTGCACCCGGATCAGCCCAGCGTGCGACAATTGCTATGCCGCCGCGCGCGCGCATCGCTTTGGCGACGATCATCTCTGGGCGGGCGAGCTGCGCCGCACCTCCGCCGATTATTGGCGCGCGCCGCTCAAATGGAATCGCGCGGCGGAGCGCGAGGGCAAGCCCCGCCGCGTTTTCTGCGCCAGCCTGGGCGACGTGTTCGACAATCAGGCGCCGCAAGCGTGGCGCGACGATCTGTGGGCGCTGATCGAGACGACCCCCTGGCTCACCTGGATGCTGCTCACCAAGCGCCCGCAAAAGATCGTCGGCATGGTGCCGCCGCGCTGGCTGATCGAGCCGCCCAAGAACGTGTGGTACGGCGCGACGATCGAAAACCGCGAGACGCTGCGCCAGCGGCTGCATCACCTGCGCGAGGTGCCGGCCACGCTGCGCTTCATCTCGGCCGAGCCGTTGCTGGAACAGATCGCGGGTGACGAGCTGCGCAACGCGCTCGGCCATCCCCACATGGCGCCGCTCGGCTTTGTCGGCCTGGTGATCGCGGGCGGCGAGAGCGGGCCGAAGGCGCGCGCGTCGCACCCGGATGACTTTCGCGGGCTGCGCGATCTGTGCGCGATCGAGGGCGCGGTGTTTCATTTCAAGCAATGGGGGAATTGCGTGCCCGGCAGCTTCGACGGTGAGGATGAGTACGGGCACCCAGCATGGATCCTTGATGAGGAGCATTTCGGCGATCGCGACGTGCCCGATGAACTCAACCGATGGCGATCGAGCGCCGAGTATCTGCCCGGCTATGATTATCTCCGCTTCAGCCGGCCCTTCCCGCTCCGCCACCTCGACGGCGTAATCCATGACGACATGCCCCCGGCATGGACGCCGCCCAGCGCGGGGAGGGCGGCGGCATGATCGCTTTCCTTTGCCTGGTGATCGCCGTGCATGATGGCGACACGCTGCGCTGCGCGAGCGGTGAGCGGGTGCGGATCGCCGGCATTGAGTCGAACGAACTGCGCGGCGGCTGCCATCTGCCCCGCTGCGCCCCGCTCTCCGGGCCGGAGGCGCGCGCGGTGGCCACCCGGCTCGTGCTCCGCCGCACGTTGCACTGCGAGGCGCTGGGGCGGTCCTACAATCGCGTCGTCGCAAGCTGCACGTTGGACCAGCGCGACATCGGTTGCGCGTTCGTCGCCGCCGGGGCGGCAATCGAATGGCCCCACTACCGCCGCAAGTTCAGGCTCGGCCCGTGCCGCGTGCGGGTGGGGGTGGGTGCAGATCGAGTTCCCGGACGGCGTCCGCCACATCTTTTCCCGTTACGCAATCAGGAGGATCAAGTGATGAGCATCAATGAACTTTACGAGTTTCCCCAGAGCGACGGTCAGCAGCCCGGGCCTGTCGCACGCGGCGCAGCTCAATACGTTGTAACGATTCCAGGCCGAGAGGAGCGTTTCCTTGTGACCGCCGATCGCGTCATCAAGGACGATCGGTGCGTCGAGTTCCTATTCGAGGGCCGCACCGTCGGCTTCTTTGATCGCCCCCTAAGCTTCGTTGAAGTCGCATGACGGCACTACGCATCTGCGCGCAATGCCGTCACTACCGGCCGAGTTTGCGCGGTGGCGAATGCCTGCGGCGGCTGGAGTACGACGTCGATGTCGTCAGCGGCCGTCGAATAGAGATCGGCGTACGCGGCGCACGAGACGAGCGCGAAACCACATTCGGCAGGTTCGGCGCCAGGTGCGGGCCAAAGGGCCAGTTCTTTCAACAACGTTCCGTCGCATGACGGCAAGGAGGATCAATTGATCGACGCGACCTACGCGGAGGCGTTGGCGATCGTGCAGACGACGCGCAACGCCTCTACCTCGCATCTGCAGCGCAAGATGCACATCGGTTATAACAAAGCGGCGGCATTGATCGAGCGCATGGAGCTGGAGGGCGTCGTCTCGCGCCCTGATCGCAACGGCGCCCGCCGCTACCTCGGGCAGGACAGCCAATGACCGCCGAACTCCCCCGCCTCGCCCGCGCCGGCGATCGCCATCCTTGGGATTGGTATGTCGAGGAGCCCTGGGTCACCCACCGGCTGATCGATCATGTGCCCTTCGCGGCCGAGGAGACGATCCTCGATCCGGCGTGTGGCCTCTGCCACATCCCCACCGCCTTCGCCGCGCGCGGCTTTCGTGCGTTCGGCACCGATCGCGAGCAGCGCACGGATAGCCCGCTCTTTTTCGCCGAGCATGACTGGCTGGGCGATCAGGCGCTGCTGATCGAGCATCTCCGCCCGCTCTCGATCGTCATGAACCCGCCCTTCAGCTATCAGGACGGGCGGCTCGTGCGCGGCCTCGCCGAGGCGTTCGTCCGCCGCGCGCTCGGCATCGCGACGCACAAGGTGGCGGCGCTGCTCCCGCTCAAATGGCTGGCGAGCCAGAGCCGCTGCGCGCTGTTCACCGCCCACCCGCCGGCGGTCTATGTGCTGAGCGAGCGCCCCTCGATGCCCCCCGGCGACCAGCTCGCCGCGCTGGGCGACCGCGCCTATGCCCATGGCAAGGTCGATTATGCGTGGTTCATTTGGGACAAGCTCTGGCCCAATACCGACGGCGCGCGCATCCACTGGATTGCGCCGCGCAGCGCCGAACAGCTGGCGGAGGCGGCGTGATGCGGATCGAGTATCGCACGGAACGCTGCGGGATGCGCAGCATCATCACGATGATCCCCGAAAACGGGGACGATCCGCACCAGTGGAAGGGTGGCCCGATAAATCGCTGCCCCTCCTGCAACAGCGAAATCGTCGCGTGGACCTGCCGTGTTGGGCATCATTGTGCCTGCGGCTGGGATTGCGGCGGAGAATGCACCGGAGTTGGGGCGGCGTGATGCAACCACCCCGTCCGTTGCTGCGCTGGCTGTTGCGGCGCGTAGTCGAGCACTGGCCCGCCGCCTGATGCCGGCGCCCGCTCCCGAGCTGCTCGCCCTCGCCCGCGCGCTTGCGCGGGTGGCGGCGCGGGCGCATCAGGGGGGCGCACCTGGCCGGGAGCATCAGCATGACACGCGCGGCGATCTACGCCCGATTTTCGACGGACAAGCAAAACGAGCGCAGCGCTGAGGATCAGGCGGCGCTCTGCCGCGCCCACGCTGCCGCGCAAGGGTGGCAGGTGGTGGAGGCCTTTGCCGATCTTGCGATTTCCGGCGCCACCCGCAATCGCCCAGGGCTGAACGCGCTGCTTGATCAGGCGGCGGGGTTCGACGTGGTGCTCGCCGAATCAATCGACCGGCTGAGCCGCGATCAGGAGGATATCGCGGCCATTTGGAAGCGGCTGCGCTTTGCGGGGGCGCGGCTGATCACCCTGTCCGAAGGCGAGATCAGCGAGCTCCATGTCGGGCTGGGGGGCACGATCGCCGCCGTCCAGCTCCGCCAGATCGCGGAGAAGACGCGGCGCGGGCAGATCGGGCGGGTGGCGCTGGGGCGCATCCCCGGCGGGCTTTCTTACGGCTATGCGCTCGCGCCCGAGGTGGACGCGCGCGGCCAGATCGATCGCGGACGGCGGGCGATCGTGCCCGCCGAGGCCGAGGTGGTGCGGCGAATCTTCGCCGAATATCTCAACGGTCGCAGCCCGCGCGCGATCGCCCAGGGCCTCAACCGCGACGGCGTGGCGGGGCCGAGCGGCAGGCGCTGGGGCGCGAGCACCATCTTCGGCAATGCACGACGCGGCACCGGGATCCTGCACAACGCGCTTTATGACGGGCGGATCGTCTATAACCGACAGCGCTTCGTCCGCGATCCCGAAACGCGCAAGCGCGTCGCCCGGCCGAACCCGCGCGATGAATGGCATGAGGTGGCCGCGCCCGAGCTGCGCATCGTCGACCGCGCGACCTTTGCGGCGGTGGCGGCGATGGCGGCCGAGGCGGCGGCGCTGCCCCCGCGCGCGCAGGTGCGCCCCAAGCGGCTGCTCTCAGGCCTGGTGACGTGCGGGCTGTGCGGCGGCGGCTATATCGTGATCGGCCCGCGCCATTGGGGCTGCTCGGCGCACAAGGCTGGGCGTGGCTGCGCGAACAACCGGGTGATCAGCCACAAGGAACTCGACGCGCGCGTGTTGGGCGCGTTGCGCGATCGGATGCTCTCGCCCGAGATCGTGGCGGCCTGGCTGGAGGAGCTGCGCGCCGAGATCGCCCGCGATGCCCGCGCCCGCCGGCGCGAGCGCACGCGGCTGGAGACGCGGCACGCGCGCGCGATCGGGCGGGTTGATCGGGTGCTGGAGATGATCGCCGAAGGCCTGGGCACGCGCGCCGAGCTGAAGGCCAAGCTGCTCGAGGCGATCGCCGAACGCGACGCGCTGGCGGCACAGCTCGCCGAAGGGGAGGCCGCGGAATCGATCGCGCTGCACCCGGCGATCGTCGACGTATTCCGCGCCCAGCTCGCCAATCTCGAGGCAGCGATCGAGGAAGACACGAGCGGCGAGGCGCGCGCCGCCGTCCGCGCGATGATCGAAAACGTCACCGCCACGCCGCGCGACGGGGCGCCCGGGTTGGACTTGGTCCTAACCGGCCGCCTCGCCGCGATTCTAGCCGCAACGCAAAACGACCGCCCCAAAGGGACGGTCGTTATGTCGACGATGGTTGCGGGGGCAGGATTTGAACCTGCGGCCTTCAGGTTATGAGCCTGACGAGCTACCGGGCTGCTCCACCCCGCGTCAAGAAACTAGGCCCTGCGGCGGGCTTGGCATCGTGAATGGGTTCTTCGTTTACGCAGCACCGGCTTCAATGCCTGGCGACGACCTACTCTTCCGGTGCTTGAGCAACAGTACCATCGGCGCAGTCAGGTTTCACGGCCGAGTTCGGGATGGGATCGGGTGGTTCACTGACGCTATAGCCACCAGGCAATGAAGCAGGTGCTGCGTGTTCTTTTAAGATCGTGCACTCAACCTTGCGAGAGCGTCGTACCAACATTGTCATTGATGGTGGGACACTCAAGCGCGAATAGAGCAATTAGTATCGGTTAGCTCCACGCGTTACCGCGCTTCCACATCCGATCTATCAAGGTCATGGTCTCTGACCGCTCTATGAAATCTTATCTCGAGGGAGGCTTCCCGCTTAGATGCTTTCAGCGGTTATCCCGTCCGTACATAGCTACCCTGCTGCGCCCTTGGCAGGACGACAGGTACACCAGAGGTACGTTCAACCCGGTCCTCTCGTACTAGGGTCAACT
>FRDC01000729.1_pt4 | contig 41533 bp, 35 predicted proteins | sample 1106171 | NCBI WGS metagenome assembly FRDC01 (sample SAMEA3930566, study PRJEB13176) | freshwater metagenome | biome: Drinking water system; feature: drinking water; material: water | place: Singapore | collected 2014-12-20 | reverse complement strand
TGGCGGGCGGCGCGAGCGCTGCTTACACGCTCGGGCGCGCGACCTCGGGCGAAGCGGGTTGGCGCAGCGCCGCGGCTGGCGCCGCCGGCGTTGCACAAGCGGGCGTCGGCGGCGCTGCGCGAGCGCTTCGCTCCTCCCTGTCGAGAGCCTTTGGAGATCCCGCTGACGCGTTCAAGGCGGGCGAACGCGCCGCCTGGACCGCAAGCGGAGGAACCGCTGGTTCCAGCGCCGCAGCCCGATCGTCAGGCGCTACGTCCGGCGCGCCCGATTGGGCCCGGCGGCTGCGCACCGAACAAGGCGTGCGTGATGCGGGACTGACGGCGACGCACGTCATTGCCTCGGGCGATCGTGGAGCATCCGCCGACGGGCCAAAGCTTAGAGACGAGGAGTGACCATGTTCCGCCGATCTTCACCGCACTATGGAGAGACCCCGAAACCGGAGACGCCCTATTTGCGCGCGCAAAGTCTCTGGGACGAGCGCATGGGGTCAGCGCGGGCGCAAGCGGCGAACTGGCGCCTTGCCGCCTTCGGCGCGCTGGGGCTGGCGACACTCTCCGTCGGCGGTCTCCTTTGGCAGTCGAGCCGTTCCATCGTCACGCCTTATGTGGTCGAAATCGATGCGACAGGCGCGGCGCGCGCCGTTGGGCCCGCGGTCGAGACCTATAAACCCTCCGACGCGCAGATCGCCCATGCGCTGGCGAACTTCATCCGTGACGTGCGATCGGTGTCGATCGACCCGGTCGTCGTCCGCGAAAATTGGCTGCGCGCCTATGATTACGCGACCGACAAGGGCGCCATCGCGCTTAACGACTACGCCCGCGAGAATGATCCGTTCAAGGATGTCGGCCGGCGCAGCGTCACCGTTGAGGTCGGCAGCGTTGTCCGCGCGTCAGGCGATTCCTTCGAGATCCGCTGGTCCGAGAAAACCTATTTGAGCGGCCAGTTCGAGAAGCGGGAGCGCTTCACCGCGCACCTGACCATCATCCAGTCGAGCCCGCGCACCGCAGAGGCGCTCCATAAAAATCCGCTCGGGATCTACGTCCATGGCGTCAACTGGTCGAAAGACCTTTCAACAGGAGAACGCTCATGAAGAGCTCGGTATCCTATTTGGCGACGCTCGTGCTCTCAGCATGCGCGACCGCGTATCCCGACATCGCCCTCGATGACGCGCGCCCAGAAACCCCGGCGAAGGTGGTCAGCTTCGACGGCGCGCCGGTTCGGGAAATCATCGAGACGGCGAAACCTTATCCGTTGCCCGGGCAACTGAAGCCGATCGAAGAGGCTGAAGCGGCGCCGGCGTCGCTGCAGCCCTTCGAACGCATCGATGCCGCAAATGAGCGCGCCAAAATCGAACCCGATCTCGATCGCTTCTTTAACGCCGTTCAGATCTACCCCTTCATGGAAGGCGCGCTGTACCGGCTTTATGCGGCCCCGGAACAGGTGACGGATATCGCGCTTGAACCGGGCGAGCGGTTGAACTCGGTTTCCGCGGGCGACACGGTGCGCTGGGTCGTCGGCGATACGTCCAGCGGAAACCCCGGCGCTGGCGAGCGCATCCATATCCTCGTCAAGCCGACCGCGCCCAACCTCTCGACCAATCTCGTCATCGCCACCGATCGGCGCGCCTATCACCTTGAAATGCGCTCGTTCCGCGAAACCTATATGGCGGCGATCTCCTGGACCTATCCGCAAGACCAGCTCGTCAGGCGCCGCAACGCGAATGATCGCGCGACAGAAGCGGCCCAGACGACAATCGCCGCCGGCGTCGATCCCGGCGAGCTGAAGTTCCGTTACGTGATTGAAGGCGACAAGCCGCATTGGCGCCCTGTGCGCGCTTTCGACAATGGCCGCCAGGTCTTCATCCAGTTCCCTGAGTCGATCGCGCAAGGCGAAGCGCCGCCGCTGTTCATTCTGGGTCGCGCCGGCAAACCAGAACTCGTCAACTACCGCATGCGCGGCAGTTACTATGTCGTCGACCGGCTGTTCGCCGCAGCCGAACTCCGCCTCGGCGAAAAGAACCAGGCTGTCGTTCGCATCGTCCGCAACGACTTGAAGCGCCGCAGCTGACATGGACGCCCACGTTAGAAAAGAAGAGCCCGAGGCGTTGCGACTGCGGGCGAACCCACGGCCGGTGACGCGGCTCAATCGCACCGCGCTGATGATCGCGGCGGGCGGCGCCGCAATCCTTATCTTCGGCGCGATGAGCATCGCCCTGCGCCCGCCCCGGGTGATTGGGGACGCGAAGGGTAAGGAACTCTACAACACCGAAACCAAACCGACCGCGGAAGGCCTCGACTCCCTGCCAAAAACATATGCGGACGTGACCCCGAAACTCGGTCCCCCGCTGCCCGGCGATCTCGGCGCCGCGATCCTCAACGCCGAGGAAGCGGTCGACATGTTGGGAGAGGACGCTTTTCTCGACACGAACGATTATGCGTCCCTCACGCCGACGCCGTTCCGGAACTCGCCGGAAGCGGACGCCGCGCGCGAAGCCGCCTTGCGCCAGGCGCAGATCGCCAGCGAGGCGCGCGGGGCCGGCGTTTTCTTCCGGCTGAACGCGAACGCCGCGGCGCTAGCAAATCGCGCCGACGCCAGCGGCTTCGATCCTGTTCCGCCGTCGCCGTTCGATCTCGGCCTTGGGGCTCAAAGACCGCCTTTCGGCGCCGAGCGTGACGAAGATCCAAACCGGCAAATCCGGAAGCTCGAATTCCTCAATGAGGGCGGTCCTCGCGACACCGATAATCCGCACCGTATCGAAGATCCGGCGACGCCCTTCGAAGTGATGGCGGGCACTGTCATTCCGGCAAGCCTCATCACCGGGGTCAATTCTGATTTGCCAGGAACCGTGATCGCCCAGGTGACGCAGAATATCTATGACACCGTCACCGGCCAGTATGTGCTGATCCCGCAAGGGGCGAAGCTGATCGGTCGCTATGACAGCGTCATCGCCTTTGGTCAGTCCCGTGCTTTGCTGGTCTGGTCGCGGATCATTTATCCGGACGGCGCGTCGATTGTCATCGACGCCATGCCGGCGAGCGATGTCGCCGGCTATTCGGGACTTTCCGATCAAGTGGACTTCCATACGTTCCGCTTGCTGAAGGGGGTCGTGCTCTCGACCCTGCTCGGGGTCGGGACCGAACTTTCCTTCGATGACGCCGAGAGCGATATCGTCGCGGCCTTGCGCGAGTCCGCGCAGACCTCCGCCAACCAGGCGGGGCAGAAGATTGTCCAGCGCAATCTCGATATCCAGCCCACCATCAAGATCAGGCCGGGCTGGCCTCTGCGCGTCATCGTGCACAAGGATCTCGTTTTGCGCCCCTTCACTCAGAAGGAGCCATCGCGGTGAGCCTGAAGATCGGTCCCGTCAACGAGCGCACGTCGGTCAAGCTTGGCGTGTCATTGCCGCCGGAAGTTCACGAGGCGCTCGCCGATTACGCGCTGATTCACGCGCAGGAGTTCGGCCGCGAGATTCCGCTCACCGATCTCGCCGCCTTGATGATCGAGCGCTTTCTGCAGTCCGACGCGGCGTTCAAGCGCGCCCGAAAATCCCTCAGAGAGAAAGAAGCTGCAAAGGAGTAGACCATGGCCGTCATAGGAACATTTTCAAAATCCGCAGAGGGATATTCCGGGACCATCCGCACCATGACCATCAATGTGAAAGCCGCCTTCGTTGCAAACGACAAGAACGGCAACGACAAGGCGCCCGATTTCAAAGTGCTCGTCGGCGGACAGGAGCTGGGCGCTGCGTGGCGGGCGAAGGGCAAAGCCGACGGCGCGAAACCGTTTCTCCGCGTTGAACTCGACGACCCGAGCTTTTCGGCGCCGATCCGCGCCGCGCTGTTCGAAAATGGCGAAGAGGGCAAGGGCGCGCTCGTGTGGAGCCGAAAATAAGGAGATAGGGCGATGGTGATGCGCGCCGAGTACGCGAACGACAACTGGCTCGATCGACCGGATCCAAGCGTGCGGCTCCTGAGGATCTCAGAGGTCTCACGTCTTGTCGGCCTCAGTCGCTCGATGATCTATAAATGCATGAAAGACCCACTGATTGCATTCCCATCGCCAGTCAAAATCGGCGTGCTGTCGCGATGGGACCAGGATGAAATCCTCGCGTGGGCGAAAGCGATCCGCGGAAAATGTTGAGGCGGCCTGCGTAAGGCGACCCAAAGCGCCAGCTGCAGCGAGAGGCCCGCATCGCGGCCCCGACTCAGCATTGGGCAGAAGTCGGAGGGTCCCCACGGATCGCCCTAACCGATGCAGTCGCGATCAGTGAGGTCCGGTAGAGGTTCAAAATCAGCGCGCCAAAGCGGCCCCGAGCGCATGATTCCTATTCCACATGGGTTCCGATAACGGGCCATCGTTTTTGTATGCGAAATCAAGGGGTTGGCGAGGTGACCCATTTTCGTCAATTCTCGGAAATAACCCATTGATTTACTTGGATTGCCTGGCGGCTCAAGTTCGCTATTCAAGATCTCAATGGTTTACCCGGCCACAGCGATGGCGCTCATGAACAACATAATATTATGATTTTAAAAGCGATTTCGACAATTGACTTTCTGGCGCTCGAACCTCTGGCCTTGTGATGTAAATTCGCTAGGCCGAAAACGCTCAAATCAGGTTTAACACATAAAATTCAATACCTTATGAGAAAAAGTGACCCAAAGGCCGTTTTGGGTCACATTTTGGGTCGAAATGGCCGAAAATGTGGAAGGATTTCAGTGGACACCGAGGGACACGTCTGCAATAAAAACAATGAGTTAGAGACGGCTAAGGACCTCCGTGTACCCCAAATAATCGACTCATAACCGCTTGGTTGGGGGTTCGAGTCCCTCCGGGCCCACCATTCGCCAATCGCTTTTTAGTTCAGCTACTTAGCGAATCCGCCCTCAGACAAAACTGGGCACCACGATTCGCCTGTCTGCATGGGGAGCGCATATCGTCACCGCCGCATGATAATTTAGGACATGGACTCTATCCGCTTTCAAAAGCTCACCGACATACCTGCTCCCTCGGGCGGCTATTCGCTCGTCGACAGCTCGGTCGCAAACGATGGTTCGATCCTGTTCCTCTCGATTGAGCAGACAGGCGCCGATGCGGTTAAGGAGACCTACGCAAGCGGTATTGGCATTTTTCCCAAAACAAGGATGAAAGAAGCAAAGCGTTTTCGCCTGTCGATTTGGCGAGCGAACAGTCCGCTCCAAACAATCGACCTGCCGGAACTCGATTTGACTTTCCCGTCGGTCGATATGTTCCCAGATGGCAGGATTCTGGTTGTGGGTCCGCGATGTTCGTGGCGAGGGAACGAGGATTACGATTTAAACGGCGCCATTTTTGATCCGAAGACGGCCAAAGTGGCGCGCATCCTTTTGGGCGACGGAATAAACAGCGCACATGTGGACGCTTTCGGCAGAATTTGGGTCGCGTACGGCGACGAGGGAATATTCGGCAACTTCGGTTGGGGAGGCCCCGGTCCAACACCGGTTGGCGCCGCGGGGCTCGTGTGCTTCGCCGAAACGGGCGAGAAGATTTGGGAGTATCCTGCCAATGCAAATGGGATGATGGCGGACTGCTACGCACTCAACGTCTCTGGTTCCGAAGCAGCCATATTCTTTTACACGGACTTCCCTGTCTGTCGGATATCGAGTGACTTTGAGCTTAGCTATTGGAAGACGGAATTGGCTGGCTGCCACGCGTTCGCAATCTCGGGGAGTGCGGCACTTTTCTCAGGCCAGTACAACGATCCGACAGATGCCGCTTACCTTGGAGGATTTGATGCGGACGGCCGAATGAGTGCGAGACAGGTCCGGCTATTGTTGCCGGACGGGTCCGGCTTACCAAAGGGTCGGTTGCTAGGGCGAGGTCAGTACCTGTACTTCTTCGATGCCCTCAACGTCTATCGAGCGACTCTGGATTAGCCTCCACTAGGTCACTTTCTGTAGGGCAGCGGAATGGCCAGAATCCAGTGCCCAGTTTTGTCCGGGTCGGTCCACCAAACAGTCTGGCCTGTCCCCGGTTTTGTGGACGGTCGGTTGAGCTAACTCCATCTCTTCCTCGAAGGCGATCGGGCTGAGATAGCCGATCGTTGAGTGACGGCGCTTCGGATTGTAGAAGCGCTCAATGTAATCGAACACGTCCGCCTTTGCGTCATCGCGCGCCCGATAGATTCTGCGCGACAAGCGCTCGGTCTTGAGCGAGGAGAAGAAGTTCGCCATCGCGGCGTTGTCCTAACAGTTTCCGGACTGGCGCATCGAGCAATCGAGGCACTGACGATGGCGTTATGGCGGCGCGGCAGCCTGGACGTGCAAGGCCGAGAGCGCGGCAATCAGCGTCGAGGCCGCGTGCGACGGCGCCGAGCGGCTCAAGCGGCGTCTGCCCAAAAGCGACGCGCGGGTCACGCCAACGCACTGGTCATTCGGCCAGAGGGGCCTGCCGGTCGGCTTAGCTCCGAAGAGCGATCCCGGACCACAGCATTCTCTTGAAAGTCACCGCAGGGGGAGCCCTTGAACGGCCGGTTCGTCGCGGATAACAGAGGTTTCTTGCGCCGCTTTGCATCCTTGGTTCACCTGCGGAACGCCTCAAACCATGCCGCCTGCTGAACTTCCGTCGATGACCAAGCGATGTTCGCCCGGCGTTGGCGGGCGCGGCTCATGAAATATCGCGCCTTCATCAGTTACTCGCAGCAGGATAAGGCGGCGGCGCGCCGCCTTCACCGCTGGCTGGAGACCTGGCGTCTTCCCGCAAGCGTTGAAGTGCGGGGAGACGTGGCTTCGCGCCGGCTTGGACGCTTTTTCCGCGACGATGAAGAGATGGCAGCCGCTGCCGACATCGCTGCGATCGTTCGCGCTGCGATTGATGAGTCGGGGAGCCTGATCGTCGTCTGCTCGCCTCGATCGGCGCAGTCGAAATGGGTGAATGCAGAAATCGATTATTTCAGGCGCTCGGGCCGAGATCGCAAGGTGTTCGCCTATATTATTGATGGCGTTCCCAATTCAGCCGACCCTGAGACAGAATGCTTCCCCCCGGCTTTCCGGGCGTCTTCCGACCCCGACAATCCGGACGCGATGCCGATCGAACCCCTCGGCCTCGACATTCGGAAAGACGGGCGCGCGCGCGCGCTGACCCGTCTTGCCGCCGGCTTGTTGGGCGTCGACTTCGACGATCTCTGGCGACGCGATCGGCGGCGCGCGCAGGCGCGCGAGCGCGTGCTGCTGGCGCTGGCGTCAAGCGCGGCGCTTGCGTTCGCCGGCCTGTCTGCGGCGGCGATCGGAAATGCCGCAAAGGCGCACGCGACGCTAAGCCGCTTTTTCGCCGAACGCGCCTGGCAAAAGCTCGGCGACGGAGACGCGCCTGAAGCAGCGCGCTATGCGCTCGCCGGTGCGCGGCTCGCGCCGGGCAATCTGCCCCTTTATCACGCTGCGCTTGCTGGCGTGATGCAGGCTTCAGGCGAAGCGGCGCCGCCGCTCCTCCACGCTGAGTCGGTTCTCGTCGCCGAATTCTCGCCGGATGGTCTTCGCGCTGTGACGGCGGGGGCGGATCATGTTGCGAAGATCTGGCGCTTGTCGGACGGCGTGCTGACGGCGACGCTTGCAGGCCATAAAGGCCCGATCAACACGGCCGTTTTTTCGTCCGACGGACGACTGATCGCGACTGCCGGCGATGATGGGACGGCGCGAATTTGGAGCGCCGATGACGGCCGCCTGCTCCACCTGCTGCCGGCAGGGAAGACAATATTGCGCGGCGCAATCTTCACCTCCGACGGCGCACGCCTTCTCAGCTTCGGCGACGACGGATTGGCGCAACTCTGGGATACGGCGAGCGGCGCGCAACTCGCGCGATGGAAAGGACATGACGGCGAAATCTGGAGCGCGGCGTTTTCGCCAGACGGGCGCTTCGTCGTTACAGCCGGTGAGGACGGCGCGGCGCTGCTCCGCGAAACCGCGACGGGCCGTCTTGCGGCGCGTTTCGGGGACGGCGAGGCAGCGCTTTACAAGGTCGCCTTTTCTCCAGATGGCCGAAATTTTGCGACTGTCGGCGCGGACGGCGCCCTACGACTTTACGATATCGTCAGAGAGCGCATGATCGCTGTACCCGGCGCGCACGCGCTTGAAGCATTTGATGTCGCTTTTTCACCCGACGGCCGTACGCTCGTCACGGCGAGCGTCGATCGGACTGCGAAATTATGGAGCGTTGCCGACGGTAGCGCGATCGCCACGCTGACGGGTCATCGCAACATGATCTGGAGCGCGGCGTTCTCCGCCGACGGTCGACGCATCGCAACCGCCAGCGAGGACGGAACAATTCGCCTCTGGAACGCCGCAGACGGCGCCCCGGAAAGCGTTCTCGCCGGACATGGCGCGGCGGTCTTTTCAGCGCGCTTTTCGCTAGACGGCGAGCATGTCCTATCCGCGAGCCGCGACAGGAGCGCGCGTCTTTGGTCTGCATCCAGCCGGCGCCTGACGACGATCAGGGCGCATGAAGGGGGGGTTACAAGTATCGAATTCTCCCCGGACGGACAGATTCTGACGACCGCCGGAAAAGACGGCGCCGCGCGACTGTGGACGGCAGAGGGCGCCAGCGACGCGGCGGCGTGGAGCAGTGCGGGAAGCGATGTTCGCTCCGCCGCGTTTTCACCCGATGGCTCCGCCGTGATCACCGCTGACGCGGCCGGGAGCGTGCAAATGTGGGATCGCGAGTCAGGCGCGCTCCTTAGGACGCTCACTGACCATCAAGCGCCGGTTCTTGGCGCGCAATACGCCAGAGACGGGTCGCGCCTTATCACGGCCGACGAAGACGGCACAGCGACGATATGGAACGCAGCGGATGGGCGCAAACTCACAACGCTTACCGGCCATTCCGACATTGTTCGCAGCGCAGCCCTGTCGCCCGACGGCAAGATCGCGCTGACAACCAGCGAAGACTTGACTGCGCGATTATGGGATGCGGCGAGCGGGCGCTTGTTGCATGAACTCGCGGGCCACGGCGCGGGCGTCGGCGGCGGCGCCTTTTCGCCGGACGGCAAGCGCGTCTTGACGACAAGCGATGACGCAACCGCGCGCCTCTGGTCCACGGAGAGCGGCCAGCTTCTGACGACGTTGGCCGGGCACGAGGGCTGGGTTTACAGTGGCGTGTTTTCGCCGGCCGGGACGCGCCTTGCGACCGTCAGCCAGGATGGCTCAGCACGCGTCTGGAATGCGGCGGACGGGCGCCTGATTGCCTCGCTGGAAGGACACGAGCAAGCCGTGTTTGGCGCGGCTTTCTCTCCGGACGGACGCCGTCTGGCGACGGCCAGCGAAGATGGAACCTTCATCCTTTGGGACGTCGCCCGCCTGACGCAGGGCTGGGACGGGCTTCAAGGGGACGCGTGCGCGTTGCTGCTTGGCGCTTATGGTCGGCGCTTTGACAGTAAAGCGATCGGCGCCGATCCCCTGCTCGCTTCGGAATGGCGACGGGCTGACCGCGACGTTTGCGCTGGTGCAAGATCAGCGCGGCCGCTCATCGATCTTCTTCGGGAATCGCGCGTCGCAGGCGATCGCTAGCGATTTCGGCGATGTCGCGCGCCGCGCTAGCGCCGGACTGGCTTCTTCTTCACGCGGTTGCCGCCCGAGCCAAGTTGTTCGCCTTCGCCCGCCGCGCTTGCTGCGCCCTCATCACCGGAGCCGTTATATTCGAGCGACGCACGCTTGATGAACCAGTCGACCGCTTCGTAGCAAACAGTGATCGTGCGCGCCTGCTCACTGTATTTGAATTCCGCCTGCCCCGCGCCGCAGCTTTCCGCGACGACCGAGACGTCTTGCGGCAGGCGCACGAAATCGACCACGTCCTGCGCGAAATCCTCCAGCAATTCCGTCGCCGCCGCATACTTATAGGCGTATTGAATCGCCGGATCGTCGCTGTCCGGCTCGCGGTATTCGTAATTGACGGACGCTTCCGATTGCTCGCCTTCTTCAAGAAACGCGTCGCCGAGCCATTCCTCAAGATCCTTCTGGAGACCCGCATGCTCCTCGACGCAGATATCCGCCGAGCCTTCCTCCCAAAGGGCTTCCGCAAGGTCCGCGTAGAGCTGCGGATTGCCGCCGTAGAGGAGACAGGCGATTCGGCTCGCGCGGTCTTCATCGCTTGGATAGTGAGGGCTTTCAGTTACCCCCTCCCCGGCCTCGTCCGCGCTTTGCAGCCAGCCCATGATTGCTGCGATCAATTCCTCGTCTTGGTCGGGCTCGTCCGCGTCCGGCAATAGGAGCCAGGTCGCGATGTCGTCGGCGATCTCCTCAGCGGCGCGGCGGTCGGAACGCTGGTCGGCCTCAAACACCTGATCGAGAATGAGGTGGCCGGCTTCATGATAGGCGAGAAAGAGAAGATTTCCCTGGACATAATAATCTTCCTCCGAGTCAGGCGCGATCTCCTGCGCGCCCGCTCCGCACAACATCGCCACCGCCGCCGCAGCCGCCGGCAGCGACCGCGTCAGAACACACTTCATCATAAAGATTTTACCCCTCCGCTTTCGGCTAGACTATAACAGACTGCGCCGCCTGCGAAGCGGCTCCACGTCGGCAGACGAGAAGAATCGATGCGACAGTGCCCGGCGTGACGACCGACTTGCTCATAAACGGCGCCCTGGGCCTGTTGCCCGTGCTCGCCTTTCTGGCGATGTTGACGCAATCGGACACGTTCAAGCTTGTCCGGCGCAATTACGTCGCCGCGCTCATCCTGGCGGGCGCTGCGGCCGCGATCGCCGCCTATGGCGCCGGCAAGACGCTGATGGTCGTGGCCGGCGTCAGCTATGACGACTTCGTCCGCCTTGCCGGCCCGCTGCTGGAGGAAGCGCTAAAAGCGCTCATCGTCCTTTTCCTCATCCGCGCCAATCGCATTGGTTTCGTGCTGGACGCGGCGATCGCCGGGTTCGCCATCGGCGCCGGCTTCGCGCTCGTCGAAAATTACTTCTACCTGCAGGTGATCGGGCATGAAAACGCCGCGGTGTGGGTCGTTCGCGGTTTCGGGTCAGCGATCATGCACGGCGGCGCGACGGCGATCTTTGCAATCATCGCACAGTCGCTGACGCCGCAGCAAAAAAAGGCTAGCCCAGCGCGTGTCTTGCCCGGCTTCGGCGCCGCGGCGCTGCTGCATGTTCTTTTCAATCAGTTCCTGGATTATCCGATCGCCTCGACCCTCGTCATGATGATCGGGCTTTCGACTTCGCTAACCATCATCTTGCATCGCGACCGGCAGTCGATCGACCGCTTGTTGAAGGTCAACTTCGACGACTACCGGAGGATGCTGACGCAAATCAGGTCAGGCGAGTTTGAGCGGCATGAATTTGGCCGCGCCGTTCAATCGCTGCGCGTGCGGTTCGATCCGGCCGAAATCGCCGAAATCGTCCACTACGCCGAGCTCCATACCGAGCTTGTCCTCTTCGGGCAGGAAATCCTGAAGGCGCAGGGCGAAGGGCGGGCGATAGAGGCGCCCGACGCAATCCGCGACAAGCTCGCGCATTTTCACTATCTGGAAGAACGCATCGGCGCGGCTGTCCGGCTCGCCTTGCGACGTCATTTTCAATTCTCGCGCCAGGACTTCTTCCAACTCTACAAGCTGCAGCGAGACGCCGGGCAAATCGCGATCAAGGCGCATGCCTTCAATACCGACCTTCTGCTCAACGAGCGCGACCGGCAGGTGGCGCTTGAAGACTATCCCGAAATCTTTTTCGCACTTGAAGATCCGGCGCTCCAGCAAGCCTTCGCGTCATTCGACCGGCGCGCAAACCAGTCCAAGGTCCGCAGCCGGCGGTTTGGCGCGCTTGCAGTCGCGCTGGCGACGCTGGCGTTGTTGATTGCGAGCGCAATCCCTCTTTTTATCGCGCTTTCATCGACGCAAGCGCGCATACTCGCCGGCATTGGCGGGGCGATGCTCGCCACGAGCGTTCTGGTAGGCGCATTTGGACTGATCCAGCGCGGCCGCAAGAAGCGGTGGCTCGCCGATCGCCTTGCGACGGAACGAATCCGGCAGTTTCACTTCCAGCACTACATCGCCAACGCCAATGCGATCCTTGCGGGCGCGAAGCGCGCAGATGCGGCGACAGCCTATCGCGCGCGGCGCGCCGAGGCGTTCGCGCGTTTCTCCCGCGAATTCCTTGACCATATCGACGAGGCGCTGCACGTCATCGTTCACGAGGAGGATTGCGGGGATGGCGTCCTCGGTTGCGGCGGAGAAGAAGCGGTCGCAGACGATCCTCATCTCGACCAGTACCTTGCCGCTTACGGGCGGCTCCGCTTCGACATGCAGATCAACTACTGCAATCATGTGCTCCGCGAGAGCCGCGGCCTTCGCCGCCGGTCGGCGAAACGGCAGGCGAAGTCCTTTCAGATGATCGGTCTCTTCGGCCTTGGCGCTGTCCTCGCACTCTATGCTGCGGCCCTAGCCGGCGTTTTCTCGGAAGCAAGCGCCGGCGCCCTCGATCTTGTGCTTGTCTTCGGCGCTTGGGCGGCGATCCTGACGCTTGCCTCGCGAGCAATGGAGGAGGGCTTACAACCGAAGCGGGAAATTGAACGGATGCGCCAATATAGAATCCAGCTTCGCCGCACCAACGCCCGCTTCCGCGAGGCTGAAACGACTGCTGCGAAGATCGCGGCGATGCGCGATCTCGAGCGGCTAACGTATGAGGAAATGGTGCTTTTTCTCAAGAGCAGTTACGAATCGCAGCTCGTCATGTAGACGCAGATCGCGAGCCAAAGAATTGTTGCGATGCGGAATTTGAGAGGGCCGCGTAATCGCGTTTCGCTGTGATATAGGTCTCAGCGTGGAGCCGGATTCGGGGGGATCGAGCCTTCAGCCCCTTGCCGTGCGCCGTCGCACTAACGAGTTCACGACGTGTCAGGCGTCACAATCGAAAGCAGGAGCTCAACCATGTCGTCGAATTCGGGAACCACCCGCAATCTTCTCTTGATGGGCGGCGGCGTCGCGGCTGCCGCCATCGCCATCTACTTTGTTGGCGCACGGAACAAGGTCGAGCCCGGCGCAGTAGTCGGCACGATCGCCGCCGCTGACCGTTACCAGGAGGCGCAAGTCGGCGCCGAAGACATCGGCCTCGGCGACAAGGCGGTGTCAGACTTCATTCAGACCGAAACCTTTGAGCAGCTCGTCAAGGACAAGGACTTCCGCGCGCTTGCCGCCGATCCCGGCTTTTCAGCGCTCGCCCAGCACGCTGGCGCCTTGCAGGCGATCGCCGCTGCGCCGGAAGCTTTCGTGGCGCTCGCCGCCCAGCCGCGGGCGCTTGCGGCACTCGCCGCATCGCCCGAAGCATTTGCGGCCCTGGCCGGCAACGCCGAGGCTTTTCGCGCGCTCGCCGGCAACGCCGAAGCGCTCAACGCCGGCGCGTTGAACGCAGACGCGCTGCGGGCTCTCGCGTCCGACGCGCAAGCGTTCCGGGCGATGGCTACGCAGCCGAAAGCCTTCGCCGCGATGGCGGGCCACGCCGAAGCGTTCAAAGCGCTCGCTGCGCATCCAAAAGCGCTCGCCGCCATGGCCGCCAATCCCGCCGCATTCGCGAACTATGCACGCGACGTGAAGGCGTTTGAAGCCGCCGCCGCCGACGCGCGCGCGGTCGACGCGATGAAGGGAGAGGCCGCGGCGTTTAATGCGCTCGCCGCTGACGCCAACGCGATCAAGGCGCTTAATGCGGACGCGCAAGCCCTCGCCGCGCTCAACGCCGACGCCGCCGCGTTTCGCGCCCTGGCGGCCGATGCGCAGGCGTTGAACGCCCTGGCAGCGAACGCCAATGCGCTGAACGCGCTCGCGGCCAACGCCGAAGCCTTTAACGCGCTCGCCGCGAACCCGCAGGCGCTCGCCGCGCTCGCCGCCAACGCCGAAGCCTTGAAAGCCGTCGCGGCGGACGCCAACGCGGTGAACGCCCTCGCGGGCAACGCTGAGGCGTTTCGCGCGCTGGCGGCGGATGCAAATGCGGTGAACGCGCTCGCGGCGGACGCCAATGCGCTGAATGCGCTCGCCGCCAACGCAGAAGCGTTTCGTGCGCTCGCCGCAAATCCGCAGGCGCTAAACGCGGTCGCTGCGAACGCCGACGCATTGAAGGCGCTCGCCGCCAATAACGCCTTCCGAGCTCTGGCGGCCAATCCGAAAGCGCTTCAAGCGCTCGCCAGCGAGGCGGGGCTAAAGGCGCTCGCCGCGCAGAACCGCTAATCCAATCGGGCTCGGCCGCGGGCCGGGCCCATCTTCTTCCCCGGGGGCGGGATTGAAAAAACTGATCAGACTGGCCGCCGCCGGCGTCGCGCTCATCGGCGCCGCGCGAGCGGAGTCATTCGAGATGGCGGCGCAGGAATCGGAAGACCTGCGCCTTCTTTATGTCGATCCCACGCAGACCTATTTGACACCGCACGTCACGCGCACTTTCGTCAACGCGATCGACTTTCAAAAGCGCCTGTTCAAATGGGAGCCCTGGGAGAAGTCGACGCTGCTCCTCCTCGATCTTTCTGACTACGGCAACGGCGCAGCCTTTTCATCGCCGTCGAACGGCGTTCATCTGGAGATTGCGCCCGTCAGCCGGAGCTTCGAGGCTTTCGTCGCCAGCGAGCGCATCTATTCGCTCATCAACCACGAGACCGCGCACGTCGCCGCGCTGGACGCCTGGAACGATCGTGACGCGTTCTGGCGGCGCCTGTTCTTCGGCAAGCCGCTGCCCGACGGGAAGCATCCCGAGACCATCCTCTACAACTTCCTTGCAACGCCGCGCGCCAATGCGCCGCGCTGGTATCACGAGGGAAGCGCAGTTTTCCTCGAGACCTGGATGGCTGGCGGCCTGGGGCGCGCGCAAGGCGCCTATGACGAAATGGTTTTCCGCTCGATGGTGCGCGACGACGCGCATTTCTACGGGCCGCTTGGTCTTCTGTCGCAAGGTACCGAGATCGACTTTCGCGGTCTCGCAAACGCCTATCTCTACGGCACGCGGTTCTTCAATTATCTCGCTTATGCCTACACCCCGGAACAGGTCGTCGAGTGGCTCGCGCGCGGCCCCGACAGCAAGGCTTATTATTCAAGCCAATTCAAGCATGTCTTCGGCGCGCCGCTGAACCACGCCTGGCGTGACTGGATCGAGTTCGAAAAAGACTTCCAGACCCGCAACCTTGAGGCGGTGAACAAGTTCCCGACGACCAAGGCCGAACGGCTTACGCCCCGCGCGCTCGGGTCTGTGTCGCGCGCCTTTTACGTCAAGGAGCGGAACAGCCTCATCGCGGCGTTCCGCTATCCGGGCGTGGTCGCGCTCGTTGGCGAGCTTGACCTGGCTACGGGCGACATCCGTCGCCTTGCGGACGTCAAAGGCTCAATGCCCCACCGCGTTTCGTCGCTCGCCTATGACCCCAAAGCCGACCGGCTCTGGTACACCACGGACAACTACGCTCATCGCGACGTCGTCGAAATCGACGTCAAGACCGGCAAGAAGCAAATGCGGCTTCGCGATGCGCGCATCGGCGACCTCGTCTTCAATCCGGCCGACGAGTCGCTCTGGGGTGTCCGGCATTTGAACGGCGTTTCGGCGCTGGTGCGCATTCCGCCGCCTTACAACAAATGGACGCTGGTTCACGCCTCCGAGTTCAGCCGCGACTTCTTCGATCTTGAAATCTCTCCAGACGGCGCCCTGCTCGCGATGACAGTCGGCGATCCAAGCGGCAAGCAAACGCTGAAGCTGTTCCGGACTGCTGACCTACTAGCCGGCGAGATCAAGGACGTCCTTTCTTATCAGCCCGGCGCCGCGCAGCCCGAAGGCGCGGCCTTCTCCGCTGACGGCGCGCATCTTTATTTCAGCTCATATTACACCGGCGTCTCCAACATCTTCAGGCTCGATGTTGCGACTGGCGCGCTGGAAGCCGTCAGCAACGCCGAGACCGGTTATGTAAGGCCCATTCCGCTCAACGACGGATCGCTGATCGCGTTCGAATACGCCGGCGACGGATTCACCCCGGTGAAGTTTGATCCGACGCCGGTCGAGGATGTCGGCGCAATCTCGTTCCTCGGCGCCGAACTCGTGCGCAAGCATCCCGTCATCAAGAGCTGGGCGGTCGGATCGCCGCTGAAGGTCGATCTTGGCGAGGTCGCGCCGGCCGAAAGCGCCTACAGGCCGCGGCAGCGCCTTCGCCTCGGCTCGGCCTATCCGGTCGTCGAAGGTTACAAGGGCGGCGCCGCAGCGGGCATTCATGTCAATTTCGAAGATCCCGCCTATTTCAACCAGATTGACGTCACGCTTTCCTATTCCGTGGGCGGCGACATCGACGGCGGCGAGAAATTTCACGCCGACGTCCGCTACCAGGGCCTTCATTGGCGCGGCCGCTATTGGCACAACGACGCTGATTTCTACGACCTCTTCGGGCCCACAAAGCGCGCGCGCAAGGGCGATGCATTCATCATCGGCTATGATCGGGCGCTTATTTACGACTCACCGCGCGAACTCAAGGTCGGCGCCGAGATCGCCTATTACTCAGGCCTCGATACGCTTCCGGCGAACCAGAACATCGCCGCGAGCGCGAGCGAAATTTTCGCGACCGAACAGTCGCTGCGATATACGAATGAAAAAGAATCGCTCGGCAGCGTCGATCACGAAAAGGGCTGGAGCTGGCAGGTCGTCAACGCCGTCGACCGCGCAGACGGCGACACGATCCACCGGCTGCGCGGCGAGATAAGCGCGGGCGTCGCGCTGCCGATCGCGAACTCCTCGGTTTGGATTTACAATTCAGGCGGCGTTGCAAGCGGCGACTCCGCTAATCCGCTCGCCAGCTTTTATTTCGGCGGCTTCAAAAACAATTATGTCGATGATCGCGCGGTTAAACGCTACCGCGACTTTGACACGATGCCAGGCTTCGATATTGATGAGATCGCGGCGCGGCGTTTTGCGAAGTCGGTCGTGGAGTGGAATTTGCCGCCCCTGCGCTTTGAGAGCGTCGGCGCGCCAAGCCTTTATGTCGCGAATGCAAGAACGGCGATCTTCGCAGGCGCCTTGCTCGCCGATCCTGCGGGTGCGCAGCGGCGCGAACTCTTCACTGCCGGCTTTCAGGTCGACTTCAATTTCACGCTCGCACATCGCCTTCCGATGACATTTTCGGCAGGCTTTGCGTCCGGATTTGAAAGCGGACGGCCAAGAAGCGATGAAGTGCTGATCTCCCTCAAGATTCTCTGAGGCAGGAACGGACCAGCGCCGCCCGAGACAACGCGTAGCCACGTCGAAGGCCCGCCTTCCTTCGCGATGAAGCCGGAAAAACCTACCTTACGGCGAGGGAGAAATGCGGAGCTGTTCAAGAGAAGGAAGAATCCGCCATCCGGCGAGGGCAAGTTGGGGCGCGGTTCAGGATGGTGATCTCGTGGCCGGGCATCAAGGTCGACTGGAGAGTCGTTCGCATAGCCCGGTTCTTGCGCGGCTCGTTCCATGCCTCGCACGAGGCTCTAACGATCAACGTTTTCCGCGCCGATGCGCCTGTTCGCGCGTTAAACTTTCCCTAAAACGCCGAAATATTGCCTGTTCGGATGTCGCAGGGAGCTATTCCGGAACAATCTGAAATCATTAGCGAAATCTATCGCCCATCACGCCGCGAAAACCCCAACGTGAAAAATTTTCCCTTAGGAATCGCCGCTTTCAGGGAAAACCGCGAGGGGGCCTGCTTCGAGCAAGACTGCTCTATCCACCATTCCGCCGCGGCAGCGACGCTGGCGCCTGATCGGGCTTCGACAACCGTAAACGCTCCGGCGCCGCCGAAAAACAATTCTTAATCATGCCCGCCTTAATACCTCAGACACTAGGCTGGAGACGTCGGCATGATCACGGTGCGAGAGCCTGACGAAGCGCGCGCGAATGGCGATGCGATCGATGTCTCGATCATCATGCCTTGCCTTAACGAACGCAACAGCTTGCCGCACTGCATCCTCAACGCGCGCGCTGCGCTGAGCGAGATAGAGAGCCGCTATGGGCTCAAGGGAGAAATTGTCGTCGCCGATAACGGATCGACCGACGGAAGTCAGATGCTGGCGACAGGTCTTGGCGCGCGCGTTGTCGATGTTCCCCGACGCGGTTATGGCGCCGCGCTGATCGGCGGAGCGAACGCGGCCCGTGGACGCCTTTTGGTGATGGGGGACTCGGACGGCAGCTACGATTTCACGGACGGCGTCGCGATGGTCGGCAAACTGATCGATGGCGCCGAACTTTGCATGGGATCTCGATTCAAGGGCGGGATCGCGCCGGGCGCCATGCCATGGAAAAACCGCTACATCGGCAACCCGGCGTTGACGGGAATCCTCAATCTCTTCTTCCGCGCCGGTGTTGACGACGCGCATTGCGGCCTTAGGGCCCTGACGAAAGACGCCTTCAACCGGCTGGGCCTTTGCGGCGAAGGAATGGAATTCGCCAGTGAGATGGTCGTGAAGGCCAGCCTGAAGAAGCTTCGGATCGCGCAGGCGCCGGCGACATTGTCACGGGACCTCCGCAACCGACCGCCTCATCTTCGCCCATGGCGCGACGGCTGGCGGCATCTGCGCTTTCTGTTCCTTTCGAGTCCGACCTGGGCGTTTGGCGTTCCGGCGATGCTCGCAATGTCTATCAGCGGGATCGTACTGACGATCGCCTTCCTGCACTTGATAGGCGCGCTTCAGGGCCCGTCTCGGTTTGGCGCGAGCTGGACGATCGCAGCCGGTTTCCTCTTCGCGAACGGACACCTCGCGCTGATCATGGCGCTGGCCGGGCACCTTCACGGCGTCAAATCCGGCGATAGACTGCTGAAGAGCGAGATCCGGCGCATCTCAGGACTGCTGACTCTTGAGACAATGTTGATGCTAGGCGCGGCTTTCATCGCCGTCGGCATCGCCGGTTTCGTCGCTATTGCTCATTTCTGGGCCAAAAGCGGCTATGTCGCGCTGCCCAATACGCTGCCCCTTGTGCTGTCGGCGCTTTCCTGCGCGGTCGGCCTGCAGACTATCTTCGGCAGCATTCTTCTCGGCGTCATTCTTGGAAACACCGCTTCCTTTGTCGACAAGAATGCGATGACGGAGGAGCCATCGTCGCAGCGCGCCGAAGAGCCGCTCGGTCGACAGAGACGATCCGCCTGATGGACCACGCGTTCGTCGTACTCGGCTTCGGCCGGTCGCCTTTCCTCGAAGACGCGCTCGCCTCGATCAGGAGGCAGACGTTGCAAAGCCGCGTGGTCATCGCGACTTCAACGCCGAACGATCATATCGCTATGGCGGCCGAGCGCGCGGGCGCTCCCGTGTTGACGAACCCGGCGAGCGAGGGCATTGGCGCAGATTGGAACTTTGCACTCGACGCGACCGACGCGCGTTTCGTCACGCTGGCGCATCAGGACGATGTCTACTATCCCTGTTTTCTGCAAGCCACGCGCGCCGCGCTCGATGAATATGGCGCTCCGCTTTGCTTTACGGGCTATCAGGAAATCGACGATGCGGGCGCGCCCAAAGTTTCTAGAATATCGTGCGCCAAGCATGCGCTGGAAACAGTCATTCTTGGCCGCACACGCGTCGTTTCCGGCATGAGGCTCCGGGCCTTTCTGTCCTTCGGCAATCCGCTCCCTTGCTCTTCCGTCACCTATGATCGCGCCGATCTCGCCGACTTTCGGTTCTCAACAGCTTATAAGAGCAATTTGGACTGGGACGCATGGTGGCGCCTGATGAAGGCTGGCCGCCTGTTCGCCCGTGTACCCGCACGGCTTGTCGGGCGACGGCACAACGCGCTTACGGAAACGGCGGCGTTGACGCGCGCCGGCGTCCGATCGGTGGAAGACGCGCAGATGTTCCGCAGGGCTTGGCCGCGGCCGGTCGCCGAGGCGATACACCTTGCTTATCGGGCCGGCTATCAGGGAGCGGGGCGGCGTGCGTCCTGAAATTCCCCTAAAGCGTATCACCGCTTTTCTTCTGGTCGGGGCCGTCGCGACCGCGATCTCCTACGCTGTCTTTATTCCGCTCGAGCCGCGAATTGGTTGGCTGCCGGCGGCCGCCGCCGCCTGGGCGCCGGCGGTCGTCGCCGCATTTCTGATGAACCGCCGCTTCACTTTCGGCGTTCGCGGACGCTCGCAGATCGAGCGGCAGTTCGGCCTCTACCTCGCCGGGGCGATCAGCCAGCTTGCGCTGTCCCTCGCCGGCTATTTCGTCCTCATGGATCTCTTCGGCTTCGCCGCAACGCCCGCTTTTTTCATCAATCTCCTTTTCACGACGACCTTCAGCTACGCTTTCATGTCGCTGGTGACGTTCGCCCGCCGGCCTCAGCCGGCGCGCTGAAAGCACCGCATCACTTCCTGTTGCGGCCGTACTTGTCGTGACTTTCGACCCAGTCGCCGGCGACAATCGCGGAGGCGAGCGAAAGTTCCCCGGCGAGCGCTGTCGCCGCGCAGATTTCTGCAAGCTTCAGCGCCTTCCCTTTCCCCGAGCAGCCGAGCAGCTCGAGGCATTCGCGCTGCGTCGGCAAGCCGGTGCCGCCGCCGAAACTCGCGACGATGAGCGAGGGAATGGTCAAGGACCAGTAATAGTCGCCGTTCGGCAGCACCTCGACGAAGGTGATCGCAGCATGGCTCTCGGCGATGTTGGCGACATCCTGGCCCGTGGCGATGAAAAGCGCGGTGAGGCCGTTGGCCGAATGCATGCCGTTATTGACGGTTCCGGCGAGCATGCCGCCGGCGTTCGACACGAGCCGCGCACGAAAGAGCGTTGCAGCGTCCGTGCCCATCAGCGTGCGGATGTTCGCGTCCGGAATGACCGCTTCCGCGATCACCCGCGCGCCGCGCGCGTGCAGCATGTTCATATGGGAGTGCTTCTTGTCGGTGTCGATCGCGCCCGACAGCGTGAAGCGGGGCCGCAAGGGATGATGCGCGGCGATCCACTCGCACGCCGCGAGCGTCGCCTTGCCGGACATGTTCTGCCCCGCCGCGTCGCCGGTCGTGTAGTTGAAGCGCAGGTAGCGCATCGGCCCCACCGACCATTGCTGCACATGGCTCAGCTTGCCGACGCTGGTCGTTTTTTCCGCCGCCGCGCGGACGGCTTCCATGTTCGCCTCGACCCAGGCGCCGAAATCGCGCGCCGCGCGCGCGTCCGAAAAGTGAAACACTGGCGCGCGCTGCATGTAGCGCTCGACGACCGTCGTCTTGACGCCGCCCGCTTCTCGCAAAAGCCGCATGCCACGATTATAGCTCGCGACGAGCGTTCCCTCGCTCGTCGCAAGCGGGACGTAGAATTCGCCCTTGGCATGTTCGCCGTCGATGACGAGCGGGCCGGCAAGGCCGATCGGCACCTGCGCCGCGCCGATGAAATTCTCGATATTGCCGGGCAGGACCTCCGGGTCGAAGGAGTAACTGCCGACGTGCCGGAGGTCGGCGCCGGTCTTTTCCTGCGCGAAGCGCCGACGCGCTGCGGCCGCCTCCTTCGTATAGTCGTTGTCTTTGTCGCGCGGGATTTTGTCGGTCATGGCGTTTCTCCTGTCGCGCCATGCTCGCCCGTCCCGGCGGGTTTGGAAAGGCGCCCGTCGTCAGGCCGCCTTTTTCGCCTTCGCGATGACGTCCATGGCCATGGCGTCGGCTATGGCGCCGGTCGGCCGCCCTTCGCGAGCGCCGCGCTCGAAGATCGCCGTCAGCGTGTCGCCGATCCGGTCGATGCGACGGGCAAGGTCGTCAGCGTCCCACGCGTTCAGAATTTCGAGACCGACGGAGATCACGCCGGCGGCGTTGATGACGTAGTCCGGTGCATAAAGAACCCCGCGCGCGTGCAAGGCTGCGTCCATGTCGGGGGTCGCGAGTTGGTTGTTCGCCGCGCCGGCGACGATCCCGGCGCGAAGAAGGGGCAGCGTCGGAGCGTTGATCGCCCCGCCGAGCGCGCAAGGCGCGAAAATATCGACCTCAGCCGCGACGCAATCCTCCGACCGGACAGCTTGCGCGCCGAAGCGTCGCACGGTCTCGGCGACGGCGGCCTCGTTGACGTCGGCGACGACGAGCCTTGCGCCGGCGTCATGCAGCATTTCGCAGAGCGCCATGCCGACCGCCCCGACGCCGAGGACGGCGACGCTGACGCCGGAAAGACTGTCGCGCCCGAGCTTGAACCGTACCGCAGCCTTGATGCCCCGGAAGACGCCGCGCGCGGTGAAGGGAGACGGGTTGCCGCCCTTGCCCGCCTTCGCAAGGCCAGCGACGAATTTCGTCTCTGTACGAACGATATCGAGATCATGCTCGGTGACGCCGGAATCCTCGGCCGTGTAGTAAAGCCCGCCGAGGCTTTCGACCGCCCGGCCGAAGGCGCGCAGCAGCGCGTCCGATTTCTGCGTTTTCGGATCGGCGATGATGACCGCCTTGCCGCCGCCGAAGGGGATGCCGCCGAGCGCGTTCTTGAACGTCATGCCTCGCGACAGCCGCGTCACATCGTCGAGCGCGGACTGAACGTTTTCATAAGCGCGGATGCGGCAGCCGCCGCAGGCGGGCCCGAGCGTCGCGTCGTGAACGGCGATGATCGCGTCGAGCCCTGCGGCGGGTTCCTCGAAACGCACGACCTTGAACCATCCCTCAACAGGGATTTCCTGCGCCTTCATCTGATCCTCCCGGAAACCGCCCAAACCTAGGGCAACCGCCGGGGCGCTTCCGGCCAAACCCGCCCCGACGACGCTTGACAGTTAGCAGATAATGCTAAATACGCGGTGTAATCTGGCGCAAGCCCGGAATTTTCACCAAGCCTGACGGAAACGCCCCCGCCATGAAGCTCGATCAGATCGACTACAAGATCCTCCGCCACCTCCAGGAAGACGCGCGGATGACCAACGCCGATCTCGCCGAGAAGGTCGGCCTGTCGCCGACGCCTTGCCTCAGGCGCCTGCGGCGGCTCGAAAGCGACGGGATCATCAAGGGCTACCACGCCGAGATCAATCGCGAGCTTCTCGGCGTCAACGTCACCGTCCTCATCCTCGTCAAGCTCGAGCGCGAGGACGATGCGACGCTCCGCGAGTTCGAGGCTGCGATCAAGAAGCGGCCCGAAGTCATGGAGTGCTATCTCGTCACCGGCAAATTCGATTACTTCATCCGCGTCGCCATCCCGTCGCTATCGGCTTACGAGGTCTTCCTCTCGGAGACGATCCTCCGTATGCCGAAGGTCGCAACGGTCGAAAGCTCCTTCACGCTGCGCGAGGTCGAGCGCAAGACCGCCATCGCCTTGCAGCCGACGCCGCGCTGAGCGCTCCTTCAAACACCCCCGATCTCCCGCCCCGCCCCGAGCTTTTTGCGGACGCGTGGCCCCCGTCATCGCGGGGCGGTTTCGTCCCCGAAGGTTCGGGAAGAGAGCGCGCGGAAACGAGCCCAGTTCCGGAGAATCCGGAAAGTTCGGAGACTTCCGATGGGTTTTGCGTTTGTGCGGACCTCCTCCTGTTGGCTGGCGGCGGAAACATTCCGGAAAATCCGGAAAGTCCGGAAGTTTCGGAGGGATCTTGCGTTTGCGCGCGCCTTTTCCGCGCCGCCGGCGGCGCGACGCGCGCCGGAGAAGCCCGCTCGTTGCTGATGGTCGTGGAATTCATCCGGCGATCCTCTGCTCAGTTTATTTCGAGAGCATAATAAGGCCGTCGAAAGGGAGGGGGATAACTCCGCGACGAACCGAGTAGTTAACCATCCTTGTTAACCCTCTCGTCCCTCCGCAGCCAAGGGAATCAAAGGCTTGCGGCCCCGACCCGGACCCGGAAAATTCGCACTTTCCGCGCCCGCCGCCCGCGTTAACCCTGTCCTGTAAAAAATGTGATCGGGCGCGGCGGCAACCATCATTTAGCCGGTAATCCGCATACGGAGCGACCACCGATCCCCGCCATGGCGGGGACGACGGTTTTCCCGCCCGCTCAATTGCGAAGCCGGGGAGCGGCCGAGCGCAGCGAGCCGACTGACGCTCGTAAGTTTGCAAGGCGATAGACAAGGCGGTAGATTTTTCTATATAGTTTCTACAAAGATCAACAGGATTAGAAGCGGCGCCTGCAAGCCGAGCCTTGTGTGGCGATAGCGGGGGTCACGCGACATCATGACAGTCAGAGCCCGACTTACGCGCTTTTTCCTCTGGGTCGTCGTGTTGGCGTCAGGGCCCCTTCTTGGCGCGAAGATTTTTGATCTGCTCGTTCTTGTCGGCGCATGGAGCGCAAATCCGCCCGAGTCGCTCCGCCTGCTTCCCTATGGGGAAGCGTGGCCCGTGGACACGGGAGAGTTCTTTATTCCAGGGTCGGCGGCGACGCTTCTCGCCTCCCTTGGCGCCGCCATCACGGGCTGGACGACGCCTTGGCGCTATCGGGCGCAACTGATCATTCCTGCCCTGATCATTCTCGCGACGCTCGCCCTCACCGTAACGGTTTTCTGGCCGCTCAACAGCGCGCTCTGGCACGCTTCGATCCACTCGGCGGGCGCCGAACAGGACCCTGCAAGAATCGCCGCGATGGCGCGTGAATGGGTCAGGCTGGACTGGGTCAGGGTGGCGCTGGCGTCCATTTCGTTCGTCGTCTCGGTCAACGCAATCAGCCAGCCCTATCCTTTGGAGTGCGCGGCGCCGGATTCGGCCGCCGTACGGATCGCTTTCGTTACCGGTATCGTCACCATCGTCGGTTTCGTTGCTTATTTCCTGATGCGCGGCCTCGGCTGAAACCGCCGCCGATTCACCGCTGGAAGTCGTAGAATGAGCCCATGCCGAGAAGCGTCGTCAGCGCATCGAGCGCGCCGAGCGCTTCCTCCATGAAGGCCGGATCGCGGAGATCGTCCGGCGTCAGCCGGTCGCGATAATGCGCCTTCGCCCACGCCTCGAGAGCATCGAAACGCGCGTCGTCGGGGATGAAATTGGCGTTCGTCGCGGCGAGTTCGGCGTCCGACAGGACGACGCGCAAGCGAAGGCAGGCCGGCCCGCCGCCGTTGCGCATCGACTCGCGCACGTCGAGATAAAGCGCGCGGTTGACAGGATTGTTCTTCGCCAGCGTCTCGTCGATGAAAGCCCTGACGCGGGTGTTCTCCTCCGACTCCTTCGGCAGGACGAGCGCCATTTCCCCGCCGGAAAGCGACAGAAGCTGCGAGTTGAAAAGATAGGAGCCGATCGCGTCTTCAAGGCTGACGGCGCCCTTCGGCGCCTCGACGATTTCAACAAAAGGCGCTGCCTTGCGGATCGCGGCATGGGCGCCTTCGCGGTCCTCGAAGCTCTGCTCGTGCAGGAACAGGACCGTTCCATTGGCGACGCCGACGACGTCGTTATGAAAGGCGCCGGCGTCGAGCGCGGCCTTCGACTGCTGGAGAAAGACTGTCTTCGCCGGATCGAGCTGGTGATTGCGCGCGACCGCCTCGCTCGCCCGCAATTTCTGGCGCGCCGGAAACTTTTCGCCGTCGAGGCCGGAAACGAAGAGGTGGACGCCGCGTTCGCCATGCGACGGCGCGAGGCGCCCATGGTTCGCCGCGCCCTCGTCGCCGAAATGAACCCCGCCCGGCAGAAGGGGGTGGTGAACGAAAAAGCGCTCATCGGCGAAGATATGCTTCAGGATGCGCGCGGTCGTCGGCCCTTCGATCGAACGATGAAAATTGCCGGCGAGATTGGCGGGCGTGAAGTGAACCTTGCCGTCGGCCGTATCGGGCGATGGTGCGACGGTTCCCGCATTGGCGGTCCACATGCAGGAAGCGGCGTAACAGTTTGCAAGAATTTCAGGATGCGCGGACGCTTTCTCGATGATCTGTCGGTCCGTTCCTGTGAACCCCAGCGCGCGCAAGGTCTTGAGATGCGGGCGGTCCTGCGGCGGCAAAAACCCTTGCGTGAGCCCGAGCGCCTTCACCGCGCGCATCTTGGCGATGCCTTGCAGCGCGGCGGCGCGCGGAGACGACGCCGCGCCCTTGTTCTTCAGCGAAGCGAGATTGCCGAACGAGAGCCCCGCGTAATTATGCGTCGGACCGATAAGACCGTCGAAATTTATTTCCTGAAAATTCATCGCACGCCCACCTGCCCCGCCGGCATGGCGAGCAGCTTTTCCCCCTCCATCGACGCCACCGGGAAAGCGCAATAATCCGCCGCGTAATAGGCGCTGGGGCGGTGATTGCCGGAATGGCCGACGCCGCCGAACGGGGCGGCAGACGAGGCGCCGGTCGTCTGGCGGTTCCAGTTGACGATGCCGGCGCGCGAGAGCGCGAGAAACTTTTCCCACTTTTTCGCATCGTCGGTGAGCACGCCCGCCGAAAGTCCGAACGCCGTGGCGTTGGCGCGCGCGATCGCATCATCAAAGGTCTTCACGCGATAGACGGCGAGCATTGGCCCGAAATGCTCCTCGTCTGGGATCGCTTCGGCGCGCGTCAGGTCGATGATGCCCGGCGACACGAAGGCGGACCCCTCATCCTGCACCGACAGCGCGCGGATGACCTCCCCACCCTGCTCGGCCCTGAAATCGAAAGCGCGCTCGAGCGCCTCCGCTGCCTTGGGCGAGATGACGGGGCCCATGAAAGGCTGGGGATCGTCGAACGGCTTGCCGACGATGAGGCGGTCGGTGAATTTCGCAAGCGCCTCGACATAACGGTCGCCGCGTTCCCCCTCGGGCACGATGAGGCGGCGCGCGCAGGTGCAGCGCTGACCGCTCGTCAGGAAGGCGGACTGGACGACCGTCCACGCCGCGGCGTCGACATCGTCCGTATCCCACCAGACCAGCGGATTGTTGCCGCCGAGTTCGAGCGCGGTGATGACGTCGAGCCTGTCGGCGAACTTCTTGTGGATAAAGAGCCCGGTCCTGTAGCCGCCGGTGAAGAGAACGCCGTCCAACCCTTGCGCATCGAGCAGCGCCTCGCCGGTCTCTCGCGCGCCATGGACGAGATTGGCGACGCCCTTCGGCACGCCAGCCTCCTCCATCGCCGCGACGATGAAGCCGCCGGGCGCGGGCGCCATTTCAGAAGGCTTGAAGACGACGGTGTTGCCGGCGAGGAGGGCCGGCACGATATGCCCGTTCGGCAAATGCGCGGGGAAATTGAACGGCCCCAGGACCGCCATCACGCCATGCGGCTTGTGGCGCAGCATGCCGCGGGTCGCGCCCGTCGCCGTCTCGCGCACACCGGTGCGCTCCTCATGCGCGCGGATTGAAATCTCGACTTTGCCGGCGACGCTCGCCGCCTCGGTCTTCGTCTCCCAGAACGGCTTGCCGGTCTCGCGGCTGATGAGGCGCGCGAGGTCGTCGGCGTCGCGTTCGATTATTTCCCGGTAGCGGCGCAGGATCCGCGCCCGCTCCTCGAACGGCGTCAGCGCCCATCCCGGAAAAGCTGCGCGCGCGGCGCTGACCGCCGCTTGCGTCTCGGCGCGGGTCGCCGACGCCGCTTCAAACACCTGCTCATTCGTGGACGGATCGAAGGATTGGATCGCCTCGCCGCCGCCCGTCCGCCAATCGCCGTCGATGAAGAGCTTGTCCATTATCTCACCACGCCACGCAGCGCACGCTGTCGCCGGTCTTCACGCCCAGCGCAGCCGCCGTTTCCTTCGATATGATGAGGCTGTCGCCGTCGATCTGCGCCTTCTCCCGTACGCAGCGGAAGGATGCGACCGCGCCCGCCGCCATCAGCGTCATGTCGCCGTTCGCGACGTCGCCGGTCGCGAAGACGCGCCTCACGCGGCTCTCGCGGATGGTGCGGATCTGACTCGTCTTCGCATCGACGAGCGGGCCGCCGTCGAAGATGTCGATATAATTGTCCCACTCGAAGCCTTCCTCGATCAGCATGTCGTAGGCGGCCTTGGCGCTGTCATGCGGGCGCCCGATGCAGGCGCGCGCTTCGGACGACAGGAACACGGTGTAGACCGGATGGCGCGGCATCAGGTCCTGGATGAACTGGTTGCCGTGCATCGCGTTGTGAAGGTCGGCGTCGACGAAATCCATCTCGAAGAAATGCCGGCCGACCGATTCCCAGAAAGGCTGCTCGCCGTTCGGGCCGCGCCAGCCGCGCAGTTCGGCGCAAATGTGATCGGCGATGATCGCTGGCTTCTGCGCGATGAACAGATAACGCGAGCGGGCGAGGAACTTTCCCCAGCCGCCGCGCCGCGCCTCCGGCGAGACGAACAGCATGCCGACCTCGGCGCAGCCGGTGAAATCATGGGCGGGCATCAGCACAGTGCGCCGCGTCGTGCGTTCATATTCGGCGGAGTAATGCACCTCGTCGATCAGCTTGTAGTTGATGAAGCCTTCTTTGAGCCCGATCGCTGCGAAGACGCCGGCGGTGCCGATGATTTTTCCGTCCTCCTCCAGCACGGTCATGTAGACTTCGGGCCCCGGCTTCGTCGCGCCGCTCCGGAAACTTTCGACGGCGCGCGTGATGCGGTCTCGGAGCGCATCGTCGTCGTCGGGAAGGTTGGTCATTCCCCCGCCGGTCAGGCGCGAGAAGGCGCGCAGCTGGTCGTAATCCTCCGCCCGCACGGGCCTGATGACGGGAACGCTCATGCGGCTTTGGCTCCGGGGTTCGGGATGTCTCCCGCTGCGACGCGCAACAGGAGGAGCGCAGAAAGCTTGGCGCGCTCCTCGAGGCTGTCGAGCTTCACGAATTCATCGGCGCTGTGAATGGCGCCGCCGCGCGCGCCGAGCGTATCGATAACCGGAACGCCCGCCGCGGCGATATTGTTGCCGTCGCAGACCCCGCCCGTCGCCTTCCAGCCGATGTCGAGGCCAAGTTCGACGCCGCAATCCTTCAGCGCCCGGAAGAACGCCTCGAGCGCCGGCGTCATCGGTTTTGGCGGACGCGCGAATGATCCGTGGAGATGGGCGTGGAACCCCTCGCGCGCATTGGTCGCGGCGAGGCGGGCTCCAGCCTCGGCGAGGAACCAGTCGGCGTCCGCGGCCTTGTCGACGCGCGCGTTGAAGCGCACGACCGCGTTGTCGGGAACGACGTTGTTGGGGCCGCCGCCCTCGATCTTCGCAACATTGACGGTGAGCCCGTCGCGCGCGCCGTTGAGGGCGTCGAGGCTCGCCGCAAAGCGCGCCGCCTCCGCGACGGCGTTGCGCCCCGCCGCATGGTCGCGCCCCGCATGGGCCGCGCGGCCCCGGAACACCGCCGAAAAATTGCCGCTGCCCTTGCGCGCGCCGGCGAGCGTGCCGTCGGCCATCGCCGGCTCGTAGACCATCGCGAACTGCGCGCGCGTCGCTGCCGCGTGAAGGATCGCGGCCGAACCCGGCGAGCCGATCTCCTCGTCGGCGTTAAGGATCACCTCGTAACCCAAGCGCTCGGCGAAACGAGATCGCTCGACCGCCATCAATGCATTCAGCATCACGAGGATGCCGCCCTTCATGTCGGCGCCGCCGGGCGCGTTCAAGGTGTCGGCGTCGATAAGCCGTTCGCGCTGGAACGGATGATCGGGCGCGAACACCGTGTCCATGTGGCCGGCGAGCAGGACGCGGATCGGCGCCTGCGGGCGCTTGAGGATGCGCAGGCAGGCGCCCAGCGTGCGCGTTTTCGTTTCGCCCGCCGGCGTCACGATTTCCTGCGGCGCGCTCTCGATCTCCTCGACCTCAGCGCCGAGATCGGCGAAGGCGCCCGCGAGCGCGGCGCGCATGCGGGCGAGCCCGTCGAGATTGAGGCTGCCTGTGTTGATCGCGCACCAGTCGCGAAGCGCATCCACCATGGCGCCGCGGCGCCCGTCGAGGAACGCCAAATCCCTTGAAATATCTGTCTTTCCGCCCATCGGACGCCAGACCTAGCCTTGGCCCCGCGCGGGGGCAAGACGGCAGCGGCGGCGCCCGGCCAGCATTGCCGACCGGAATCGAACCTTCCTATAGTTTTCGCCCTTGAGGCGAAGCGGGCGCAGCGTTCCCTGACATGCTTGATGCGATGACCACCTGGCTCACCAACCTGACCGGGGCAAGCCGGCGCGCCGGCTGGCTGCTCATCGCAATCTTCGCCGCGCTGACCGCGCTCGCGGGATGGTTCGCCGCGACAGGCCTCAAGGTGAATACCGACACCAGCGCGATGATCGACGAGACGCTCGATTTCCAGGTGCGCGCACGCGCGCTTCGCGAGGCCTTTCCGGAGATAAAGACCGATGTCGCGGTCGTTATCCGCGGCCCGACGATGGATGAAGCGGACGCTTTTGCAGGCGCGCTCGCCGAACGCGCCGCCGCGCGCCCGGAGGTGTTCCAGAATGTCTTTGCGTCTTCGGCCGATCCGTTCTTCCGCACCAACGGCCTCCTTTATCTCGACACCGACGCGCTCGAGACGCGCCTGACGCAGATGTCGAAGGCCTCGGGCCTTATTGAAACGCTGGTGAAGGCGCCGACGATCGGCCAGTTCTTTGCAACGCTCGCCGATAACGACGCGCTCGCCGAACGTTCCGAGCTCGGCCGCGAGACGCTGGGCGCGATCTACGCCGAGCTTGCCGGCGTCATCGAAGCCGAGGCGCGCGGCGAGGCGCGGCCCTTCTCGTGGATGGGCGCGATCTCCGGCGGCGGCGAGGCGGTGACGCGTACGGTGCAGGTGACGCCCGCGCTAGACTTCACGCGGCTCCAGCCGGCGAAACCCGCGCTCGCCGCGCTCGCCGCCGAGATCGAGGCCCTCAAGAGCGCCAATCCGCGCGTTGAGGCCTATATCACCGGCGATCCTGCACTGCGCGCCGATGAACTTTCCTCCGTCGCGAACGGCATCGAAGTCTCGTTCCTGATCTCCTTCCTAAGCGTCGGTGCGCTGCTTCTGTTCTGCTTTCGCTCGGTTCCGCTGGCGCTCGTGACGCTTGTCGCGCTCATTATTTCGATCGTCTTCACCGGCGCCTTCGCAGCGGCGCTCATCGGCGAACTCAATCTCGTCTCGATCGCCTTCACTGTGCTGATGGTGGGGCTCGGCATCGACTACGCCGTGCATCTCCTGTTGCATGTTCAGGAGCGTCGGTCCGAAGGGCTCGCTCCGCCGGAAGCGCTCGCCGCGGCGACTCGCGATGTCGGCGGCGGCCTCCTGCTCGCCTGCGCGACGACGGCGCTTGGTTTCCTCTCCTTCGTGCCGACCGACTTCAAAGGCATCGCCCAGCTTGGCCTCGTGGCTGGGGCCGGCGTCATCATCGCGCTCTTTGTCTCGCTCACCTTCATTCCGGCCGCGATCGGCGTCACGGGCGTCAGCGCCAAGCCCGCCGGCAAGGCGCGCCGCACCGGCCCGGACCCTTTCGCTCAAGCCAAAGCCGGGATCGCGCTCGCAACCATCATCCTTGGCGCCGCAGCGGTCATCCTGCTGCCGAAGTCGCGCTTCGACGCCGACCCGATGAGCCTGCGCGACCCGAAGTCGCCGTCGGTTGTCGGCTTCACGCTCCTTTCTGATGACGCCGAAACGACGCCCTATCGCGTGACCCGTCTCGTCGCGAGCGAAACGGAAGCGGTTGCGACGGAGAAAGCCGCGCGCGAGCTCGACACCGTGCGCAGCGTTCGCACGCTTTTGAACTTCATTCCGCAGGACCAGGACGAGAAGCTCGACCTCATCAGCTATTCGGCGGGCGCGCTCGCCTTCGCGCTGGACGCCGAGGAAGATCGAAGCATCGCCCCGTCCGCCGAGGAGGGCGCGCGTAAACTGAAAGCGCGCCTTGAGGCTGCTTATGATCAGGCGAGCCCCGCGGGGCGCCTCGCCGCAGCGCTTGGCGCCGCGCTTGACAAGCCGGAGCGGCTCGCCGCGGTCGACGCCCGCGTTTTCGCCTACTGGCCGATGCTTCTGGCGCGCCTGCGCGACCAGCTCGGCGCAGGCCCCGTCGACATCGAGGCGCTGCCGGAGGCGCTGCGCAGCCGCTATCTCTCGTCAAGCGGCCAGTGGCGCGTCGATATCCTTCCCGCCGCCGATGTCCGCGATCCGAAAGCGCTGTCGGATTTCGTAGCGTCGGTCGAGGCGGCGTTCCCCGACATTGCGGGCGGCGCGGTCCAGAGCCTTAAGGCGGGCGAGACGATCGCGCGCGCGATGATCGAGGCGAGCCTCATCGCCTTCGGCGTCATCACGCTGTTCCTCGTCATCGTCTTGCGGCGCCTTGGCGACGTGCTCCTGATGCTGTTCCCGCTCGCGCTCGCGACAACGCTGACGATCGCTGCGGGGGTCATCTTCAACATTCCCTTCAATTACGCCAATGTCATCGTGCTGCCGCTCCTCCTTGGCATCGGCGTAGACAGCGGCATCCACATCGTGCTGCGCGAGCGCCATGGCGAAGCCGACGGCGTGGCGACGCGGCGTGCTGTCTTTTACGCCGCGCTGACGACCATCGCCTCCTTCGGCAGCCTGACGCTTTCCACCCATCGCGGCACGGCGAGCATGGGCGAGCTGCTTTCGATTGCGATCGGCTTCACCTTGCTGTGCACGCTGGTCGTCCTGCCGGTCGCCCTGCGGCTGGTCAGGCGAAAGGCGCAGGGTTAAAATGCTCCTTGACGGACAGCCTCACGGAAATTTCACCGACGGCTGCTTAATTCCCGCCGCAATCGGACCTTACTTGCCGCCCGGACAACGGAGCACCGCGCCCATGAATCGTCTAGCCGCCGCCCTCGCCGCCATCGCTCTCGTCGCCGTGCCCGCGCCCGTCCTCGCACAAGCCGGAACGCCCGCCGCAACGACCGCGGCGCCCGACATCGACGCCGCGGTCGCCTTCGCCAAACAGCTCACCGCCAATGCGACGACGGCGCTGACCTCGTCAAAGCCCAAGGCCGAGCAGCTCGCCGACTTCCAGCTTGTGCTCGGCGAGGGCCTTGCGCTCGACGTCATCGGCAAGTTCATGATCGGCGAAACGCGCAAGACGATGACGCCCGCGCAGCTCGCGCGCTATGACGCGGCATTTCCGCCTTATCTGACAAAGCTTTACGCCGACCAGTTCGCGCCGATCGTCGGGCGCCCGCTTGAGGTCGTCGACGCGAAGGCGCTGGGTCGCGACGTGATCGTCCGTACGCGGTTCAATCGCAAGGAAGGCGCGCCGATCAATGTCGACTGGCGCGTGCGAACGCTGAAAGACGGCGAGCGCAAGGCGGTCGACATCATCGTTTCAGGCGTCTCCATCATGCTGGTCAAGCGTGAGGAGTTCTCGGCCTTCATAGCGCAGAACGGCGTCGACGCCTTGCTCGATCGCATCGAAAAACAGGGATCGAGCTGATCCCCGGTAAACTCTGGCGAAAAATTTTCGGCGCTCTCCCCTTTTCGGGACGCCCTTGAGACCCCAGTTGAAGCGACTTCTAGGCGCTTCTGGCGCATTCGGCGGCTGCGTGACGTCGGAGTTCAAGCTTTTTTGGTGCGGTCGCGGCGCGTTTCTGATTTCCATGAGGGCCTATGGAGGAGGTAGTGGCCGAATTCCTCGCGCGGGAATGGCTGGGAGAGCCCATATGGGCGTGGTCGGCGTTTCTCGGCCTCATACTTTTCCTGCTTTGGCTTGATCTCGGGCTTTTAAATCGCAAGTCCAAGCCGGTCTCGGCGGTCAAAAGCTTTCTGATGTGGCTGTTTTTCGCGGCGATCGCCTGCGCGTTCGGCGGCTGGATTTGGTCCGTCCGCGGCGGTGAAGCCGGCGCCCAGTTCTTCACCGGCTATGTGCTCGAAACGAGCCTTGCCTTTGACAACATCTTTGTCATCTCGACGATTTTCGCATATTTCGCCGTTCCGCGCGAATACCAGCACCGCGTACTGTTCTGGGGAATCATCGGCGCGATCGCCTTCCGGGGCGTTTTCATCGGCGTCGGGGCGACGCTCGTCGAGCGCTTCACTTGGGTGCTTTACATCTTTGCGGCCTTTCTGATCTTCACCGGCTGGAAAATGGCGACCGCCAAATCGCACGGCCCAAATATTGGGAAGAACCCGGCGCTAGTCTTCGCCCGCCGCATCTTTCCGGTTTATGGCAGGATCGAAAGCGACCGCTTTTTCGTGAAACAGAAGGACCCAAATTCCGGGGTCGTCAAAACATTCGCTACTCCACTTCTTCTCGCGCTTATCGTCGTCGAGTTCGTCGACGTCGTTTTTGCGATCGACTCCGTGCCGGCGATTTTCGCGGTCACGCAGGACCCGTTCATCGTCTATACGTCGAATATTTTTGCGATCCTTGGACTTCGATCGTTGTATTTCATGCTCGCCGCGGCCGTCGAGCGTTTCGCATATCTGAAGATCGGGCTGTCGGTCATCCTGGTGCTGATCGGCGTCAAGATCTTCTGGAACTTCGGCCTCAAGGATCTCGGCCTCGACAAGACGCTCAGTCTCGGGAAGATAGATCCGATGTCGGCGCTGGTTGCCACGCTCGGAATCATCGCGACGTCTATCATCTATTCGCTGTGGCGGACGCGCGGCTCAGCGCAAACGGCTGAGGGCCGGTCTTAACCGGTCAAGATCTTGCGGCGGCAGGAAGCCCGGTGCGTCCTGCGCTTCCGCCGGCAGGGCGAGCCCTGACGCTGACTGCCGGGGCCGAGGGGCGCGGTCTTCGCGCGGCGGGCCGGCGTCGGTGAACACCGGTTCTGCGCGCCGCCCTGACGGCGACAGCAAGGGTCGATGGGACGCTTCTTCGGCCCCCTCCGCCGCTGGCGCCTCGCTGAAGGCTTGTGCGCCGGCATCGGGCATCGGCGCTGCAAAGGCCGCCCGGACGACCGTCGCGCGGCCGAAATTGAAGCCGGTGAGATAGGCGGCGAGCCACGGCGCGAAACGCGCAACGAGATCAAAAAGGCGATCGTCGATCGCGCGCACCTGCGCGTCAAGATCGAGGCCGAGCCATTTCTCCGCCAGCATCGCCCCCGTGAAGAGGACGATCAGCGAATGGGCGTAAGTGAAATGCAACGCCCGCGCGCCGAGCTTAGCGGCGAAGCGGCCAAGCCCGCCCGCCCCGCGATCGTACCGCCACCGACCGATGAAAAAGCCCGCGAGCGGCATCAGCGCGAGATAGGCGATCAGCATCGCCGGCACGCGCGCGCCGAATAGGTCGGTTAAGCGGTAATAGGGGTCGTCACGGACGATGAAGGCCCAAAGCGCCGTGACGCCAGCGAAGATGAGGCCGCTCGCGATATAGCCGCCGGTCAATTCGCGTCCCTGCTTGCTGTCAGGATTGCGCGACCGTTTCGACGCCGATTTGCCCATGGAACGCCCTCAATCAATCGCGGTTTTATCGCGCGCGAGGCCCGAACGCAAAAACGCCCCGCCTTGCGGGCGGGGCGTTCGTCGAATCCCTGGGCGGGAAATTCTTAGCGGGCGACCTTGAGGTTCGCCGCCGAGGTCTTGCCGCGGTCGGACGCGAGGTCGAAGGAAACCTTCTGGCCTTCGTTGAGGCCGGTGAGGCCCGACTTCTGCACGGCCGTCACGTGCACGAACACGTCCTTGCCGCCGTCATCCGGCTGGATGAAGCCAAAGCCCTTGGTCGCGTTGAACCATTTAACGGTGCCTGTCGCCATTCTGATCTCCTGATCTTCAAGGTCCGGACTGGCGGTCCGGACCGGCGGTCTTCGGTCGACGGGCGCGACCATCGCGTCCGCCGTTCAGCGACCGTCCAATCGGGAATTCAGGAACCGAGGCTAGGGCCGGGACGCGTTGCTGGTGGAAAGCACGGTCCTTGCTAGGCTAGGCGTTGTCGAATTCGGCCCAACTATCTGGTCACGAACCGGGATATAGGGCCAGCCCCGCCACAACGCAAGCAGCGCCCGGCCAAGCCAACGCGCTGACATTCCGGACGAATTTTATGCGCATTGTCATTTTCGGTCCCGGCCGCGTCGGCAAGAGCTTCGCCGCGTTCACACAAAGCCTCGGTCATGAGCCGGTTCTCGTCGCGCGCGGCGAGGCGGGCGAGACCGCCGTCGCCGGCGCCGATGTCGTCGCCGCCGCCATTCCCGATGACGCGATACCCGGCTGGTTCACACAGTGGCGCACGCGCTTGGCCGGCAGGCGCGTCCTGCATTTTTCAGGGGCCCGGGTGATTGGGGGCCTGCCCGGCTATCACCCGCTTTATTCCTTTCCCAAAGCGCCCCTTGATCCCGCCCTGTTCGGCAGAATCGCGATCGCTCGCGAGCCTGACGCCGCGTCCTTCGCCGCAATTGTTCCGGGCGCCAACAATCCCGAATTCACCGTCCCGGACGAGGACCGCGCCTTTTACCACGCGCTCGCGGTCGTCTCCGGCAATTTCGCCGCGCATCTATGGAACGAGACCGCCCGCGCGTTTGCAGGCCGGCTCGGCCCCGACGGCGCGGCGATCCTTGGCGCGTATTTCGAAAGCGTCGTCGACCGCTTCAGGGAGAGCCCCGTCGCCTCGCTCACCGGCCCCGTCGCCCGGCGGGACGCAGCGACCGTCGCCGCCAATCTCGAGGCGCTGAAGGCTAATCCGACGCTCCACGCGCTTTACGAAGCGTTCCTGAAAAGCGCCTGGCCGGATCGGGCGCCATAGGGGGGCGAAAGGGGCGCTTTTCACGCGCTTGCCACCCCTACCCCTTTCCTCTATAGACCCGCCTCCATTCACGAACCGACCGCGCCGCGCCGGGGCCAAGGGGCCTTTCGCGCGGCCTTTTGCATAAGGGTCCCGCCATGGCCGAGACAGATGTTTTCTACTGCGAAGTCCGCGACCGGACCGGCACCGGCGGCGCGCGCAACGCCCGCCGCGAAGGCTGGGTGCCGGGCGTTCTTTACGGCGGCGACAAGGGCCCGGTTCCGATCCGTCTCAAGAAGACCGAAGTCATGACGGCGCATGCTGCTGGCAGGATGCGCTCGCACCTCGCCAAGATCGACGTGCCGGGCCAGGACTATCTCCAGCCGGTGATCGCGCGCGAAGTGCAGGTCGATCCCGTTCGCGACCTGCCGATCCATGTTGACCTGATGCGCGTCGACGAGAACACCCGCATCGACGTCGCGATCCCCGTTCGTTTCAAGAATGAAGACCTCTCACCCGGCATCAAGCGCGGCGGCGTTCTCAACATCGTCCGCCACACGGTCGAGCTTTACTGCCCGGCGACCGCCATTCCAGAGTTCCTCGAAATGTCGCTCGAAGGACTCGATATCGGCGACTCGATTCACATCTCGGCCTTCAAGCTGCCCGAGGGCGTGACGCCCGTCATCACTGATCGCGATTTCACCGTCGCGACGATCGCCGCGCCGTCGGCGCTGCGTTCCGAAGAGAACGAGGGCGCCGCCGCGGTCTCGGCCGAGGTGCCGGCGACCGCCCAGAAGGCGCCGGAAGCGGGCAAGGACGCGGCCGCGGCCAAGCCGGCCGACGCCAAGGGCGGCAAGAAGGCGTAATTCCGTCTGCGGACGGCCTCTCGCCCGGGAACGGGGTGATGCGCGATGCTGCTCATCGTCGGCCTCGGCAATCCGGGCGAGAAATATGCAAGAAACCGGCACAATGTCGGCTTCATGGCGGTTGACGCCATCGCCGAGGCGCATCGGTTCGCGCCGGAACGCAAGAAATTCCAGGGGCTCCTCCGTGAGGGCGATCTCGGTGCTGTGAAGGCTCTGACGCTGAAGCCGCAGACCTACATGAACGACAGCGGCCAGTCGGTCGGCGCGGCGATGCGCTTTTACAAGCTCGTGCCCGCTGATGTCGTGGTCTTCCATGACGAGCTCGACCTTGCCGCCGGCAAGATCAAGGCGAAGATCGGCGGCGGCCTCGCCGGCCACAACGGCCTCAAGTCGATCGCCGAGCATATCGGCGAGGACTTCCGCCGCGTTCGCGTCGGCATCGGCCATCCGGGCGACAAGGCGCGCGTCACCGGCCATGTGCTCGGCGACTTCGCCAAATCGGACCAGGGCTGGCTCGAGCCCTTGCTCGCTGCGATGGCGAAAGCCGCGCCGACGCTCGCCGAAGGCGACGCGCCGTTCATGAACGCGGTCGCGCTGACGCTCGCGCCGCCAAAATCAAAGGAACCGCCGAAGGAAAAGGCGCAATGACCGAAGCCGACATAACCGAGCAGATGACGATGATGATGGAGCTGACGCTGTCAGGCATTTCCGTCTTCTTCACCATCGTTTCGGCCTACACCGTCGCGCTCTTCTATTTTCTAGGTCGCGCGTCGATGGGATTGAAACTGACCGCGTTCGGCTTCTTTTCGCTGACGCTGCTCTTCCTCGCAATCTTCGCTTACAATTCGTTCAACCACGCTGAAGCGTTGCGCGAGGCTCTGGTGGAGCTTGGCGCGACAGCAGACCTTTCCGCCGTCGGGGACAAGGCGATCGGCTCCGGCGTCTATGGCCGCGGCGACCTCGACAAGATGATCCGCGGCATGATGTGGCTCGGCATGGGCCTCGTCTATGTCGCGCTGTTCTTCTTTACGTTCTTCCACCGTTGGCGCGACCGCGGCGACGCCGCAGCGGCAGGCGCCGAAAGATCCACCTGATCCTCGACTGGCCGACGGCGAGGTAAATTGCGGCGGCTCAGCCGCAGAAAGCACAAGGAATCACCATGGGTTTGAGTTGCGGGATCGTCGGCCTTCCGAATGTGGGCAAGTCGACGCTTTTCAACGCGCTGACGCGCACTGCCGCGGCGCAGGCGGCGAATTATCCCTTCTGCACGATCGAGCCCAACATCGGCGATGTCGCGGTGCCGGAGCCGCGCCTGCAAAAGCTCGCATCGATCGCGAAATCGGCGCAGATCGTGCCGGCGCGCATGCAGTTCGTGGACATCGCGGGGCTCGTCAAAGGCGCGAGCCAGGGCGAGGGCCTCGGCAACCAGTTCCTCGCCAACATCCGCGAGACCGACGCCGTAATCTACGTGCTGCGCTGCTTTGACGATGATGACGTCACGCATGTCTCGGGCCGCATCGATCCGCTCGCCGACTTCGAGATCGTCGAGACCGAGCTGATGCTCGCCGACCTTGAAAGCCTCGAAAAGCGTCGGCCCGCGCTCGAGAAAAAAGCGAAAGGCGGCGACAAGGACGCCAAGGCGACCCTCGCCCTCCTCGACGCCGCGCTCGCAGCGCTGAGGGATGGAAAGCCGGCGCGCTCCGTGACAGTCGCGCAAGAAGACATGAAGTTCTGGAAGGGCCTGCAATTGCTGACGCAAAAGCCCGTCCTGTTCGTCGCCAACGTCGATGAGGCGTCGGCCGGGACCGGCAACGCCTATTCGAAGATCGTCGAGGAGGCCGCAAAGCGCGAGGGCGCGGCGTTCGTCGCCATCTCGGCGCGCATCGAATCGGAGATCGCGCCGCTCGACGACGCCGAGCAGAAGGAATTCCTCGATGCGATCGGCCTTGAGGAACCGGGGCTCAACCGCCTCATCCGCGAGGCGTTCCGGCTCCTGGGCCTCCAGACCTATTTCACCGCCGGCCCGAAGGAAGCGCGCGCCTGGACCATCCCTGTCGGCGCGACCGCCCCGCAGGCCGCAGGCGTCATTCACACCGATTTCGAGCGCGGCTTCATACGCGCCGAGACGATCGCCTTCGACGATTATGTGCGTCTGGGCGGCGAGGTCGGCGCCAAGGAAGCGGGCAAGATGCGCCTTGAAGGCAAGGAATACGTCGTCCGGGACGGCGACGTGATGCTGTTCCGCTTCAACGCCTAGGGTGAACCGGAAACCGCTCCGGGGCGCGCGCGGTCGCGCGGCCCCGGAGGCGACATTTCTTGATCCGCTACTGCTGCGCCAGCAGAACGGCGTCATCCCGCCACAAGGCAGTGACAAGCGGGGCGTTGATCGCCTCGACAGCGTTTTCCATGACCCCCGCCCGGCATTCGCGGACTTTGCGGGAGGCGTCCGTGTTGACGCCGCCGCAAACCCGCACCGCCTGGCGGCGGATGTCGGCGTATACGCGCGCCGCGCCCTCCGGCGTGTTCGCATCAGAGACATCGATGCTGAAGTTGTACGGTTCCTTGGGCTGGTCCGAGGCGAACGCGGGCGCGGCGAGGATGACGAGGCTGAAGGCGGCGATGCCGATACGGGTCATGTTAGGGTCCTTTCGTTGGTTGCGCCCGTTTGCCGGGCTGTGTCCCGGTGATGGTCCCTCTCGCCCGGAGGCGCCGGACGGATCTGCGATGATCCCGGAGCTTTTTTCTGATGTTTTTCTTACGCTTTGATGCGGCGGCGCTTTTTTGAGCCGACACGAATGCGATGCGCGGCGAGCCGATTCTTGATAGGGGAAAATGTATTCTACCTAAGGAGTCGCGGGCGGCGCTTATAGCCGCTTCGCCGGCCCTGTCCGGAGAAGGCCTTGGACACGCTTTCCATAAGCGCGCGCGCCCCGTTCATGCTTTCGGCAGTTCGGGTCGAGCCGGATCGCAACTTGCTCGTCGGATCGGGCGCGCCGGTGCGCATCGAGCCGAAGGTGATGGACGTCTTGTGCGCGCTCGCCAACGCGCAAGGCGAGGTCGTCAGCCGCGAGGCGTTGATCGCCGGCGTCTGGTCACTCGAATTCGGCGGCGACGAAAGCGTCAGCCGCGCTGTGTCCCTGTTGCGCAAGGGATTGAAGGAAGCGGGCCTGGGCGAGGACGCGATCGAGACGGTCACGAAGCGTGGCTATCGCCTGACGATCAGTCCGGCGCACGCGCGGGAGCATGAGGGCCCCCCACCATCCGGCGCTGAGGCCGCGCCGGCGCCACGGGCGGCCGTTTCAACGTCGCCGCCGATGCGCCGCCGATGGACCGGTCTGCTGGTTGCGGCGCTCGCCGTGCTCGTGCTCGCCGCCGCGTCGTTTTACTTTCTGAAGCGGGAAAAGCCGCAGCCTTCTTCCGCGACGTCGGTTGTCGCGGTGCTGCCTTTTGACGATTTATCGCCGAAGGGCGACCATGGCTGGTTCGCGGACGGGCTTGCAGACGAGCTGATTGACAACCTTTCCCGCGTGCCGGGGCTTGTCGTCATCGGCCGCACGTCGAGCTTTCAGTTCCGCCGTACAAATCTCGATGCGCGCGCTATCGGCGAAAAACTTGGCGCCCGTTACCTCATCGAAGGCGGCGTGCGGCGCGACGGCGACGATTTGCGCATCAGCGCGATGCTGATTGACACCCGCAACCAGGCGACGTTGTGGGCCGAGACCTTTGAGCGATCGACCAGCGACGTTTTTGCAGCGCAAGCCGACCTCGCGCGCGCGATCGTCAGCGCGCTCAATGTGCGAATGTCGATAGGCGACCCCGCGCGGATGATGGGCACGGGAAACACACAGGCTTTCGACGCATTTCTGCTGGGCCGCGCTTATATTCGGGCGGAAGGCGCCGAAAATATGCTGCGCGCCTCCGAACAGTTCCGGCGGGCGATCGCGCTTGATCCCAATTATCTCGAAGCGCACTTCGGCCTAATCGGCGCGCTCGGCGTCTATGACTTCTGGCATCCTGACAAGCTCCAGGCCGCGAGGGCCGAGCGCGCCGAGACGATCGCCGCAATCGCACGCATCGAGCCGACCTCTCCGGCGGTCGACATCCTCGGGGCATGGGCCGCCGCCGACGGGGGCGACATCGTCGGCGCCGACCGCCTGTTCAGGAAGGTGTTCCAAGGCCAGCGCCCTGAACGCTGTAGCGATATCGCCTATGTCGAGACATTCCTCTATGGGCGGATCGCGGATGATCAGGCGACGTGCTTTTCTGTCTTCCGCGAGATCGATCCGTTCGGCCTCAGCACCGCGGAGAACAACCAGTTTCAAGCCCATATGATTGGTCGCGATGACATCGCCGCCGCCGAATATGAACGCAGCCTTTCG
>FRDC01000340.1_pt1 | contig 41567 bp, 55 predicted proteins | sample 1106171 | NCBI WGS metagenome assembly FRDC01 (sample SAMEA3930566, study PRJEB13176) | freshwater metagenome | biome: Drinking water system; feature: drinking water; material: water | place: Singapore | collected 2014-12-20 | reverse complement strand
CATCATGCGTCACAGCTTGCTGCGCTTCTGAAGACTACTCAGGTGACGAGCGCGGATTACAACACTGTGAAGGCGTTGGTCCGTGGCGAACTCGATACCTTCCTGGGATTCAAGTTCCTGCACAGCGAACGGCTGTTGAAGACCGTCTCCACGTCCTATCGGCGCGTGCCGGTGTGGACCAAGAGCGGGATGCTCCTTGCAATCGGTAAGGAGATCACGACTCACATCAGCCCTCGACCGGACAAGAAATACTCCTGGTACGTCTACATGATGCTCTCGATCGGTGTGGCCCGTATGCAGGAGAACAAAGTCCTCGACATTCTGTGCGACGAAACCAAGTAACCTTCTGAGAAGGATAAGGAGAAAGCACAATGCCTACAGCTTTTAACGGTAACGAGTGGGCGAACCGAGTCGCCGTGCCGCCTGTGATGAACAAGGCGTACGTGGACGGCGGGCGTGTTCGCGTGAAGTATTTTTCGTGGACGACTTCGTCTCCTACGAACGGCGACACCGTCAACCTCTGCACGATCCCTGCGGGGGCAATCGTGTTGGGTGGACGCGCGATTTGGGAAGCGATGGGCGGAAGCTGCACGTTGAGCATCGGCATCACCGGCACTGCCGCGAAGTATGCCAACGCGATCGACGTGTCGAGCGCGGGTCAATCCGACTTCGCCAACACCGCCGCGTTGAACCTCTACGCTGTGCCTACGTCGGAAGAGAACATCTTCGCGACGATGGGCGGGGCGAATTGGGCGAACGCCAAGTACGTCAAGGGTCACATCCTGTACGCGAAAGACTAATTAGATTCTGCGCGGGGGTTTGAACGCCCCCGCGTAGTTTCTTTCAAAGGGAGACATCAATGGCAACAAGTCCGAAACCCGATTCGCTGTTGGTGGGACATCCGCATCAGGCGACCCCCATCAACGCGATCTTCAAAGTCAGCGCAGCGTTAACACCGGCATCGGTGAACGCGGCGACGGCTGCGGAGCAAACTTTCAACCCTGCGGCCTTCGCGGGGATTCAGTCCACCGATACGGTGGTGATGGTGTCATGCGCTCCGACCGGCAACGCCACGTTAGTGGGTCAGGTGCGCGTTAGCACGACTGGCACTATTGCGATTCAGTACGTGAATCCTACGGCGGGAGCTTTGACTCCTGGCGCGGGGACGTACACGTTCATGGTCATCCGTTGGGATGCCTAATAACGTCTGAAGGGGGAAGGGGTGGGCTACCTTTTCCCCTGACAGCGTTCGACTACCACGAACAATGAGCGAAGAAATTCTAAAAGCAGAGGCGAAGCTCCGCGATCTTAACGCGAAGATCAAGAACGCGGAGAACACACTTCGGCAAGTGAACGACGCGGTATCCGCGATGCGCTACCGGCTCGACAAGTACGAATCCGATCTTCGCAAGGCGATGCGGGGATAACCAGTGGCAACCGAAGTCGGCATCTGTAATCTCGCGATCACCGCAGTCGGAGCGAACACGATCACGTCTCTTGGCGACAACACCAAGGAGGCGCAACTCTGCACGATCTATTATCCGCTGTATCGCGATTACCTCGAACGGATTCACCCGTGGAACTTTCTCCAAGTACGGGCGAGTCTCGCCATGCTGCAATCGACTCCGGCGTTTGGGTTTGATTATGCGTTTCAGCTTCCATCTGACTGCATTCGAGTGACTGAAACGGACATGGGGCCGTATGACGAGTGGCGCGTCGAGGGGCGGACCCTCGTGTGCAACCTCTCAGCGGTCAACATCTGTTACAACAAAAAAGTTACTGACCCTTCGCAGTTCGATCCCGCCTTCACGATTGCCCTTGGATTTTTGATCGCGTGGAAACTCTCGAAAGTCCTGACAGGAAAATCGCAGTTCACCGCTGGATTACGCGACGAGTATCACGAGCATCTGGCGATCGCGCGCACCGCCGATGGGATGGAAGGCACGCCCATCATTTTGAAAGACACGTCGATGATCGACGTACGACAGTCCAACCTCGTTGAAGACCGTGACAGAAACGCCCTGTAATGCCTCGGCAGAATCGGGTCTATACCAACTTCTCGGCTGGCGAGATCAGCCCGAAACTCGTCGCACGAAGTGACATCGAGAAATACTTCCAAGGCTGCAAGACGCTGGAAAACTACATCGTGCTTCCAGGCGGCGGGACGGAGTCTCGCCCTGGTACGCATTACGTCGCGCCTGTAAAGACCGAGGCAAACAAGACTCGGTGCATCCCGTTTATTTTCTCGAACTCCCAAGCCTACGTCCTCGAACTCGGCAACCTGTATGCTCGCGTCTACGCGAACAACGGGCGCGTCGAGTCCCCGCCTGGTACCCCCGTCGAATTCGTTACACCCTTCGCGACAGCGGATCTCTTCAACGTCAAGTTCACGCAGAACGCGGACACCGTATATCTGTTCCTGCAAGGGACACGTACGCAGAAAATCACGCGCACGTCTGACACGTCGTGGTCGATTACGGCGGTCGAGTTCTTGAACGGGCCATACATCACCCCGCAAAACTCCGATACCACCATCACGTTACAGTCGAGCCTGTCTGCGAAGCAAACCGTCATCAAACCGTCTGCCGTGGCGAATAACGGCTCCGGCGCGATCCGCGTGACGAGCAACGGCCACGGGTACGCGACGAACGACTACGTCTATATCAAGGAAGTCGGCGGCGTCCCGAATGCGAACGGCGCGTGGCAGATCACGGTCATCGACGCAAACAACTTTGACTTGAACGGTTCGACGTTCGCGGGGTCATACACGTCTGGCGGGAAAATCGTCAAGCTCTCGGTCATCACGTCAGTCGGGTTCACGTTCACGACGAATCACGTCAACACCAGTTTCCGTATCAAAGCGTCCTCTGCCTGGGGGGATGTCTACACACGGAAGTACATCAGCGCGACGCAGATGGCGGCAGAGATCACGACGGCTCTGGACGGAGTCGGCGCGACATCGAACTGGATGGAGGGGTTATGGAGCGGCGCGCAGGGATGGCCGTCATGTGGGACATTCCATGAACAGCGTTTGGTATGTGGCGGCTCTACTCAGAAACCTCAGACTGTTAGTGGGAGCGTATCGGCAGACTTCGAGAACTTCTCTCTTGGCGCGGCGGCTGCGACGGATTCGTGGATCTACACGATCGGGTCGAACCAAGTAAATAACATTCAGTGGCTCGTTAGTACGTCGAAGGGGTTGCAGATCGGGACGCTGTCCCAGGAGTTCGTGGCCGATGGCGGGACTACCGGCTCGGCTATTACCCCGACTGCAATTATGATCCGGCCACACTCCCCGCACGGCTCGAACTCTGTCGCGCCCGTGCGCGCGTACAGCTACACGCTGTTCATGCAGAAGGCGGGCAGAAAGCTCCGAGAATTTAAGTACGATCTGTACACGGACACATTTATCTCGGAAGACCTCTCGATCCTCTCAGAACACATCACGCTTGGCGGTATCACCGACATGGCGTTCCAACAGGAACCCTATAGCGCGCTCTGGATGGTACGCGGTGACGGGCAACTCGTCTGCATGACCTACAACCCGCTGAACAAGCAGTACGGATGGTCGAGGCATATCACTGACGGGCTGTTCGAGTCCGTGGCGTGCATCCCGTCGCCGGATGGCACGTACGATCAAGTGTGGGTCATCGTCCGGCGCACGGTCAACGGCGCGACTCGCCGGTACGTCGAATACTTTGATCCTAATCTCACGGTCGACAGCGGGCTGACGTATAGCGGCGCGCCAGTGACGAGCGTGTCGGGGTTGACGCATCTCGAAACCAAAACCGTCGCGATCGTCGGGGATGGCGCGGTGTATCCGTCACAGACTGTCGCGAGCGGGGCCGCGCCGCTCGACCCGCAAGCACCGGCATCGAACATTCAAGTTGGGTTGCAGTTTGCGCCGTCGAACACGCTCCTCCGTCCTGAGACGCCTGGGTCGGCGGATAGCACGCAAGGGTTTCCGCGTCATTGGGCGCGCCTGTGGGTCGAGATTTACAACACCCTTGGACTGCGGGTCAATTCGAGCGACGCCACGTTCCGCAACACCACGGACCCTATGGGGTCTGAACCCGCGCCGTTCACGGGCAAAAAATACTTTGCAAACCTCGGATGGGATGCAGACGGGAACGTCACGATTACCCAACCTCTGCCGCTCAAGAGTTACGTCCTCGCGGCGGGTGGAATTCTGGACGTGGGCGAGGATGAATAATGCTCACCTTCGGTGAAACATTCGGCGGGCTGACGCTCCTCGGCGGCATGATGTCCGCGATGGGCGGGCTTCAGACCGGCAACGCACAACGTCAAGCTGCGAACTACAACGCAGCGATGGACGAGCGCGCGGCGGATCTCGCGCTTGCTGCGGGAGAAATCAATGCAGACAACATCCGCCTTCAGGCTGAGAGACAGCGCGCACAATCCCTCGCGGGGATGGCGGCATCCGGCGTGAACATCGCTGAAGGCTCTCCGATCATTGCAGACGCGCAAGCGGCGAAGTACCAGGCGCGCGACATCGCGCTGACGCGGCACGCAGCGCAGAACGAGGCGTGGAAGCTCCGCGCGGGGGCACAGATCCAACGCTGGCAGGGCAAGCAAGCGCAGAAGATGTCTCGATGGAACGCGGCGGGCACGCTCCTCACGAGTTCCGCGAACGCAGCGTACAACTACGCTCTCCTTGAACAACGAGAGCAAGTACCACAACCGTACTATAAACCGTACGCGAGAGTCAGCTAATGGGCTACGATATTTATCTTCCCAAAGTCGGTGCCTCCGGTCCTGGCAACGCACCCAACATTCCATTGGAGTCCGCAGGGAATCCTGGTCTGGCTCGGTTCGGGCAAGCGGTCGAGTCTGCTGCGAGCACAGGCACGCAGTGGGCAAACATTCAGAATCACGTCAAGGCACAGAACGCGGCGAATGCGTCGATCCAAGCCATGATGGATGTCGAGGACGCTGACGCAGAAGCCGAAGCCAAGGCCCAAGCGGACGCGTTAGCGAATCCTGAAAAGCTCTCGACGTACGCCACGGATCACGAGTCCAAGATCAAGGAACTCTTCTCGAAGTACGCGCCGAAGGAGATGGACGCGTTTACCGAGAAGCGATGGCTGCAAGACCAGAAATCGTATCTGCATCAGCGGCGGTCGCAGCTTCGCATGTCGCAGACGAAGATGGTGGTTGACCAGTTTAACTCCTCGTTGAAGAACCTCACGTCACGGGAAGAATCCCGCATGAACGCGGCTCCCGACATGGAAACGCTCGTTGGGTCGATGAACGACGCGCGGCGGTCAGAGGCGTTGGACCAACTCGATACCTGGCTTGGGTACGCGGAGAAGAACCGAATCATTTCCCCGATGCAGAAAGAGCAAACCCGACAAGCGGTGATCGCCTCATGGGGGAAAGCGGCATTTGATCGGATGCTCAAGCTCAATCCGAATGTGGCCGGTATGGAACAACGCAACGGGTACGCGTTGTCGACGGACCAGCTTCGTAAAAGTTTTCTCGCGCCGGAGTCGCACCCGATGTTCGGTCAGATGGACGTAGCCGCGCAGAACTCTCTCCGCGATCAATACAAGGCGGGGATTGCGAACGTCGCGATCGACGAGATCCACGCGGGGCGCGCGAACGTCAAGACGGTGGAGGTGTGGCACAAAGACATTCAATGGGACGAGAAGGACATCAAGCGCATTCGAGACGCGGCAGTCAAGGAAGCTGAACGCGTTCATCAGGCTGAGGAATGGCAGACGGCACAGACGAAGCGCGAGCATCAAAAGAAGTTCGAGGCGGTATCGCCGTATCTGTGGAAAAAGATTTACATCGACCGGAGCGCAACACCTGACGATCTTGAGGTAGCGGAGAAGGCGGGGATCTTCATCGACCATCCCGAAGTTCTCAAGGAGATGTATTCCGCGATGGCGTCTCAGCACAAAGAGGACCAGGGCGTTCAGGCCCCTGAGACGTTTGGAGAGTACATGGACCTGAAGGTCAAGATCATGATGAACCCCGACGCGGCTGACGTGCAGCCTGACAAGTGGGGTGCGGTGAACAACTCGCAGAAAGCGGATCTCCTCGAAACGCAGCGCGCGTGGCGGGAGAAATTAGCGAACGATCCGCGGCTGTCGAGTCCGACGTATAAGGCAGACTTCCGGTCGCTCGTCGATCGCACGGGCGGTGACAACCTCGCATACAACACGGGGGCGAACGCGCCTCAGATGTTGCAGCTTCGAGCGGACGTACTACAGACGTACACCCTCGATGTGGTGGGCGGGATGGAACCGCACAAAGCCTTTCAGAAGGCCCTGAAGTTTATCGAGGACCATCCCATCCAGGGGTCGATTAACACTGTGCCGATGCGCCCAGGGTACGTGCCTCCCACGGTTGACGAGATCGTGCGGAAGTATCCGAGTGTGAACGATCCGAGGAGAACGCGCCTCCTCCTTGACCGCAAGAAGTACGACCAGGCGCAAGCGGCTGCGCTGGAACAACAGAAGAAACCCGCAGAGCCTCCCAAGACGCAGTGGTATTCGCCCCTCACGGACTTCTTCAACAAGTTCAATTCAGACGGGGAATAAATGGACATCTTCGCGAATTTCATTCCGCTGGCGAAGCAGCAACGCCAGACGGAAGAGGCAGAGTCTTACGCGACGCAAGCGCAACTCGCGCAGGGCGACATCCAGACGCCAGGGTTGACGCAGCAACCACAAGCCTCGGAGCAAGGCGAGCACGCCGGTCCTGCACTCAAGAGCAAACCGGCTCCCGCGCAGACCGCTCAGGCGAAGCCTCGTGGTACGCGTGAAGTTGCGCCCGCTGGCGTGGTGGGGTCCGCTGAACACGAGGCGGCGATTGCGGAGCAAGGTCGACAGGCTTCACTTGAACAGAGTATGGCGGAGAATAATGCGAAGGATATTTACTCCGATGGTCGCGAATGGTTGCGCCCGTCCGATAATCCGCTGGACGCGTTGAACTTCGCTGGTGAACTCGCGTCGATGCCTGGAAAGGCCGCAGTAGTCAAGGCCACGGGGCGCGACGTAGGCGATCTATCGCGGCTCGACTTCCAGCACTTCCTCGACAAGATTAACTTCCCGACGCCCGACAAACTGAACCCCGACGCGCCGTTCGGAAAGATGGCGATGGGCATGTCGCTGGCTGGCTCGTTGGGACTCGGCATGGCTCTCGATCCCACGAACGCGATTCCGTTCGGAGGACCAGCGAAGGGGATTCAGAACACCGGCAAGGTGATTCGGCAAGCCAAGGACATCGCAAAGAATCTCAAGAAGGGGAAGGACTGGCCTGGACAAAAAGGCCACATGGGGTCTTTCAGCAAGCAGATTGAGAAAGAAAAAATTAGCGAGGCGATGGCCGCGCGTTCTGACCGGATGCGCGCAGAAAGTTCCGCTCCTCCGTCTCCCCACACCGAAGCTCCGCCTCCGTCGAAGGGACTTGAACCGGAGTCAATCGCCGCTGAAGCTCATGCGGGATTCGTCGCGAACAACGGCGAAGGCGTGACGTACAACCCGTCGAGCGGACTCGTTGACTCAGGGTACGGCGTCGCGATCGGGAAGGAATTCGAACACACCATCGAAGGCACGGCGACGCTTGAGGACTTCCGCAAGTATGTCGCGCTGCATTCGGATTTCCTCGCGCAGCACCCCGACTTGTCGGTGGGCGCGTGGAAGGACGGGGATAAAACGATCCTCGATATTACTGCGTCGATCGACGACTACGACAAGGCGCGGAAGTTTGGATACATGACGGGTCAGCGCGAGATTTGGGATTTCTCGAAGAAGCAATCCCTCCCGCTCGAACGCATGGGACTTACCCACTACGGCACGCCTGGGCGTGAGCTTGAGGGCGGTGAGATTCGTCCGTCCACCATGTTCAGCGGACAGGGCGGCGGCGAGAAGAAGCGCGCGATGAACTACGGGGAAGATTTCGTCGAGCGGAGCTTCTTTTACAAGAAGGGCACGAAGCCGGAAGACCGATTCAAGGGACATCCGAAGTACACCGTTGAAGTCGACCCGTCGCGTATCTACAACATGAGCGAAGATCCGCTTGGGTTCAATCAGTCCATTCGGGATTACACGCTCCGTGAGAAAGCGATCAAAGAGCGCGGCTACTTGGGGTACACCGATCCTGCGGGGTGGGCTGAGGACGCGACGATGCGCCGCGTCGTGCAGTTATTCGAGAACGTGCGCCCGAAGGAATTCGGACTCGTCGATCTCGACCGGCGACTCGCGTTCCTCGAAGAAACAACCCCGAAGTTTGCTCCGAAGCTCGCACCGCGCGAGATCCCGCAACCGGACACGACTGCCGGAGTCACGAAGGCGGGGCACCCGTACGAGCGTCCGTCTGATTTCACCGATGACGATGACATCATGGCACGCGTGTACGACGAAGCTCCGACCTACGATCCGAATGCGGAGCAAGCGTGGCGGGAACTCGCGGAAGAAGTCGACAAGCATTACAACGACATCATCAAGAAGGTCAAAGTAGAGAAGGTCACCGGCCAGCCGTACGCGACCGCGGAGGAGATGAACAAGGACATCGCGTCCGGCCACTTCAAAGTCACGACCGATCACGGCGAGCATCCGTTGTGGGGTCCGCAAGATCCCAATGACACGAACTGGAAGTTCAGGGTAGTCCACGACTACATCGCCCACTTCGAGGGGAAGAACGACTTCAGCCTGGAAGGGGAGAAGCAAGCGTATAAATACCACGCGGCAATCCTCGACGCGGCCCCCGATCGCGAGCGCGCAGAGCGGATGAAGAAAGCTCTCATGGTCGAGGTCTACGGCCAAGCGGCGGCGGCTCTCGCCCACGGCGGCGAATTCCAGACGCAGAAAATCTTCCTGCCAGACTTCGATGCGTACGCAGCCAAGACCGGACGCATGTTCGGCGGGGTGGGCGTCGAGTATCCCAATATCAAAGGTCCGCGCTGGAAAGGCGTGATGAATAACGTCATGGGGAAAGTCGGCGCGGCGGTCCTGCACCGTGGCGCGGGCGACCTGGCGTCATTCCAAGCGGGGATGGAAGCGACCGGCGTGGCTCACGCGGCTGGTGCGGAAGTCAACTGGCAGAAGTTCTACGACAAAGCGAAGAAAGTTTATCAGAACTTCATCAACGGGTTGAAGAAGCGAAAGTCTGCGCTGGCTCCGGTGGAGGAATTTACCGAGATGTTTCAGCGCGGGGAGTATAACAAGTTCTGGTACAACGACGCGCGGCAAGCGACGGCGGATCTCGTCGGCGTCGACATCGATGCGCGCACGCAACTCCCGAACAATCTCCTTTTGCTGAAGTTCGTCGCGGCGACCTCACCGCGAAAGGCTGTGGAGCCGAATATCGAACTCGCGCTCGACGCGTTCGCGAAGTACAAGACCCACGACTTTTCGTCGGGAATGCTCCCTGAGTGGGGGGATAATCTCAAGTTCAACGAGAAGAACCTCGATCGGATCGTGACGGGCGAACCGTTCCTGTACGACGCGGGCGGGATCAAGGTGGCGGATTTCTACGACGCCCTCGTCGGGAACCCCAACGCGATCGTTATCGACTCGCACATGATGGGCGCGTTCGGGTTTGCTACACCTGTCAAAGATCCGAAGACCGGCGAGGAGTCGCTGAAATACTTTGCGTCTCCGGCTCAGGTCAAATTCATGAAGAGCTTCATCGAGCAAGAAGCGGCTCGGTGGGGTGTGACTCCGCGCGAGTACCAGGCGGCGGTGTGGACGGGGCGTAAGTTCAAGATCGGGCTGCATCAGGGCGAAGTCGACCCGATGACCTTCGGGAATCACTTCCGCAAGATCGCGGAGCAAGACCCGTACTTCAAGTATCCGCCTGGAATCACGGGCGAGGAAGGGAAAACAAACTTCGCAACGATGTGGATGCTGTCGCGACTGGCCGCTGGATTGCTGTTCGGAGGATCGATTGGCGACACCCCTCGCGAGCGTATGAGCAACGCGATTGTGGGCGCGGGACTCGGACTGGCTCTCCCGAAGCTCACCAGGGCGATGAAAACTCTCGTGGGGATCGCGCAGAAGTCCGAAGCGGTCATCGCCTCGGAGCACGCGGCGACTCGTGCAGAAACGATCTTCCGGCTCTCCGGCGCGGGAAACGACATCAAGTTCACCATCGGCGGAAAAGAACTCGGCGTGAATGCCGCTCGGCTACAGACGCCGGACGGACTCGCGTATGCGGTCGAGAAGGTCCGCGAGGCTCGGAAGAAGGCGGGGCTAGACGCGGCAGTTCTTCGGGAAGGTTCACGCGGCGTGATCCCGAACGACGAAGCGCGACGCCTCGGTCGGCTCCTGGGGTTGTCTCAAGATGACGTGCTAGAGCGACTCGCAGGGACGCCTCACGCGGCTGAAGAAGTCTTCGCCTACACGGACATCCTCGAAGGCGCATGGAACCATCTGGTTCAGATGGCGCACGACGTACAGGTTGACCCCACGTCGGCCAACAAGACCGCGTTCAGGATGTTCGTCCCGACGTACAAGTCCATCGGTAATCAACTCCTGGGGACCGGCGAGGAAGCGGCGCGCGCCCTCCAAGCGCACGGGGCCAAGGACGTAATGACGGCGAAGCTCAAGTTCAAGGCCGCTCAAGGCGCGGTGGATCTCATCGAGCACGCGCCGAATATCCCCGTGGAACATCTTGCGAAGGTCATCACGAAGATCGACGCGGGGGAATTCGCGAGGATCTCGAAACAAGCGGACTCGCTTGGGTGGGACATCTTCAACGAACTGCTGTACTTCAACCTCCTGAGCAACCCGACTACGCACGCGGTGAACGTCCTGGGATCGTCGGTCCTCGCGCCTGGGATCGCGCTGGCGACTCGCGCGGGGGCGGCGGCGATGAAATACCTCCGTCCGCGCACCCCACAGTCGGTGATCCTCCAAGATCCCCTACAAGCTGACGTGACATTCGGGGAAGTGAAATCTGCGATCGCGGGATACTTCAACGGATTCGCGATGGCGAAGCGCGCCGTGGTGGATTCGTGGAAAGGCGTTGAGGGGAACGGGTGGATCGAGAAGTTCGACAACCTCCGCAACGTCACCGTTGAGGCTGGTGGGGGTACGACGAAGTTCGACCAAGCGCGGGAAGCGGGGATCTCCTCGAAACGCCTGGGCATGACGCCTGGACTCCTCGCGGCTACGACGGACGGGTTAGGCGCGATGATGCGCTCGACCAGTACCGCGCTGAAGCTCGGCGACATGATCTCGCAGAATATCAACTACTCGATGGAAGTGTACGCCCTGGCCTACCGGAAGGCGATGGCGAAAGGGCTGAAGGGCAAAGCGTTCGACGCAGAGTATCGGCGTCTCATCGAGAACCCCGACAAGGACGTAAAGGAAGCGGCGCAGCAATTCGCCGCGGTGCAGACGTTCACAAACGCGCTCGACGGGAAGCTCGGTTCGATGCAGCAATTCTTGAGTCATCCGCTAACCAAGCTGATCGCGCCGTTCGTGGGCACCCCAACCAATATCTTTCGCTACAACCTCAGCTACGTGCCTGGGCTGAACTTCATGCTCAAGAGCGTGCGTGAGGACATCCAAGCTGGCGGGGCGAGGGCAGACATCGTCCGCGCAAAGATGGCCCTCGGCACGGCGTTTATCGGGAGCCTCGCGGCCTTCGCGCTCGACGAGGACGGGCCGATCCTGATTACCGGCAACGGTCCTGCGGAGAAATCTCAACGCCAGGTCTGGCTCACCGACCATCAACCGAACAGCATCCGTATCGGCGGGAAGAATGGTCAGTGGTTCGGGCTGAACCGATTAGATCCCGCGATCGGCTCGTTCGTGAGTATGACGGCGGACTTCAATCAGATGCTCGACGAAGTCCCTGAGTCAACCGTCAGCGAATGGGGCGTCATGGCGATGATGGCGTTCTTCAAGAACATGACCTCGAAGACGTGGAGCGAACCGGCGTTTCAGTTCCTCGACCTCCTGCATATCGGGCGCAGCGAAACGACCGAGAACATGATGAAGGCTCTGAGCGATTTCGCCAAGTCGCACGCGAAGCTCGTGGTGCCTGTCGCGGGATCACAACTGGCGGGCGTAATCAATCAGAGTTTCTTCGATGACACCGTCAAGGAAACCGCCGATTACATGGAAGCGGTTCAGGCTCAGGTGCCTGGATGGAGTAAGTACCTCAAGCCGAACCTGGACTACTTCGGCAACGTGCAGCACAAAAACAACCTCGGACCTGACTTGCTGTCACCGATCAACGTGAAGTCCGGCAAGCTCGATCCGGTGGTGACGGAGATCCGCAAGGAGCGTGTGACCCTCCCGACGATCCCGAAGATCATCGACGGGCAACCCCTCACGAGTGACGAACTGTACGACTTCAAGAAAGCGTTCGCGAAGGACGTGAAGGTCGACGGGAAGAACCTGCACGACTACCTCACGGCTCTGATTACCGACAAGAACTCGGTGTACTGGCAGATCCCCGAAGACGCGGGGCCGAATCCTCTCAGTCTCCGTAGCGCGTTCCTGAAACAGCAAGTCAAGATTTTCATGGACCAGGCCGCGGAGATCATGGCTGAGAAATACGAGAACCCCAAGTTTATCGCCCTGGCGCGCCAGATGAAGCGACTCAAAGCGCAGGGGCATCCGATCGATGAAGCCGAAGTCAAGCAGGGGTTACGCGAGCGAAGACGCGAACGTGAACAAACAGTGACAATCGGGCAACCGTAAGGAGTAGACATGGCAATCTCGTCGACTACGAACCGTATCAGCTACATCGCGAACGGGGTGCAGACCGCGTTCCCGTTCCCGTACGTGTACTACGATCAATCACAACTCCTCGTGTACGCGAACTCCACACTACAGACTCTCGCGAGCCATTACACGGTCAGCCCAACCACGGGGAACCCCGAAGACGGCGGCGCGGGGTCAAGCGGGGGCACGGTGACCTTTGTCACGGCTCCGGCCAACCTCACGGTGATTACGATCATCCGGTCCTTGGCGATCACGCAGGGGACGGTTCTGAACGACGGGAACAATTTCCCCGCGAAGACCATCGAGAAGACCCTCGACCAAGCGACGATGATGCTGCAACAGCACGATGACAGCCTCACGCGGAGCATGAAGACACCGAACACCGAATCGAGTAACATGACGCTCCCCGCGGTCGCTACGCGGAAGAACATGATCCTTGGGTTCGACGCGAGCGGGTTGCCTACCGCCGTGGCTCCGTCGACGGTGTCGGGTACGTCGGTGACTGCGACGGGCGGGTCTACGGGAAGGTTTCTCGCGGATCGATTCGCGGATTGGATCAACGTCAAGGACTTTGGCGCGGTCGGTGATGGCACAACGGATGACACCGCGGCAATCCAGGCGGCGATCAATTACATCGCAGGGAACGCGGTGGTGTTATTCCCTCGCGGGACGTACAAAATCACGGACACGCTAACCATCGGCAACGACCGCATGAACCTCGTGGGCGCGGGGATCGGGGCAACCAAGATCCTCATGGCCCCCGCCGCGCACGACAAAATCGCGTTCTACTTCACTCGCGGCGCGTCGTTGCAGACGGGATGCTCACTGCGCGGGTTCACCGTGACGAGCACCGACAGCACGTATCGCAAGACCGCGCTGAAGGTCGACGACCAGTCAAACTTCCGGCTCGATGATTTCGAGGTCACAGGCACCACGGGATCACCCGCGGTCGGACTGTGGGACAGCACGAACGTCAGCAAGGGGATTCACTTGCGCGGGCGAGACATGATCCGCGTGCGTAACGTATTCGTGTACGCGGACTACCCGCTGTACGTCGATCTGAATCCGAACAACAGCGGGGCACCCAGGCCGCTCGAAGACCTGGATCACGCGAATTTCCATAACTGTGTTTTCCGGCCTAACACGAACGCGCGTCCCGCCATTGTGTTTGTCGATCATTGCGCGTTCGCCCAGGTGAGTTTTACCGGACAACAAGCCTGGGTCGGGGGCACGCATGGATTGTATTGGGTCAGTACCACGTCTGACTCTTCGTGCGCCGGATTGACGATCGAGAACGCCAGGTACGAACAGTCAGCCGGTACGACCGCGTACGCCGTGTATATCGATACGAACTTCGGCAACGGGATGCAGCAAGTCATGTTGCGTAACGTGTACATCGGAACCACGCAGCGCGGGTTCTACTTCAGGAAATGTTTACACGTCTCACTACAGAACACCTTCGTCACCACGTCCACGCTGGAACAACTCAACGTGGACAGCACGGTAGGCGAACTCGAACTCAATAACTGTTTCTGGCAGTCCGGTGGGACGGCGAGTATCACCGGCCAGGAACTTGTGTACGCCGTTCCGAAACGCGTCGCTGGCGCGCCACTGTCGCAGACCGCGAGGTACGTCTCCGCGGGGTCGGACAAAGCGACGCTTCAGATTAATTCCGCGATCGCGCAGCCCTCGTTCACGCTGGCAAACTTCGCCGTCACGAACTGCGTGAATAACGGCAGCGGGCTGATCCGCGTCACCGCGGTCGGTCATTCCTTCGTCACAGGGGGCCGCGTCAGCGTACGCAGCGTAGGCGGCACGACGGAAGCGAACGGCCTGTGGACCATCACGAAGATCGATGCAGACAACTTCGATCTGCAAGGCTCGACATTCGCCAACCCGTACACGTCGGGCGGAAACGCCTCGCTCGTCGGTCAGCTTGGCGACAACAGCACGACGGGGTTACTCCTCGTCGCGAACGACCAGAATCACCAGGCGATCTTTTCGTTACGCGGGGCGAGCACGGCAACCATCGAGGTCAGCGATCCGTCGACAGTGTTCTCTGCCGCAGCGGGGACGGCGTCCAGTAACAACATCGTGTGGGATTCGGGGATCTCGAAGTACATCATCGAGAACGTACGCGGCGCAACCATCGTCTACCGGATCGCGCTGATCGGAAGCTACGCGCACATCACATAACATGGTACTGACACGGCATCGATATTCATCGGTGGGGATCTTCGGTACGCTGGTCACCGACCGCGGCTCAGAGTACGCGACGCTCGAACACGCGTACCCCGTAGGCGACGCATATCTCCCCAAGCTCGGCAACGGGACGTACGTGTGCCGGAAGGGAATGCACTGTCTCAAGAAGGGTGGACCGTTCCAGACGTTCGAGATCATCGGCGTGCTGAATCACACGGGGATTCTTTTCCACGTCGGGAACTACAACTCCGATAGCGAGGGGTGCGTACTCCTCGGACTCACGGAGCAATCCAATATGGTGATCCACAGCAAGGCTGCGTTCGAGCGGTTTATGAAAGAACTGGAAGGCGTGAACGAGTTCACGTTGGAGGTCAAGTGATGGGGCTGTTCGACTGGTTGGCTTCAGCGACTCCTGGCGGGGTAGCGGGCGACGCGGCAAACCGCGTCATCGGCGGGGTATTCGAAGGGGTCGATAAATTGATCCGCGACTTCAAATTACCGCCGGAGCAAATGCTCGCGTACGAAAGATTCGTCGAGGAGCAACGGGCGAAGTTCGAGGAGATCGCCGCGTCCGATCGCGACAGCGCGAGGAAACGCGAGATCGCCCTCCACGACTGGACCCCCGCCGCGCTCGCGTTCCTGATCGTGGCGACGTTCGGCGGGGCGCAGTGGTTCGTGTTCACGCACACCCTTCCCGCAGGAAGCGAAACCCTCGTGGCTCGCGTCCTGGGGACAATCGATATGGCGTTAGGATTGGTGCTAGGGTATTACTTCGGGAGTAGCGCAAGTAGCGCGAGAAAGGACACGCTCTTGCGTGATGCTATGAAATGACCGACGAGACAGCGTTAATCATCGATCATATTAAGGCGGGGCGGCAGGAGCTTGCAGAACTCAGGCACGTCCTCGAAGCGCACATCAAGGAAGACCGCGACATCGCCAAAATCGTGACGCGTCATTCAACGTATTGGGGATTCACGAAATGGGTTGTGCTCACGGGTGTCGGCGTAGTGTTGAGCTTTCTCGGAGTGAAACACGTCGGCTAAGGTCGAATGATATACACCTGTGCGGGTTCGATCGGCGGATACTCCTGCACGGCTCTGCGCTCGGCAATCGCCTGGTGTTCCATCGCCCGCTCGATCACGGCAGCACATCTCGGATGGGTGCTGTTCTGGTAGTTCCAATTATGCTCGTATTCCGGCGCGCGCATCGTTGGGTCGGCTTCGCATCGCTTCCCTAGATCATTAAGGTATTTCTGCCCAGGAGACACCGTCGCACACCCCGCCAGCACCCCCGCAAGTATCACAACTAAGATCCTCATGATACCCTCCTTCCTGAAAGTATAGCACGCAGTTCACGGATCGCGTGGTAACTCTCCCCGTACCCCAGGCGTTTCCATCGGTGGATTAGTTCGAGGAGTCTGCGCTCAAGCATCGTGGCTCCTCGACTACGCGCTTCCTACATTCCTCGCAAAACAGCATCCCGCTTTTCTCCCGCCCCTGTCCCTCGATATCACGGCCACACACCGCGCACTGACCGACAACCATAACCCCTCCTTATAAGTATCCTCCCTCCGGCTTCCCGCGCGGATCGATCAACACCGCAAGCTCAGACATCTGCGCTAAACTAAGCTGCGTCATGTTCCGGTAGTCGCTGCATTCGGTGATGTCGCCCGCCACAGCGTGCCCAATCTGTGAACAGTAAATGTTGCGATTATTCTGAGAGCCGCTCCGCGTGATATGCGCCCACTTGCACGAGACGCAGATCGACTCGTCATCGACGAAATGGATTTTCTTTTTCTTGACGCCTTCGAGTTTCTTCGCCTGTATCTCTAACCGATCCGCGAGATCATACCGAGACAATCTCGCGGGTGATTCGTCGCTCACTTTCCTCCTCCTTCCCTCCACCCTCGCTCTAACGACTCAAGCCGCCGCTGAAGTTCGATGTTCGCAGCACACCAATGCGCCTGTTGTGCGCGGGCTTCGTCGCGATCTTTGATGGCTTGATCGCGCTGCTGCTCTGACCGCTCTGCCCGTATAAGAAACTTCGCGGCGATGTTACCCCACCATCCCGCGCCAACTTGACCTTCTCGTTCATCAATGAGCGTTTGAAGATTCGTGTGGCGAGACTTCCACTCGTCCCGCTCCCGCTGCGCCTCGGCCAGTGCGGTGCTTAATTCGTTAGTGTCTAATTCGTAATCACCGGTCATTACATACTCCTCTCCCCATCGAAAGAATCTAGGAGGTTCCATCCCTCGCTTTGTCCAGACGAATCGTTTAACAACTCGTGTCAGCGGCTCCATTACCACGCCCCCCGCGCTTTCGGCGCACCCGCCGCTTCAAGTTCTTCCTGCAACAACGCCAGCGCGCGCCACGCGAGTTTCGCACTGTGTCGCGTCCCGTCTGTGTCCACCGTGCCGCGCTCCATGAGATGACGGACAATGGTGTCCGCGTGATCCGTCGACTTCCCCCGCGCCCAATGCAGCGGCTCGCCTGGGTTGTGCTGATCGTTTCCCGCCTTGCTGATCTTCGCGACTTCGGCCAGCGCGTTCGGGAAGTAATCGAGACACCCCGTGGCGATCGGGATCGCCTTACGTTCCTTCGCGTCTGTAGGCAGAACACTCGCGCTCGGCTGGACGAGCGGCGTCTCGGCCACGCTACTCGGCGCGTACGAAACCGGCTCGACTTCGTCCATGTGGATTATCTGCGTAAAGGTATCTCCGGCGCGCTGAACCTCGATATCCAGCGCGCGATTGTAGACTTCTCGCACCGTCACAATATCACCGACGTTATATACGCATGTCCACTTCGGGTCTGTAATGATGCGAACCACGTCGCCTTTATTCACCTTTCAATACCTCCGTTAAGAACTGCTCGACCGTCTGCACGCGCTTAACTTTCGTGCCCACGTTCGACGCGTCGAATTGATTGTATTTCCGATCGATCAAGTACACGTCTGTCTCCGGCGAATTGTACTTCGTGAACACCGCGTTCCCCGCTTTGTCGTCGATGTAATGCGTGAGTCCGAGAGCTTTCGCCGCCTCGCCCTTCGCGCCGGTAATCAGCACGGTGGGATTCGCGATCCCGTGGTCCTTCAACCACCCCTCGGTCTGTTGCTTCACGTTGACACCTAAGCTGCGCTTCGTGATGAAGTACAGCGGGAACTCCTGGCTGATCTGTGAGAGACTTCCGAAGACGTACACGGGGACGCACGGGGACAGGAACCGCCAGAAGTTCGATGACCCTCGGATGTGTTCCCATATCATGTGCTGCTCGTGTTCCCCCAGGCCAGGGAACTCGTCCCATGACATGTGGCGTTCTGTGTGAACAACAGGGATCGTCTGCCCGAACTTCTCCCGACCTTTCGCGGTGAACCCGCGCACGAAGTCTGCAATCACCCCGTCGATGTCCATACCGATGACACGCTTCACTGCGCGACCTCCATCGGCATTTCATGGACGAATAGATAGTTCGGCGGCACCACCACGATCTCGTTGTTCCGTGAATTTCGCAGCACCACACATCCTGTCTTCATTACCTGTATGCGTGTGACGTACTCGAACATCTGCGACGCGCCGGTCGGAAAATAGTACGTGAATCGCCACGGTCCATCGAACGTGATCTCGCCCAGGATGTTGTCCTTGATTCCCTTGTCGTACGTTACGCCTTTCATTCTGCCTCCCTCTTAAACCACGGGCCACTCGGTTTCTTCCCTGCGTTCCCGCCCACGCGCGGGTTGTAGTACATCGGCAGTCCCACGATCTTCGGACCTTTCTCGTGACTGCACACCGTCGCGTATCCCGCGTGCTTCCCCTCGCTGAACCAGTACACGTTACACCCCTCGATGCTCATGACGCGTTCGAGCTTACTCGCGTACGTTGTGTCGATCTGCGTGCGATACCACGCGTTGATACCAAGCGCGAGGAGCAACGCCGTGGAAACAAACGTGACGCCTACCGCAAACACGTCAACGAGCTTCACGATTCCCTCCCGCCGATGTACCCCAACGCGCCGCGATGCTCGTTGTGCCCAAGCACGTCATACAGCTTCAGATCGCTGCACAGGCCCACGCCGTTCGGCGCGATGAACACCATGTCCGGCTCGCCGTCGTAGTTCTGATCGACGATGTACAACAGCGGGACCTCCCGATGTCCACCGTTCTCGGAGTGGTGCGACACAACCTCGATGTCGATCTTCCCGTCGCCGTTGCGGTCATAGACTTCCGACACCGTCCCGTTCTCGTTGACAAGTTCCTTGAGCTTCACCACAGGACCCATGCTCTCGAAGCATCGCTTCACGATGTCGTCATGCGCTCGCACCGCCACAGCCCACAGCAACGCCCACAGCATCAACGCTGTTGCCAGACCGATGATGATCCCTTTCGCGGGATCTAATCTTGATTTCACTTCGCTCCTCTCTTGATCGCCTGTTCCTTCCACGCTTGCTGTATGCGCTGTTGTCTGCGCGCCGCGAGTTTCTTATGCGCGCCCGTGTGATCGATGGGTACGATGATCGCGTGCGGCGCGGGCTTGTCCTTCACGTCGGCCACGAGGAAGAACACCCCTCGCCACGGGAACAACTCTCCGACCGTAAACTTGATCGTGTCGCCGTCGACCGGACTAGGGACGTGCAGCACGGGCGGTGCCTTCGGCAACGTCTTCTCTTCCTCCGGCGTCAGCGGCTCCGCGAACTCCACTTCAACCGGCGCGCCTTCCACCGGCTGCGCGGGAAGATCCGCGTCTCCGTTCTCGTTCCCAAACTTCAACCGTCGATCTGATACAACGATGTCCTCGCTCACGCGACCTCCTTCGTTCGTAGCGCACGTTGTTCGAACAACTTCCCTTCCACAACCACGGTGTACTCCACTAGCGGGACCGGCTGTAGGTACGTCCACCCGTTCGGGCGGTAGTGCGCCCATCCGAACCCCAACGCCCACTCGCGGCGACATTTAAGCTGGTGTTTGTAGTCGATCTTCGACCGATCCCCAAGCCAACCAAAACTCGCTCCAACGTGCGCCACGCCGTTTGCATCACCGCGGATACGGTACTCCATAACGTGAGTGTGACCAATGACAGCGTTATCGCCAAAAGACACCAGAGCATCCAGCACAGCACCCGCGCCCGCTTTACCCAAGTCATGCGTGTAATTCACGACTCCTTTCTTAGTCGAGTCCATGTACGGGACTACGTCCCATCCCGCGAATTGCTCGTCCCATTTCTCCATGACCCATTCTTTTAACTGAGGCGCGCGTTCGTCGAGGTACCGTGGCAACCGCCATTCGTGATTCCCCTCGATGAAGATTTTCCACTCCGCGCCCAGGTCATTCAGTTCCTTCAGGTAGCGCACCCCGTCTTGTAGCTCGCGCTTCAACGACCGCTCGCGCGCCGCGTCTTTGCGGTGATCGCTCACACTGTAGCAATCGAAGAAATCCCCCAGGACCACGATGCCGTTGGGTTTGAACGTGTTCGCAACTTGCATCATCAGACGCCATGCGCGCTCGTCGTGATACGGCACATGGCAGTCCGGCACAATCAGCACCCGCTTGAGATCGCTCACGGCAAAACCTCGATGTGGGTCCCAAGGAACATAAAGTGCGTCTCGTTATCCGCGTACCCCGCGCACCCCGCGAAATACGGAGTTTCCCATTTCAGCGAGTAGTACTCCGCTCGCGTAATCTGAATCTTCTCGATCTCCCGCTGATCCTTGTGCGAATCACGAATCGCGTCGGCTATCTTGCGATACACAGACTTATAGATGACGTTCATGCTTCCCCCATCACGCGCCGTGTCTCGATGAAGTTCGAGAGGAGCGGCATTTCGCGGACCAGATCTCTCGCAATATACGCGCGGAAATTGTTATCGACCTTGTAGACCCCGCGCTTCTTGATCGTCGATTCCCATCGCACGCGCTCGGTGAGCAACGAGATGCTGAAGCGTTTCCCGTGATCCACCGCTTCCTTCGCGAACTTCCGGTACAGGTCCATGATCTTCGGATTCGCCCCGCGCCACGCGAGATACCGTTCTTCGAGATGGTTCACCGTCGCGACTCGGCGGTCGGCTTCGTCTTCGGTGATTAGCTCACGGTGTTTCACAGTTCCCTCATGTCGTACTCGCGGCCCAGGTACACACTCGCTCGAAGCATCGAGTCCGCATCGTCCCTGAACTTTGCGATTCCCGCGTTGCATTTCCAGCACAGAAGTCCCCTCACTCGTTCGGTCTTGTGACAATGATCGACGTGTAGCCTTCGGTTCTTTGGCTCTCTGCGACAGATGAAACACTTGCCCTCCTGTTGTGCCAGAGCGAATTCATATTGCTCGTGCGTAATCCCGTACGTCCGGCGAAGATACAGATCACGCTCCCTAGTCTTGCCATGCGTTTTTACGTCTGTCTGGCGACGGGTCTTCGGTGTTCCCGTCGTACTCCGCTTCAACATACTTCCAGTCCTCCCACACCAGCGTTGTGATGAATCCTTTGTTCTTGCGGTGTCGATTCTTCACGATGTGAAACTCGATGACCCCCTCGTCGATCTCAAGGATCTGCGCGCCCATGTCCGCGCTGTACTCGATCTCGCTTGTCTCCTTGAACCCGCTCTGTCTCGCTTCCCCCGCGCTCGCGCGGTTCTTCTCCGACAGGAGGATGACGTTGTGTCCTTTCTTTTTCAGAGACTCGAACTTCACGATCCACTGATCCAACCCCGCGCGCCGATGTTGTACCTGAGTCGGGAGCTTCTGCACCGAGTCAACCACGACCAGGCACGGCCCGCCGATCTCCCGCAGATCGTCGTTCAACGTGCGGATCGAATCGCGAAAATAGATCCGACCGCACGCGTCGATAAGCTGCGTCGTCCGATTCTTGAACGCATGCCCCAAGTGATTCAGCATGACTTGAAGTCCGTTCTCGAAATCGTAGTATAGGACTTTTCCTCCGTCCGCGGCGTACGTCGCAGCAAGCTGCAACGCGAGGGTACTTTTCCCCGTACCGCCTTCCCCGCCGATCGCCCACATCCCAATCAACCCGCCCGTGGCTTTATTGACTTCCGGCCAGGGAAGCTTCATGCCCGTAGGATCTGGCGGAATGCCGTCCTTCAGGTACGTCGCGGCAGGAACGAGCTTCGTGCTACGCTTGCTCGTCTCCATCGCGGCGAGAAGTTCGCCCTGATCCATGCGCCCGACGCGGAGTTGTTCGTTCGCGGCGTTAATCAGATCCCACAACGCTTGCTTGTCTCGCAACGCGTCGATGATCTCCGTCCCCTCGGCCCCGATCTTCTGCGCGAGGACGCCCTTGACGATCTCCGTACACTCAGCGCGCTGGTACCCGCGGATGTCGACCATCGCGGACACGACACTCGACATCGAGAAGGGCGGTGTTGCATTCGCGAGCGAACTCAGCCCGTCCCATACCATCGCGCCTTCACGGGAAAGCTCCTCGCGCTGGACCGTGTCGAGCGGTACGAGTCCCTGCATCATGCCATGCAGTAACCCGCGCTCGAACTCAACCGGCAGCGCGAAGTCCTTACTTATTTTCCGCGTACCGTTTACTGAGCTTTGCAAGGTTCACCTTTGCGACTTCTTCCAACGTGGTTCCGATCTCGAATGACAACGCGCCGAGATACCACAGCACGTCCCCCATCTCCTCGATGATCTTGAACTTCCGCTCGATAGTCAGCCGGTGACGATCGTCACGTATGTACTTCTTGACTTCGTTCGCAACTTCCCCCGCTTCGCCAGCGAGTCCCATCGCGGGGTACACAATGGAGTTTCCACGATTCGGATAGTTCCCGAACGACCGAGAATGTTCTTCGTATTCCTCGAATGTTTTCACAGTACCTCCCAGGAATCTGCGTTGATCGTCAGATACAGCCATTCCGGTCTGACTATGATCCGATCCTCGTGAGCGAACTTCGACGAAGTCATCAGGTAATGTACCCCGCTAGATGACACCCTGATTCGCTTGACGCCCTTCACCGTTAGTTGTTCGCTGTTTGGAAAATGATAGATCCGAGACTCTTCGCCCTCGATCTCATGCCACACATTTCTCGTCATGCTTTCCAAGCCTTTCGTGTTTTGAGGGGATACCGCCCCTCTGGTTTACATTGTTCCCAAAACTCGCAGTTCTTCGGGCCACACTTGAACGCCGCACAAAGAGGTAGCACGGTTAGCGATTTCTTCTTCTCAATCACGTCCGTCAGATCTGCGACTTGATCCTTGATAAACTCTCGAACCTTGTGCAGATCCTCCCGCGTCACCGTCACCGTGTAACACCTGAACGCGGGCGTTGTGGCGTTCTTCTCCTTGAGTCCCGTGAACAACACCCACACCTTCCCGATGACACTGTCTTCCGCGGCCATGTACACGAGCGCCTGCTGTAGATATGTGTCGATGTCCGCTACGATTCTCGGCTCGAAGGGCTTCCGGCTTGTCTTGAACTCAACCGGAACTTTCCCTTCGAGTCGATCCACGCTGTATTGTATGCCCAGGTACTCGGATGTCTTCGACCCTTCGTCTGTCGACCAGTCCGTCCCCGTTGCTCCGTTCGCCGCGCTTAGGATGAACGCGTGGAGGACCTTGCCGATCAAGAACGTGCAGACCATCCGATCCTCCAAGGTTTCGGTCTTCCCATGCCGGAAGAACGCGAGCCTCGGATCGAGGAGACTCGACGCGTGTATCCCTGGTGTGCGCTGATCTTTGGTCAGCCACGTTCGTGCCTTGTCGTACAGGTCTTTCTCGCTCTTGGTGTCACGCGCCAAGCGCAACGAATCAGGCAACGGGATCGCCATTACACTTGCTCCTGTTGTCCGTCGTCGTATCCGTCTTCGTACGCATTCTCAGCTTCCGGCTCGTCCTGTGGCGGCTCGATCGATCGCCCGCGCGAACCGTCGTACTTCCGACCGCCGAATCCAGACCCGCCGCTCGGTCGCCGCGCGCCGCCCGTGGAACGGCCCTGCTCCATCGCCGGAGCGACGGACAGCACAGGTATGTCCGCGTCGTTCCACTTCGTGATCGTGAACCGCACGGCGTCGTTGTTGTTGATTACTTCGCGCACCGCGTCGAGGTACTTGCCGCTCGCGGATGCGGCAAGCTGGTACTCCGCGCCATCGGGACGCTTCTCCTGCTCGTACACGTTCCCGATACGCACGAACGCGGACTTCTTTCCTCCGCGATTCCCGCCTTGACTCCGGCCCCTGAACCCGCCACCCTGTCGCTGCCCCCCGAAACGTCCACCGAATCCCATCAGTCATTCCCCCCTACGTGTTTAATGAGTAAAAAGAACCCTCCGACCCCTACGACCGTCCACACTAAGATTGCGAACCCTGCAAGACTCACTCCTCTTTCCTCCCCCATCGAGACGCGATCTCGGTCCCGACGTTTGGTTTGATCGTGAAACTTGGGCACACCTTCCGCAGACTCGGTAAGCTCCGCATCGTCTCGACGACTAACTCGACATCCCGCTTGTGACTCGCGGCGTCGCGATTCGGGTAGTCCACCACCACGTCATCGTGAACTTCGTTGCAAATGATCGGGATGTCCGGCCAGCGTTGTTCGAGAAGCATCTTGTGATACTCGACATGTGACAACCTGTACTCCTGAAGAATCGCGGCTTCGACATCGACGCACGCCGATCCCGTACAGTCCGCGGCGAAACTCTGAATCGGGTAGTTCACCGCCTGGTTCCACGAATGCCAGAAGTTCAGATCGTCTTTCCCATCCCGCAGCGGAAGCCTCCGGTACCGTCCTGTCGGGGACTTCACGAACCCGTGGTTCAACATCAGCCGTTGCTGTTTATCGATGTACCGCTTCACTCCTGGGAACTGGCGCATAAACTTCTCGCGAAATTCCTTCGACTTCTGCTCGTGTTCCTCGTACGTCTCTGCCAGCTTGACCCCGCTCGCCCACAGATCCCGCGCGATGCTGCGAAACTGTTTGTTGTAATCGACGCCTAGCACAATCGCTTTCGACGCGCGGTACAAGTCGGTGTCCTTCACTACGCGTTGTTTCCACAGTTCCCACGCGACTCCGATGTATCCGTCGCCGTTCAGGAAGTAATCAAGGAGCTTGGCGTCCTGCGCCCACCACCCCATCAACACGACTTCGAGTCGGCTGTAATCATGGTCCCCGATTAACCCCCCTTTGAATCTGGATTTAACCATCTGCCGGAGATGCTTGTTCCAGTTCTGCGTATTGGGATCGTGACTCGACCGCCGCCCTGTGCGCGCGCCAAGCGGGTTGATATTCACGGGGAGCCAGCGCGTCTCCGCGTCGATGTCCCGCATGAACCCACGAATCCCGTCGAAATTCACCTTGTGAAATTTATCCGCTCGATTGAATTCAAGCAGGAGCTTCACCACGGGATGATCTTTGTGCGGCTTGAGGACTTTCTGATCGACGCTGTACTCCCCCGTCTCAGTCTTCCGACCTTTAGGGATACCGAGTTTGTCGAATAGCAACGTCCGCAGATGGCTGTCATTCGTCGGAGAGAACTCGGTCATCCCGTTGGACATGGCTTCTTTGAGCAACAAGTCCTTTGTTCTCTCCGCATCTCCTTTGTACTTCGCCGCGAGGGATTCGAAGAGCGGGGTATCGATCATCATCCCCGCCAGTTCGATCCGATGCAGCGTCATCGCTACGCGGTGCTGGAACGCAATGGGTCCTCTGACGTGCCCTTCCTGACGAATGTAATCGAGGAGCCGTTTTGCAGCCCAAGCGTCCAAGCGGCAGCGTTCTTTCCTCGCCTCGACCGGCCACTTTGTCGCGTCTGTTTTCGAGTAGGCTTCCGTCTCTTCTTTCCACGGCGCGACGTTGCAATACGACATGAGTAGCGCGTCCAGAGAATATGCGCCCGCTCCTCGATTCTCGTCAGCCATGCGAGCGAGAAGTAGAGTATCCCGCGTTTCATCTCCACGAACCCACCCAGGCTTTGCACAGTCAAGCCGAACGAGTTGATCCACGTCCCCTGCAACGGAGTGACCGACCAGCGTTGTCGTGCCACCTGTTTGCATAATTGTTGCGTCGAGAGCATCTGCCGCTTCGAGCGACCAAGCGGTTTCCCCATCGCTGAACCCCACAGTAAGAAGTGATCCATCTGGCGCGAATTCGGAGTCGAACGCGGCTTCGCCGTTCTTGATCGGCGCATTCGCCGGTCTTGGAATTTCCGGCCACGTCAGCCGATCGATGTCTTCCTCGATTCGCGGCTCTAACTGATACCCGCCCTTCAGCACCGCCGCGGGACTGTACGTCCCGAATGCAAGACACTGGTGTTTCGCACCAGGAACGGGGAGGGGTTTGCCCCGATGATCCACCGCACTACCGTTGCGCCCGTCGTTCGTGACGGACTTGATTGCATACTCACCCATCGCGAGCACCCGCTCAGGCTTCAGCTTGTCGATCGCATGGAGAAGGAACGGACGGCACGCGCGGATCTGCATCATCGTCGGCTCAGGCTCCGCGCTCTCTTGACAACGCATCGCCGGAACGAACGCCACGTCACGAATACCCAGGTTGACGCGCCGGAGCTTGTCGTTGAGGAACTTGGTTTCCTCGGCTGTCGGCTTCGGGTGATTCCTCACGACCAGGAGCTTGCCCGTCCAATCAGACGGGAGGAACGGCATAGTGAAGCGCGTGTTTGCGCCACACATATTGCATTCTTTACACGCCGGTCGGTCGGGCGTCCCCGCGCCATACGGCTCGGCTACCAGCGCGGTCTTCGCCGTCACGGGCTTCGGCTCGCGCTTCGGCTTCCGCTCTTTCTTCGGTTTAGGTTCGGAGGTATCGCTCACGTTGCTCCTTTGGTAGTTCCGCCAGGTCTTTTGCCCCGTAGAGCATGACCGCTTTCGTCTTCCTACCCCTGATTGCCAGACCCCCCGCGACGCGCGCGGCTTCGGTCAGTGCGTCAGAATCCCCAACCACAAGGATCGGTAAGTTCGACGCCAGGGTTGAAATAAAGTTCAGGACCATCGGTGGGGGGGTACTCCCCATCATGGCTACCCCCACGCACCCCTCACCCGCCGCGGCCAGGGCGCACATCGGGCCTTCCACTACGACCATCGCGGTCGGATCTACATACGCCCCACACGGCGGCTCCGGCCAAACCACAACCACAGAATCCCCACGCGCGACGGGCGGGGACTGATACCGCTTCTCCGCGACTACCATCGCTCTCGCTTGCCAGAACCCGACCCCCATCGAATTCGTGCAAGGGATGACGATACGCGGTAGGTTGTCGCCCGCCGTCGTGCTTGGGTACCATCGGTTAGCTTTGGCAAGGGCATGGTTCAGACCCCGCTCCCGCAGATATGCTTCGAATCGGTGCCACAGGTACTTGTCTTCCGTGGGGTATGGCGCAGAAATCGGGCGCATCGATCTCCGCGCCACTTCCCGCTCGTCGTACTCGTGCTGATACATTGTCATGATGTGCAATACCTCCCCGCACCTATATAGGCAGGACAGTGCTGTTTTAAGACATTCCAGCACTATGTCTTATAACCGTCGCGCGTATGCCCTCAGAGACTCGCGCAATTTCACGACCGCGCGGTGTATACGTCGCTGAAAGGCGACATATTCCTCGCCGCGCTCCGCGGCCAGGTCTTTCAACGATACCCCGCCAACGAGGTAATCGTAGAGATCCGACCGTAGCGGTTCCTCGAACTGTGCGAGAGCCTTCTGTACGTCTCGCGCCCTACCTTCGTCCTGATAGACGCGCAACCTATCGGGCACGGGCGGCTCGCACGCGGAAGTCAAATCTTGCGCTGCCGTTGGACTAGACCCAGGCGTCGCCGTCTCGTACGGACGCCCGCCAAGATCCTCAAGAGAGATTGCTATGCGTTGTCTCCGCTTCTCTTTTCGAGATACGTTCTGCGCGAGTCCCTTAAACCACAGCTCCAGCGCGGCCATCGACGGGCGTTCGTCCAGCTTCTCAAACGCGTTAGTTTCATACGCGTGAAGCAACGCTTCCGACGCGTGATCTGCGCCCTCGCCTTCGCCCATGAATAGGTCAGGGAACTCCTCGACGATCTTGTCGAATTGTGCGCGAGTCATCGAGTCACCCCCTTGCCGCGGAACACCGCGCGGATCATCTCGATCAATCGATCGGCGTCATCACGCTCCCGATGGGACGGCGCGGGATCGTACACGGTCGCTGATGTGGTTTTTCCCTGATTGGTTTTATGAACGAGGCGATGTTTGCCGATGTCCCGACGCAAGAACACGCGCCCCTGCTCTGTCACTTCGAGGTACATGATTAACCCTTCGCTCCTTTCTTGTTTGAACCAGGACGGCGAAACGCCCGTGGGTTGCTCTGCTTGGAAATGAACTTATCGAAGTCATCTCGACGCGCTTGTAAGGTCTTCCGTTGCTTCTCTGAACGTCTCATTCGACCTCCTTGATCTCGACCCTGGTGGGTCTTAAAGGCGAGGGACCATGTGATCCCCCGCCTCCTCCCTGCTCTGAATTGTCGCTATGCTTCAGCGTTGAGAACGTGATCGTGCTGAATCACGAGCTTCACGACTCGATGCCTTCTGCCTTTGATCCCCTCACGCTTCAGAAGCTCCCGTATCCCCCGCGCAGCCGCGACGGGGAGTGACCCTGCCGCAACCGTCACGGATTGAAACGTGTGCTTCGCCAACGCTTGCGGAAACTCCGCGCTGACATGATACCGTTTCATGGCGTCCTCCTTAGCCTCTCGCCAGGGCCAGTGAATTCGTGAACGCAGTCTTGATTCGATCCGCGCCCGCGCCGAATACCACTGACTCAGGACGCGTGTACCTCTTGAGGTACTGCTCGTACTCTACGACCGCGTTGTACGCTCCCCACGCGGTGCCTTTCGCGGCTTCGGTCATGCTGCCTGTCCCGTCTCCGCTGTACAGCCCGAACGTCTTGTCACGATGGACTTGCTGACGCCCGTTCTCCCGCTCCCATGCGGCCAGCGCGTCCAGGTTCTCACTGCTAAGGTCCGCGCTGCCGAGGAACTTCGGAGCTTCGAGGTTCGGGTACGTCACCGTGAAGATATCCTTCGCACTATCGTCGCTGATCTTCGTCGACGCGAGGATATCGAACGCTTCTTTCAACGCTTCATGCTTCGCTTTCGTGCCTTCCCACATCTCGCCCAGGAACTTCTCGATCTGCGCGATGGGGTCCTTCCGATGGATGACGCGATACTTCGACATCCAGTTTTCCAGCGCGGCCATGAGTGTGTTCTGGCACACTGTTCGCACGCCGGAGACAACGCCCGTGATTGCTTCGTTGCCCGTGAGCGGGTTCATCGCCATGAGGTACGCCTGAACCTCGTCGCCTTTCACGTCGAACTTCGGGAGCTTCGCAGTGATAAACAGCGTCTCACCCTTGCCCAACAGCCCGATGGTTTCGATGTGCGTCTTCACGACGCGGTCCCACATCTCCACGAACTGATGGTGCGTGACTTCGTGATACTGATTCGTCACTACGTTGAACACGCTCGCGCCTTCGTCGTTCGTCCCGACGATCGCCTTGTGGCCGGTGTACAACCCGCTCGGCGTAGTCAACGGCTCCGTGTGAATCACCGGCAACCCGATTCGGTTCGAGGCTTCGACTGCTCCGATCTCGTCTTCGATCACCAGACCCAGGTTGTGCCAAGCCGGTTTGCGATGAAGAACGACTTTCTCTTTGTAGATGTTGTGTGACATGGATTGACCCTCCTTCGTGGGTTAGTGTGTTTCAGTAAAATGTTTCGTCGCTTCCTCCTGATCGATTTCTCTAAACTCTCTTTGAAGATCGGGGTTCGCCGTATAGATTCGGCTCGCGAGCGGCATGTTCTGATTTATCACCGCGCGCCGATACTCAACGAGAACCTGAACTTCCTGACTCCCGATCAACGCTCTCCCGCCTCTCATTGTGACCTCCTACCGATCGACGCTGGTGGTGTACTCTGCCGCGTCCGCGTCATAAACAACGGCATCGCTGATGTCCGCTGACATCTCGTATGGTGTCTCAAACCCGCAGGACCGACACCGAAACCAATCAAGGTTTCCCAAACTCCCCAGGAACGTGAAACTGTTCCCTCCGCAACACTCACAACGCAGTTCCATGTTGTCTCCTTTCCTCACTTCGCATCGGCGTCCGAGTAGAGAACAGGCCCGCTCAACGCGTGTAATCTTTTCGCGTACACGCGGCGACGTTTGATCGTCATGCCGAATTCGGCCAGCACATGCGCTTCAAGGTGCTTAAACGTCGGGCCGTGGCCGAACGCGTCTGGGTGGTGGTGTGTGACTTCGTGAATCACGTAATACGCGGCATACGCGAACCCGCGCTCCACCGCCCATCTTGGAACGGAAACCCAACCACCGCGATAATTCGCAACCCCCCGCCTCACGTCTTTGATCTTCAATTCGGGGGTCGGAATACCGAGGATTTTCGCAGCGTCTTCTACAACCTGTTTCAGCGTGTCATAGGTTGCCGGATAACTTTGCATAGTGTCCTCCGTTGAAAATGATGCGCGGCCTGTGTACTGACTCGTTGGGGATGCTGGCGAGATGCTGACAGCACAGAAGATTGAGGCGGGCAGACCGCGCAAAATAAAAAACCCCCGTGAGGCGAACCCCACGAGGGCTTAGTTTCGTTGATCGCTCTGTCGCGTCGCTTACTTCATTCGCACCGTGTTCGCATGGTGATTCAACGCGTCGACAACCGCGTCATTCACACTCAGCCCGACGAGGTACCGCTGCGTCGTGGTGATGTTGCTGTGATTCAGAACTTTCTGAATCGTGGAGAGGCTGACCCCCCGTTGATCGAGGAGCGTCGCCGTCGTCCGTCGCAGATCGTGAATGTGAACGTCATCGAGTCCGGCCTTCGCGCGTACGACTTCCCATATCTCCTGCACCTTGCTACGCTGCCAGGGATTCCCGTGACGCGTCCCGAAGACGTACCGTCCGCGCCGCGGAAGCATCTCCAATTCAGCGACCAGCGCGTCCGGCAACACTGTAGTATGGGGCGTCGTTTTCGTCGACGGCTTGGTCCAGCGTTTCGCGGCCAGATCCAGGTGCGCCCATTCGACCGTGCGCGCTTCGTCTCTCCGGCACGCGGTAAACAACAGCATCTTTACGAACACCCGCGCGAACGGATCGACCGTTTCGAGAACTTCGTTGAGCTTCGCGAGTTCGTGTTCCTTCAGGAAGCGTTTGCGCGGCGTCGAGGAAAACATCGTGACCCCCTTACAGGGGTTCCGTGTGATATACCCCTCGGTCAACGCGTACTCGAACATCGCGGAGAGTTGTTTCAGCGCGGCGTTTGCAGCTTGGGGGTATTTCTCACCGATCCCGCGATGCCACAACGCCACGCGTGCTTTCGTGATTGCGTCGAGCGCGCCATCGCCAAGCTGTGCGACATACTTCTCGATGCTACGCCGCAGGATGTCCGCGCTCTTGAGCTTCGAGACATGGACCGCGACGTATTCTTTCGTGAGATCGGTGAGTGTCATAATTGCCTCCCGCGTTGTGAACCTGAATCCCTTTTAGTTGTCTGCTCTGCCTGAATTCATCTCGATGAACGCGCGCTCTAGCAACAGATGGTAGCGTCTGTAAATGCGATCCGCTTTGTACGGAGCATGGTCGGGGTTGCTTTGCACAGGAATGGCGTGCGGGAAACCAGATCGCCCGAATTCGTTCACGTAGAGCTTGCGACGAAGGTACGCGGCGATGATTGCCCGTTGGTAAGCGTTCAGCATGGCGTCCTCCTCAGTTCGATTTCCATAACTGTAGGTTCTCGTGCCGTCCGATCTTCGCCGTGAAGAAGATTCGTTTCTCAGTGGGGGTGATCCTCACGAAGCGTCGGACTGTCCGGTGATGCTCCATCGTCGTGCGTCTCATATTGGGGGATATGATTTGCATGGGGTGTACCTTCTGTAAGTGGTTGACCTGTCGTAATTCGACCTTTGCGAAACGAGCGGATTTACTCGCACCGTGACGCAAATTGTCGCAATTTTCTTGTTCGTTATGCCCAGGTCAACCCCGAAGGGTTTGGGGAGGATATAGTTGAAAGGAACGTCCTGTCAACCATTCTCCCCGCCCTTCAGGATAAACCCGTTTCTTATGCTCTGCTTTGCCCCGCCGCGATCCGGTGCCTTCATCAATCCAGCCCGTTGCCTCGCGTCCGTCTTCACTTCCTCGCCGTTCGCATCCCCGCTTCCCGCGCGGGCCACAGCACCGTCGAGTGTCAGAGGAGAGATTCTTTGGCGGTGCGCCTTACCAGAGTCGCGCTCGCGGTCGTTTTTTCAGCCGCGCTTCTCGTTGCTCTGGTGATCTCTCGCGTCATGGCCTAACAATAGCAAATGTCCGGCAACGTGTCAAGCGGTATCCCAAAGTCTCAGAAGTAGGGGGATGGTGCTACGAATGAGGGGGTTTACAATTCAGTGCTGAAAGGTTTAAGAACGTGTCGGGCACAAAGTGGAATTACTTACATTTACAGTGCTGAATGAAGGGAGGTTCAGCGATGGGGACGAAGCACACGCATCAATTCAGTGTGTATCTCAGGCCCGACATCGACGAACGGTTCTCGAAGTTCAAGGCACAGTACCCGACGCAAAGCGACAGCGCGTTCATCAACGCGGCTCTTGAGTTCTACCTGAATTACGCAGAGCGGGGGGGTCGACGGGAACCTCGCGCCGTACACCCTGGACAACGGACCCAGGCTCCCAGGCTTCACAAAGAAGCACACGGGGGACGGGGAACGAAGTATCGAGGATGTCGTAGAAAAGATCCTCAAAAAGCGAGGGATTCTGCAAGGTTACACGAGGAAGTGAGAATCAGACAGGCAAAACCGCCGATCGGTGAAATAAATCTGCAAAACGCGGGGGGCGAGCCGCGAAATATGCAGTTTTCGGTATTTTGCGGGTGAGAGTACGATAATCGTCCCCCTCCCTTCGGGTTACTCGTAGACCTCGCTTACTGTGGCAGAATGCCACAATCGTAGATAAATCAATAAGATATATCTCGTTGATTTTATTCGATTGTCTTATAAAGGCCTTCCCAGGCCTATATAGGTGTATAGACTGATCGAAGAGTCCGTAGCTTTGGCCACGCCTGGACAAAGCGTATCGGACGAGCGAAGGAAACCTTGACGGTTTCCGAAGCGATACCGAGATCCGAATCCGAATCCTTCAATGACATGCTCTGCCCACTCGCTGATAGCACCGGAGGTGCTGACGTGGAATGCGTGATCTGCATCGGGTGGGACGCGTGTATGTGCAACGAGGAACCCGCAGCCGATGATCTGCCCGAACTGTCAGCACGAGCTTCCCACGCAATTCGAGCCGATCGAGCCGCTGTACGACGTGCGAAACGCGGCAGAACTCATTCCGTACAGACCATCGGACAACCTTCTCGCGTGGCTCAATCGGCGTAAAGAAGAATTTCCCGCGAGGTATCGCGTTGTTCACCTGGGATCACGCGCCAGACAAACCCGCGTCCGTGTCCTGACGCACACCGAAGTCCTGAAGATCCGAAAGGCGATCCTTCGTGGACCAGGTAACACCTGAGGGTGAATATCTCACGGTCGCTGAGTTATCCGACATCGCATCCGTGCTCGACGTGCGAGGTATGATCGATGCTGAGTATTGGATCGGGTTTGTGGTTCGGCGTAAAGGCGAGGCGTTCATCTCGGTATGGCACAGCCCAAGACGGTATCAACTCAACTGACGCAGCCGAAGCCAGCGAAGTCGCCTGTGTCGCCACGCATTCGCGCCGCGATCGATAAGAGTGTCGCACGCAGTGGCGCGGGGACAGTCGGCGTCACGCCTGAGAGCATTCGACAATCGGTTCTCAACGCCGCGGGGATCACCGCTGAAGAGCAAGCCAAGCTGATCGCTGACGTGTGGCAGGGGATTAAGGACGGGCTGAAGGCGAATGATAAACACGTCTCGGTAGTCGGCAATTCAGTCGAGACAACCATCGTTCCGAATCACACGGCACGAGCTAAAGCGCGCGACCAAGCTCTCGACATCGTAGGAATTCGCGCACCGCGAGTCAATTCTACTGTTCGCACGTCGATCAAGGTCCGCGTCGAGATGCCTGATTGGGCTAAACCCGCGGAAGATAAAAGGATTATTGACGTTTCCCCCGCTTCTCCTCCCGCTGAGTAGGCAACAGGTCATTCCAATCAGTTATGTCCTGTTCGGCTCGTAAGTCGTTGATCTTTCAGGGATAAGAATTCTTTCCTGATTCGGAGAGCGACCCCCTGGCACCGAAAAATCGACGGGCCACCACGCGCGATAGAAGTCATTCGGACGCGACCAAAAGTTTCGAACTTCCAATACCTTAGCGCGGGGGGTGTCGCGATGTGCCGCACGTTTCTCGTGTATCTGGCCGCGTGGTTCTTTTACGCGCATCACGCGGGGCATCACGAGCGGTTCGGCCCGTATGCCACGCTGGACCAGTGCTTCCGCGAGCAAGACCGCGCCGTGCTCGATCATCGGTACCGCCCTACGCATCTCACGCCGTGTCAAAACCGCGCGAGACTCCCGCAGCTTCCCGCGCCAGGGCCAACCGCATAGACCTAGGCCGTACGCGAGGGACGCGTCAATACTGTGCGATGGTTCGCCACGCGCAGGACTCTACGTCATTCGCACAGACTGAGCGCACGTCGCCGGTTTGCGGGTTACATTTTTTTTTCGCGCCTCCTCCCAAGGCTACGCAAGGCGGCACACGTCAGGCCGTAGGCGCGGGTTCTTCAACGGCGGGATGATCCCCGCCTATCGAGCGTTCGGGTTGCATGGTACCAACGCGGCGACCCCGCAGCGTAAACCCCGACACGGTTCACCGTGAGTCAAAGACCGCACTGATCCCGCGGGAGGACACGCTCACTCGGTGGGTGTCGCGCCACTAAAGTAAGACGCGTCATAACGAACGGAGAGTTCGCCCGCCGCCAATCTCATGGATGCCGCTGAAACCGTTCAAACCGTCAAATGGAAATTTGTCCCCCGCGAATATCAACTCGCCCCTCTGAAGGCGCGGGTCGAGCGGGGTATCAGCCGCATCCTTCTCGTGTGGCACCGTCGCGCGGGGAAAGACCTCACGATCTGGAATCTCATCTCGACGGAGGCGATGAAGCGAGTCGGGACGTACTACTACTTCTTCCCGACGTACGGCCAGGGCAAGCGCATTTTGTGGGACGGGCGCACGGGCGACAGCACGCGGTTCCTCGATTACATCCCGAAGGAACTTGTCTTCGATACCTCGGAGACTGAGCTTCAGGTCATCCTGGTCCACCCGAACCCGAAAGACCCCGATGTCCCTGAGCCTGGGTCGATCATCCAGATTATCGGGACAGACCGTCTCGACCAGATCGTCGGCTCGAACCCGATCGGGTGCGTGTTCAGCGAATACTCGATTCAAGATCCGCGCGCGTGGGACCTCGTCAGACCGATTCTCCGCGAGAACGGCGGGTGGGCGGCGTTTGTGTATACCCCGCGCGGACGGAATCACGGGTGGAAACTCTACAGCCGCGTGAAGAACGACCCCGCGTGGTTCGTCTCGGTTCTCACGATCGCAGACACGAAGCGCGCGGACGGCACGCCGATCGTCACTGCCGCGGACGTACAGCAAGACATCCGCGAGGGCATGGACCCCGATGTCGCGCAGCAAGAATACTACTGCTCGTGGGAAGGCGCGGTCGAGGGGGCATACTTCGCCAAGCAACTCCAAACGCTCCGGCAAGCCAACACCCCGCTGATCGGGCAGTACCCGTACAACCCGTATCTCCCCGTGTACACGGGATGGGACATCGGCGTCGACGACGAAACCGTCGTGTGGTTCGCACAGCAACCTCGGCGCGGGTTCTGGAACTTTTTTGACTACTACCAGTTTCGCAACGAAGGTCTGAATCATTACGCCAGAGTCCTCAAGGAGAAAGGCTACAACTACGAACGCCATTTCTTCCCGTGGGACATGGTCGTCAAGGAATTCGGGAGCGGGAAGACCAGACTCGAAATCGCGCAAGACCTCGGACTCCGACCCGCGAAGGCCGTCAAGAAATACTCCATCGCGGACAAAATCGAGGCAGGGCGCAAGCTCCTCGGCGTGTGCTCGTTCGACGAGCGCGGGTGCGAGCGCGGACTCGACGGGCTGGCGAGCTACACGAAAGAACGCGACGAGAAGCGCGGCACGTACGTCGATCACCCGCTGCACGATTGGGCGAGTCACCCCGCAGACGCGTTTACGACATTCGCGGTAGCCGCGCGGGACTTCGTCGGGATCTCGCAGTCGCACGCAGACGTGATGCTCAACCCGCTCGTGGATGAAGCACAAACACAACGTACCGCTGACGCAGACTTCAACCCCCTTCTGGACGCACCGGAGATTCGATAATGGGATTTTCATTTAAGCGAATGATGAAGAAGCCGTTCGGCGGGAACTCGTTATTCAACAACTTCATCCGCGCTAGTTCTGCTGGCATCCTCGATCCGGCCAAAGGCCGTGTGCACGTGCCGTTCTCAAGTGGGATGGTGCGGAACGCTGCGAAGGGCTACGCCAACGTCCAGACAGGTGGCGCGTTCGACGGCAAGATCAACACGGCTCTCGATTCGAAGGAAGCGAAGATCGCTGGCGCGGTAGTTGGCGCGGCTCTCGCCGCGGCAGCTACAGCGGGCGCATCGAGCGCGTTGTCGGCTCCGGCTGGCGCGGCAGAAGCGGCTGAAGGTGCGGAACTGACGGGCGATACATTCATGGCGGCTCAGGGAGGCACGCAAGCGGCTCAGGCGAGTTCTGCGGCAGGGTCCGCAGCAGCGGCGGGAACTACCGCAGCAACCCCAGGCACGACAGCGGCCCAGGCCGCGGCTCAGGCCGCGGGATACGGCAACGCCGCGAGCAACGCCGCAGGAGCGGCAGTCCCCGCGATGACCGGATTACAGAAGCTCGGCGCGGCGGCGGGAATCGCCGGAGTCGGGTTGCAGGGGGTGTCGATGCTGACGAAGCCACGGACTCCTGAGATGCCTCCCGCACCTGACATGCCGAATCTCCAAGCGGAGCAAGCCGCAGCGGAAGCACAGGCCAACGAGCGCGTGGCTCGTCGATCCAAAACCCTGTTGACGAGCGGGCAGGGTGTTACGAATTTCGGGAAGAACAGCTTTGCACCGTCGCTCATCGGAAACAACACGTACCTTAAATCTGTGATTGGCTAATGGCCGCGAACGCGCAGCAACTCAAGCGGCGATTCGACAGGATATACGCCGATTCCTATACACACCTGAACGTGTGCCAGGAACTCGCGGAGTACCTTCTGCCGTCCCGCAGTAACATCACGTTTCAGCGGAGTCCTGGCACGAAGCAACTCGCGCGCGTGTACGACTCGACGGGGATTCGCGCGGCGAAGCTCCTTGCGAGCGCGCTGGCGGGTTCACTCACGTCTCCCGTGATTCGCTGGTTCAGCTTGCGGATGCGTGAAGATGAACTGAACCACATCGAGGAAGTTGCAGACTGGCTCGAAGACTGTGCGGACATTTGCTACGAAGAACTCAACCAGTCGAACTTCAAGAACGCGATTCACGAACTGTATCTTGACCTGGCGGTGTTTGCGTCGGGGTGTTTATTCGAAGACGAAAAGCTCCCGAAGCGCGGGAAGTGGAACGGCATTCGATTCACCACGATTCCGATCGGGGAGTATTTCATCGCGGAAGACGCGGAAGGCCGCGTCGACACGGTGTTCCGTAAGTTCAAGATGACCTATCGCTCTGCCGTGCAGCGGTTTGGTCTGAGCGCACTGAGTGAAGACTCGCAGCGGAAAGCCAAAGACTACCGCACGACGGATGACTACTTAGACATCCTTCAGGCGGTGTACCCGCGGAAAGACGTGTCCGTCGCGGTGCTGTCTTCGAAACAATATCCCGTCGCGTCGGTGTACATCGAGTACGAGCATACGAAGCTCATCCTCGAAGAAGGGTATCACGAGATGCCATTCATGTGCCCGCGCTGGCTCAAGACTTCCGGCGAAGTCTTCGGGCGAGGACCAGGGCACGAAGCCCTCCCTGATGTGCGGACGTTGAACCGCGCGGATGAACTCACGCTTCGCGCGTGGGCGAAAGCGACCGATCCCCCGCTCATGGTGCTCGATGATGGCGTGATCGGGCGCGTGTCGCAGGTTGCCTCCGGCCTGACGGTGGTGCGCGACATGAACGCCCTCAAGCCGCTGGACTCCGGTGCGAAGTTCGATGTGAACATCCAACTCTCGGAGCAACGGCGACGAAGTATTGAGAAGACGTTTTACGTCGACCAGCTTCAGATCCCCGACAAGCAGTACATGACGGCGTTCGAAGTTGACAAACAACTCGAACTCATGCAGCGCGTCCTGGGTCCGACTGTCGGGCGGCTCGACGTGGAATTGTTGTCCCCGATCGTGTACCGCACGTTCAACTTGTTGCAGCGCGCCAAGCGACTTCCGCCTCCCCCTGGACAGCTTCAGGGCACGACCGCGGAACTCGACATTCTGTACGATGGCCCGCTGGCGCGCGCGCAGCGCGGCAGCGAAGTGGTGAGTATTCAGAAGCTCGTGAACACCGCGGCTCCGCTCGTCGAGAAAGATCCGACGCTCCAAGACAACCTTGACGGCGACGAAGCGTATCGGTTCATCGCAGAGAAGTCCGGCGTTCCACTGAGTCTCCTGCGCGACAAGGACGGCGTCGAGGAGATTCGAAAGGCGCGGACGCAAGCGCAGAACGAGAAGAACCAACAGGAGAAAGTTCTCAACGCGAGTCAGGCCGCGAAGAACGTCGGCTCGATCCCGCAGCAACCAGGACAGGCGGTATCACCAATGCAGTCTGAAGGACCAATGGAAGGGATGATGTAATGGCAAGTAACTTTTATCAACAGAAATACCGGACGATCTCGGTTAACGCGTCATCGAGCGGCGACAACGCCCTGTTGTCCGGCGTTTCAGGGCAGAGCGTCAAAGTCATTGCGATGGACGTGGTAGCGGCGGCGGCAGTATCCGCCAAGCTGCGGAGCAACACCACGGATTTGCACGCGGCCCTTCCGCTGACGGCCAACGGGAATTACTGGTTGCCGGAGTCTCCGTCCGGTGAAGTGTACTTCCAGACCGCGGCGGGCGAGGCGTTGAATCTCAACCTATCCGGTGCCGTCGCAGTCACGGGCTGGATCAAAGTAGTGGTGGAGTAAGGAGTCGCCATGCCAGTTCAAAACCCTGTATTTCCGCAGCTTCTCGCGTCGAGCGGCGTGGGCGTCATCTCGATCGGCTCCGGTACGATGAATACCACGGACGGCGCGCTGACACTTACGACCGCACTGGCGGCGCAGCCGTCAGGGACGGTGCAGGTATTCTGCGCGGCAAGCGCGGGACTCACCGCAGGGTTGTATTATGCAACCTTTAGCAGCACGTCAGCGTTGCAGCTATGGACGGACGCGGCGGCGACAGTGAAGCCCGCGACGAGCGCGGGAGCTTACACCGCAGACCTCAACGACAACACCCTAGCGACGATCTCTCTTCCCGCAGGAATTATGGGAGCGAACGGCGTCCTCGAAGTCATCACCCTGTGGCAAGTTCCGAACAACGCGAACGCCAAGAACGGGCGCGTGAAGATGGGCGGCGCGACGTGGAAAGACGCGAACCTCGCGTCGACGGCATCCTGTCGGGATATGTGTCGCATCATGAATCGCGGAAGTCAGGCGGTGCAAATTTGTGGTGTGCAGTCCGCGGTGAGTTTCGGAACGTCAAGCTCGAACCCTGTGACCGGCGCGGTCAACACCGCGAGCGCACAGACGATCACAATCACTGCGTTGCGCGGTGCGGCTGGCGACTCGATTAAGCTCGAAGCATACGAAATCTACGTGTGGCCGAAAGCATAATGGCTAAGAAGAAACTCGACGAGGAACCGGAAGTCGTCGCGCGAATGCGTGACTATAAACAAGCCTTCGGCACGCAAGCCGGAAGGCGCGTGCTGGCCGATCTCCGCAAGAGCTTCGGCAAACGGGTGTCGTTTACCCCCAACGATCCGTACACGACGGCGTTTCGCGAAGGAGAACGCAACGTCTATCTGAAGGTCGAGGCGATGCTCAAACTGAGCGACGAAGAACTCGATCGATGGACGGAAACCATTCAACACAATTTATCGTTGGAGGAACACAATGGCTGATGTAGTGATCGACGGCGGGCAAGCGAAGGGCGCAGAGACACATAGTGCTGATGTTGCACCTGGCTCCACAGTCGATTGGCGGCAGTCAATTCCGGCAGAACTCAGAAACGAAAAGTCCTTGGAGAGTGTCAAGGACATCCCGTCGCTCGTGAAGGGATACGTTGAAGCGCAGAAATACATTGGCGGCGCGATCCGCATTCCTGGGGAGAAAGCGACTCCCGAAGAAATCAAAGCATTTCGATCGAAGCTCGGCGTGCCGGAGAAAGTCGAAGACTACGGCATCAAAGCTCCGATCCTCCCGTCGCACGCGGGATGGGATGACGAGATGCACGCGAAAGTCCTTGGTGTGGCTCATACGGCGGGTCTGACGAAGACCCAGGCTGCGAAGATCGTCGAGGGGTTGACGCAGATTGTATCCGAGGGAGTAATCGATCCCAACGTCGTGCTCGAAGAAAGCAAGGGCAATCTCCGCGAAGCCTGGGGCGAGAACTTTGACCGTAACCTGATCCTGTCGAGTCGCGCGGCGGACCATCTCGCCGGACTCGCGGGGATCGACTCAAACGAATTCCATGAGGCTTTGAAGGAAACCGGCGCGGGCGCACACCCTGTGATCCTGCGGGCGTTGAGCGCGCTAGGGTCGGGGTTGCTCGAACAGGGCCTTATCAAGAACGAGGATACGAAGCTCGAAACCGTGCAAGACGCTGAGGGTAAGATCAAAACCCTCCGCGCGTCAGAGAAGTATCAGCAACAGAACCATCCAGATCACGCGGAGGCTGTGCGTGAGATGGATCGGCTGTATCGCCTCATCGAAGCCAATAAGTAACGGAAGACAACCCGCCAGGGCCTTCCTCATGCGGTGAATCCCGCCGTTTGCAGGGCGCACGCACGCGCCAAGGTCGGGTCCGATTCGGACAACCCGCCGAACCGTTCTTTCATCATCGCAGTAAGTTTCAAGAGGTTTAATCATGTCGTTTCAAGTCGACACAGCGTTTGTCAAGCAGTACCACGATAACGTGGAATTCCTGCTTCAGCAAAAGCCTTCCCGTCTGCGCTCGGCGGTTCGCGTTGAATCGCAGAACGGTGAGGAAGCGTTTTGGGAACAGATCGGCACGCAGAGCATGAGCGAAGTGAGCGTTCGCTACGGGGACTCCCCGCAGAACGACACGCCCCACGCTCGTCGGCGCGTCACACTCCGTCAGTTCGACCAGGGCGATTTCATCGACAACTTCGACAAAGTCAAGCTGTTGATCGATCCGTCCAGTTCCTACGTTCAGGCGATGACCTACGCCGCGAACCGCCAGATCGATGATGTCATCATCGGTCGCAGCGCGGATGTGGGCGTCGATGACACCACAGTCAACAGCGGGTTCTTCGGCACGGCGTATACCGGCAAGGCTGGTACGACGACGGTGTCATTCCCGACCAGCACCAACCAGATCGCGGTGGATTATTCCACCACGGGCACGAACTCCAACCTGACGATCAACAAACTGATTCAGGCGCGGAACATCCTGCTCGGTTACGAGAACGATCCTGAACTCGAACCGTGGTACGTCGCG
>FRDC01002228.1_pt2 | contig 41568 bp, 64 predicted proteins | sample 1106171 | NCBI WGS metagenome assembly FRDC01 (sample SAMEA3930566, study PRJEB13176) | freshwater metagenome | biome: Drinking water system; feature: drinking water; material: water | place: Singapore | collected 2014-12-20 | reverse complement strand
GGGAGGCTATTCGGACCCATTTATCTGCTGACTTCCCGAACGTAGTGTTCGTCGAAGGTGCAGCACCGCCGAGCAACAAGGACCCAGTGGTCGTGTTCGGAGGTATTGACCCAGCGTTCCTCGGGTTGGCGTCGAGAGCGTATCCGCGAGCGATTGTGTTCACGGACAGCATTCGTGCAATGCGCCCGGTGTTCGCTCCGATGGAGTGGGAACTGGTGAATGCCATCAGTAACGCAGCGGCACACGAGATGGGGCATCTGCTAGGCTATGAGCATAGCGATGATCCCACGTCGGTTATGTCGGTTCCACGATTACCGGAGGAGATGTACTGGATGGACAAGGAGTTTCGTCCGTCGCAGGGGCCGCGTTCGACACCGGAGCGGGCTCCCCTGTGGGTAGAACAATCTGATCCGGGTTGTGGAACGGATCGCTCAGTGCCTCCTTCAACTCCTTGCGATAACTACGCAGTAGATCGAAAGCCGTCTCTGGACCCCCTACCTCTGCCGCCCACATGATTGCGTACGTGATGTACGCCTTGAGATAAGCAGTTGCGTCGGTTTCGATTGTCTTCGACCACTCAAGATCACACTTCCCATCCGGGAAGATCGAGAACTTGAGGTCGAGGCGTCGAATACCGGGGTCTTTCTTGCGTCGTGTTTTGTCCATAGGTAAATTGTAGCATAAAACCTCTTGCTGGTCAAGGGGTTATTTAGTATAATGGAGTCGTATGATCCCCCTCCCCCAATACCAAACTTGCACGAATTGTGATCTGTATCAGAACGCAAAATCGGTCGGCATGGCGACCCGATTCCTCGCGGGGAATGGGGGCCGCAAAGCGCTGTTCGTCGTTGGCGACCGTCCCGGAACCTTTGAGGACTCCCAGAACCGTGCGTTCGTGGGTCCGATGGGTGCCATGTTCGAGAAGGTGTTCGTCGCCGGTGCCGGACTGGCCGACGCCGCCGACATCTACGTAACCAACGCAGTGCGATGTGTCCCCGTGAAGGGCAGCACTCCATCGCCCGGCTGCTATACGAAATGCCGTAGCCACCTCGACGCCGACTACCTCGAACTCCGCAAGCACTACGACGAGATCGTGGTACTTGGGCTGGGTGCAGGTGCCTCGAAAAGCATCGCGAAGAGTTCACTGGAGTCGGTGCTCAATGCACAGGGCCTCCAGTACACACTCGGCGGCGAGAAGGTGCGGTGCTTCTGGACGTACAACCCCGCGAACCTCTTCTCGGATAAGAACCCCTCCCTGATCCTAGCGGTCGATGAGCACCTCACGATGCTCAAGACGTACCTCACCGAGGGGTATCTCCCCATGATGTTGACACCGACCCCGTTCTTGCGGCGGTGCGACACCTATCCTGAGAGTGCCCCGTCGATCTTGTCGTTCGACATCGAAAGCTATGGGTGTGTGAAGGGGTATCCGCAGACTCAGTTTCACCCGTTGAAGGCTATGACCTACGATGGGGTCCCCCGCGAGATGCTGGTGCAGACTGCCGCAGCGAGTTGGCGATCCCCTGACGGCAAGCTCGTATCCGCATTCTGGGACCTACAGAATCCCGACGAGGCGCCCCGGATGGTGCGGTTTTTCGAGACCGCCTACGACGCTGGTTGTCGGTGGCTACTCGGCAAGAATCTACCGTTCGACATGACGTTCATTCGTGCGTGGACCGACGAGATGCGGGCCCTATTTGATCGGAAGTGGAATCTGTGGGACCTCTCGGTGACGAGCTATTTGCAGTCGGAGAATCGCCCAGAGACCAGTCTGAAGTCACTCGCGAAGGTGTTGGGTGTCGCGGATTATGACTCCGACGAGGTCCAGCTCAAGAAGGGCGAGAAGTACGAAGACACTACTGATGAGCGTCTCGCGGTGTACAATGTGAAGGACACCGAAGCGACCCTCATCTCCCACGAGAAATTGGTCGAGCAGATTCGCCGACAGTTCGGGCCGGACTCTCCGAAGCTCAAGCCATACTGTTGGGACTGGTATAGTCGTCTGCTGTGGTTCGCGGTGGAGTCGAGCGAGTCGGGCGTCTCGATGGATGCCGAGGCGATCCTGCGGCTACAGGAGAGGCAAAGCTATCAGGCGGATCGCATCCTACGATTCGTGAAAGCGAAGTGGGATGCTTGCCTCGCTGGGAAGGGGTCCGCAAAGTGGAAGGAACGCTTCATCACGGAGGCTGCGGTGCTCGCTAACCTCATCAATGATAAGAGGTTAAAGCGCACCGATAAAACCAAGGTGGTGTCGCACGCCGAAGAGAACCTCAACCTACTGTTGGGGCGTCTGGACCCTGACTCCGACGAAGCCAAGATCATTCGACTCTGGCAGAAGTTCGTCGTGGTTCGCGATAACGTGTCTCGGTACACGAGGCCACTGCTCGAAGGCCGGAAGAAGCCCGGCGAACCGGTGCTGAATCGGTCGTCGTGCGTGCTCGCAAACAGGGCACATCCGTCGTGGTTCGTGGTTCCGGGGAAGTTTGAAGACAACAGTGGTGGCGGCACTAAGCAGGGCCGCATCACATGCCGCGATCCGGGGCTGCTCAACTTGAGCAAGCCGGTGAAGAAAACCCTGTGGACACGATTCGATCCGGGAGTGCTGATCGAGACCGACTTGTCGCAGATCGAGTTGCGTGTGGGTGCCCTAATCACGGGTGACCCTGTGATGCTCGACGACTATCGCAACAATCGTGATCGACACACGGCGACAGGCGTGATCGTGCTCCGCGAGATTCTGAATTACCTCTGCGAGAAGGGAAAGACTTCGGCCTTCGGGGTGACCCGCGACTGGCTGGAGCAGACTCTCGCTGGCGAGGTGACAAAATCTACGCCCGGCTTTGCGGTTTGGCGACAGCTCGGCAAGACATTGAACTTCCTAGTGCTGTTCAAGGGTGGCGCGAAGAAGGCCCAAGAGACAGCGTGCCGCGATTGTGGCGTGCTCCTGCCTCTTGAGGTGTGGGAACGGATTGTGTGGGGATTCAACAATGCCCACCCCGTGTTCCGTGCCGAGCAGGATAAGTGGATCAAACACGTCGGAGCCACCGGTTATGCGGAGCTGCCGATCATTGGGCAATCGCGGTGGTTCCTCGGGGGGCAGCTCGCCACCGACGCCAAGATCAACGAGATTGCCAATCAGCCCGTACAAACCCTTGCGGCGAATACACTTATCGACGGAGCCGATGCCTTACGTGCAGCGATGCGTGAGGATCAGATGGAGTCCGTGATGAATCTGTACATCTATGATGCAGGCTACGCGGAGTCCCCCATCGGCGAGGCGGAGACCGTGTGCAATATGTGCCAGACCTACCTCACCGAGGTGGACTTCTGGCGGAGACTAGAGGCCCACTTCGGACAAACTTGTCCGCTAGAGTGTGAGACCCATATCATTAGGAGACGAGGATGTTAGACTGGGAGACGGTTGACGAGGTGGAGGATTTCGATCCTATCCTCAGTGAGGCCCTACAGTTAGATGAAAGTATGCGTACGGTGGACCGGAGTAGGTTCACCAGTAGTCAGTTCGAGGACCCAATTAGCGACGAGGAATACGCCCGCCGAATCTATTACGAACTGCGAAATAACAACGATCCCGATATCAAATATGTGGAAACTCGCCCTCTCGCGGGGATGGGGGTTGACGCGGCCTTTGATTATTGGTATAATGGAGCTATTGATGAAGAAGAAAGTACACCGCCCGATCCCACCTTGGACAACCTCCCAGCGGTTCCTCATGCCAATCGTGCTGGGGATCGTCGTGGGGATTCTATGTGCCCTGATCCTTGGGTGCGCGGCACAAACGACGGCGGAGATGAAGGCCGACGTGGGGCTCGACCTCAAAGCCGAGATGGAGAATGCGATACTATCGCTGAAACAAGAAATCTCAGCGGGGAGGGACTACAATGACACCACTATGGTTCGATTCGCGGTGGCTGCGTTGGCTCTGGTGGTGGTCGCAGGGCCTATCGGGAAGTTTCTCGACTGGGTGTACAAGGTAGCAACGTCGCTAGTCGCATTAGGAGTACAGAAAGTTGGCAGCAAAAAACATCAAGTGGATGATGAAGGGAAACCTAATCATCGTACAGCAGGACCGACAGGAAGCCGTTACTGAGGGCGGGATCGCTCTCGCGGAAGCCTTCCTCCAGACCGAGAACACGGGCGTCATCCGAGCGTTGGGTGACGGCGTGGATAAAACCGAGTGGAAGGACTGCATCGGGAAGCGCGTACTGTTCGCGGAGTTCGGTGGAATGTACATCATGGTGAATGGCCAGAAGTTCCTCGCACTGCCACCGAAGTCGATCATCGCTATCGAGGAGCCGCAATAGGTGCCCCTTCCCACCATCAAGGTACTGAAAGACTACAACGAGAAAGAGGGGCATGGGCTCCTCTTTCCCGAGTCGTTTACTTGGTACAACCTTGATGGTGAGAATGAGTCCTATGTGATCGACCTCGACGATAAGGTGAGATTGCACGCTGGCGACTACGCTATCGCAGGCTTCGAGCATATCGCACTGGTGGAAACCAAGCGATCCTTGAAGGAACTGCGGGACAATCTCTTCTCGTGTGACAAGCATCGTGCGAATCATGCGTTCGGAAAGCTGGCACAGGCGACGAAGTACCCCTACCTCCTGCTGGATTTTCCGCTCAGTGAGTTTAGTCGAACACTGATCTATGGCGACCAGACAGCCAGCCAAGTGCTCGATGTGTTCTATCGCAAGATGGCACGCATGGGCATTCGACTGCTGTGGTACCCGTCACCCGTTTCGGTGCATGGCCGTAAGCTGGTCGGCGAACAAGTTATTCGTATTTTGTGGAATCATATCAAAGCCGAAGAGTGCGGCGACAACATTTTGGAGATGCGTAACGTATGCAAGAACCCATCGAACTTCCTATCCTTACCTACCAGAAAGCGACAACCCTCCGGGACTACACGGCGGAAGCCGACGAAGAAACGGAGTCCGACGAAATGCTCTCGCCGTGGATCGGGTGGCACAGTCGCCAACCGAACATCAGCCCCAGCGTCTTCGGATGCGCCCAAGAGTGCCCCCGCAAGTTTGCGTTCCAACATCGGTTCGGTTTGGATCGAAAGGGCTATAGCGCAGCAAGAGAAACAGGGTCCCTCTGGCATTACATCTTGAGCCAACTATGGTCCGGGAAGAGTGTGAAGGATGCCCTCGCGGAAGGGTACAAAGCCCACGAGAGACTGCTCGCTCAGCTTCTCGATGATCCACAGAATCTCGCCAATGCGGACACCCTGAACGAGGACCTCCTTAAGGACCTCGCGATGGCGCAGATGATGGCGTGTGTGTTCTGGGACACCTACAAGCCGGACACCACGAGATATAAGGTGGTCGGCGTAGAGCTGGAGATCGTCGCCAATGTGCCGGGCCTGAAGCGTCCGCTCAAAGGGATTCTCGATCTGGTGCTTTACGATGTCGTGAAGAATGCGCTGTGGATTGTGGACTTCAAGAGCGTCGGAGGTGATCCAGAATTGTACGCTGCGATTGCGTCCTACAATCCACAGAGTAGAGTGTATCGGCTGCTCGTCGAGGCAGCTTTGCGGAACCAGCAGTTATCGTTTGTCGCGGAAGACGGTGCCGAGATGATCGGGCCGGATACCACGGTGGCGGGCATCTGCTTCATGGTGATGCAGCGCCCCTCGATCCGCTGGAAGAAGAAGACGCAGAGCCTTCAAGAGTATATCGACGAGGGCAAGCTGTGGTACGAGGGAACACATCCGACCAGCAAGGGCGGTGGTCCGGCAGCTATGCCAGCTCCGTCGTTCGTGCCGTTCACTGAGGAACTGTTCGACCCGGAGTTCTTGGTGCAACTCAAGTTGATTGAGGGCTATGCCACTGGGAAGACTCGGTTCACACGATTTCCCCGCACGATGAGTGTGTACAATTGTATGGGGCCATTTGGGAAGAGTCCCTGTAAGTATCTGCCACTGTGCAGTACGAGCAAGAAAAACTGGAAGACAACAATAGAACGAATGTTCACAAAACGAAAGGATTATGTGCCAGATGGGGAAGGGTAGCAGACGCCGACCAGCACAAATTACTGACGATGAATACGCCGAAAGATGGAAACTTGCTTTCGGGGAAGGCCGATGGCCTAGTGAATCCCGTTTGGGAGTGGGCCAAGAGTGTGGAACCGCTGACCATCGAGATGTTCTTGACAAGGAAGAGGGAACCGAGTATAATGGAACAAAGGAATAGTGATGGTCAATTGGGATAATTTGGAAGAGGGGTTTGATCCGGGTTTGCCACATCAAGCGTTCTACGTTGTGCGAGGGAAACCCGGCACAGGGAAGACGACGCTTGTTTGCGGTTGCCCGGATTCACTTCACCTCGATTGCGACCCCATGAGTGGGGGCAAGTATGTGGTGCGAGGCCGAGCGAAACGGCGTCCTGTCACGAGTTGGGCTGAGTGGTGTCGCGAGCGAGATCGTTTGATCGAAGATGCCAAGGTCAACAAAGACAAGCGACGTTTCAAGGCGATCATCATCGATCCGGCAGGACACTTCTATGGGTACTGCATGGAGTCGGTGAAGCAGAAGCTCGGCGTCGAAGAGATCACCGGGTTTGAGTACGGCGACGTGGCACGCGAGATGCGACGTGAGTGGCTCAAGTTGTTGAACGCGGGCTATGGTGTGTTCCTCACGGATCACATTGTGAGCCGGTTCGCACTGGTGAAGGGTAGCTCGGGCGAGCAGCAGATCGATGAGGCGTTGCTCCCGAACTCGGTGGTGAAACTGCTGGAGCAGGATTGCCACCATGTGATTACGACCGTGTTGGAGCCCGCTCGTGTTGACGAAGTGGACCCCAAGACGGGCAAGTCAATCGCTCGAACGAAGTTGAAGTACGTCTGGACAACGAAGCCCGGACGTAAGACGAGTCTCGCCAACCCGAAGAGTCGTGTTTGGCTCCCGGAAGTATTTACGAATGTCCCACAAGTAGGAACCGCTGCGGACCTGTGGGATCACTTCGCTGATGAATGGTCCAAGGCGGTTAAAGTTATGCAAGAAGCAAACAAGAAAGCAGAGTAAAAGATGAAGCAGAGTGTTTTGGATGCGTTTAATTCGTACAACAAGGAAGCCCAGTCGGCGGTTGCCACTGAGGGTCGAACGCTGACCCGGCGAAATCCGCTTCCTGACCCCGGCACGTATGCCAGCAACTTCGCGTCGTACGACGTGTTCATCACCCAGAACGATGAGGGTGTTGACTTCGCGAACGTGAAGCTGTTGTTCACGGTGGCCGAGGGTCCGCTGACCAACACGGTGTTGGAGCGAATCTACTGGGGCAACTCGCCCTATGACTTCGCCGCACTGTGCGATGCGGTCTCCATCCTCACCGGCCAGAAGCCGCTCGATGTGGAAGAGGCTGTCACCTTGCTGGACGGCAAGGAAGGCACGGCGACCGTTTGCCGTGTCGAAGAGTATGCCCGCAAGAAGGGCCCGAAGCGTGGCGAGAAGGTTCGCACGATGTCGGTGATCGGCTAGTGTAGGTGTGCCGTAGGATGGGGCGGCGGCTCGGGCAATGCCTGAGAGCAGCGGGTGGGTGTAAGGGGATTCCCACACGGCACAAATGTGGACGGTCGGAACGCTTCGTCGTTGGCCGCCTCCTGAGTTCGATGCTCAGGGTTCACGATACCCGAGCGGTAGCTGGGTTAGGGGAGACTAAACTCTGTAGTCAACTACAGTATCCGAGTAAGGCGGACTAACTTTACAGGCGATACCGCGATGGAATGGAAGGCCGTCAAAAATTACTTCCCGAGAGTGGGTCTCGTAAACCCCACAATGGCAGGGTAGTGAAATCTGGTTATCACGGCGACCTGATACGTCGCAATTGGTGGTTCAAATCCGCCCCCTGCAAATGGTGCAAGATGGTGAAACTGGTTATCACGCCGCCCTCATAAGGCGGAGTTCCGGGTTCGAGTCCCGGTCTTGCGAGTGCGCCGGGGCTAGTCTCCGGCGTTTTTATTAGGAGAGTACAATGAGCAAACTGATTCCGAACATGGTGCCAGCATGGGAGTATGTTCAGATCGAGTATGTTCCGTTCAAAATGATTAAGAGATACCACACCGCTGAAGAGTATCGCCGATTCCAGAAGTGGATTGGGGGACAGACGTGCGTTGAGGATGGCTGTTACCCCTACGATTATCATCGATGGGTTCGTGGTGGTATGCCCGACCGACAGGGCGCGGAGGAGTTCGACTGATGGAAACTGATCCGTACATTATAGCAGCCCAAGCGCTGCTCGACAAGATGAATGGTCCGACATTCGCGGGGGACCGGGCTACAGAGATTGCGGCGATGGTGCGGTACTTTGTCACCGAGATGAAGAACACGATCAAGAAGATCGGCGGTGGCGATATCCCGATGGAGCTGGTGCCTACTGAGGTGATGCTCGAAGAGCTGGGACGCCGACACGAAGTGATGGTGTTTGGGGGCGTGAAGCTCCGAGCCAAGACGAACTCGGAAACCCAGCGGTACATCAAGGGCGAGTTCTATCCCTGCGCTGGGCTGTGCGTTAAGCTACAGTCTGACATTATGGATAAGATGCACGCAAGTCTATTGCGGGAAGAGGTTTACGAGGAGGGCACTGGTGAAAATCCGCCTCCAACTAAGTGAGGATTTCCTAGCGGATTGCGACCGGTACACCCGGTGCAACCCAGTAGCCATGCCAGCGCTGGCCCCGAGCGAGATCGTGAAGGGGCTGGCCGCGTTCCATCAGCGAGAGTCCACGGGGCGATGCGACGAGGCTCTCGACAACCAGTATGCGAAGTAGCTGCTCGATGGTAAGAAGTGGTGGGAGTGGACTTTGCAGGCCAATAAGGATTTGTACGATCAGGGCGAATGGCCCGGATGGGACCAGCTTGCGGTGTATTACGCGAGTGATCCTCGTGGGTTACAACAGATTAGAGATCGAGTTGCCCATAAACGTGCGGCACTCGCTGACAAATTAGGAGTAACACTTTGACGTATAATGTATTTCTATCGGGTCCGTATGGCCGACGTGCAGAGATCGCAGCGGTCGCGGACAGGTTCCGGGAGCCTCCAAACTTTGAGGTGTGCTCAACATGGCTTACCTCCAAAGAGCAGCGTCTCGACGACGAGAGCGAAGCAGACATGCGGCAGCGTTTGGCGTGTCGTGATCTCCATGATATGGAGCAGGCAGATTGCCTTGTGCTCTTCGCGAATGACTGGGGTGTGGCGTGTGTCGGGGGTGGACGCAACTTCGAGATGGGCTTTGCGTATGCGAGAGGGTTGCCGATCATAGTGGTCGGAGGCGACGAACATATCTACCATTACCTTCCGGCTGGTGTGGATAAGGTCCGAAACATCGATGAAGCCGTGGCACGAGTACACTACTGGAGAACGAATATCTATGGAGCAGAATGCGTTGTTTGAGGTAAAGGATTCCGGCGACCGACGGAGGTTTGAGACGGGTGCCCAACGAGATTTGCAAGTGGGGAAGGGTCGGTTCGATCTGATTCCCCCGATCCCGTTGGAGCGGCTGGCTCGACTGTACGAAGCGGGCGCATTGAAGTACGATGACCGCAACTGGGAGAAGGGTATCCCGGTGAGTTGTTTTATGGATAGCGCGATGCGTCACATTAACAAGTGGCGGATCGGGTACCGCGACGAGGATCACCTGATCCAAGCGGTGTTCAATCTGTTTGGTGCGGTGCATGTAATCGAGATGGTGCGACAGGGTACGTTGCCTCCATCCCTCGACGATCACCCAACCTATCTGGAGAACTCCTGATGGACACTTTCCAATGGAAGGGCATAGCACACGTCCTGAGAAGTATTCGACGTGCCGTGCTGGAAGAAGCGGCGAAGGTCTGCGAGCAGAACGCGATTGAGTATGACCGTGCCGACTGGCCGGGTGATGCGTTGCAGGCTAAGGGTAGTCGTGAGTGTGCTCAGCGTATTCGTGACCTAATCGTTCCCGAGGAACACTAGATCGGAGGTCGGTAGTGGCCAGCGAAGAGCGGTCCCGTTTCAAATATGTAGATGCGGCGGACCAGTTTCTTCGGAAGCATGGTGCGCCACTTGCATTCTGGGCGAACGACTACTGGGAGTTCACCGGGACGCATTACCGTAACCTCGGGTCGTACAACGACTTACAGTTGTTGATCGATCAGTGGCTCATGGCCGACGAGGGCGATTGCACACTACCGATCTCGAACTTCACCGTGGGTGAGATCGAGCGGCGGTGTCGTGCGAGGTGTTTCCTCGCGAAGGACCAAGCGATGCCCGCACGGATTGGCGAGTCGGTGAAGCATCCGGCCTGTGCGGTCTTGCAGAATGGTGTGCTTGATCTTGATCCGTGCAAAGACGACGACGACCCTGTGCTACTGCCACACTCCGAGATGTGGTTTAGTACGGGTGCGTTGCCGTATGAGTATGATCCCGCTGCGACATGTCCGATGTGGGAGAAGTTCCTCACGGACTGTTTGCAGGGGGACCAACAACGAATCAACCTACTACAGGAGTGGTTCGGGTATTGTTGTACGTATGATACATCGTACGAGAAGGCTCTCTTCATGGAGGGACCGGGCGGCAACGGGAAGAGTCAAGCGATGGAAGTGTTGAGGCAATTGGTGGGTGTGTCGAATGTGTCAAGCATCCCGCTACACAAACTAGACGAGAGGTTTCAGACGTATGGATTACATGGTAAACTCATCAACATCTGTAGTGAGTCTGATGCAGGCGCTAGAGTTCCTGTTGCTACTCTTCGCCATCTTATCACTGGCGATGATTTCCAGTTTGAGCGTAAAGGGATTGATACCTTCTCGGCGAAACCCACCGCACGATTTGTGATCTCGATGAACCAACGCCCGACGTTTGCTGATCCGAGCAATGCGTTGTGGCGTCGCATCTTGCTTATGCCGTGGACCTACAGTGTACCGAAAGATAAGATCGTGTTGGACCTTGGACGCAAGATGGCGAAGGCCGAGCTTCCGGGGATTTTCAACTGGGCGGTAGCAGGGTTGAGGCGTCTATGGAAGCAGGGCCATTTCACTGAGAGTACAGTGGTGCAGGCGGCGACTGATTCGCTGCGGGCACAGAGTGATCCGATCCGCAACTATCTGCTCGACCACTACGAGCTGGTTCCGGGGAATGTCTTTCTCAAGGATGATCTCTGGAAGGAGTGTCTCACGGCGGCGACACGGGGTGAACTTACACTGCCCCGTGACTATACTGCGGTGCGGTTTGCACTCGATGTACAACGGGTGTTTGTATCTATCGCTGAGGGGCGGCGTCGGATCGGTGGTACGAACCGTCGTGTATGGGAAAACTTGAAACGAAAAGAGGAGTAAGATGGACATATTGTTTTGGGTGTTGTATGGGATTATTGCCTTGAGGTCGCGCGACCGTTTGGCGTGGAGAATCTATGCTGACGATCCGAGCGGTTACGCTACCGGTGGCTACTGGATGTCGTGGGTCTTCGCGATCATCTGGCCGATCGGATGGTTGTTGGTGCTCACGACTACGAAGAGTCCGCCAAGTACAACGCCAACGCGCTCCGAGTATGAGGCTAAGAAGTTCGAGAGGCGTTTGCGGACAAGTGAGGGGAAGGAGCCGCCCCGGATTTGGGGGTGGACGCACATCCATTAGTGGGAGGCAAAATACCCCCCAGAATCATGGCGTCGGTCGAGCCGCCCCGGCTCCTGACTATCATTCGGTGGTGTAAGTCCACCGTGGAGATACAGCGTGAGCGTTAAACGGGTACTACCCGTAGGTCATAGATGGTTGTTGGTTTGGACAAGGAGAACGAATGGCAAAGATGAAAGAGACCGTGCTCTTCCGGTTCACAGTACCGGGGACCACGACCGCCGAGCAACCCGCTCGACGGAGGAAGAAACGAGCCGCCAAGAAGAAGGTGTGGCGACGTGCAAGAGCCGCCCGTGCGTGGTGGTGATGGGAAGTCTGAGGTGAACGCCTAACCCGAGAGGAGTGAGTGATGTCGAGACGTAGTGGTGACCATGCGTGGCCGCTGTATGCGAAAGGCGGGTACTTTAACTCGCTGATGAAATCACGACGATTGGCACAACTGGTGTCGATGTCACTCTATCCGAACGCTAAGGAGTTCACCGAAAGTTGTGCGGTCTATACGGCGATCAAGAGGTTTTGTCCTTGGAGCTTGGACGATCCGACGATCACCGCGATTGTAGTTGGCGATGGTCATACCCCCCGGACAGGGGCGACAATCGCTGTGCAATCAGCATGGACCGTGCATTCAAGCGACCCCGTGTTGCGTCATGCAGGAGCCCACGCAAAAGTGGAGCGGCTGATTCAACATCGGAAGTGCGCTGAACGTGTGCTATATCCGCATAAGCATAGAGTGGTGCTTGCGGCCCCGCACAGCCACGCTAACCTCAGACATGTGATTGCTAGTATCAAGGATGCTGAGATTTTCGTGGTGAGCCTTCCGTGCTGTGTCCCGGATGGGCTCGGGACTCCACTCAGACAGTACGACGACGAAGGTTGTCTTTCGCCGAAACGTATGGTGAAGATTTACCATGTTCGTCAGGAGTAAAGTATGCTTGCTCATCAAGTCTGGGCGATTGCTAACTGCTGTGATTGTCCCCTCAGAAAATATATCGTGTTGGCCAGTGCCCTACTCGACATATCGAAAAAGCGAATGTGTCGCTGGGAGATTAGAGCTGACGCGATGGGTAACCTCCTGTGTGATGGCATTTCAGTGGACCGCCAACTAGCGGCTGCTCTACTGGACCACACGTATCCGGGAGACCCACTCTGGGTAGGCAGTTTGAAGGGTCGCCCTGTATGGTTTGGGCAAGCATGTGAGAGAAGTCGGATCGGCATTGTGCCGTTCCACCAAGTTCGACAGATATCGCCCGAAGGTCGGGCCCAACTGTGGACACTGTTCCACAAGAGCCATCCGGCCCCCAAGTGGGAGGCCCGCTGGTTAGGAGAGTAAGTTATGAATATCCGTTTCACGTCTGCGTTTGGTAAGGGTTCGTCTGCCGAGCTGGAAGTTCCGGCTGGCACCACGGTCGAGACTGTTCTCCAGCAGAACGGTATCGTCCCCGACAAGACCCTGATCCGCTTGATCGCGCCGGGTGGTGCGACCCAGACGATCACCGCCAAGAACCTTGACACGCCGGTGCCTGCTGGTGCCCATGTCACGGCTGCTCCGAACAACGGGGCTGGCGCGGTCAGCTAACGGTTAGCTGACACAGAGAATCTGTTCATGTTCGGGGGGCCGGTGGATGTCCAAAGTTCACCGGCCCCTTCCTTTTCCAGATTGGGAGTTAGTAGTATGGCAAAGATGAAACATACACGCCGACAACATGTGCGAGAAGTGTATCGGTTGCTGGCTCTCCGGTTTGGAGGAGCAACCGCTGAGGTCGAACAGAAAGAACAACGTTATAGCCGGGGGCTGAAGGAGTTCTTGCAGAAGTTGAAGGTGGACCGCTGGCCCACCGATAAACTGATTGGGCCCCCACTCTTGACCCGCATCGAAAGGATGGTGGAGGAGCGCCGCGAGGCCCGCACCCGTCGAACGCAATTGTACGACACGGTGCGGCACTACATGCGAAACTGTCTGCCGCGACTGGTTGATGTGCTCGACCAACTACCGAATACCAAGTTGCGGCTGGGTCCGAATGACCATCTGTGCGCAACGATGACGACGGGGACCTACACATTCCAATGGAGTACGCCCCGGTTGGTCGAGAACTGGGATAAGAAGTATGGTCCCGAACTGGTGTTGGGGCCGTACGAAATCCTGATCGATGTCGAACAACCGGTGACGTACATTCGGCCATCGGGTGACTGGATTCAGGCAACACGGTGCAATGGCGATAATGTGTTCAACAAGGGGCGCTATTACCATTGGCATGTGGCACAACGGTTTGGCCACTGGAATGATCCGAAGGGCGGGTATCCGTGGTATGGAATGTGTCTCGGGGACTATCATAACTTTGGGACGCACATGGCCCGCAAAGAATACGTGAAGACCCTGCTCAATCTGGAATCGCTATTGGCAGGATTCCGCCCCGAGCCGCCATACAATTCGGTCGAAGCTTGGTTCACGCATACCGAGTTCTGTGTGCTATGCAACAAGATTGGTGTGCGGCGCACTAAAGTGAAGTGCTGCGGTCAGCCTTATTGTCGGGCATGTGCGGCGGAGCATGTCGGCACCGCGAAGTGCTACCAGTGCATGGAAAAACAGCAGGCATGTAAGGTATGTGCTCAGTGCAATGTGTGTACGACGTGCAAGAAGCCTATCTGCCGTAGTAAGGGGTGCATGAAGACGTGCGGCTACTGCGGGAGTCGCGTGTGCCCCACCTGCAAGAAGGAGAACGCGCGACGGTGTGCTTGCTGTAGCTATGAGGTGAAATACAAAGCTGTGAAGTGGACGAAGCCGCCCGAAGAGGAGGCTGATGTCCCTGTGAAGAAGACTCGAACAAGAAAGAAAGCTGCCGTGACGGAAGAGGTGGCTGAGGAGATCACGACATGAAGCAGATCGTTATGATGCCCGCCGCCCATCTCAAGTTGCGGTGGATGTGTGAACGCGGTGATACGGAGGTAGGCGGCTTTGGCTCGGCCTACGTGGAAGACGACCGGATCATCGTGGAAGATTTCATCATGCCCCGCCAGACGTGCTCGGCGGCATACTTTGATCCCGACATGATGCACGTCTCGGACATGATGGCTGAGTTCGCCACGCAGGGGATTCTGCCGAGCCGATGGATGCGCGTCTGGATTCACACACATCCGGGTGAATCATGTGAACCTTCGTCCAAGGACGAGCAGACATTCAAAGAGGACTTCGGCAATCAGGACTGGGCCGTGATGCTCATCATGGGCAAGACGGGCAAGTTCTATGCCCGGTTGAAGGTCCGCACGGATGACGGAATCTATGCGGAACAACTGGTTCCCGTGGGTCGCTACTGGCACAAGGGCTGGAAGCTGCCGCCCAACTTCGAGGAGCTGTGGGAAGCTGAGTACGTCGCCAAAGTGCGGAAGTGGACAGCGCCCCCGAAAGCTGTGCCCTCGATCCCGAACTTTCGACAACTCAGCAAGAAGGAGCGTCGGCAAGCCATGCGGAATCATGGCGAACTGGCGCGGACCTCGCAGGGTGTGGTGGTGGTGCATCCGAATGGTGTCGTCACTGCTCTCCCGCAGGCACGGAATCCCTTCATCGACAAGCGGAACTGCTTGAATGTGTGGAACGACCGGACCAATTCGTGGATGGTGCTGGGCCACATCGAGGCCACGCTCAAGAGTAAGGGGTCGATCCCGATTGGGGGCGGGCAATGGGTGCCCATCGCCGAGTTGGCACAGCTCGCACTTGATCTGGAGACGGCACCGGAACCGATTGCGTTCTCGCAAGGGATTCTCGATCTGACCCCGGTAGCGTCGGGGGGTCCGCCGCCGCCACCAGCAGATCAACCACTGGTGAGTATCCGCTCCGACGAACTCGCTGAGCGGGCATTCTGCGACAGCGTCATGGAACAACTGGAAATCAAACTGGCGGACGAACTGGACGCCGCCCGAAACAAGGAGACCCCTGATGGCCAAGGCCCGAAAGCCTACGACCCAGACCGCCCCGACCGCCCCACCCGAGTTGGCGGGAGTAAACCCCGCTTTGCTCAACCGCAGGGACACCCGATTCGCTGAGGTGTTCCAGACCCGTAAGCTCACAGATTACCCGGTGGTGATCGTCGGCACGGGTGCGGTGGGCAAGCCGCTCGCCGAAGCTCTGGCCTCGATGGGTGTGGAACGCATCGTCTTGTGGGACCACGACCGTGTGGACACCGTGAACCTTGGGGTTCAGGGGTGGGCCGCAAAGTCGGTGGGCAAACTCAAGGTCGATGTACTGGCACGAGAGTTGCATACTCGGAATCCTGATTGCACCGTGATGCCGCAAGCTCGTCGGTGCGACGGGAAAGAGTTGCCGGAGAATGCGGTGGTCTTCCTCTGCGTGGACAATCTCGATGCTCGGAAGGCCATCGGTGCTGCATTCTGGGAAGGGGACCACCGGCCTGCCTTTATGTGTGATGGACGCATGACACTGGACACGTTGCGAGTGTTTGCGATCCACAACGATGCAACGTATGAGAAGTGGGTCGGCACATTGCGGCCCCAACGAGAGGCGTATGCTGGCCGATGCACCCAGCAGACGACGTTACATGCTGCCATGCTGACGGCTATGCGTATGATCCAGATGTGGACCAACTGGCTACGCGAGATGCCCCTGCCGTGGAACATGAACGAGAACCTTCTCACTTGTGATCTGGAGTCGTGCTATGCGTGAAGTGGTGAGCCTCCTAATCGACTATTGCCCCGGACAAGTTATGCGGCAGTCGGCTAAGTTAAAGCCTCATCCCGAATGGGTTGCAATGCGGGTTCAAGTCCCGCCTGCCGCCATTGCCCGTGCCGTAGAATAGAGTTACTTCTACTTTGGCGTTGAAACGTACTCTGTTCGCTTTTTGCCGGGCACTAACATTGGCAGTGCCGATAGATAGGGTTACTTCTACTTTGGCGTTGAAACGTACCCTATCGCTTTTTGCCTGCCAACTTTTACAAAGGACATGGACTATGGATGAGCGATTGGAGTATTCGCCGCCACCGGAGTACCACATGCGTCTTGCGGCGCTATTGGACCGGGTGCGGTACAAGCAGTGGAAGTTCAACTGTCGCATCGAAGGTTCGGGCTCGCTGGTGTGGGCCACATTCGACTGCGATGGTGAGCGGTGGAACACTCGGAAGTGGTGGGTGTCATCGCATGTCACCGAGTCGGAGATCACGCAGACCCTCCTACTGATGGTGCTGGTGGCTGAGGAACATGAGGCACGAGAGGCGTTTCTCGTGGATGGACGAGCAATCTATGGGCCCCACATCCGACATGGGGCTCTCGCGGATGTGTGCCACGATCAAGAGCATCGTGGTGACCCAAGCTGAGGCGATAGCTGAGCCTTGTGACGAGGCTGGTAAGGGACGTGCAAAGACACAACAGCGGGCACTAGGTCGCTCCGACTGTCACATAGTGTCCGAACTTGATAATTTGTCTGGTGCCGGGGTGGGGAATCTCGGCCACTATCGCCTTCAATAAGGAATTACCATGACGGTAGAACAACTTGTCGCGAACCGAATCGCGATGAACAAATAGAAAGAACAGCAATGAGCGAAAAGATACTTAGCTTTATGATCGGATTGGTTGGCGGATTTGTAATCATCCAAGTCGTGTTCCGAATACTGAGGAGCAGTCGATGACCCCCGCCGCTGCGCCCGCCTCATCTGCGAGGCGTGGCTCTACTTGAAAACGAAAGGCGAATGACATGAGCAAGAATGACGGTGGATCGGCGTTCCCCGGACGATGTATCGACGACACCGGGTACAAAGTCGAAGGTGCATTCACGACCGGCTTCACCAAACGCGAGCTATTCGCGGCGATGGCGATGCAGGGGATGCTTGCCCGTGTTGATTTTGAGGGGCTGTACCCAGTTGAGCGGGGCTTGTTGGCGTTCAGGTCCACAGAGTGTGCCGACGCCCTTCTCGCCGCACTTGACAAGGAGCCGCAGAAATGACCAATCGAACGACCGCCAAGAAGCCCCGGAGCGTGTGGGTGTGGTGCGAGCATGGGAAGCTAGTACTTGGGGCCGCGTTTCCGTGTGAGCCGGTTGTGCGGAAACCATGCAAAGACGCCCACTTTCCGTGTGACGACGAGACTGCGGGCTACGTCGAGTTTCGAGAAGTCCTGCCCGAGAAACGAAAGGCGGTGAAGCGTGGCAAGTGAAGCAGCTTTACACATCGCCGACAACTGGGCCGCAGGCGATCCATTGTTGGCTGACGAGGTTGACGCCGCGATCCAAGCCGCAGTGCAGGCGGAGAGGGAGGCCATTGCGGAACTTGTGGCCGCGATCGACCGCCTCAAGGCCAAGTGCGACAGGCTCAACGTGGCATTTGCCAACGCCATAGTAGGCAAGGCAACTGCAATAGAGTCAACCGATCTGGACAAGGAGCAGCAATGAGCTACGACCTGAGCATGAAGAAGCGGTGGTGCCCGACGTGTTTCCTCCTAGCGTATGAGGAGGGCTTATGACGTTGCCGAATCCGTTACCCCGCAATGAGTGCATCGTGGTCCCCATCGCATTAGAGGCACATCCCTATGCGGATATGCTATCGCTGGTGAAGGTGGGGCCACATACGATAGTCGTCCGTACCGATGAGTGGCGCGGCGAAACGACTGGCATCTTTGTGCCGCACGATACGTTGGTGCCATCTCCGAACGGCGAGATGCACGTCAAGTGCAAGAAGCTGAGGGGAGTGTTGTCGGAGGGCCTACTGTTGCCGAATCCGGGAGGGTTCGAGGTGGGCACTGTGATGACGCAGCACCTCAATGCGAAACACTATGATCCGCCTGAGCCGGATAAAGGCGGCATCGCTGGAGGTCCGCCGTACCATGTCCCTGTGTACGATGTGGAGGCGTTCGAGAGATACCCGAATGTGTTCCATCCAGAGGATACGGTGGTGATCCGTGAGAAGATACATGGGTCCAACTTCCGCATCACGTTCGATGGGGAACAGTTGTGGGTCGGCTCGCGAAAGCTGTGGAAGGCACCGGGCACCGAGTTGTGGCGCGTTGCCGAGCAGTACCCGGAGCTGGTGGCGTGGTGTCACTCGAATCCGAATCGCGTTGTGTACGCTGAGCTGTACGGTAAGCAGGGTGGATACAACTATGGGCTCAAGGCGGGCCAAGCAGCCCTTGCGGTGTTCGCGGTCTATGATGCCGCGATACAGCACTGGCACTACGATGGCCGCATACTCGATGGAGTGGGTGCGCCTACGGCCCCACTGTTGCTGACGACTAAGTGGGGCCCTGACGTGGTCGAGTTGTTGGCGAAGTATCGTGATACGCCGTTTCAATCGAAGCTGCCGACTGCGCCCGATGGCCACATGGCGGAGGGCGTAGTATGTACAGCGCTGGGTCGAACGTGGTGCCCTGAGCTGAAGGGATACCCTATCCTGAAGGTGGTCACGACTCACTTCAAGGAGGGTGGGAACGGTGTACACTTCACTAAGCGGCTGCGTTCGGTGGCTGCTCGCCTCTTGTTGGAGATACGCGACCTAAATGAGGCATATCTGGTAGTGAAGCGTGATTATGTTACGCATGTCACCGACATGTATCGGCCTCTGGTAGAGTTTGCGAAACAGCTTACGCCTACGGAGTGGGATTTGGTCGCGAAGTGGGCACAAGAAACGGAGCAACGTGATGGTACGGGTGGTTGAGTTTATTATTCTGTTGGTGGCACTATATGTCGGTGTAGGCATACTGTATGCCCAGATGAAGAAAGGAAAGTGAACGATGGACAGATTGCGGACGATGGGGATTTGGTTGGTGGTGGCGTTGGTGCTGGCCGGAGTGGCCACGGTGTTTTCCGGGTGGGGCACAATCGATGCTGGTGAGCGTGGAATTGTGCTGCGTATGGGCGCTGTGACCGGTGAGGTCAAGGGTGAGGGGTTGTACTTCAAGACCCCGTGGGCGGACCAGATCGTACCGATGGATGTTAGGGTACGTAAGCTCGAAGCCAAGACCGAGGCGGCGAGTAAGGATTTGCAGTCGGTGGATACGGTCGTCGCGCTTAACTTGAGTGTGATACCACAGTCGTGTGCCAAGCTATACCAAGAATACGGCACAGATTATGAAGCGAGTTTCGTGCAACCAGCGCTTGCGGAGTCATTGAAAGCAGTCATTGCACACTATACCGCCGAAGAGCTTATCACCAAGCGCGAAGAAGTGCGGGCAGCCATCGCGAAACTGATCGACAGCAAACTGCAAGTGAATGGACTGCGTACGGATGCAGTGAACATCGTACACTTTAACTTCAGTAATGCTTTCAATCATGCAATCGAAGCCAAGGTGACGGCGGAACAAAACGCCCTCGCGGCCAAGAATCTGCTGGCGCAGAAACAGTTTGAGGCACAGCAAGTGGTGGCTACGGCAAGAGGTAAAGCGGAGGCCATGCAAATCGAGAGCAAGGCCCTCGCAGAGAACCCCCAAGTGCTCCAATTGAGGGCGCTGGAGCGATGGAATGGGATTCTACCACAGGTCACGGGTACTGCGGTGCCATTTATCGATCTCGGACAAGTGGCGAAGAAGTAAGGTGCCTGCGTCCAAGGACGCTGGCGTGGTAGGTAGCTCAAGTGGCTAGAGCACCGGCTTGTGATGCTGGGGAAGCGGGTTCGAGTCCCGCCCTACCAAATGACGGCTGCCCGTGCGGGACGGACTACCCGACCACACACGCGGCAAGGAAGAGGCTACTTCCATTAAGCGCCTCCAGAAACCGAAGTGTGGACCACGTAGGGTGGAACTCGTGGAACATCGGAGCATGTGAAACGTACTGTGCATGGGCGTTTCCTCTGTGGTGTTGCAGCCGTCTTAATTAGAAGCTCGCCGAAGGAGAGTATATGCAATGCGGAAAATGTGCGTTGGATGGTGTCTTCTGCTGGGGACAGGGGTTTGTGCGGCTCAGGCATCCCCTAGAGCTACGTCGCTTGATGAGTTGTGGCAAGCGGTTTGTGTGGTTGAATCTGGACGGCGGGCTGACGCCGTGGGAGATGGGGGGCTTGCTGTGGGCATTGCTCAAATCCAGCCGGTCATGGTGACTGAGTGCAACCGCATTGTGGGATACCGCAAGTGGACACTCGAAGACCGGTGGAGTGTGCGGGCAAGTGAGGAGATGTTTAAGACGTACTGTACGCACTATGGGGGCACAATCGAACAGATGGCTCGCCGTTGGAACGGCGGGCCAAGAGGCGACACCAAATCGGCCACCAATGCGTATTGGCGGAAGATACGGCGTGTCCTAGCCAAGAGGAGATAGTCGTGTTGCAGTTGTGGCGTTATGGACGAAACTTGTGGGTGTTGGTGTGGGCGGGGCGATATCTGGTCGTGCCGAACAACCCAGCATTCGCTGCCACCACAGCGATTGGGTGGCAAGAGCTACCGGTGGACACGATCATGGATCGGATGTCGGAGGTGCTGCCTTGAAGAAAGACGGCACCAGATTGAGTATTCGTGTCACACTGGACACGGGACACGTGTTGGAGGTCGTGTGGGCACCCGAGACTGTCGGGATGGCCGCAGAATATTGGCGATTACAACACAAGAAGGGCCTGATTACACTACGTGAGTTCGTGGAACTCATGGGCCGCACTGTGCGGCTGACCAAGCAGGCCCTTGAGCAGGGAGTGAATGACTGATGAACACGCCCGATTCCCGATTGATCGCTGATGGGCACGCTGTGTACACTGAGCTGTGTACAATTCGTGACATCATCGAGACTGCCTCGCAGCTTGATGCTTGGCTGTCGAAGGTGGAGCACCATGCACGATGGCCCAAGGGCCGTGCGGATCAAGCATTGACGGCTTTCGTGGATGCGATGGTGGGAGCACCGCTGCCACGCCACGCTGATATCGACAATTCGCCGCGGGAGGATGTTCCTGTGGAGCGGATTGTGGCTCGCTGCTAGGAGACACGATGAAACGTGTAACGGATCGGTTCGATATGTGGGTGGACGCTGTGCGGAAAGCGCCAGAGGTGGGATGCCATCGGTTGTTCGCCCGGAGTGGGAGGGACCGCAACTTTAAGGTGTTGTTGTGCCCGTATGGGTGGCTGTGTGAGGTGTATCACCGTGCCACTGGGCGGGGCCACTGGGACATCGTGCGGGACGGGCCGCACGGGGCAGAGTGGGGATTCGCGGTCAAGAGGGGAGGTCAGTGGGTGGCCTTCGAGCACACGCTGCCCGATGAGGTGGTGGAGTGGGTCGGATTTGTGGTGCCCGGCTTGGGGACGGAAGTTGTGCGGATCACGAACTTCGCACTAGCGGAGGATGGAGTGGACGTGATTCCTGAGTTGGTGGCCCGGTACATGGAGCGTGCGGCCATCAGACTGCGAGGATGAATGATCTGGATTGGGAATTGGAGGCGATTGGTTGGTACACTGCTGGTGTGGGGTGTACTGGTGTACATCCTACTGGTGTGTGCCTCTTGTGTGTGAGGATGTTCGCGGACAAGTGAGGAGGTTCGCGGGCAGGCGTTTGCGGCGTGTGGCGGGTAGGGGCGCTACACTACGCTTTGAGTTGGTTCCCCCTGGCTGTGCGGGGCATGCGCCCCGCCGACAATCCACTAACGGCCCATAGGGCAAAGGAAACGAACATGGCGATTGCAGTATCGATGAACGCGAAGGGCAAACTGGCCGAAGTCAAGGCCGCCATCCCCATCCGTGTGAACAATGAGGGGAAAGTGCTTGCCTACACTTCCCCCTCCAAGATTGCGATCTGGAGGGACAAGTGTCGCAAGGCGGAAGAGGAAGGGAAACCGCTCCCCCCTGAACCGACGGTGGACACCTCCGTTGCCCATCATACGGAAATTATCCCCGTCATGGTAAACGGGGTAGAACGGCTTATGAGGGCCGCCGTTACGCTGTCACTTGTCTCGGAATCGTCGACTGCCCGTGAATCGGCTATCTGATTGTCCGCAAACTGTACGCCGGGAGTATATCGGAGTGTGTCCGGTATGCTCCCGGCGTTTTTTTGGATAATGTCCCATGAATCAATTTTCATTCGATAGGTTACTATCGACGTATCGGAACGAATGCCGCGAGCATAGGAAAGCCGTAAAGCGAGTAGTGCAACGTTTTCAGCATGCCGATGTCCCTTGCAATGGGGAGCGGTTGTTTTCGTCCGCTCCAGTGCCATACAAGGAGCGTATGTTTGCGGGGCGAGCGGTCGTTCTATGCGGCATACGGCGGAGTCTGAAATTGCACTCCCAGGCGAAGGCCGACAAGCTAGGGGACGCACTGGACGCCGTAGTAAACGCTGCCGATGGAGTTGCGGCGGGAGTCTATGCGAGCGAAGCGGAGGCGGAGGCTGCATACGGCTTGCCGACCGGCTTACTGGCGGCATGGCGAGCGGGCAGCGACTAGGGCGGTCGGACGATGGGGGAAACCTTACGGGGGAGCGGTGAGACACCCGCTCCCCTGTTTTCTTGTACGTATTGGATCGAATCCTACCCGTACGCTGGTCGTCCGGCTTTTGTGGCCGATTCGATATGGGGAGCGGTCTAGACTTTCATCGGACAAAAAACTCCGATTATCGAAATTGGTGTGCGGAGCGGCAGGCCCCCGGCCCCAGTTGGCCTCGGGCCACTGTTGACAAAGGGTACTCGCGTTTTGAGACCCCTCCGCGCACCCCCCTAAACCCCCTACCCCAATTTGTGGGGCGCCCAACGCTTAACAACTGTCCGGGCCTCAGGTTAAGGGTGCGCCCCAATTTGTGGGGCGGTGATTTAGGGGGGTCTAAAGGCGACCCAATTTGTGGGGCGCATCGTTAAATCGAGGGGACACAACGGCTTAACGGGGAAACGTTTGTGGGGCGGTAATTTAGGATACTCTCAAACTTTACACTGCTCACACTAGAAAAGGTTTTGTGTGTGTATGTGTGTCACGAGAGGAGTTGGGCTAAGCGCGCCCCACAAACGTTTTCGGCGTTAAGTGCAGTCGCTCACTCGAATTAACACGCGCTCCACAAACTGGGTCGCGCGGTACATAAACAGATAAACGCGCCCCTAAAATTGGGGCGTAAACACGAAAACTCTATTGACAAACCCACGGGAACGTGGTAGAATTGGATTTATGGAAACTAAACAGTGTAAACGGTGTGGCGTCGTCCAAGGCTCGGAGTGCTTCTATACGCGAGGCGTTGGGCTGTCTTCGTGGTGCAAGAAGTGCCACCGCGACTACTCCAAGGCCCACGAACGGGGGGCCCTCAGCAAAAAGGCCCGGCTCCCGGAATCCGTCCTCCGCGATCTACGGCGTCAAAAGGTCAAAGCGAAGTGGCACGAGTTCTTCACGACCCACCCCTGTGTCGATTGCGGCGAGGCCCGACCCGCCTGTCTGATGGTGGAGCATGTGCGGGGCACCAAGGAGTTCGAGTTCCGCAATCGGAACACTGGCCCGTGGAGTTCTATCGTGCGAGAATTGCACAAATACGATGTGCGATGCTTCAACTGTATGGGGGTCAAAAACTACGTCGTTCCGCCCGTAATCGATTGACATGCCGTGGGTTATGTGGTATAATACACTTGCTTACTAGGGAGGGACGCCATGTTGGCCGAACTCTACTCGTATGAGTCCTAGCAAAGGAATTAGAACATGGGCATGTGGAACAGGCTGGTCAAGAACTTTGACCGCAAATCGGGAACGCGATCCAATTTTTCGGGTGTAAATGCTGCCGCAATCACCGACACGACCTCAACGGCTGTCGCGGCGGCCCCCACTACGGGTACCAACCCTCGATATTGGATCACGGACATTATCGTCAGCAACGCGGACGACAACGTGCCGACGCACGTTAGGATTCTCAGCGGCTCTACCTTGAAGGCAGTCGTGTTTGCGGGCTGTACGGGTCCGACGACTGCGGCTTCTTCGGCGTCTGCTGGATATCACATCAAGTTGAATAAGCCTATTCAGTGTGGTGTGAGTGAAGCCATCAACGCACAGCCTGTCACAAGTGGCGCAAGCATCTTCGTGACGGTCAGTGGTTTTATCACCAACGACGAAGAGGACGCCAACCGCGACATGTAATCGCGGAATCAGTCTTGTGGCTCGGGTGTGTAGGTCGGGGGTCTAAAACTACACATCCGGGCCGCATTTTTTAGACCCTATGGACGTAACGAGACTCGGATTTGCAACTTGGCTCATCTCGGTGGAGGCCGTCGCACAGCAGTTAGGTGTGACCCGTGCCGAAGCGAGAGAATGGTTGAAGACCCTCGGGCTCGATCCGATCATCGTGGCGCATCGCGAGATGTACCACTTGGTGTATCTGGAGTTGGCTCTCTGGTGGCTCAGTAGGCCCCGCGCCTTTCGCGAGCACCTAGAGCAACACCCTCGACCCGACGAAGCGGTCCTCCGAGCCTTCTACCGTGAACTGCAATCCGGGGGCCGAGTGTACAGCGGAGTGGCGCGCAATGTGGTGCGCCGCAGAGTTGAAAGATTGTTGACGCCTCATGCCAAGACGGTTCGAGCTGGGAAACGCTAAAGACTCGTGGTGGGCGCAGTTGGCGCAGCCTCACGACGATACCGGTTGGGTGGCTGTGACGCCGACCAACAACTGGGCTGTCGCAAACTCTCGCACTGTGCAGGCCCGTAAAGTGGGCAACGTAATCTATATCCGAGGCCAACTCACTGCCGCTGCTGCCACTGCTGATGGGTGCGGCGTACTTCCCAGTGGGTTCTATGGGGTTCAGCAACTCGGATTTGCAATCGGGACAGAAATCGGAGCAGGGTTTGGAGCGGACGTACTTCTGATCGATACCTCCGGGAATCTGTCAATCAAGGGCTGGGCCGCAACCCACAAGCCCTATCTGTGCGTATCGTACGTCCTAGATGCACCATTGGAAGCCCCGACCATGTTGGCAATCGAATGAAAAACGAACTCAGCACATACGAAGTAAAGACCACGGTACTCGCGAAGTACGAGCCGAATGCACTCGCCGACATGTTTGATGCCGCGATGCTCCGCTCGGCTTTAGATAAGGCGAGTTGGTCCCTCGATGAGGAAGTCGCACTCACCGCTGAGATTGCGCGCGGTATCACGCTCGACCCTAGCGAGCCCGTAAAGCCCGAGACCAAACTTGCTGCCATGAAGCGACTGCGCGAGATTGCCCGTGAAACACTGGAACTCGACGGACAGATCGCGACTGGCAAGGCGACCCGTAACTCTACCGATCAGCAAGGTCGGCAGATCACGGAAGACATCGCCACCGTGCGGTTGATGCGTCCTGCTCTTGCGCAGGCTGCGAAGATCGCGGAGACCCAAAGCTACAAGCAAACTGCCGATCACGATTCGGCTCAGACATTGGAGTAACATGTTCAAGTTCTTACGCAAACGTCCCCCGCAAGCCTCGCCGACCCTTCTGCGCGATGCCGCAGTGAAACAAACTGTAGCCGAGGTGTTCGACCCTACAACCACCGAAGTCCACGGCACACCCTTGTCGGAAGTCGCCGCTGACCCAACACCAGTACCAGTTTCCGCGCCCGTGATCGAGGCCCCTGTTCTTGATCCGCGCATCGATAGCACCACCAAGGTTGTTATCACGCTGGTAAATCAGCTTGGGCGAAAGGGTATTTCAGCGGCAATCAATCGTACCTTTGGGCGATCTGGCCTGCTCTCGTGGGACCGTCACAACCATACACTCCTCGACGAGCTGCATCGCGCCATCCTGCTCGACCTTACCGACCCCAACTATGTCTCGCTCTACGTTCGCTATTATGGGATTGACCGCATCCTGCACAACACTGACATCTTGTTGAAGCTCCTGTTGGTGCATTCGGTCGTTGAAAACACGGGCGCTCTGATCCGTGGAGGGAAATACTAATGCAAGAAATTGAAAACCGGCTCTTCGGGTCACTCTACGCAACTTCGGCGTGCAGCAACGAAATCAACGACACCACGGCTGTCGAACTGTTGGCGGCTCCCGGTACGAACATCCGGTATCTCATCACGGATGTCATGGTCACCAACTCCAACACGAGTTCCGGTAGTCTGATTCAGATTCTCGACGGCGACAACAACGTGCTGTGGCAGGGCTATGCTGCTGCCGAATCTGGTTGGTCCAAGAACTTCCGCAAGCCCATCGTAGTCACATCGAACAAGTCCGTGAAGGGCAAATGTGGCTCTACGCTGGCCACGGACGGTGCGTACATTTGCATTGCGGCCATCAAGGATATTCCTGACCGGTCATAATCTATGGCACAACTTGTCGTAAATCCTAGTCGCGATACCGTAATCTCGCAGACAAACTCCACGTTCAATCACGGAGCCGCCACGACGGGCGTACTTGGTAAGAACGGAACCAGTCGGCAACATGTCCTACTGACGTTCGACGTATCGGGCTTGCCTGTGGGGGCCACGATTAAAGGTGCGGTGCTCGGGCTCTATGTGCAAAATAGCGGCACGGGCTCGGGTAATCGAGCGTATAATTTCTATCGACTCAAACGCACTGGATGGATTGAGGGCACCGGTAACGGATCGGCCACCGGCGACGGTGCGACCTATGAGGTGTACGACGATCTCTTGTCGTCGTGGCAGACCAGTGGTGGACTGGGCGCGAATGACTACGACTCCTCACTGGTTGTGAATGGAACAATGCCTACCACCACCAGTGCCTATTGGGAGACCTACGGCTTCAAAGCTATGGTGCAGGATGCGATTGCGAGCCGCAGTAATTTGCTGCATATCATCGGGCACGCGGTGGGCTCCAACAGCGAAACGGCCACGATTCGATTTAGGGAACATGCTACGGCGAATACGCGCCCGATCCTGACCATCACCTATTCGACACGTCCGCCCGGTGGCACGTTGCTCTTCGGAGACCTCTAATGCCAACGCTCACACTCACGGCAACGCTCGATGCAACATTGGACCAAGGCTCCCCGCCCATCAACAACGGGGCGGCGGCCAGTTTCACTGTAAAGAATACGTCGGGCTTTGTCAAGAAACGGGCTCTGGTGTGTTTTGATCTCTCGTCGCTACCGACGGACGCTACGATCACTGCCGCGACATTACAACTCTACTGTAAGACCACGATGGTTGGCTCGCAGCCTAGTCAGATCATGGCATTAATGTGCGACGGGGGAGTCGCCCCTGAGCCCGTCGAAGCCGAGGTAACATGGAACGACATCTTTGCAGCGACGTCGTGGTTGACTGCGGGCGGTGGTGGTGATGTTGATGGCGGCGTAACATGGCCGTCATTTGATCCAAATACGAGCACTACACCCGGACTAATTACCCCCGTCGATGTGAAAGATGAACTCGTCTATCTGTTGGCGACCTACAACCACCCCGAGATGGTGGGTTTCCTAATCAAGCAATCGTCTGGCACCGGGCGCGAGACCGATTACGCAACAAAAGAGGACGGCACCAAACAGGCCCCGACACTTGTGGTAAACTATACTCGGCCCGGCGCGGGAATGGGGCTGCTCGATGGGGGCGACAGTGGTGTTAAATAAGCTCCTAATCACGACGGTAGATATCGATAATGGCCCCGTGGAGGACTACACTTTATGGACCCCCTGTGGTTCCATCTTGCGTATGGTGCCGCATGACCACCCGGCGATCCCGCCAAAAAGCTCGGCAGCACGCACGATCCTTGTCGTTTCCTGTACCGACATGCCTGAGTCCCTCCTAGCCCGAGGCTACTTCGGTGAGCCCGGAGCTATCTCATGGGGTCCTCGGTGGCGTGTACGCAAGGAGTGTGTAGGTAGTGAAACTGATTGGGCTATCTGGTCCGATCCTGATCTTGGGAATGTCCCCCGTCTGGATATCGTGCTCGACAGCGCGGACCTCCTCGAATGGGACTGGTTTCAGGAGGCTCCTTTGCCGTGAACGAACAACTACTCCAACTACTCCGACAGCTTCCACGTGATGCCTTGTTAGCAAGTCTCATGGCGGCGGGTGTCCTCTTCTTCGTGTATAAGGTCTGGTCCATGAAACAAAGTGCGGACTCTTCCAAGGATGTACAGATGGCAAAGCAGGCGATGTTGGCCGTGGAGCACATGGCTGAACTGATCGGTGCGAATATGCAGGCGGGTTCCGAACTCCTACGCCAATTGATCGAAGAGGTCAAAGAGGCTCGCCAAGATATTCGTATCCTAGACCAGAAAATCGACTTGCACTACTCCCAGAAATAGTGTATAATGAAAGCTCAAGGAGTTTCTATGAAAAACTTTCTCGTCAGTTTGTTTGTCGGTGTCTGTGCATTCATGCCGGGTTGCGCCAACCTTTTCAATCAGCACGCCCAGATGATGGATGCGATGCGGGGCGTCATGGCTGATACGGCCAGTCGTCTTGGGGAGTCGGGCAGCGGTCAGGTGGCTGCTGGCGCCTACGTCATCAATCCGGGTCTTCGAGTCTCCGGTGGTATGGAATACTACGCGGTGGCACAGTACACCGGTGTCGCGGGCCAGGTCACCGCCTCTATGATGGGCAATCTCGACCGACAGGTTCCGCCTGAGGTAATGGCTAATGCTCAGAAAATCTGGCGCAACACAGCACTCGCTAAGGAAGAGCGCGTCAAGCTCATCAAGGAACTGCTCCAGCCGTGGAACAGCGCCCTCGTTGAGAAGTTCCTCCGAGACCTCGACGCCACAGGAGCCAAGTAAATGCTGAACTATACCGACCTCCCCAGCCCGTTCAACCCGTCTCGACGTGGTTGGTGGCATCCAGCACACATGGATTGCCCATATTGTAACCCGCGATGCCCTTGTTGTGGACGACACTTAAACGGCCCGTGGTGGGAGAGCCCGATCACTTGTCAGGATCAATCGGACGGTAAGACCACGAACGGTGTGGACAACAATCCGATTACAGCGATGTTAGGACTTAGTGGATCAAGTCAGCCCAATCAGTAGTGAAGTGATGTTTGACGTGCTTCCGGCGAACTACGAAAGTCTTTCGCCGGAGGCCCGCAGACAAGCACGCCTTGCTGCCGTTGCAGATCGTTCGACACCCGAGAAGATGATCGGGGCGTGGAACTTCTTCCGGCAGTATTATCTATTGCATGACCGCGCCTTCTTCTACAAAGACTTCAAGCCGAGCCCCCTCCTCCACTACGAGCTGATCTCGTTCACTCGGCGCTATCGCCTCAACGCTATCGCCGCACCCCGTAATCACGCGAAGTCCACCATCATCGGGATCGAGTATCCCCTGATGGAGATTCTGTCGCCCAGCATTCCCGGCATGTCGATTGGTATCGTGCTCGCGAAGGACCAGTTCGTCAGCGAACGGTTCGACAAGATCATGTTCCAGATCGACAACAATCCCCGCATCATCGAAGACTTCGGACGCCTACGCCCGCCCAAGGGCGAGGGTATCTGGAATCGCCATCAGCTCCGCCTGCTCAACAACGTGTGGCTCAAGGGCTACTCTGTTGACGGCGTGAAGCGCGGTGATCGCCCGGACCTGATTATCGTGGACGATCCCGAGTACGATCCGGCAGCCGGGACCGACATCTCGAAGGTTAGCTACAACTTGGAAACAATGTTGGGTCGCGAAATCCTCGGTATGCTCAGTCCTCATAGTCGGCTGTTCTGGATCGGGACACTCATCCATGCTCGGTCATTCCTTGCCCGTATGGTGAAGGACGAAGAGGGCAACTACAAATACTGGAACCGCCGCCTCTACTCTGCGGAAGCGGGCACCAACTCTGCCGGTGAGACCGAGTACATCTGGGGCGAGCGCCTCACCCGCGAGTTCATGCAGATGCAGCGGGAGACGATGGGCGAAGGTGCTTATCGCGCCGAATACTGCAACGACCCCCGCTCGGATCAGGACGCTATTCTCTCAGTGGACCCCGTCCTCAACGAGTACCACCTCAACAACGCGGACCCCTCACGCGAGTTCCTCTTCCCGAACGACGACCCCGCCCCGCTCTTGTCGCGTATGCCTATCCGTTGGCACGACGTAACCAAAGACCTCGACGGGGCCATGTCCACCGAAGAGAAGACCGGACTATTCGGCGACACCGTAAGCCAGATGTCACGCTATATGACAGTGGACTACGCACAGTCTCTCCAAGGAACCGCCGACTACTCCGCGATCACGGTGTTTGGATTCGACCGCAAGAACACCCTCTGGGTACTCGACGCATGGCAGGGCCGTGTGCGCGAACACGATCTGATCCGACAAATCTGGGACCTTGGACGCCGATGGAAAGTCAAGATCGTCGGTGTCGAGTCCGTGGCACTACAGGACGGCGTCCGGCAACAGGTCTCGGACTTTATGCAGCACATGGCGGTCAGTGGTCAGTGGACCCCCCGCGTCGTTGGTATCCGCTACGGTGTTGGCGTCACTAAGCCTGATCGTATTGGGTCGCTCGAATGGCGCTTCACACGAGGACGGATCAAACTCCCATCATACCTCCAGCGCAGCAATGCGGGCATGGGGGTGCTCTATCAGCAGATTCACGATTTCACCCCGGACCTCTCACGCCTCGCGCACGACGACTTGATCGATGCGCTCTCGATGGCACACACCCTCCTCAAGGGGGCTGGACGGGGCACCGAGGTCAAGAAGGCGGACCCCGCGACTTGGGGCGATCGCCTACTCGCTGGCGAACTCTACATGAAGGAGTTTCCCACGATCCCTATTACTCATGCGATGAGCCCCTGCGACCTGACCCACGAGATGATCGCGGTGTTGGAACGCTCAGCCGGACACTGGAGCATGGAGCACAGCCGAGAACATCCAGCAAACTTCGCCGCCCCCTACGTGGACCCCGGCGACTATACCGAGGATATGAATGAGTACAATCCAAGTTACTATGATTCTTTTAGTGATGGTCCTGATGAACTGTTTGAGCTTGGGGTTCGTGGTTTGGGCGGTGAAGTCCGTCCCACAGCACTCGGATACCACCGCCGTAACGGGCCTACTGGAGCTTACTAAGCAGCTCACCCAATGGGCGATGGTGCGGCCCACTATCGAACGGGACCCCATCGCGCAGCGCATCGTAGCTGGCGGAATCGGACGCTCTATCGCGACCGGCAACATGTTCCCCATCCACAATCCGCCCCCGGATCACGAGCCCGACCGAGACGCCGACCCCGACAGTCTCGAAGCTCGAACCGAGTTTGAACAATTGCACGCTGCACCGTTCAGCAGCGTAGGACCCTAGTAGGACACGAACATGGCACATCCTAGATTTGAATTACCCGATGGCAAGAACCCCCAACTGCTGATCGAAGCCCTCAACAACATCGAGGCGGCGGCTAAGTCCCGCCGTCTTGCGATGCGTGTTGGGTGGAAGCACGATCTACAGTGGATCAAGGGGCTCCGCAATTTCCGCATCCTGTGGGAAACTGGTGAAGTCGAGGTCTCGCATACGAACTTCCGTGGCGAACTCAAGATGCGGTACGAAGACGTACTCATCAAGAGGCAACGCGAGGAAGGTCGCCTCATGCAGATCGACGTGCGCCCCAGCGTGAAGCGGAAGGGTATCGGGCTGGATGCCATGCGCAAATCTAGCGTCGGCCAAGTGGTGCTCGACCACCTCGTCAACAACATCGATATCGAGACCGTGAAACAATGCTTCCTCCAAGATATCATCGACTTCGGTTGTGCGGGGCTGGGCGTCTGGGTACAGTCGTCTCTCCACTTGGGGAGTGCTCCCATTCTAGAGGTGATTCATCCGTGGGAACTCCTACCTCTTCCCGTGGAACCTACGCGAACCTCCGATGTCTCAGGCATCATGCGGGACCGCTGGGTCACCCTGAACTGGCTCAAAGCGAAAGCCGGACTCAAGTTCCCCGGTAAGGATAACCTCCAGAAACTCAACATCAAGCGCATCCTCCCCGGTCACCGCCTACCCGGCGATGGTGATCCCGGACAGATGCTCTCACAGGGCAACTCGCCCCTCCGTGCCAATGAAGGCAACAACAGTGAAGTCATGCGCACCGACGAATACGTGGACTGGGTCTATCTCCGGGAAGCGTGGATCGAGGGCGAAGAGGGCCGCTGCTGTCGCTATATCGTGAAGGCGGGGGACTGGATTTGCCTAGACCTCGGCGAGAAGGAACTCGCGATTGATGGCGAACTTCCCGTTATGCCGATCACCGTAGGCCAATACTACGACACCGGTTTCTACGGGCGCTCGTTCATCTCACCGCTGATCCCACTCAATCGGCAGCAAGAGAAGATGGCCGCAAACCTCTTCCAGAACGTGATCGATCTCGACATGTATGGTATTCGCCTGATCCCGACAACCTCGGGCATCAAGCGGGAGGCTCTCCACAATCTCGGGCGCAATCGTTATCTCATGTACGAACCCGACTACGGTGCATGGCAGATCAAACCCGATCAGCTCACCCCGACCAACATGGGCGATGCGCCCGCGAAGGTCATCGGGTTGTCGCACGAGATGATGGATCGCATCAGTCGCGAGTCCGACATGTACTCCGGGCAAGCTCCCGGACGTGTCGATAACGCTCGCACGATGGGCATCCTCTACGAGACCGCGAGCATCCCCCTAATCCCGGTCACGGCGAGTATCGCGAAGTGTTTCGGGCGAGCCTACCGCGCCATGCTCCAAGAGGCAGGCAAGCTCCTCAAGGCAGGCGAGGGACAGAACGCACAGTCGATCCGCCTCAGCGTACTCGACGATGCCACCGCTGGTGTCGTACTCGATCCCGCAAGTGGTGAGATGATGCTGGGCGAAGACAACCCGATCCCACGCCCGGACGAAGTAATCATCGATATCCGCGAACGGATGCCCCGCTTTGCTGAGAAGCGCAAGGCCGAAGTCGATGAGGCCCTCGCTGCCGGTAAGATCGACCTCCTCGATTACATCATCATCTGTCTCAAGGAGAACATCGACGTTCCCCTCGGGCATCAGGGGATGGTGGACTCCGTGCGCTCGGCGTGGCTGGAGAACATGATCCTATTCGGTGACGGGAAGACCCCCGGCACAATCGAGCAGAACGACGTGGCTGACGATCACAAGGTCCACTTGGCAATCGTCGAAGCCTTTATGAAGCGCCCCGAATGGAAACTGGCTGCTCCCGCAGTCAAGAACAAGTTCGTGGCTCACAAGAATTGGCACCAGAACCAGCTCGCACAGTGGGCCGAGTTCCTCCCGGACCCGAGCGTACTCGGACAGCTCCCGCCCATGATGGCGGAACAGCTCCGAGCGACCGGTCAACCGATGGGGCCAACACCGACATAAACCCTTGACTTCCCCCTAGTTATGTGGTATAATACCTCTATAGGAGACCCTTATGGCAGATACTCCGGGGACACCGAACGTGTCCTCACAGGACCCAAACGCAGCCGCTACTCCCCCCGCATTGCCACCCGAGCTTTCGGACGCAATTGTGCAGCGGGATGGCAAGTTTGGCATCCGAAGCGTAGTTGACGGACAGGAACAGTTTGTGCCGTTGGATATCGCGAGAATGCGACTCCAGAAGGCAGACGCGGCAGATGCCCGGTTGGCTCAGGCGAGCGAACTCTTGAAGAAGCATCAGACCGCAATTCAGTATTATGACCTCACCCAGAAGGGCTTGCAGGGCGACCGGGATGCCGGGCGTCAGGCATTGGCTCTCGTGGGCCTAGACGAGCCGGACGATCCGCCCGTTGAGCAGTTTGGACGGGGCCAGCGCAATGCGCCAGCACCGAACCCAAAGCTCGACCAGTTGGCGACGTTCCTGCAACGAGCCGAGAAGGCGGGTGTTGACCCCCTCCGGGCTATGCAGACCGCGCTCGAACTAGACGAGGAACGCACGACCACCTCGCGATTTACCGAGTTGGACCGTGCAGCAGAAAATGACCCAGTGTTGGGGCGAATCTTGAAGAGCCGCCCGGACATTGCGCAGTTAGTGCTAGACGAGGTACACGGGCGTGCTCTAGCACAAGTAGGCGGTAACGCACCATTCGAGCCCCGCGTGTATGTACCGGTAATCCGCGAGATTGCCGCGAAGTACAATACACTGCTTGGTACTCAGAGTAGTCAGCGAACCCCAGTACCCGACCCGATTGCCGAAATGCGGCAGTCCTTGGGCCTTGGGCCAGCGAGTTCCGCAGGATACGGCACAGCACAGATGGCCGATGATCGCGACATCGAACCCACCACGCCTATTCGGGCGAAGGATGGGGACTATGGACGCAACTTCGAGTCCCGCCTGTTGCAAGGCTTATCCCGTGAGATTGCCAGACGCAATGCGTATGGCGAGTGATAACGAGGGTCCGATGTAGGACCCAGTTAGGGGGATTCAGCAATGGCTGTAAATGACAGTCTATTGACTACTTTGGATCGTATCGTCGAAGAGGATTTCGGCCCTACGATTGTGGATGCCGTCAAGGATATTGACGACTTTTCCAAGAACCTCGTCGATAACACGATGGGTGTTACGCGAGACGGCCTCGGACGAGGCTGGTATAAGATTCAGGTGTTCAAGACCGGCTTGGCTGGTGCGGCTAGTTGGCGTGGCGTTGCGGGCGGAACCCCGACGACCTCCAATACGGCTAACCAGTTCGTCGTCTATGGCACCGGCGCTCCGCAGACCTTCCCGACCTTGGCGCAGACCACGGTTCCGGCGTACGTGCAGGCGTCCACTCAGCTCAAGGAGCTGTATGGTACGTTCCACGTTCCCGTCGAAATCACCCGTCTCGACCAGTTGGCGAAGAACATCGGCGGACAGATGGAGGCCATCATCGAGGGTGCGGCACGACGTGCGGCTCTCCGCGAAATCTTGGCCTTCTGGGGTGAAGCTCAGACGACCAACGGTACGACCGCTGGCGCCTACGTCACCGGTACGGCTGGTTCCAGCAATATCGTCGTGGCGGCTGATGGTACCTACACCATCACTGGTGCGGCTACTGGTGGTTTCGGCAACAACACGAATGGCGACGGCCTCTCGCGATATCAGGTACTCCGGCTCCATGCTGGTGAGTGCGTTGATGTGTACGAGTGGGTCGGTGGAGTGTGGGCCAAGCAGAACGGTTCCAACCCGTGCTTTGTGACGGCGGTTGACGACATTGGCGTCAAGTTTGCCCTCACGATGTACACTGGTGGATTCGCGATTGCTGCTGGCAATCCGTTCGAGATTCACCCGTTCGGTAGCACGACTGGCGATGGTACGACCACGATCACGTCGAATGCTCCGACGCCACTGGCGAGTTGGATCGTTTCTTCGGGTACGTTGTTCAATGCGGCTACGGGTACGGGCCTGAGTCTCACGACTCACCCCTACTTCAAGAGCCTCGTGAAGGCGATGACCGCTGGCGAAACGACCCTCTCCGAGCAAGTTCTCAACCGATATCTGAACGGTCTCCTGACCGCGAAGAGTTCGGCACAGCGACCCGATACGATGGTCACGACTCCGGGCGTCAAGTCCAAGTACGTGAACAACATCGACTATTCGGGCCGACGCGACCGCTATAGCGTTCCCGTCAAGCTGTCGGAAGGTTACACGTCGGATTGGGATTACCAGCGTGACGGCTACGAGATGCAGATCAAGACGAGCAACTACTGCCCGTCGGGTACGCTCTACGCCCTCAAGCTGCGAAACGGCAACATTCAGAAGATTGTGCCGCCCAGCCCGCCCGGTACTGGTAAGGATAGTCGATTTGGTGGCTACGTGGACTTCTTCGCTAAGATCACGGGCAACTCGATCTTCACTCCGACCCGACCGAGTGGTGACTTCTCTGACTTCATGGAAGCGCCGTTCAAGCGGTGGGTCCAGTTTATGCCCCAAGTGATTCCGGGCATGAAGCTGACCGGTCTTGATGAAGATATCGCTACCTCGTAAGAGGAAGCACAAGGGCTTATGGGGGTGTTCGGATAACAGGGTGATGGAAACACGCCTTGCCGGGCACCCCCGCCCATTTTAAGGAGATCGAATGGCTGCTGAACAAACACCTCCGGCGCAGGGGGCTCCCGCAAAGGACCCCAACACCTCATGGTCCTCAAAGCCGACACCGTGGCACAGACGCACCGGCGAACGCGAATCGCTCACGCACTGGGGCGAAGGCATGAAGACTCCCGAAGAGCGCCAGAAGGCATGGGAGAAGATGGGCCAAGCCGGCAAAGCCCCCACAACCGAAAACCAAAAGCCCGAAGACGACGGCCTCGGTGGTACCGGGGTCAACTTTTCGCCCAGCTCGGGCGGTGGTGGCGCAGGGGCCTCACGCGCATCCGGTGGTGCCTCTAGTGGTGTACAGACGACTCACGGCCTAGGTGGCATGAACCTCGCCGGTCGCGCACAGGCGGAGCCGCAATTTGGACAATTCATGCCCCACTATAACTTGGTTCCCCAAGTGAAGCCAAGCTGGATGGCGGGCTGGTAATGCTAGGACCAATCGTACTCTGGCCGCACAAATACCACGTCGAAGACGATCACCCAGTTCTCCAACATTTTCAGGAGGCCCTCGGTGAGCCGTCGCTCCGCATGGTGCTGAGTTTCGATACGGGCCGCTGGTTCATGGCGGACCTCAAGAACGAGATGTCGGGGGTCGCAATCGAACTGCCCGTGGCCGCTGATTCTCCGTGGAGCTTCAACGAGACCCATCTCCGCACACTCAACTACATTGGGACCGGCGACCATCGACGCAGACTTCGCGAGATTGGTGACCGTGATTCCCGCGCCTTGAAGCACGCTATCGACGACAAGCAGGACCGCGAACGCGAACGCCGCAGCCGAATCAAGTATCTGAAAGACAACTGTAACGCATTCGACCCGACGTGGGAGGTAATCTTATAACATGGCCTATACCGCACGACCCGTCGGCGTTCTCGCAACGCTTGTCGAACAAACTCTCACATGGGCGAACGAGCCCCGCATCAGTAGCAAGTACCCTGATTACCGCTTGTATCCGCTTCTCAAGGCGAACTACAAAGAGCTAATCGGGGAGCTTGTGCGCTTGACGGACTCGCCCTACACCGTACGCTTCACGCTGAGTGTCTCGAACGGCACCGATGCCTACATGGTGCCGCCCAACATTGGGCACATCTTACGCATTTGCGAGATTGACACCACGACGGGATTGGCGTCGGCTGACTATTACAACGCCTCCAAGAAGCGTGTTGGTGGGCCCTTCTTCGTCTTGGAGCGCAACACGATCCGCTTTATTCCGAGCTGGACGGCGGGCACCCGCACGATTACCATTGAGTATGTCCCGAACGGCACAGTCGATCTGGCATACGGTACGATTACGGGACCCACCTCCAGCTCGGACTACTCGACCACGACGTTCACACTGAGCACGTCGCCGACCGAAGGATATTTCGACAAGCGCCCGAACGCCTACCTCGGTAGTGTGATCCGGGTCCTAAGTGCGTCGAGCAACCCCTCGGGCTATACGTTCTTCCCGGTACAGGAGCGCACGATCTCGGCATATACGCCGAATCTTGCAGCCGGGCCCAAAATCACTGTGACCCCCGCATTCGACTTCACGATGGCCAGTCAGTCGTCGCTCGCCTACGAGATTATTCCCGAGGGCCTCGACGAGTTGACCTCTGTGCTGTCGCTCCGCACAGCGATCACTTTGCAGCGCCTCGAAGGCAACGCAAAACGCGCAGACGAACTCCAGAAAGAATACCTCTCCAAGATGCGAGAGATGCGCCTCTCAGCGGCGTCCACTGATATGATTCGTGGCAACCGCTTTGAGCACGAAGTAGGGATCGGGGACTCAGACTTCCCGACGTGGGGCTAATGGACGGCGTACCCTTTAAGAACATTGATCGTGGCCCAGACTCCACTATCGCGGGTATCCGATCACTCAATCGGACACGGACGCCCCCCAAGAACTCGGACCCAGTGCTCGACGTAAACCCCAAGGCGCGCACACCTGACTGGCAGACCGTGATGCCTTTTCGCACCAACGTACCCGCGATTGCGGATTGGTGGAGACCCTCAGTTGTGAAACCCGGAGGAACCGTTCGTGGAACGTGATACTGCTGACAACGCAATTTGGCCATACCGCTTCAAGGACGCCTCGCAGGATCAAGCACGATCCGCAAGTGACACCGGACCAGAGGGTCCGCCGTGGCTCTACGGCGTCGATGGCCGTCATCGTGGCGGTCTCGCCAGCTTTGAGGGCATGTCGAAGTATTCCAGCCTCGTGCAGGACCTCTTCGGCGATCCCTCCAACTCCTACTTTCCCGGCGCGGGCGAGCGTGCCCTCAATGAGATTATCGTGGTGTTTTATGGGAATCCCTCGAATAACCAGTATATTCGTTTAGGTTCCTCAACATCTAATGGGCCTTACATCACCTTCACTACGGCAGCGTCCACATCGGAGACGGCCCAGATTGGCGCCACAGCCTACGCGACGGCACAGAACTATGTCACCGCGCTAGGCACATGTTTGGGTGCGGCGAAAGTAACCAACGAAGCGGTCTATCGTCACGACACGCAAACCAACTTCGCGTGGGTCAAGTTCAACCTCGACTACACCACGAGTCCAACGAAGGCCATGAACACCAGCAATGTGGTGATGTATCCCGATTCAACGTCTGTGTGGAAGGTCTTGCCGTGCATCACGACCACTAATGCCGAAATCACATTCGCGAAACCCTTCGAGATTCGCAAGACCGCCAATACTTTCGTACGTGGCATCGTTATGCGGATCGGGATGGAACTCGTCATCGGCTACACGACAACGGAGGGCGGGTCTGCCTTCACCACCTACGCACATGTCACCGCGACGGATACCACGGGCTACAAGTTGTCCGTGACAGACGATGGGCGGTGCCTCTATATTGTAGGCACTGATGGTACTAATTCCCTCGCACGAGTGGCATATTGGCACCCTGATTACAGCCAGTTGATCGTGACCAACATGGGGACGGCGTTGAGTACGGTGACCGGCTCGTCGCCTGCAATCACTGCCACGGCGACTTCTGGCAACACGTATCGCATCCCACTGGGCGGCGTCGTATGTGCCTATCGCGGCTACGATTCGACTCGTCAGCGCTGGTCGCCGATGACTGAAATCTCGGGGGACGTAGCACCGAGTCCGTTTGCGCCGACGACCGACCGCTACTTCCGGGTCAACTATTCGCTGCCGACCGCACAACAGGCGATTGCGGTAGCCAACAACTACAACGAGATCGAACTCTATTCGACCATCTCGTCGGGTGTCAACTTGGTGGGCCCGGCTGCAAATCAAGCGGGCGGTGTGCAGTTTATCCGCACAACGTTCGATTGCACTGCGGGGACGACCGCGACCTACACCGGAGGCGATGCCACTGCCGGAACGTATGCCGACGCTATGACGGACACCGCACTCGTACTACAAGAGTACAACGATCCGGTGCTCGACTACGTGGAGTCCACGGTGCCCCAGATGGAAGCAATCCACTTCTATCAAGGCGCGAACTTTATTTTAACACAATCCGATGGATTTGTCAACATCCAATGGTCGAGATTAGACCGGCAAGAAGCCGAGAACTTCCCACCATTGAACATCAAGCGGACTCGTATCCGCGCGAATGGTGGTGCCCAGTTCGTCGAAGCGGGCGATTACTTGTGGGTTCTCGGTGATGGTGAATCGTATCGCATCCAGAAGGCAGGTGAATCCCTTGCTATTCACCGGTTTCTCGACAACTTTAGTTTCGTAGGACGCACTTGCGCCACTACTCTTGGTTCGGATATCATCGCGGTATCGACGCAGGGTGTGCAACTAATCAACGGCAATACGGGCACTGCTGAACAGATCACGGCGCTGGACCGATTGATCCATCGTCGCTGGTCGAAGCTACTCCGAGGTAAGCTCTATAGTGGTAAGGACATCCGCGAGAAAATCTATTGCGCCTACGATGGGCGTCTCCATGCTGTCTTCATCTATTGTCGCCCGGCTGCGGAGTGTGCCATCCTTTGGGTGTCCACGAATCGGGTCACCATGTTGACTGATTGCCTCTGGTCGTATATGATTACGAGCTATCTCCCGAATACTCGTGCCGACGCTAAGCGGGCCCTCATGTTCACCGAAGACGTTGGAGCAGATAATGCGCCCTCTTCCTTCTCGTCGTATTACTTGCCGGGCAATATCCTGTATCCAGCGGATACTCCGCAGACGCTCCCTAATATGGCGGGCCTCACGGTCGCTAACCTTGATGACCTGACGAATCTGACCTTTACGGCGACGGCTGGAGTGTCGAGTGGCTACGTATATGTCGGGCATGGCAGTACGTCGGATGTGACGGCGGAAACGTCCTATCAGACCCTATTCTCGGGCGGGATGCTCTACGTACTAACAGGGTCCTTGGCGGGCTCCAAATATCCCATTATCAATGCGAATAGGGGCACTCAACTGTTTTATCTCGCAAGCACTAATTCGGCTGTTGCCACTGCGATCAATAATCAAACAGTGTGCATCGCGCCGGTGGTCACCGCAATTTGTGGCTGGCCGCTCGGCTCCCTCTTTTCGGAATCTGATCTCATGTCGCGGCGAGTCGTGGATTCCGCGACCTGTCGGCTGGGAAATGCAAGTACGTTCACCACGGGGACGTATGGTGTCTGCACCTACGGACTGGTTCGCCAGCCCAACACGGGTGATGATACCATTTTATCAGAATATGGTAATGGTACCGATTATCCGGGAACCACTGACGACCTTGAAAACCGTTCCGCCGTGGCTCTGCCGTGGACCAATACATGGACGGCGTCGGGCGGCGTTTCGTACACCCTGAATACGTCAGCGCTGAGCAGCCAAGCGGACGGTGGCACTCCCGACTCGGGCCTCTATGCGGACCTCCGAGGAGATGGGGCCCTCCTCTATCCGACGATCCAGTTCAACCTTCCGGGGTTCCGGTTCAACCTCCTTGGGATGTGGCTCTATGGTAAGGTCCACCCCAATGAAAGCGTAAGTCCAGTATAGACAGTGGCTTGGTTTTATGGTATAATGAGGGACGAGATACACTATGGCAAAAAACACTACCCGAACACAGCCCTTAGCAAAAGGGCTCCGCAAAGCTCTCAATCCCGGTGTGGCTGATCCCCGCATCGGCGGCGGCATTGAGCAGCCGGTCCA
>FRDC01005041.1_pt1 | contig 41714 bp, 31 predicted proteins | sample 1106171 | NCBI WGS metagenome assembly FRDC01 (sample SAMEA3930566, study PRJEB13176) | freshwater metagenome | biome: Drinking water system; feature: drinking water; material: water | place: Singapore | collected 2014-12-20 | reverse complement strand
GGCTGTTTCATTATTAATTATTACTTCTTAATTCTTAATTCTTAATTACTCCGGGCTGTTCCATTATTACTTCTTAATTCTTAATTACCCCCTCCCCTTTGGTACACTTTTTGCCTTTCTCCAGCGTTACTTCCTTAGCAATCCAACTGTTATAAATGTGTTTGTAGGCTCTCGAGGCTAAACTATTCATTTATAATATCTTAAGAAAAACCCATGGGAAACCTGTGTAAAAAACTGATGATGCTGTTACATTCTCGACTGACCCTAACCGCCCTGATCTTTGCCGGCATACTTGGAATGGGTATGGCTTGCAATAAAAAAGAAACATCCGGCGAAGGAAGCTTTAACCCTACTCCGATGGTATTTGTAAAACCCATCAACCTGCCGGAGCCCACTTACAATTTCACCACCGAACAACCCACCAAAGAAGGATTTGCATTGGGAAGAAAACTCTTCTACGATGAACGTCTTTCCGACGATAATACCATCAGTTGTGGATCTTGTCATAAAGCCAGCGCCGCTTTTGCTGATCCCGGTGTTGCACTGAGTCCGGGTGTACGCAAGCAAGTAGGAATCCGTAACTCCACCACAATTATGAACGTTGCTTGGAATGCCGATTTTTTCTGGGACGGACGAGCTACTCACCTCAATGATCAGCCGATTTCACCTATTCACAACCCTCTTGAAATGAATGAGAGCATTGCCAATGTGGTGAAAAAGATCAAAGACGATGCCACCTACAAATCAATGTTCTATAAAGCATATGGCACCGATGTGGTAGACTCAGTGAAAATCTTGAAATCATTAGGAATGTTCATGGCCTTCGCTAATAGCTATAATTCTAAATTCGATCGCGTACAACGCAATGAAAACAGCGAGAAATTCACTGTTACAGAGCAAGAAGGCTATGTGGTGTTCATCAAGAAATGCGACCCTTGTCACAAAGGACATTTGTTTACCGACAATAAGTTTCACATCAATGGATTGCCGCCAACTGATGCAAAAGACAGTGGTAGATTTGTGATCACTCGCAATATCAACGATCTGTATTTGTTCAAAACACCTAGCTTACGAAACATCCTCTATACTGCACCTTATATGCATGATGGACGTTTCAATACCCTTGACGAAGTATTTACACACTATACCAAAAATGCCGGTTTGGAAGTAACCAATGCCGATCGTACGCGCTTAAAAGCGTTCTTAGCAACCCTTACAGATTCTACGTTTTTGAATAATAAGGACCTTGCGGATCCGGGCAATTAATTAAGAATTAAGAGTTAAGAATTAATAATGGAGCAGCCCCCAAAGAGGGCATATTAGATACTAATTTTCAAGCATTTGCTATCCTGCATTTACTTATGCTCCATGTACGATAAATAGGCTGTAAAGTCAAAAGCGCGCAATCAACTACAGGTAGGTGATTGCGCGCTTTTATATTTGATCAACTATAAAGAGATAAACGATTTAAAAGTCAATCATCCATATTTGTACAGATGTGAAAAATGAACCAGTCAAACTCTTCACAACAAACATATGTGGAAGATTATTGCAGTGCGATAACCTGTCTTTCCACGCGATCTCAATTATTAATTCTTAATTCTTAACTATTAATTCTTCTTCAGGTCTATCACAAACCGATACCTCACATCATTCTTAATCATGCGTTCGTAGGCTTCGTTGATATCCTTCATTGCAATTACTTCAACATCGGCTACAATATTGTTTTCTGCACAGTAATCGAGCATCTCTTGAGTTTCTTTCGTACCACCAATCATCGAGCCTGTAATGCTTCTGCGATTCTTCAACAACGCAAATGGACTTACTTTAGGATCTTCTGCCGGTAACCCAACAATCATCATTCTACCCTCCATATCCAACAAACTCAAATACTTTTCGTAGTTATGTGGAGCCGACACCGTATTCAACAATACATCGAAATAACTGTCGTGTGCCTTCATCTGCTCGGGATCAGTTGACAACAAAAACTTATGAGCACCTAATCGATCTGCATCTTTCGCTTTAGATGGGCTGGTACTAATAAGCGTTACCTCTGCTCCAAAGGAAACAGCAAATTTCACACCCATATGACCCAATCCACCTAATCCAATCACTCCTACTTTGGTGCCTTTTTTCACTCCAGCAAATCGCAAGGGGGAATAGGTTGTGATACCCGCACACAACAAGGGTGCAGCACCAGCGAGATCTAATTTTTCTGATAGATGAAACACATAACGTTCATCGGTTACAATTTGAGAAGCATACCCACCTTGAGCAATGGTTTTTCCATCGCGCTCATAGGTGTTATAGGTTCCGGTCATTCCTTCTACACAATATTGCTCCATCTCCTTTTGGCAATTCTTACAAGTGCGGCAGCTATCTACCATTACTCCAACTGCGGCTAGGTCGCCCACTTTGAACCCTTTTACAGCGGACCCAACTGCTGTTACTTTTCCTACAATTTCATGGCCGGGCACCATTGGGTAAATGGAGCCGCCCCATTCGTCGCGGGCTTGGTGAATATCACTGTGACAAACACCGCAGTATAAAATTTCGATTTGAACATCGGAAGGACGTACATCTCTTCTATCAAATTGGTAAGGAACCAAGGGCGTGGTGGGGCTCAAGGCCGCATAAGCAAACGTGTTCGACATAATCTCAAGTTTTTGGAAAAATCAATAAAAAATGGCTGTGTAAATGTAACACAGCCATCAGATATATTTACAAGTATTTCTGCAAATGGTTTACAAAGCAGCCGCCACTTTTTCTCCCATGGCAGCAGTACCGAGAATTTTATCGGCAGGTGTACTAGCGTCTGCAATATCGCGAGTTCTATATCCTTGTTTCAAAACCGCATCCACCGCGTTGATGATATCATTCGATTCAGCCTTCATTCCAAATGAGATGTCCAATAACAACGCAGCACTCAAAATAGAAGCCAAAGGATTGGCAACACCCTTGCCGGTAATATCGTGTGCAGAACCGTGAATGGGTTCGTAAACACCTGTTCCATCACCAATAGAAGCGGATGCCAACATTCCCATTGAACCGGCAATTTGAGAAGCCTCATCGGTCAATATATCGCCAAACAAATTTGCCGTTACTACTACATCGAAACGACGTGGATCTTTGATCAACAACATTGCAGTAGCATCCACAAATTGATGTTCTACTTCTACATCCGGATACTCTTTTGCCACCTGCTGAATCACTTCTCTCCACAAACGAGAAGTTTCAATAACGTTGGCTTTATCAACAGAGCATAATTTTTTACGACGAGTACGCGCCGCTTCAAACGCTTTGCGAGCAATGCGTTCTACCTCGTATTTGCTGTATTCTGCAATATCATAAGCAGTGTCGCCATTGTTCTTTCTTCCCTTCTCCCCAAAATAAATATCACCGGTCAACTCACGGAAGAAAAGAATATCGGCGCCACGTAAAATTTCAGGTTTAATGCTAGAAGCTTCCAACAATTCATCGAATAATTTGATGGGACGAAGATTGGCATACAATCCCAATTCTTTTCTCATTTTCAACAAGCCTTGTTCCGGACGAACTTTTGCACTAGGGTCATTGTCGTATTTAGGATGACCAACCGCGCCAAACAATACAGCATCAGAAGCACGCATTTTTTCCAAGCTCTCGTCGGGAAGTGGACTACCGGTTGCCTCGATTGCCACATGACCAATCAATGCTTCATCATACGTAAATTCGTGACCGTATTTAGCAGCAATTTTATCTAAGATGATTTTTCCAACTGCAGTTACTTCTTGTCCGATACCATCGCCGGGTACCACTAAAATGTGCTTTTTTGCCATTACTCTATTTTTGAAAGTTCTTTATTCAGTTATTAGATTGAGCATTTTCTGCGTTGCCTTAATGGCCGATACGGTTTGATCGCTATCGAGGCCTCGGGTTTTAAACTCTTTACCATGATGACTCCAGGTAATCACCGTTTCGCACAAGGCATCGGTTTTACCACCGGGTGGAATGCGCACCGCATAATCAGCCAAACTTGGCATCGCTATTTTTTTCTTAGCGTAGATCTTTTTGATGGCGTTCATAAAGGCATCATACTGTCCGTCACCTTGCGCATGCTCTTCCAACTTTTCTCCGTTGATCGAAACTTGAACCGTTACCGATGGATGGAGGTTTTTGGTATGTGTAAGTACATAATTTGAGATCTGTACTTTTTCAACAATGGTCTTGCTATCAAGAACATCGGAAATGATGTACGGAAGATCTGCTTGCGTCACTACTTCTTTCTTATCACCCAATTCAATGATGCGTTGTGTTACCTTTTTCAAATCGGTATCAGACAATTGAATCCCTAGTTGCATCAAGTTGTTCTCAATATTCGCTTTACCACTTGTTTTACCTAATGCGTATTTACGTTGACGACCGAAGCGTTCGGGCATCAAGTCGCTAAAATACAATCGGTTCTTTTTATCACCATCGGCGTGAATACCGGCAGTTTGTGTAAATACGTTTTCGCCTACAACCGGTTTGTTGGCGGGGATTCGGAAACCCGTGAAAGTTTCTACCAGTTTACTCACCGAATACAAACTCTTCTCGGGAATATTGGTGCGCACTTCTGGCATGAAATCGTTCAATACAGCGATAGCACTAGCCAAAGGAGCATTGCCTGCTCTTTCGCCCATACCATTGATGGTTAAATGCAATCCATGTGCACCGGCGCGAACGCCTTCCAACACATTCGCTGTGCCCAAATCGTAATCGTTATGAGCGTGAAAATCGAAATGCGTGTTGGGATATTTTTTTACGATTGCAGAAATATACTGATACACTTCACTGGGTGTAAGTACTCCCAAGGTATCGGGAAGCATCACACGCTTTACAGGTTGCTTTGTAATGAAGTCGAGGTACTGATATACATATTCAGGAGAATGGCGCATACCATTGCTCCAGTCTTCCAAATACACGTTGCAGTCAATTCCTTTCTTCTTTGCCAATTTAATGACCTCAGCAATTTCTTTGAAATGTTGCTCCGGGGTTTTCTTCAACTGATGGGTGAGGTGATTCATCGATCCTTTGGTAAGGAGATTCATCACTTTGGCTCCGGCTTTGATCATCCAGTTAATAGAAACATCTCCATCTACAAATGTGAGCACTTCTACGCGGTTGATCATACCATTGGCTTTCGCCCATTTGGTAATTTTCTTTACCGCTTCAAATTCGCCTTCACTTACCCTTGCAGAGGCAATTTCAATTCGATCGGCTTTTACTTCTGTAAGCAGAAGTTGGGCGATCGTTAACTTTTCTGAGGCTGAGAAAGAAACCCCGCTGGTTTGTTCGCCATCGCGGAGGGTCGTATCCATGATCTCAACCGTACGTTTTGCTGGAGCCATGTTGCTTGCTTATTCGGAATCGCTATTAATAATGAGATTGTTCAGCGAAGGTTCCGATCTTTTGCTTGATTGATTGTAAGAAATCGATATCGTCGTAACCATTCAATAGGTTGTTCTTTTTGTACCCATTGATATCGAAGCTTTCTTTTGCACCTGTACCAACAATGGTAATGGTTTGAGCAGGAAGGTCTACTTCGAGTTCAGCCTTTGGATCGGCTTCGATGGCTTTGAATATTTGATCTAAGAACTCAGGACTTACTGTTACAGGAAGAATCCCTACGTTCAAGGAATTGTTCTTAAAGATATCGGCGAAAAAGCTTGATACTACACAACGGAAGCCGTAATCATAGATCGCCCAAGCTGCGTGCTCACGGCTACTACCACTTCCGAAGTTCTTACCACCCACTAAAATTTTTCCGGTATAGATGGGGTTATTAAGAACGAAATCTTGCTTAGGAGAATCGTCACTATTGTAACGCCAGTCGCGGAACAAATTATCACCAAAGCCTTTGCGTTCGGTTGCTTTCAAAAAACGCGCAGGAATGATTTGATCGGTGTCTACGTTTTCAATGGGCATAGGTACTGCTGAAGAGCGAAGCACCGTAAATTTATCGTAAGCCATAATAGTTAAGTTTGAAAGAAGAAATTAATTAAAGTAATTCGCGAGGGTCGGTTACTTTACCGGTTACCGCTGCTGCTGCTGCAACTAAGGGGCTGGCGAGCAATGTGCGGGCACCCGGACCTTGACGACCTTCGAAGTTTCTGTTACTGGTACTTACTGCATATTTACCGGCAGGAATTTTATCATCATTCATAGCCAAACAAGCAGAGCAGCCCGGTTGACGCAGTTCGAATCCTGCTTCTTTCAAAATATCGTAGATACCTTCTTCTTTAATTTGCTGTTCAACAATGTGAGAACCCGGAACAATCCAAGCTGTGACATGATCGGCTTTCTTTCTTCCTTTAACAATGGAAGCAAAAGCGCGGAAGTCTTCAATACGACCATTGGTACAGCTACCAATGAATACATAATCAACCTGCTTTCCAATCATGGGATCGGCTTCGTGGAAGCCCATATAGTTGAGCGATTTTTCGTAAGAAGCTTTCGCACCTCCTACTTCAGCAGCCGTTGGAATTTTCTTACTGATACCGATTCCCATACCCGGGTTAGTACCGTAAGTGATCATCGGTTCAATATCGGCTGCATTGTAATTCAGAATGACATCAAATGAAGCACCTTCATCTGTTTTGAGTGTTTTCCAATATTCTAACAAACGATCCCAATCAGCTCCTTTAGGGGCTTTATCGCGACCTTTGATATAATTGAAAGTTGTTTCATCGGGAGCAACCATACCACCACGAGCACCCATTTCAATACTCATGTTACATACGGTCATTCTTCCTTCCATGCTCATGTTCTCAAATACAGAGCCGGCGTATTCTACAAAGTATCCTGTTGCACCACTCGCAGAAATTTGAGCGATGATATAGAGAACTACGTCTTTTGGAGTAACGCCTTTGCTCAATTCACCGTTCACATTGATCAACATCTTCTTGGGTTTCGGTTGCATGATACATTGAGAACTCAACACCATTTCAACCTCGGAAGTACCGATACCAAATGCAATGGCCCCGAATGCACCGTGCGTACTAGTGTGTGAGTCGCCACACACAATGGTCATACCGGGAAGGGTAATGCCGTTTTCCGGACCCACAACGTGTACAATCCCGTTCTTTGGATCGCCTAAACCCCAGTGAGAAATTCCGTATTTCGCTGAGTTGCGTTCCAACGCTGCCAGTTGATTCGCACTAAGCGGATCTTGCACCGGCAAGTGTTGATTAATAGTAGGAGTATTGTGATCAGCTGTTGCAAAAGTGCGCTCGGGATATAAAACCGACAAGCCGCGTTGCTCCAAGCCTAAGAATGCCACAGGGCTGGTTACTTCGTGAATGAAATGACGATCGATAAAGAAAACATCTGGACCATCTTCGATGTGCTGAACCACGTGTGCGTCCCATACCTTATCGAACAATGTGCGAGGACTAGTACTCATTTTTTAGAATTTTAAATAGAACTGCAAAAATCTTGATTTTTCATCAAATAGCGAGCGATCCATCCGAAGTTTCTTTAATAAAACCCGTTTATTTTTAAAGAAAAACTCGTTTTTTCGCTAACTACCATTAGTTTCCGATAGAATCGGTCTGGAAAGTTACCAATTTCGCCTCTAAACTCCCTTTCATAAAAATGCCCCGCGAGTAGAAACCCACGGGGGAATATATATATAACCTAGAACTACTCGATTCATGAGGAGGAAACGAGGATAAGAGGAAACGAGGAAAGCACCATTGCGTCCATCCTCCCTCCTCCATCCTCCCTCTTCCCTCTACCCCGGCTCTTCCCCCTGTTCCTCCCCCTCTTCTTTCTCTTTCCCCTGTTCTTTCTCTTTCTCCCCTTGTTCCTCCCCCTCTTCTTTCTCTTTCCCCTATTACTCCATCTTCCTCCCCAATTTCCGATACCCCAAGTAAAAGAACAGCGGAAATACCAATAGGGTAAGAACCGTAGCGGTGATCAAACCACCAATTACTACAATGGCGAGTGGACGAGAGGTTTCAGAACCGATGCCGTGTGATAAAGCAGCAGGCATCAATCCAATGGCGGCCATGAGCGCTGTCATTAAAACAGGACGAACCCTTGACTGCACCCCTTCTCGAATTGCAACCTCCAAAGAGTGATGATTGAATTCGCTTTTCTTGATCTTTTGAATATTGGCTTTAAAAACGGAGATGAGAATCACCCCATTCTGAATACATATACCGAACAAGGCGATGAACCCGATACCTGCGGAGATACTGAAATTGACCCCTGTTATCAACAAGGCTGCAATACCACCAATAATGGCAAACGGCACATTCAATAACACCATACCTGAATCTTTAATATTTCCGAACATGATGAACAAGATCAAGAAAATGATGACCAAACTTACCGGAACCACTTGTGCCAAGCGTTTCGAAGCGCGTTGTTGGTTTTCAAAATCACCTGCCCATTGCATTTCATTTCCTTTGTCGAGATGCACTTTTTCGTTCACTTTTGCCTGCGCTTCTTCGATCGTGCTTCCCATGTCTCTACCACGCACAGAGAATTTCACAGCACTGTATCTTCTATTGTCGTCTCTAAATACAATACTAGCACCGGTGATTTTTGAAATAGAAGCGATGTTTTTAATGGGAACTTTTGTGCCTCTTAAAGTTGGAACCAAAAGGTTACTAATTGCTTCGGCATTGTTGCGATAATTCTCTTCATAACGAAGTCGCAATTGGAACTTCCGCTCGCCTTCATAAATCTGAGAAATTGCTTTACCGCCAATAGCCATTTCAATAATAGCATTTGCATCGGCCGTGGTTACACCATACATGGCCATTTTTGCTTGATCCAAATCGATTCTCAACTCAGGTTGACCAATATTTCTAATAACGCCCAAATCTTCTACCCCTTTAATTCCTTTCATTATTTCGTACACTTCGTAGGCTTTCTTCTCGGTGTAAGCAAGAGTATCTCCATAGATCTTCACACACAAAGATCCTTTTACCCCAGAAACAGCTTCCTCCACATTGTCCATAATGGGCTGAGAGAAGTTCAAGTCCACTCCAGGAAATGCGGAGAGACTGCGCTGCATTTTATCGATCAATTCATCTTTGGTAAGTCCACTTTTCCATTCAGCTTTCGGATAGATATCAACGTGAAATTCGATATTGTAGAAGCCCGTAGCATCCGTGCCATCGTTAGGGCGGCCTGTTTGCGACATCACCTGACGCACTTCCGGATAGGTCAAGATGATCTTGCGCATTTTATTCGCCAAGTCTCTTGATTCATCGAGAGAAATGCTGAGCGGACAAGTAGCGCGAATGTAGATCGCACCTTCATCTAATTCGGGCAAAAATTCAGAACCCAAGAACTTAAAACTGAACAATCCAACAGCTACCAGTACCGTGCTTATTATCAAAGTCATTCTTTTGTGCAAGTAGGTAACTTTGAACATGCTCATTACTTTATGAATAAGCCATTCAATAGCCGGATTATGGCGTTCGCGTACATTCTTCCTTAACAATAAACTACTTAACAAAGGAATCAACGTGAGCGTTAAAATCAAAGCACCCAACAACGCGAATCCAAGCGTCCAAGCGAGTGGCGAGAACATTTTTCCCTCTACTTTTTGGAAAGCAAAAATTGGAAGCAATCCGGCGATGATGATCAATTTAGAGAAGAAGATTGCTTTCCCTAACTCGCCACCGGTATTTTTTATCAGACCTAATTTAGATAACTTATTGAATCGCTCCATTCCTAGTTGCTTGGCCTTCGCATCTAACAGTACGAAGATCCCTTCCACCATAACCACGGCCCCATCGATGATGATACCAAAGTCGATGGCACCCATTGAAAGTAAGTTTGCACTCATCCCTTTCAAGGTTAAACAGATGAAGGCAAAAAGAAGGGCCAACGGAATTACGATGGCAACAATAACCGTAGTACGCCAATCGGCCATGAACAAAAACACGATCACAGTTACAAACAAGATTCCCTCAAGCATATTATGCAACACTGTGTGGGTAGCATAGTTGATCAAGTCATTACGATTGTAAAAGGTTTTAATTTTTACATCCGAAGGCAACACTTTTTCATTTAGGTAATCGATTTTCGCTTGTACTTTTTTTATTACTTCACTAGGATTCTCCCCTTTGCGCATCACTATAATCCCTTCGACTACATCATTTTCTTTATCGCGGCCAACTTGACCAAGTCTTGGCAAATTCGAAACTTCTACTGTTGCTACATCTTTAACTAGGATAGGCGTGTTATTGATATCGTCAACAATGATATTTTTGATTTCCTCAACATTGTTGATCAAGCCGATACCTCTCACAACATAGGCTTGTGAATTGTCAACAATTACATCACCACCAACATTGATATTGCTTTTTGAAATAGCAGTACTTACATCTAAGGGAGTGATATTGTAAGAGGCGAGTTTAACCGGATTTACTTTGATCTCAAAAGTTTTTACTTCACCACCAAAACTCACTACATCTCCCACACCCGGAACGCCCAATATTTGACGTTCAATGACCCAGTCTTGAAAGGTTTTTAACTCACGAACGGAGCGCGACATGCTTTGCAAGGAATAGCGAAATATTTCACCCGTAGGACCTGTGGGCGGTTGGATATCAGGATCAGCCCCATCCGGTAGATTCACATCATGAATAAGGTTATTAACCTGCTGACGAGCAAATGCATCGTCTACATTATCATCAAAAATCACTTTCACCACACTCAAACCAAATACGGTAGTGGAACGAACCGATGTCTTTTTCTGCACCGGATTCATGGCCACTTCCAATGGAACAGTTACATATTTTTCTACTTCTTCAGCACTTCTGCCCGGCCATTGAGTGATGATAGTGATTTGTGTATTGGTTACATCCGGAAAGGCTTCAATCGGGATGTTTTTGAATGCCAACGAACCCCAGATAATTAAAATCAGGGTCGAAAGCATGATAAAAAACTTGTTCTTTATGGAGAACGCGATCACGCGTTTTAAAAACTTACTCATACAAATAATATTAGTGTGAACAATGCGACTAACGAGAAATCAATGCCTGATAAATAAATACTTGTGAGCTAGCGACTACTTCATCACCCTCGTTCAATCCACTCACATAAGCCTTAGTATCCACTCTTTTAATAATTTCAACCGGCTTAATTACTAGGCCTTTCCCTTTCTTCACAACCACATAGTTCTTACTGTTATCAAATATGATCGCTTGCGCAGGTATAGACTCAACAGGTCTAGCTGATCTTGTTTTTACTTCAACAGTAGCAAACATTTCAGGCTTTAACTCATTGTTTGGATTATTCATACTGATTCGCACCTGCATGGTTCTGTTAACAGGATCGAGTACATTGTAAATTTTGTCGATTCTTCCGATGTATGTTTTCTGAGGATCGGTAAGAGTAGCCACTGTTACTGTATCACCTAAATGAACATGATTGATATCAGCTTCGTAAACATTCGCCATGATCCATACATTGGATAAATCGGCGATAGTAAATATTTCATTGTTGTTATCTTGGCGAACTTCTGAATGACTGAAGATATTCTTCGTAATCACATAACCACTGATAGGAGCTCTGAAATAATAATTGCTATTGTTACCCCCTGAAATTTGCAACAACTGTTGTTGTTTATTCAGGTCGGCTTTTGCTTTATTATAATCGGCTTGTGCGCCTGCCAAGTCTCGCTCAGTTGCTAATTTGCTAGCATAAAGATCTTGTGTAGTTTCCAAGCTTTTCTTTGCCAAATTCAGATTTGCTTCTGCAGCACTCAGGTCACCTGTAATACCGGCCACTTCTGCACTTCTAATTTCGGCGAGTAATGTTCCTTGCTTTACATAATCGCCCAATTCTACTTTCACATCTCCCACTCTACCGCTAGCCAGTGCATAGATTTTTGCTTGCTTAGACTCATTGGCTTGTACTTTACCATTCAAACGAATGACATCGGTAATGGCCTCACTTGTTACCGGTACAATGGTAAGATTCTTGAGAACACTGTCGGGAATTACGCCGGCATCAGGAGGAGCAGCAGTTTCTTTATGATTGCAAGCAACTCCAAAAACAGTGATCAATGCTAGACAAAAAAATAATGATTTCATATACTAGGTTATAAATTGAATAATGGGGTACCAACGGCATAGCTGAGTGTTTCAACTGCCAGAAAACGATTGGTGGTTAACTGATTCATTTGAAGAATACTTTCTTTATAAGAATCCAGAAAATCGGTCAACTCGAGTAGGGAGATGTTTTTCTTTTGAAAATTCTCTAACATCTTAGCGGTGATCTCTTGATAATTCGCTAAATAACTTCCATCAATCTGTTGAAGTGTTTTCTCTGCATTCAAGGCTTGAGAATAGGCCTTCATTACATCATTTTCTACTGATTCTTTTTGAATATCGGCTCTCATTTTGTCTTGTTCAACACCCAATTTCGCGGCTTTGATATTACCTTGGTTTCTGTTGAAGAAAGGCAGATCAATTGCGAGGGTTAAGAAATTGGCATTGTTTACATAACTGCCTCTTTTGTCGAATTGAGCACCGAGCGTTAAATCGGGAACGGCCATCGCTTTCTGCAGTGCAAGATTTTGCTCGCTATAGCGGACATTGGTTTGCGCTAGTTTTAAATCGAAGCGATTGTTGTAAGCGCTGTCAACCAATGACTGCAAGGGCAAACTTGAAACTGAAATTGCTTTCCACTTGTCTAGTTCCGGAACAGGAACAAAAAAAGTTCCATTACCGTGAAGTAATAGTTGCAAATCACTTTGAGCTTCGGTGATGTCTTGTTGAACTTGTTGACGAGACGATTGCAAGCCATACAATAGCGACTGGATGCGTATTCTATCTTTTCCGGTTACTACTCCTTTTTGTTCTAGGGCTTTATACTGTTCTACAAGCGATTGAAGCGTTGCAATTTGTGCATCGTATGCTTTAATCGCTTCCAAACCGGTATAAATCTGATAAAAATCGGAATGCAAGGCATACTTTAAATTGCGAAGTAGGTCGTAAAAACGGTTTTGAGCCATGTCCAAATTCAATGTTGCCATTTTTACTTGCTTGGCTCTTTTGCCTGCCAGGATAATGAGCTGTTGAACATCGAATGTGTACTGACCGGTTTGATTCGAGATGTCGGGGAATTTCTTCAGATCGGGATTGTACAAACCACCCGTTACTTGAAGATTGGGATTTGGATACAATTTCGCCTGCATTACCAAAGCACTTGCGATAGGGATATCGTACTTAGCAGCCAAAACTGTTAAGTTTGATTTCAGAAATCGTGCTTCTGCTTCGGGTAAACCAATTCGTAAACTGTCTTGTGCCGATGCCAAAAAGGGGCACAGTAAGCCCAATACAGCAACAAGGCTGTAAGGCTTCTTCAATGAAGACCACATAAATTAATATTTAGAAAGAGGAAATAGGGGTTCTGCCTAAATAGAACCTAACATGCGCGTTTCATTAGGCTGCAATGAAATCGGGAGGAGGCGTTTGGATATCTGTTACCAAAGAAGTAATAGCGGGTACCTGATAAGGAGGGTACTGCTGCACTTTCTCGGGGCTTGGAACTTCTGTTTCTATCTCATTAAAAACAGGTTCGTATATACTATGGGTTAGTTTAACGATGTGAAACACTTGGCCTTGATCGTCGTCTTCGTCGTCGGAGGTTTTATCTTTTCCCAAGGCCACTTCAATGTATTCAACAACACTATTGATATCATCTCTTTGAAAACCGTTCTTAAAGCTAATGTCTTGTTCTTCCGTTTGCGGAATAAACATCGAAGTGTTTAGGTGAGACAAGAGTAGTATGAATGCCAGTAGCTTCTTCATGGTTATATATAGCTTGTTAACGTATGTCAACAAGTTTCCTAACGCAAATGTGATTCAAAACGTTGAACATTTCAAGCGAATTGCAAACCATTAACGATGTTTAACAGATTGTAAACATTGATTATCAAGGTATAACTTAAGATAAGCTTAAAAGGCAATTAAGAATTAAGAGTTAAGAATTAAGAATTAAGAATTAAGAATTAAACAGCCGGAAGCTAATTGGGAAATTAATGGATTTGGGGATTGGTGGGGAGACAACAACTTTAGAACTAAAATTGAAAAGAGGCAAATGTTTGCAGATTAATAGTGTGTTACACATCGGTGCCGCCGTCGATTTATCCCGGCGGCATCGTTAATTTGTTCGCATGTAGCAACGCGATTTATCGCGTTGTCTGACTAGGGATCTATCGTATTCTTTACGTAATAATTCTCCTACCGGCAATCGAACCTGCAGGGGTCGCACATCAGTAGCAGCGATGAACGCGAACAATGCAAACGACCCTGTAGGGGTCGTACATCAGTAGCCCCAACAATCAATGTTCAGTGTATTCGACCCTGTAGGGGTCGCACATTGATAAAACACCTTTCGTGCATTGAATCAACCGACCCAGAAAGGGTCGCATGTCCGTAGCAGTAGAAACAATGAAAGAACAACACGACCTCAGAGGGGTCGCACATCAGTAGCAGCGATGACCACGAACAATGCAAACGACCCTGGAAGGGTCGCATGTGCGTAGCAGCAAAAACAATTCGCGAACAACCCGACCTCGGGGGGGGGTCGTATGTTGTTTTTCTAGACAGAATAATTTGGTTGCGGTATCTGTTTGATTAAATTTCAAACCTCTCTTCTAATCGAATTAATGTTGGGCACAAGCTTTTCCAGAATCGCTAAGCTAGTGCCACGGAAATATTTGGGCACAAGCTTACGCTTGCGCCAACTATTGATGTCTTGGTATTTCAAGCTTACGCTTGAAAAGAAACCCGCGAGCTCACGCTCGCTCCGGCACCAAAAAATCTTTCGCAAAAATCATCGTTTCGATACCACAAAAGGTCGCATATTGGTAACAGCGATGACCACGAACAATGCAAACGACCCTTTAGGGGTCGTACATCAGTAGCCCCAACAATCAATGTTCAGTGAGTTCGACCCTGTAGGGGTCGCACATTTATTAATCAATCATTCTTACAATTGTACAACCGACCCTGGAAGGGTCGCATATTCGTAGCAGAAAAAGCAATGTATGTGCAACCGACCCCAGAGGGGTCGTACATCAGTAGCACCAACAATCGATGTGCAGTGCAACCGACCCTGTAGGGGTCGCACATTGATAAATCCACCATTCGTGTAATGAAACAACCGACCCTGGAAGGATCGCATATTCGTAGCAGAAAAAGCAATGTATGTGCAACCGACCCTGTAGAGGTCGCACATCAGTAGCACCAACAATCGATGTGCCGTGCAACCGACCCTGTAGGGGTCGCATATTGGTAGCACCAATAAACCACAGCAACCCTAACAAACAAATTACAGATCCACCGCATGATCTGCCTTTCCATCTTCACCTGCCCACAGTTTCTTTGAAGACCATGCCTGTGCCGGTGCGCTCCAAAACAAATCCGTTTCAGGTAACCCTAATGGAAGAAAAACTTCGCTACATATATACAGACTGCCTGTTGTTATGTAGAAATCCGCCAACCCCGGCTGAAAACCGCTTACCCCAATTCGCAACCATCCCTTAGCATCATAAGAACCGGCAACACCCAATGTCTTCCCAATTGTTGCCGTTAATGCACAACGCACTTGCGCCGGATGAAGCGAGGCAGGCAGTTGCTTCATCACACTCATAAAGGCCAAATGATGAAAAACACCCGTTCGATACGTAATCGATCTTCCAATAATAGGATAGGTTCCATCTGCATTAATTGAACGTTCCTGCAATTCTGCATACCGCGCAGCCGCCTTTTCCATCTTAGGAAGAAAAGATTCATATCGCTTACTCGAATTGGTAACTTCCTTTACAATTGTAATTAGGAAAGGATGAATCACGATACTATTATAATAATCCATATGAAACAACATGCCATCACTGTACATTCCATCACCTATATACCAATGATTAGAGAATTCCTTCACGGCAAAATCGATGCGCGTTAAATCGTACTCATATCCATATTTCAGAAAAAAAGTTTCGATCATGGCAGAGAACAACAACCAATTGCTATAAGAAGGGGTAGTGGCTCTGGTGGTGCGAAAACAATTGACAACCTTGGTTTTCACTGAAGAATCCAATGCCATCCAAATTTTTGGTGCCCGAATAAATCCCAACGCTAAAAATGCCGCATCTACTAATGGCTGTCCCTGCCCCCAATACATATAATCCTTCGCATTAAGATCAACAGCGTTGGCAACAGCCTTTGTGCTCCATTCAAAATACTTTCTTCGCAGCAATTGCTCTTCGGCGCTTCCACCTTCTCCATTTACCCAAGGGGCAATACCGGAAAATGTTCTTCCAAATGCTTCTAGATAGGCTACTTTCAAACGCTGTTCTCTGTTATCAATATTAGGAGCCAATTCTACAGCCATCGATTCTTTAAGCCGATCAGCCGCCAACTGTTCCATCACCGGTCTTGCCATTTTGTCCATTTGTTGCAACCAATACGCACGGTCGCTTTTACCCGATTGCGCCAATAAAGAACCCATATTGAAAACTAAAAAAGCAATTAGGAGCTGTTTCATTTGCTTAGTATTTCGGAATGAAGGTGTTTAGAGAAGATACAATAGTACTGATTTTCAGACTGATAGTTAGCATAAATTTCGATGTAAAGTATTCACATAACCACTAAATCTCCGGTTGCTTACCAAACTATCTTTTACCGCAGCGGCGCAGCGTCCTTCGACAGAACCTTCGGTTCGCTCAGGAACCACGCAGCGCTGGCAGGCTCTCTGTATTTCCTCTTTCCTCGTCTCCTCTCATCCTCGTTCCTCTATTCCGGCTGTTTCATTATTAATTATTACTTATTAATTCTTAATTCTTTCTCCCTTAGTTTTGCGCCTCAATCGCAACTATGATACTCAATAACGCAACCATTGCTCAACATACCCTGCATCAAATTGGTAATAAATCAATTGAAGGAAGATTTGCTCCCTCAAAAGAACTGACCGACCTATCGGATGAACTGAAAGAAAAACTGACCCCTTTCTATTTGAATAAGTTTTTCACCATCCCCGATCGTTACAAATTCTCACACATCACCTCTCTTCAATACAATGAAGTGTATAACTATGTGAGTGCTATTTTTGAGAAACCGGAAAATTTTGTTGAAGAATCGAAAAACATCGCCACTCATCTTTATGAAAAATCCATACACCCTAATATTAAAGCAGGTGAGTTTCATGTAGTTCGATTTGAAAACATTGAATACAACGATCAAATTATCGATGCCATTGGATTGTATAAAACAGAAGACAAATCGGGTTATTTAGAAGTATTGGAGAAATCAAAATCCTTCGGATTAAATTACAAAGAAGGGATCGACATCAATAAATTCGACAAGGGCTGCCTGATCTTCAATTATGGAAAAGAAAATGGGTATGAACTTGTGGTAATCGACAAACAAAGCAAAGGAGAAGAAACCAAATATTGGATGGACGAATTTCTGACTGTTGTCTTGATCAGTACCGAGTTCACCCAAACAAACGAAATTCTTTCCATCACTAAAAACTATATCACCAAGCAACTGGCCGATGAATTTGAAGTATCCAAGACCGACAAAATAGACTTACTGAACCGTTCCATTGAATACTTTAAAACGCATCAAAGCTTCGATAAAAATGAATTTGAAGAAGAAGTATTCCACTTCCCTGAAATGATCAGCTCTTTTCGAAATTTTGATCAGCAATACCGTTCTGAAAACGAAGTAGAAATTGGAGATCAGTTCGACATATCCCCTATCGCTGTAAAAAAACAAGCCCGCGTTTTTAAAAGCGTTTTAAAACTCGATCGCAATTTTCACATTTATATCCATGGCGACAAAACCCTTATCGAACGAGGTATTGAAGCCGATGGACGTAAATACTATAAGATCTATTTTGAGAATGAACTATAAGAAAAAGTTATTGAGTTTTTAAGTTACAAGTTTTTGTGTTTTAACAACATTAATGTACGAAACACACGAGAATTGAAAATATATCAATCAATTCAATCAAAAAACAGGCTCAATACAATACCTGTTCACAACTACTTACCCAACCCAGCCCTATACTTATTGTACAACATCTTTGAAACAAGAACTGCATCGCCACTTACTTCGGTTGCGTAATCTCTTCTTGTATTCACCCAATTCCATTCCCAATCTTTGATTTTCGCCACAAAAACAGCTTGGTCTAAACCAGCTCCGGTACTAAGATTTGTATTCAATTGAGCAATGTATTGCTCCCAACGAGGTTTGTAAAAATCTTTTAGCAATCCATTCCACTGGCGACAAGCATATTCATTCAAAGGACAATTCTTATCGCCCCATAAGGTGATCAAATCCTTCGCATTGAACTCATACAAGGCTTTTTCAGATTCATTCAATCCCCAAGCACGCGCGTTCTTCACCCAAGAGCCCAATAAAAACTCTTTGCGAGTTCCTAAAAGCTTGTCCATATCATCGATCAACTCCAAAAATCTTCTGCTGTATTCATTAAAGGAGAAGCGATCACCTTTTTTATAAGCAACTGCAAATTTTTGTTGTAGCGTAAGCGCATGATTGGCCAATACCTGACGGGTAAGATCTACTAAGTCATATCGAAATCCATCGCTCGACTTACAAACCGTTGATGCTTTGATAAGCGCATCCCAAGCCGGCCATAAATCGGATTCATTGTAGTTCAATTTGGTTTTGGTCCAACGCGTTAAAGAATCGAGTGTGGGTCTTCCTTGCAGTATAGACTCTGCACCATCTCTAATATATTTATCTTTCGGTACCGTATAAATGGTTTCTTTCAAAATCTGCCAGGCCTTTTGTGCATCCTTGCTTTCAACACCATATCTGTTTCGAACATATTTGGGCAACCATTTCTTCAAGTCTATTGGTTGATCATTCCAACTATGGTGCATCATCAATTCATAAATCACGGGATTGGTTTCAATGGCTTCCATTGTTAAACCAATTCCGGCCATATTACCTTTGTTTGGACTGTTCCAAGCATTCGCAGGTTCCGCTGCCACAGTTTCCATTCTTCCAAACAAATTGGTATTGCCTCCAAAATTGTTCAACATATTCCAAATCCAAGGCTTACCATAAAAGGCATTGGTTCTCTTCCAAACCGGTTCTATTTCTGTCGCTAAATCAAGAATGATCATCTTATCGTTAGGCACAGCTTTCAACAAAGCTTCAGTTTGCGGATCTTTCCAAAACTTACGATCGGTAAAAAACAACCATCCCTGCATCACCCAAACGGCCTCCGGATCGGCATTGTGCATGCCCTCGTAAACTTTCGCACTCAACTGACTCAAAAACTCCGGCGCATCAGAAGCAGGCTCGTTCTCATTAAAAGTATCAGCCGAATACAAATGATCGGTTCCTAATAACTCGGTCTGCTTTCTTAAAAACTTCTCCCCTATAATCGCAAATAATGAATCGTTTGCATCCAAAATATAAGTATCAGCAAAACCATTGGTCCAATTACTTGACTTCAAATTGGCATGCGGAAACTTCTTTTTGAAGGCTAATGGCACGTGACCTGTGAATGCAGGTAACACAGGCTTCATACCCAACCCACGTTGGCGGTTCACAATTTTTTTCTGCAATTCAAAATGCGATTTCATCCATGTCATTGGTAAAGGACCTCCCCAAGCATCAATATTCCCCATCCAAAACCAAGAGAAATAAGAAGGACCACAGAAAAACCCTTTCAAGTCTTCATCTGAGAAACCAAGCTCCTTGTAAACCAAATACCATGTGTATTCTTCACCGGTAATTGCAAGTGGCATATTGATGCCATGCAAAGCCATCCAGTCAATTTCCTGCTCCCAACGATTCCAATCCCACCAAGCCATACTGTAATTGAACGTACAATAGTTGAAATCGTAGCGATATTTATAAGGAGACTTTCTTACAACTTGCCCTGTAGGCCTTGGCAACAGCTTGGGAAGTTTCAAATTTACTCCGTTCCAAGTTATCTGTGCATGACAGTACTCGTTCAAATAATAATAAAGTGCAGATGCAATAGACACACCATTGTTACCTTTGAGCAGAATCTTCCCCTTTGAACTACCAATTTCAAATCCATCGCCATCAATACCCGCCGATTGTTCAATTATAAATTGGGCGGCATGTGCAGGTACGATCCTTTTCAACAACGCGGTTGATTCATCAACAACAGACTGCGCCGTTAATACATTCACAGAGAATAAAAAAGCAGTAAAGGTTAATAGTCGTTTCATCGCATTACCAGAATATAGTGTACAAAGCAGCCAGAATGCCGCAAATAATAATTGAACTGATTATAAAAGCTGTATTTACTTTGAAATAAGAGGTCTCTACCACGATCTGATTGTTCTCCCCCTTCTGAGCCGGCTTCACTAAACTGGAAACAATCATCAATAAGGCCACAGCAAAAAACGTGATGGTCATTCTATCAAGGAACGGATAATCCGGGAAAGCTCCACCGGTCCATTTCGGCAAGAATTTCAATACCGTTGAAATTGGAATGGTAAGTACAGCGCCTAATAACGCTGCTTGAGCCGTGGTGCGCTTCCAAAACATTCCTAATATGAATATTGCCAATACGCCCGGTGAGAAAAATCCTACATATTCTTGAATGAATTGATAGGCCTGATCCAATGATTTCAAGGCCGGAGCAATTATGGCAGCAATCAACATTGAAATGATCACAGTCCATCTTCCCACTTTCACTACTTTATCATTACTAGCATCTTTATTGAAATACTTTTTGTAGATATCAAGCGAAAAAATAGTTGAAATACTATTCGCCTTACCTGCTAAAGAAGCTACGATGGCCGCTGTTAGCGCCGCAAAAGCCACTCCTTTCAGACCGGGAGGTAACAAGTTCATCAACGTAGGATAAGCATGATCGGGTTTAATAGTACCATCTACACTCATTTCAGCGGCAAACATGCCATTCTGATGCAACACATACATCGTAATTCCCGGCAAAACAGCAATAACGGGTATGAGCAACTTCAAATATGCCGCAAACATAATTCCATTGCGAGCTGTTTTCATATCGGCGCCTAATGCACGTTGCACAATGTATTGATTGCAACCCCAATAAGCGAGGTTGTTGATCAACATTCCACCAATCAATACCGACAAGCCTGGAAGTTCCGGATAGTGTGGACTCGATTTATCTAAGATCATGTGAAAATGTTCCGGCGCCTCTTTTCTCAGAATACCCAAGGCTTTCCAGATATCGCCATTGTATCCGAACTTATCCGCCAGTAATGTTAATGCGAGGTAAGTAGTGATCAAACCACCAATGATCAAAACAATTACTTGTATTACATCCGTATAGCCAATCACTTTCATCCCTCCCAACGTCACCAAAACCGAGAATAAACTCAAACCAATAATGGCTGCTTCAAATGAGATAGTTGAAATAGAAGAAATAGCCAATGCCCCTAAATAAACAATAGAGGTTAAATTCACCAGTACATACACCAAGAGCCAAAACACCGCCATAACAGAGCTTACTTTATCACTATACCGCTGTGCCAAAAACTGGGGCATGGTATACACCCTGTTTTTAAGATAAATTGGAATGATGAAAACAGCCACTATAATTAAGGTAGCTGCCGACGCCCACTCATAAGTGGAGATTGCTAAACCAATGGCAAAACCCGAACCACTCATTCCAATAAAATGTTCAGCTGAAATATTGGATGCAATCAAAGAAGCTCCAATCGCCCACCAGGTCAAAGATCCTTCGGCTAAGAAAAACTCTTTAGCTGAATCCCCCTTTGTTTTCTTCTTCTTATAAATATAGTAGCCATAGGCAGTGATGGCTATAAAATAAATCAGAAAGACAACATAGTCTTCCCAGCTAAGCTTCTTCATACAACAAATAGTTTAAGTCGTTAGAGTTTCAAAAATATTTTCTTCTTCCAAAGAAAATACAGCAATCCTAGTTGAACAATCAATACGCCGATCCATAGAAAAGCAGTTTGCCAGATCTCCGGCAGTTTCTTCGCCAAGCCACCGAATAGAAATTCAGAACTGGAATAGAAATTTACCAATCCATGAGCCGCGATATAAATGAGTATCGAGTTCATTCCGATCCAAACAAAAGGAACGCTCCATACTTGAATTTTCTTCACATCAATAACAAAGTAAAAGATAGCCAATAAAATAACACTCCAACCTCCGGCCACACAAACAAAAGAGGAACTCCAAAGTATTTTATTGACCGGAAACGCAAAAGACCATATTTCACCGATTGCCAATAAGAGCAATCCTGCCGCCAACAATACGCATGCTTTCTTCATTCCACTGTATTCTTGATCAGACTTTCTTAGCCATTCTCCGGTAAATACTCCCAAAAGGCAAGTTACAATGGCGGGAAGGGTTGACAGTAGTCCCTCCGGATCGTACACCATGCGGTGTAACTTACCGGGCAGAAACAATCGATCCAAGTAAGCGACCCAGTTCCATTCGGGGCTAAGAGCCGCATTAGGTACACCGGGCACAGGAACATAGATCATGAAAATCCAATATCCAATTAAGATGCCCAGCACCCAAATTAAACGTGCACGAAACCCGGCATTTAAGTAAATTAAGGTAGCAAAAAAACAGCTCAATCCAATTCTACCTAACACACTGGCAAAGCGCGTGGCATGATATCCATTGAACTGTAAGGCACCATTTACTACAGTACCCAATACAATCAATAGAAGGGTTCTTCGAATGAGTGCCTTGTAAACGGCCGATTTATCCCAAGTGCCGCCTTCCTTCAGTTTCGATCCAAAAGAAAAAGGCATACTTACGCCGGCAATAAAAATAAATAAAGGAAAAATGAGATCGTAGAAAGTAAAGCCATTCCAAGGAGAATGGTGCAACTGATTACTAATTTGAACCAACAAGCGCTCCCAAAAATTCAAGTGCCCGTCAATAGCAATTTGCCAATTTTCTGTATTTCGAGTGAGCGAATAGGTTTCTTTGATAGCATCGGCAAAGCCGTGAAATATTCCTTCTCCACTAATGATCCAAAACATATCAAAGCCACGCAATGCATCCAAAGATTGCAATCGCGGCGCTTTTATACTTGGCTGTGAAATTGGAAGTATTTGAGCCACTTATTTTTTAATGATTTGATTGAACGAAATCAATTTTCCTGAATCAGTAATGGTTTGAACAGTGATCATTCCCGATTGAATGGAGAAAAACATAAAGCCATAGGCAGAAGCTGCCATTTGAACCATATCGGTGATATGAACTGGTGTAGACTCAGAAGCTGCACCGCTAATAAAATGATGCGTTACCGCTTGTGAATCGTGCAGATATTGCAAACTATGTTCATGTCCTGCGATATAGAGATCAACGCCGTACTTATCGAACAAGGGCTTCAACGTTCCCCGAATTGATTTGGTATCGTATCCATTCTCTCTTCCTCCCGCCGAGTACATCGGGTGATGCCCCACCACGATCTTCCATTTAATATTTGGATTGGTAACACTGAGTTGCTTTTTGATCCATTTTAGTTGCGCCATACTGTCTTGCGTTCTCACATTCGGACCATACTCCTTATTTTTATAAAACTCCGCAATCAATGGATTTGTGTCAATAAATACCATCAATACTTGCTGCGTAGTATCGTCGTTAATGGAGAATAATTTGGAATAGTAACGACTCTCCATTTTCCATCTTCTGCTAATTTTTGAATAGGCAACCTGAGCGCCGGGATTGCTTTTATAATCATGATTGCCCAAAACAGGATACCAATCCCATTGAAAAACAAAATCACTATAAATGTTTTCCAATGAATATGTCCATAAAGGATCTTTCTCACTTACTACACCACTTGGGTAAAAATTATCTCCTGTTACAACATAGAAGGAGGGACGCAATTGTTCGGCTACCTTACTCATGGCTTTCGCCACTTGAATTTGATGATCTGCTCCATTTCTTCCCCAATCGCCAAAGGCAATAAAACTAAGTGCCTTCTCTACTTTTTTAGGTAAAGTATCAAGAGGCGCTTGTTGCCCATTTCCGAATAACACCGTTTGAGAATTGGACGACAGTACCAGTCCAAGTAATGCAGATAGCAATAACAGCCTTCTCTTCATATTCTATAATTTAAAAGGCAAGGCCCCACGAGAGGGCCTTGCTCAAACTAATCAATCCATTATGCCTGAGATCTAATTGCCATATTAATATCCAGGGTTCTGAACAAGTGCAGGGTTAACGGAAAGCGCACTCTGTGGAATTGGGAAAATTCTGCGATAAGTATCTTTATTGGTTTTGTAACCCCAAGAACCTTCAAACTTACCGAAGCGGATCATGTCGTTTCTTCTCCAAGCCTCCCAAGCCAACTCACGACCACGCTCTTTGTACAAATCATCCAAGGTAACAGAAGCCCATGCAGCGCTCGTAGAACGGTTAGCACGAACACTGTTTACCAAACTTAACGCTGTTGCACCACCGGTAGCTGTACCACCTCTTAAAATAGCTTCAGCCTTAGTTAACACAATATCTGAATAACGGAAGATAGGATAGTCGTTGTTTTGGTTTCTGCTTGCAGAAGTTGCATCAGGATAGAACTTAATGTTACGGTATCCCATTGTCCATGCAATTTCGTCGTTACCTACGTCGAAACCATTGCTTACTCCATTGTAAGGATCTTGACCGTTGGCAATGTCTTGTCTTAAAACAATGTTTGGTTTCAAATCCAACTGGAAAGTATAGGCACCACCGGGTGTTGCACCACTGTAGTACTGATCATAACCTTTATTAGTAGTTGTAATGGTAATGGGAGTAACACCGTCTGCTCTGAATTGCAAACCAGTTAGCCATTGCTTGTTTCTAATATCATTAGGATCATCAAAAATAGCATAGAATTCTGGCAAGGTACTGGCAGGTCCACCGGGTGTATACGGAAGATTAAAGAAGTTGAAACCTGCGCCACTCGCTACTCTACCCATTGAACGAGGCACGTCATATCGAGCCGGATAAGAGGCTGAACGACCATACCAACCCACTCCTGTTGCATCATAGGGAACAGCAAAGATAAATTCGTCTTTACTTCCTACAGCTGTGGGCCCATTGGTAGGATAGAACGCTTGCAAGTATTCTGAGCGATTGGCAACTTTGAATTTACCTGAATTGATTATAGCATCACAAGCAGCAATACAATCATTGGTTCTGGCTGTACCGGTATACACTTCCGCATTCAAGTACATTTTAGCCAATAATGCATAGGCACCCCATTGTGTAAATCTTCCATAAGTAGCTGTATTTACATCCGTACTTAAGTCGGGTAATACACTTTTCACATCACGCTCAATGAAAGCAAAGATCTGAGCTCTCGGAACATTCGGGCGCGTTCTGAAATCACCGTATACAGTATCCAAAGGAACATTTCCATAGTTATCCATCAACATAAAGAAGGAATAGTCGCGAACCAATTTCAATTCAGCGATTTTCATTCTTTTGTTGGCTCCTTCAGGCATGGTAGTTTGCAAGATAGAGATCGCTTGATTTGCAGAGCTTACAATTACCGACATCCAGCCCCAGTTACCGTTTACATAACCATTGTCTTTTGTCCATGTATGATAGTGCATTTGCATGTTCTGACCACCATCGTACCAGTTACCACCGTGAGCGGTCATGATGCCCTCATCGGTACTAAAGCGTTGTTGAAACGCATATTCTTGAACCATGTATCCATTCAACGCAACATAAGGCGTTAACTCTGTTTGGATGAATCCCAAAGAATCGGATGGGAATACAGACGGAGTCACCTGCGTTGTGATGGGCACATCCAATTTATGACAGCCAATGAACACATTTGCTGTAATAAAAAGTACTGCTAGTCTATTAAATATCTTTTTCATTATAAGTTATTTTATTCTAGATTAAAAACTAACGTTTACACCTAACATCACAGTTCTAGTTTTTGGATAGAAGTTGTTGTAATCGATACCTGGAGCAATTCCTCCTTGGTTAACTTCCGGATCCACACCTGTGAACTTAGTGATAACAAACAAGTTGTTACCGGTTAAGTATACACGTAATGATTTAATATAGTTGCCCATTTTACCAAAATTGTAAGCCAATGTTGCGTTATCAAAACGAACATAGTTACCACTTTCAATGAAACGAGAAGAGTACGTGTAAGCAATTACATCGGTTGCTGATTCATTTGCGGCAGAGCTCAATGTGTTTGTGCTCATAGCGGTAGAAGGTCTGAACAAATCGGCTTTGGTTGCATTCATGATCTTATTACCAAACACACCACGAATCATTACATTCAAATCAAACTTCTTATATCTAAGGGTGTTAGCAAAACCCACAATTAGCTTAGGTTGTGCATTTCCCAAGTAGAAATAATCTGTTCCGTTCTGAGGAGAAGTTGTGAGTGTTCCATCTCTCTTATACCACTGAGAAATGCCTTGAGCATTCTTACCAGCATACTTGAAAGTAAAGAACTGACCTAAAGGATAGCCTTCTTTCAACAACTGAATAGAACGACCCGACTGGCCACCACCTTCAGGGAAACCAACTCTTACTGAGTCACCACCAATGAAGATCGGGTTGGTCAACTTATCAATTGTGTTCTTGTTACTGGCCAAACCAAGATTGGTAGTCCAAGAGAAGTCTTTCTTATCTACAATTGTACCGCTGATGTTCAATTCAATACCTCTATTGGTCATTGCACCACCGTTAGCGGTGATACCACCGTTTGGTAACAACATTGGGTCTGCTGCATAACCAATGATCATATCTGTTGTTTTCTTCTCATACAAATCAATAGCAACATTGATTTTCTTTTTGAAGATCGAGAAGTCAACTCCAATATTGCTCATCGCTGTTTTCTCCCATTTCAAATAAGGATTCGCAGTTTGAGCGGCTCCAATTGCACTAACAGTAGAACCATTGTAGTAATAGTTACCTCTACCGGCCAATAAGAACTGCGCAGTGTAAGGGTTGAAACCGGCAGCGTTACCTGTTACCCCATAGCTCACTCTCAATTTCAAATCAGTGATCGCATTTTGCTTGGCTAAGAAGTTCTCTTCACCAATTCTCCACGCAGCACCTACTGAAGGGAAATAGCCCCATCTGTTGGCTGAACCAAACATAGAACCACCATCGTGACGGAGAGAAGCTTGTAGCAAGTACTTCTCTTTGTAATTATACTTCACACGAGCGAAATCTGAGATCAAGCGAGTGCGTTGGTAAACTCCGTCGCCGCTGAAATACAATCCGGAACCATACGTGGTTGGATTGCTTAAGGCTAGGTTATTGTATAAAATATTATCTACAGGGAAATTGCTGGTAGTAGCAGAGAATCCATTACCCAAAATATTATCCTGCCAAGAATAACCAACAACAGCATTTACAGAATGATCACCGAAACGTTTGTCCCAAGTAAAGAAGGTTTCCAGAATCTTTCTGGTGTCTTCATATGAACTTCTGGTTGCTTGTCCGTTCTTTCCGAATGTTTGCAAGCCATGACCGCCATAACCGGGATCTGGGTTGTCATACATTGAATTGTAGTTTGTAGTAAAATATTTATCCAAATACGAACCAAACAAACGACTTGTTTTTTGATAAGAAACCGCCAAATCATAGGTGATACCGAATGGCAATTTCACTTGTGCGGTAGCACTACCAATTAACAAGTTCGACTTGGTTTGCATGGTAGCATGATTCAGCATAGAAACCGGATTGTAGTAATTCGATTTCACAAAATTTTCGAAATAGCTGCCATCTGCATTCTTTACAGGGTTTACCGGTAAATACAGGGCCGATTGGAGAATAATAGTGTTCAAATAAGGAACATCATCGTTTGTACTGATAGAGTTGGTAACATTGAATCCGAACTTCAACTTGTCGTTCAAGGCAGACTGTTCAATTCCCAATTTCGCGATTACACGCTCTAATTGTGTTTTTTGAATGATACCTTCTTTTTTGAAATAGTTCAAGCTAGCAAAATAGGTACTGTGTTCTCCGCCACCACTCACAGCAATATTGTGGTTATGAGAAAGCGCACCGCTGCGTTGAATTTCTTTCTGCCAATCGGTATTAGCACCTTTATCATCAGCCGGTGTAAAGGCCAAACCATTCTTGCTAACAAAGTTGCGAAGCTCAGTAGCATCCATCACATCCAGTCTATTTGAAACAGTTTCTACACCAACATAACCGCTGTATGAAACAGTAGCTTGTCCTTTTTTACCTTTTTTAGTAGTGATGATGATAACCCCGTTCGAAGCACGGTTACCATAGATCGCAGAAGCCGCGGCATCTTTCAATACATCGATGGTAGCGATATCATCAGGTGCTACAGTAGCAATATCTGCACCGGGTACCCCATCAATTACGTAGAACACGCCTGAACCACTGTTCAAAGTTGATGCACCACGCAAAATAACGGCAGCCGTTTTGTTAGGGTCACCGCTCGCAGTGATGTTCAAACCGGGAACCTTACCTTGCAATAACTGACCCACATCGGAAATAGCCCCTCTGTTGAGTTCCTCAGCTTTTACACTGGTAATAGAGCTCGATAAAGTTTTCTTAGAACCTTTACCATAACCCACTACTACCACATCATTTAAGTTGGTACTAGTAGCTTCTAAGCTTACGTTGTAGTTGGTTTGTGATCCTACAGTAATCTCTTTCGTTCCAAAAGAAACAGCAGAAATTACAATTACATCACCGTCTTTTGCTTTAATAGAAAAAACACCAGACGCATTGGTAGTGGTACCACCTTTCGCGCCTTTCACTTTAACAGAGGCCGCTTGAATAGGTGTACCACTGGCATCTGTAACCGTACCGGTAACAGTTTTCAGTTCCTGCGCCATCAGCATTCCAGGGAAAAGCAAAAGGAGAAAAATAGCATTGACTACCCTTTTTTTGACGAGAAGAAACATCTCTTGCATAGCAGTCGTTTTAAAATTTAGGTTATTAATAGATGATCGTTTACGCTCTTTTATGGCACAAAAGATTCCTAGCCCCGCTTTTCAGCAGAGTTTGCCTTTTGATCCTTTGTGTTAGGAAAATCTTTTTAAAACTTCAATGTTGTTGGCAAATACTTACTAACCAGATCTTCGTAATAGGGTCTTAACTTTTTCCAATCGGGTGGCTCAGGTGATTTGGAATAAAGATCATACGGATTAAAGAGTTTTACCCATTTCAGCATCTCGCGATCGTGGTCGTCTAATAAATAGTCGTACGCACCTTCTCTATGCCAGGCGTAAAATGAGTGATAACGAAGCATATACAATCCGGGTTCGGGTATGTAATTTTTCATCATTTGATACACATACTCGTCGTGGCCCCAGCTCATGTCTACATTGCGTAAACCGCAGCCTTTTTTGTATACACCTAATTCAGTATTGTATTCAGGATTGTTGAAATCGGGGTTGTTTTTGAAGAATTCAGGGTACACCACTTTATCGGAATAACCACAACCTACAGGGAAGGTATCTCCCACTACTGCCCATTGTGGTTCGCCGAACAAACAGAGAACTTTACCCATGTCGTGCATCAAGCCGGTGAGCACCATCCAATCGGGGTGACCATCTTTACGAATGGCTTCTGAAGTTTGCAACAAATGTTGCAATTGGTCGAGGTCGGTATCGGGATCGGAATCATCTACCAACTGATTAAGGAATTGAAACGCATCCCAAACCGTCATTTCCTTACGGTTGAATTGGAGAAACTCGTTTCTTTTCTCCTGAACAAAATCGTAGGTCTGATAAGTATGATTGAGACGGTAGAATTCCTTTACAGTATCTCTGCCGGGGGTTTCGTAATTGCGGTATTCTTCAGTAGATTTTGAAGTAGCAATGGCTTCGGGATCCGGATAACGTTCCAGTAAGTCGTCTTCCCAATGATCCAAGCTTGCAAGAGGATTCTTCTCTTTTTCAGTGAATGGTTGGTTGGCTTGACCCATAGCAATCGAGTTTATTAAAAGCAAAATGGATTTATTTTTTCACATTTTTTTAAAGATGAACTACTTTATTTACGAAAAGGATTTCGTAAACCCGATTTGCGGAAAAATTTCACCTTTTTCGCGCAAATTTTAACCTACAAAATCAGTCCACTAATCCTACATACTAAATTTTCTAAAAAACAATTAGGCATTTCGCTTAACTTATTACACAACACTCGATTCAGTAAAACGCTTTACTGTATTAAATTCCAGCTAATTGATTCACACTATTCAGCAAACCTATTCACAATGTCTGTATATAATTGTCATTTTTACAATTGCTATTGACTCTAGAATGAGACAATAATGATCCTGTTTTATGTGTCAATTGCAGTATTTGCTCGATTCTCTGATAAAAAGTAAACAATTGTGTACTTGTTTGTCGACTTTAACAAACCCAAAAAAAGACCGCGTTTAGAGGAGTGAAATAGCCTCGGTTGGAAAATTAAATTAGTGAAGGCTTTGAAACCTGCTTGGCCTGATCTATCAAGCTATTTCTAGTAGCTACTTGTAAAGTACACTATAATGCTCTTGTTTTCAATTCTTTATACAGAGCCAAAATCAAAAAAGGAACCCTCTTTCGAAAGTTCCTTTTCTTGGTAGCGGGATCGGGAGTTGAACCCGAGACCTTTGGGTTATGAATCCAACGCTCTAACCACCTGAGCTACCCCGCCAATGGGCGGCAAAAATAAGGCATCTTAATGAATTGATGAAATTGTTTGCAATTTTCTGGTAAATTATTGTTGATCAGTGGGTTAAACTACTCCTAATCAATTAGAGAAGCACTATTTTTTACCAAAGATTCCCATTTATTAGCCTCTGGTATTCAAAGCGGGTTCACCGAAAGTGCGCAGAAACTTCGCTAAGGTTTTCGTTGCGAACCGTTGCGTACTTTGTTTCTTTGCGGTAGAGGAAAAAGACTGAATATTTGGAGTGCTTCATTACCGCAGCGGCGCAGCGATCGCAGCGTTTTCGCAGCGCTGCCAGTTTCTTTGTATTTCCTCGTTCCTCGTCTCCTCTTATCCTCGTTCCTGTGCTCCGGCTGTTTCATTATTAATTATTACTTATTAATTAACCCGGCTGTTCAATTCTTAGTTCTTAATTACCCCGCCTACTCTTCGCTTCAATTGTAATCGGCCTGCCAATCACCGGCTCTTCAATTCTCACACTATGCTGTTCCGCAGCAGCCTTTAATCTCGTAATTGGCTCCTGCCAAGGGTGCAAGGCCAGCTTGAACTTGCCCCAGTGCACCGGAATCACAAAAGCAGCCTTTAAATCAATCCCCGCTTGCGCCACTTCCTCCGGCATCATGTGAATGTATTGCCACATTTTGTTGTACTGACCACATTCCAATATCGCAACGTCAAAATACCCAAAACGCTCTCCTATCAATTTGAAATGCTCATCATACCCCGAATCACCTCCGATATAGATTTGCGAAGCACCCAATTGCAATACATAAGAATTCCAAAAACTTTGACCGCGCTTGAACAAACGACCCGAAAAATGGCGTGCCGGCGTGGCCGTCAACTTCACTCCATTCTCATCTTGGTATTCATCCCACCAGTCGAGCTCCGTAATCTTCGAAGCCTCATATCCCCAATGCTTCAAATGCGCACCCACTCCTAACGCACAGATCACTTTCTTCACCTTGCTCTTGAGCGCCTTTACCGTTTTATAATCCAAATGATCGTAGTGATCGTGACTCAACACCAAATAATCGATATCGGGCATTTCATCAACGCCGTATACATTGGCGCCCTTGAAATTTTTTACAAGAAAAGAAAAAGGAGAAGCCGATCCGCTGAATACAGGATCTAATAAGAAGGTAAGACCCTGCACTTTTAATAAGTAAGAAGAATGTCCAAACCACACGAGCTGCGCTTCATCACTCAATTGACGCAAATCGGTTCGCACCGAGGGTACCGCTTGCAAAGGAACCGGATCTACTTGCTTCTTAAAATACATTTTGGTTAGCTTCCAATAACTCGCGTCCGGCGCCATCATCGGCGTATCGTTCAAGTTCTGAAAACTTCCATTTTTATAGTTCGGCGATTGTTGAATGCGTTCTAAATCAGCGCCCTGAGGCAACTTCCCAAATACTGATAGCATGCGTAAAAGTATGATTTATAGAGAAGACGGGGAAAAAGGGAAATTACTTTAAGTAGTGAATTGCAGGTTTTACGCAGCTGCGCTGCTTGGGATTCACAAAGGGTAGAGAAGGGAGAAAAGTTACACAAAGAGAGGCTGTAGCAAACTTCCTTTTTGACCACAGATAACTCAAATTAAAACAGATTCACACAGATTAGCCTCCGTAATTCAATCAACCTGACTGCCGGCGTTATAATTATTAATTAGCGTTTTCTTTTCACCGCAGCGGCGCAGCGATCGCAGCGTTATCGCAGCGCTGGCAGTCTCTTTGTATTTCCTTCTTCTTACCTTTTATTTTTGTATTTCCTCGTTCCTCGTCTCCTCTTATCCTCGTTCCTGTGCTCCGGCTGTTCCATTCTTAATTCTTAATTCTTAATTACCCTCTCCATTCCTCAATCCCCACAACCTCACCCCTCCTATTCTTCAACACCCTTCCAAATACTGCATTCATCGGATTAAAAGTATAATCGGTTACACCTACAGTATAGGTAATGGGAACATCACCTTCGCCTTTCGATACCACAATCACTTCGTACTTATTGAATTCTAATAGGTCTTTTAAATACTGCATGCGCTGCTCCGATACGCCACGTTCAACGATGCCGCATTTCACTCCATTCAATTCTTCAAATTCATGATTCTTATTGATCGCCATATCAGAGTTTTAAGAAATGATCAAACAATCCTCCAAAGAAACCAATTACCGTTAATACTACACTCAAAACAACGATCACCCATCGCACTGTTCCCGGCACCTTTACTTCAATGGTTTCATGATCCGACACAAACATCAAACGCACCCATCTTAAATAGTAATACAGTGCAACTACCAAATTCATGACCACTATTAATATATAGCCCACACTCACCGATGTAGCACCGGCCATTATTAAATACAATTTCCCGAAAAAACCGGCTGTGGGTGGAATCCCCGCCAATACGGCCAAGCCAACAATTAAGCCAACACTTAGTTTCTTATTCTTATGATAGAAACCCTTGTATTCTTCCAAATCCAAATAGCCGGTTTGCAAACGTACTAGTCCAACAATTCCGAAGATTAAAATAGTGGCCAGCACATATACAAACAGAAAATACACCACTGCGGTATTACCCAGATCAGAACCCGCCATATACCCCAAAAGAATATACCCCGCTTGTGAAACAGAGGAGAAAGCCAAAAAGCGACTCACATCTTTTTGCCGCAATGCAAACAAGTTCCCTACAATTATTGTAGCCAGGGTTACGATCTTCAATACCAAGAGTACTTGCACTTGCATCGCCCCAAATAAAGTAAACAACACCGGAATCAATACAAAACCAAAAGCTGCTTTGGAATGCGCCGCTAAAAAAGAAGTGACGGGTACCGGTGCACCCTCGTATACATCGGCTGTCCATAAATGAAAAGGAACCGCACTCATCTTAAAAGCCAACCCTGAGAAAAATACCACAAAGCCCATGATGGTAAACGCATTAACGGTTAATACCGATGCAAATTCACTGAACACCAACGTGCCTGTGGCGCCATATAAAAAGGAAATGCCCATCAACAAGATCGCAGATGAAAATGCCGCATTCAACGAAAATTTGATGCCGCTTTCAGCACTGCGGGGCGATTGCAATTGAAAACTCGACAAAGCCACCAATGGTATCGTAGCTAATTCCAAACTCAAATAAAAGAACAAGAAATGTCCGCTGCTTACTAAAAACAACATTCCCAATAATGACGATAATAACAACACAATGCATTCAACCACGTGATCTTGCGAACCAATAAAACTTCTGTTCAATACTAAAAACACCAGCATCGCAAGCAATAAAATCACTTTTTCAACCATCACCATTGCACTCATCTGAAACATCGAAGCAAATAAATTCCCTTTCATGGTTCCCAATGCCATACACGCCAATGCCACTGCCACTCCAATAGTAGCTACATTCAATACAGTAGCCGACGACCATCCCTTTCCAATCTTCGCGATCAGTAACACAAAAATGAGCAGTGTGATCACCAACTCAAATCGCATCAATGAAAAGAAACTTGCTACATTCATATTAATTCATTCTACCTAATAAATTCACAATATCTACTTGCACCAGCTTCACCCATAAATTGGGAGAAATGCCCAATGCCAAAATAAAAAAGATCAATACCAAGGCTCCCACTTTTTCTTGCCAACTCGCATCCCTAAAATGCTCATCCGTATTTGCCGGACCCATCGCAATTTTTGTCACTGCTCTGAGAATATACACCGCTGTTACTACAATTGAAGAAGCGGCAACAATGGTAGCCCATTTATATCCTGCAGCCCAAGTTCCATTAAAGATGGTCATCTCTGCAGCAAAGCCACTCAGTCCGGGTAATCCCAAAGAACACAAACCTGCGATGTATAACAATGTAATAATAAACGGAATCTTTTTCTGAAGACCACTCATGGCGGCAATTTCACGTGTATGCGTTCTGGAATACACCATTCCTATCACTCCAAAAAACAAAGCAGTCATCAATCCATGCGAGATCAATTGCAATACTGCTCCCGTGGAAGCAGTTGCATTCAAACTACCCAATCCTAATAATACAAACCCACAATGACTAATTGAAGAGTAAGCATTCATGTACTTCAGGTCTTTTTGTCGAAGGGTGACCAATGCACCATAAAGGATACCAACAGCCGAAATCCCTACAACCCATGGCGCATAGTGCTTGGCTCCCTCAGGCAATAAATAAATGGCTACTTTAAAGCACCCATATCCACCCATTTTCATGGAAATACCCGCTAAAAACATCGAGCCCGCTGTAGGTGCAGACGAGTGACCATCGGGCACCCATGTGTGAAAGGGAAACAGAGCGGTAAAAATGCCAAATCCAATAAAGAGAAAAGGAAAATACAATCCTTGTAATTCAGGAGAAAAAGCTTGCTGTGCCAATATCGCCAAATCGAAACTGCGTTGCGGACCGGGAGTCGAAAAATAGAGTCCTAACAATCCAACCAAAATGAAACCGGAACCCAACATCAACATCAACGCCAATTTGTTGGCGGCTTTGGCTCTATTGCCAGATCCCCAATTACTGATCAACAAGTATTTCGGCAATACGGCAACTTCTAAAAACAAGAACATTACAAAACTATCTTGCGACAAGAAGAAACCATAAGCTCCAAAACTTAGAAGCCATAATAGAAAATGAAATTCTTTGCTGAGTCTGTTTTCATTCCAACTCATCAACACCCCCGCCACCACAACAGCAGCAGTAAGCAACAATAGCACATAACTAAGTCCATCAATTCCAAAATGAAAAGAACTTTGAAGAGACTGCAAGAACTGATACCGCTCTTCATATATAAACCCTGTTTTACCATGGGCTTGCGCTATCATCACTTCTACTCCAACATGAATGATCCAGCCTAATTGAATCAAAGATCCGATGAACGACACCCAATTGACTCCCTTGCCGTTCTTTACGAACAGCAATAACACCATTACCAACACCGGAATCAATAAAATCAATTGTATCGTCATTCCTTAACTTTCAATCAATGATTAAAGAAAAAATAAAACCGCTAACAAGATCACCACACCGCCTACCAACCAGAAAGCATACTGTTGCAATCTTCCACTCTGGAACTTTTTGATCCGCTCTGCAGCCTGTTCAGTACTCTCCCCGGCTTGCAGTACCAATCCGTCTATAAAATTGGTGTCAATCCAATTCAACAATTTAGCAGCACCGGTAAATATCAAGACCCGCATAAAGAATCGATAACATTCGTCGATATAAAACTTGTGATAGGCCCATCGATACAAAAAGCCCCAACGTTGCGCCAACAAATCTGCTATTCCATTGACGTTTTTATAGAGATACCAAGCCATTACAATACCTCCTAACCCGATAAGGACCGGAGGTACACTCATTAGTAGCGACAAATGTTCTTCAAAAGGTTTTCCATTTGCTGTTACATAGTTGCTAAACACTAAATAGCCGGAACCAATAGCTGCAATACTAAGTAGTATCAAGGGGAGTTTCATGGTCCAACTACCTTCATCATGCGCATGCCCTTTGAAAGGTTGATTCCAAAAAATCAAGAAATAAAGGCGGAACATATAGAAAGCGGTCAATCCTGAAACGGCCAATTCAATATAGTATACGGGAATCAAGTGTTCATAAGCTGCAGACAAGATCATTTCCTTGCTGAAGAATCCCGATAAGAAGGGGACTCCTGAAATAGCCAAACACCCGATCAAGAAACTCAAATGGGTAAGGGGTAATTCTTTACGTAATCCCCCCATATCTTTCACCTCATTGCTATGAACCGCATGAATAACCGTTCCTGCACACAGGAACAGCAGGGCTTTAAAAAAGGCATGTGTAAACAAATGAAACAAAGAAGCGGTATAACCATGATTGGCTTCAAGAGACGTACCTGCCACACCCAATGCGGCCATCATATAACCAATTTGCGACATAGTGGAGTACGCCAATATCCGTTTAATATCCGTTTGTGTACAAGCAATCAGCGCTGCAATCAAAGAAGTGATAGCGCCTATATAGCCGATGCCTTCCAGTAGTACCGGACTCGTTTGATAAATAGGAAAGAAACGGGCTACCAAGAATACTCCGGCTACCACCATGGTAGCAGCATGAATCAATGCAGATACAGGTGTAGGACCTTCCATGGCATCGGGCAACCAAATGTGCAATGGGAACAAAGCACTCTTACCTGCGCCACCAATAAACACCAAGGTCAATCCAATACTCACCGTGCTAAGTCCAAGGAACAACTGATCCGACGAAGAAGAGCGTGAACTTAAACTCGCAACAATTTGATCAATATTAAAGGAGCCTGCCGTGTTCGATAAAATCAAAATCCCGATCAAAAAGAAGAAATCAGCGAAGCGGGTTACCACAAAAGCTTTTAAAGCTGCAGCCCTTGCCTGCACTCGTTGCGTGAAATAACCAATGAGTAGAAAGGAAGATACCCCCACCAATTCCCAAAAAATATAGACTTGGAAAATAGAATCGGCCACTACCAATCCCAACATTGAAAAAGTAAACAACCCCAAGAAGGCGTAATACTTGTGAACACGCTCATCGCCTTTCATATAGCCGATGCTGTAGCAATGCACCAGACTTGAAACGGTAGTAACAACTACCAACATCATGGTTGAAAGCGGAGTCAATTCAAATCCGATAGTAATAATTCCGAGCTTTCCTAAATCGAGCCAGCTATACGACCATATCACTTCGTTTTCATATGGGGAATTGTGTTCAAAGAAATAATAATAAGCAGTTTGATAACTCATCACTGCCGCCGCCAATACCAGTAAGCTGCCTAACCAAGGTTGCATTCTTTTGAAGAATGCTCCTCCCAGTCCTCCTAGCACAAAACTTAGGAGCGGCAAACAAAGGATCAATATGGCAACCGGTATATTCATTATTCTTTCATGATGGTAGGTTCGTCTACATCTACCGATTTAAATTGTCGATACACCTGTATAATAATAGCCATGGCAACTGCTGCTTCTGCTGCTGCAATAGCGATTATGAATAAAGTAAAAAACAAACCCTCTAATTTGTTTGGCCACACATATTTGTTGAAAGCGATGAAATTCAAATTGGCACTGTTCAACATTAACTCAATGCTCATGAGCATCGAGATCAAATTCTTTCGGGTCAAAAAACCATAGACCCCAATAAAGAAAAGGGTTGCACTTAGCACCAAAATATGTGTCAATCCTATTTGCATCAGGACTCTTTGATTTCATGTTTAATAATAGCTCCGGGCTTCAATGCAATAACAATACATCCGATCATTGACGCCAATAACAACATACTTACCACTTCAAAAGGCAAGGCCCAACCATGGGTATCAATATCGATCAATTCCCTGCCAATAGCTTTTACATCAAACAAAGCGCCTTTCGCATTCACCGTACCTAATTGCAATTTTAGGATTTGAAGAAGAAGGATTCCCAGTCCCGACCCTGCAGCCAAGAAAGACCATAACTTTTTTGAGAGAGAAGGTTTGGGCATCTCGGCTCCGGCTTGCTGAGTTAATAAAATAGAAAAGATGATCAACACTACAATACCCCCAACGTACACAATGATTTGAACAGCCGCCACAAAATTGGCTTCCATCCAAAAATAGATTCCGGCTACCGATACCAATGAAAACAATAAGTAAATGGCTGCACGAAACAACTGTCTGGTCGTTACACTCAACACAGCAAAGCCTATCATCATAAAGGCCAATAAGTAAAAAATAATATCGCTGAATTCAATTCCCATTATTCTACGCCGTCCATTATTTTAGAATCCGGATTGTTTAAAATTTTTGTCAATTGCGAACGATCAAAAACACTGTGTTCAAATGTTTGAGCCATTTTGATAGCATCACTGGGACAAGCTTCAATGCACAAATTGCAAAGCGTACAGAGTTCCAAATGATACACTAATTTATCGATGGCCTTCTTCTTCTTTCCTTCGGGTGTAATATCGAATTTCGTGATCACCTTGATCGTTCCATTCGGACAGGCCAATTCGCAAGCCGTACAGCCGGTGCAACGATGTTCATTGGCTTCATTGTGCGGCATTACCACTTCTCCTTTGAACCGCTCCGGTAAATTCAAATGATCGCGGTTATCGGGATATTGTTGCGTAATGATCTCTTTGTGATGCGTAAAATAATAACCCGTTCTCCGCATCCCTTTTAAGAGAGAGCCGATGGCCGCAGCTACTTCTTTTATATAGTTGATCAAAAACATTTTACTTAAAATACCATCCTAAAATGGCGAGTGCTGTTACCAGCACCACATTTACCATACTAATGGGCAATAAATAATTCCATTCCAATTTCAACAGTTGATCCACACGCAATCTTGGAAAGGTCCACCGAAACCACATAATCAAAAAAATCAAACCAAAGGTCTTTCCCATAAACCAAATACTGGATGGAATATAATCCATAATATGATTGAAGGCCGTCCACTCACCAATATGCAAGGGCATCCAACCTCCTAAAAACAAAATCGCACCAATAGCACACACAATAAATACATTCACGTATTCCGCCAAAAAGAACAAGGCAAATTTCATCCCTGAATATTCGGTGTGAAATCCTGCCGTTAATTCCGACTCTGCTTCGGCCATATCAAAAGGTGCTCTATTGGTTTCTGCCGTAACAGCAATGATATAAATTACAAATGCAATGATTACGGGAACATGCCCTTTAAACAACCACCAGCCATTCTGTTGCGATTGAATGATTTCCGTTAAGCTCAGACTCCCTGATAGAATTACAATTGTCATAATTGCCATACCCGCACTTAATTCATAACTCACTATTTGTGCTCCGCTGCGCATGGCACCCAACAAAGAATACTTGTTATTACTACTCCACCCTGCCACTAAAATACTGATCACAGATAAAGAGGAAACGGCAGATACATATAGTACTCCAATATTAATGTCCCACAATTGAAAGTCCTTTGCAAAAGGAATGGGGGCCATCAACAACATTGAAACCATAATGGCTCCAATGGGTGCAATATTGAACAAAAACTTGTCGGCACCATCCGGCGTGAGTCCTTCTTTGATCAATAGCTTCAGTGTATCAGCGAAGGATTGCAGCAATCCCTGTGGTCCAACTCGGTTAGGTCCCAATCGAATTTGCATCCAAGCAGATACTTTACGTTCCATATATACTAGCACCAATCCGAGCACTGCAAAAAAGCTGATCACCAAAATGCCTGCAATTATCATCTCTAGCACCAATGTCCATTGCTCCGACATATGTCCGAGCAACCATAGATGAATTTGTTGTGCGAGTGATGATAAACTCATAATAATCTAACGATCTATATCCGGTATTACTAAATCCAATGTTCCCATAGCAACAACCAAATCGCCAATCTTCGAGCCTTTTACCATGGTTTCCAAAGCAGAGAGATTTGAAAAACCCGGTGACCTAAATTTAATTCGATAAGGTGTGGTACCTCCTTCACTAACTATATATACTCCCAATTCGCCACGTGCTGTTTCTACTTGTTGATAAAACTCTCCCTTCGGAAGTTTCAAAACTGCTTTTGTCTTGGCTTGAAATGGACCTTCCGGAATAGCATCAATCAATTGTTCTACAATTCTTATTGATTCCTTCATTTCCCGGATACGTACCATGTAACGAGCCAAGGAGTCGCCCCCTGTTTCAATCACTTCATCAAAATCTAATTTTGAATAGATTTCATAAGGATACCATTTTCGCACATCACAACTCACCCCACTGGCACGAGCGGTAGGACCGCTGCAACCAAAACTGATGGCGTCTTCTTTTGATAAATACCCCACGCCCTTCATACGATTTTGAAAGATGATATTACCTGTCACCATTTCATCGTATTCGTCGATTTTAGATTTATACAGTTGCAGGAAATCTTTTACTCTTTTTTGAAAATTAGGATGAAGGTCCATCATCACACCACCGGGCACCATATAGTTCATGGTCAAACGGGCGCCACAGGTTTCTTCCATAATATCGTTGATACTTTCACGCTCTCTGAAAGCATGAAAGAAAGGAGTGAATGCGCCCAAGTCCATTGCCATAGCCCCCCACCACAACTCATGGGAAGCGATGCGCGTAAGCTCACTCATCAACACTCGAATCACTTGTGCTCTCTCTGGTATTTCAACACCCAAACCTTTCTCTACACAAAGTGCGCAGGCCAGATTATTAATATGAGCAGAAAGATAATCCATCCTACTCGTAACATAAATGAATTGGCGATAAGTCAAACTCTCGCACATCTTTTCAATAGAACGATGAATATAACCTAAGTGTGGTTCTACTTTCGTGATGGTTTCGCCTTGCAAATGAATCACCAAATGCAATACCCCATGGGTAGCAGGATGTTGAGGTCCTACATTGATCACGAGATCACCGTTAGTGCTATGTCCAATCGTTTCCTGCATCTTACAAGCGAATCATATTAATAGGGTCTTCAAAATCTTTTCGAAGTGGGTTCTTTCCTTCCCAACCATCGGGAAGAATCAAGAGTCGTAAATCGGGGTGACCGATAAAATTCACACCAAACATTTCATACACTTCTCTTTCTAAGAAATTAGCAGATTTCCAAATATCACTCAGTGTAGGCACTTCAGGTTGATTTCTGTCAACGGCCAATTTAATTACCAATTGATGTTTGTATTGCATCGAACGAAGATGATACACCATCGTTAGATGTGTTTTCCAATCGATACAGGTTTCATTGAATAGATAATCAAACTGCAAGTTTTCATCAGAACGAAGCAATTGCATCTGCTCTTTGAAAAGCAGTGGTTGCAGCGCCACCGTAGGCCAGGCAGTCCCCTCCTCCCAAGTTGCTTCTTTCAACTGCTCTTTCAAATATGCAATTACGTTCTCTGTCATTTAGTATCTAATAGGTTATACACTTGTTACTCCCCCTGTTCTCTCTGTATTTCCTCGCTCCTCGTTTCCTCTAGTCCTCGTTCTTGTTGTCCGGCTGTTTCATTATTAATTATTAATTCTCAATTATTAATTAACTCCCCCTGTTTTTCTTTTCCTTAACCGCGGCGGCGCAGCGATCGCAGCGTTTTCGCA
>FRDC01000152.1_pt2 | contig 41733 bp, 45 predicted proteins | sample 1106171 | NCBI WGS metagenome assembly FRDC01 (sample SAMEA3930566, study PRJEB13176) | freshwater metagenome | biome: Drinking water system; feature: drinking water; material: water | place: Singapore | collected 2014-12-20 | reverse complement strand
TAACTAGAATTACCTGGTATAACCATGATTACGAAAGGGTTATACCAGGTAATGCAATGCTCACCCGTTGTAAACAGGAATAATGTCATGCTTGGCTAGCCCTATGGGGGACATTGTACGCGCAGGATGTTATAAATACCCTCACAAAATTATACGTCATTTTCTGATTTCACTTTGTTTAATCTAGGTAGCCATGAGAAGTACCTCTGGTTGCCCTGTATTTAATCCGTGGTGCGTCTTGTGTACCTATCCGCTACCCATGTAGCCTGAGATACATAAAGGCTCTGTACGAGCTTCTAATTGAGAAATGGTACCAGCACTAGGAGTCGAACCTAGAACCTCTTGATTATCGGTCAAGTGCTCTCCCTTTGAGCTATACTGGCGTAATGTTCAGTATTGTATACAAAATGCACCTGATGTGTACACAATACTAAACACCGTTTCTGGGAGCGGGTGTAGGAATCGAACCTACTACCTTTGGCTTATGAGGCCAGCAAGCTACCAATGCTCCAACCCGCTGTATTAGAAAGCGTGTATTTATTTGTTTTCGTATGCATTTGCCTTTAGAGGCTATTAGAAGAGGCTAGAGTGGCCTCTAGGTCGCTACGGTACAACCATAGCGGAGGGAGTCCTAGAGGCCATCCAGCGACTACCTGTGGCCTAAATAGACCGCAAGTAGGATTATAAATCAGGAAGGCGTGTATTCAGCAGAGCCATCCATGACACGCCACTTGTCGGTTGCAGCCGAACCAAGAGCGAAGACATAGTTGTAGGCACCTGCACCACCGTCACGGATGACGATAGTACCGAATTTCTTACCGAAGCCATCGTCACCAACACGGCCAGTGCCGAATTTGTTAACGGTGCTCGCAGCAGAAACGAGGTCAGCAGCCGGGACAATAGGAACGCCACCAGCGGCAAGAGGATAAACAGTAGTAGCCATAGGAATAAATCCTTATAGTTAGTGGTTGATTAAAGACTAAGCCCGGCCCTGCTCCAGTAAGGACATAAAGAAGCATGGCTAGGTAATTAGTTAAGCGTACAGAGATGCAACGAACTCAGCAGCATCAGCCTCAGTAGGCTCAGGGCCGAGTTCAGCAACGGTCATACCAGAGGCAGTACCATTGTAATCTACATTGTACGTAATTGCAGTGCGGCCATCTTCCAAAGGAAGGAGGTCGGTAATTTGAACAATAGGTTTAGTAGTCATTACGGAGCCACGTATCCTTGTGCGTTAAAGTAAAGTTGAGCACCTGTAGTGATACAGGCTACGTTCAGTGCAGCGTTAGCAGTAGTCTTGAGCGGTGTGTTTAGAACAATATCCTCAGGAGCAGTCATATTAGCAGCAGCATACCCACGCCAGATTACAGTAGAACCGTCTTTTATTACAAACTCGGTTGCTACAGCGTTAGCGTTACGGAACTGGAAGGATGTAACGTAGTTACGAAGACCAGCACCAGCAGCAGCTTTAGCAGCAACATCGGTTGTGTTAACGATACCACCGGAGGCAGCAGCGTAAGTCCAGTCCGCTTCCGGGATGGAGAACGGTTTGGTTACAAGTGCACCAACAAGAGTAGTAACGAGGTCGGAAGTGTCGCCAGTAGCAACAGCAGTGTAGTTCGCCGTGAGAGCACGACCTGCCATACGGACAGGGTTGCCTGTAACTACTGCGTCATGTGCAGCCTGACCGTCACTCATGGATACACCTACGGAACCTGTTGCGGTACCAGGGGAACCCTGAGCAATCAGGACTGGGAGAGGATTCTGGAAGCTCAGGGTACGAATACCACCAATACTTACAGACTCATGTGCGGCATCTTCAACACTTACAAAGCCAATCGCGGCTGTAGTGCTAGACGCAGGTGCAGTACTACCGTTTGTACAGCGAATCTGTACAAACAGTTCTACACCAGAGTCGGGTGTAGCAGAATACCGCTGACCACGAATCCTTGTGGGAACAGAGACAGTCTGTGCAACAAGTTGGTCGTACACCGAGCATGCACCATCCTCAATCACCATATTAATCATGTGGCCGGGAGATGCAGACGTGTTAGCGGTAATAGTTGTATCGCCAGAAGCCCAGCCGTTCCCCTGTGCGTCAAATTTAATACCAGTTACAACAGTACCGTCATATAACATGTGGTAGTAGTTCCACCCGAACAGGTCTACTGTACCAGAACCAGCACCGGGGAATCCGGCAACGGTAAAGGTAATATCATCACCAGATACAGCGGCGATTGCATAGCGGCCCGGAATAGTACCAGCAGTACCAGTAAAGCCGCCGAGGTACATTGACTGACCTACGTTAGCTGCGGAGAACGAGTGTTCCGGAACAGTAACAGTAACCGAAGTTGCAGAGTTAATAACAAAGGCAGCGTTGTCTTTTACAACGTCAACGAGTTCAACAAAGAAGTTGTTGTCGACAATACGTTGGCTAAGCGACATCGCATAGCGTAGAGTAAGGTGGCCAGAGAAACTGTCTTTGCTACGGAGAATCGTCTCCGAGTTAGCAGTAGTACCAGCAGCAATCAGCAAGTTACCAGCAGATTGCGATACCGAGATACCAGCCCCGGCAGAGATTATATCAAACAGACGGTCTACGCCAGAGGCGATTACGTCCGAGAAGGATGTTTTCCAGAGATAGCGAGTACCGCTACCAGATTGTTTAGTTTGTTTCATTTAGAGTTTCCGTTCTTTGAATTAGCGAAGGCGTAGCTTTTCAGCGAGAACAGCTTTTTATAGCAGTCATCCCACGCCAGATATGTTTCGGAATACGCCTCAAATACATCAATCTCTGTTGCAGTCTTCGGGTCAGGAACCTTTGGAGCGATAGAGCATTCGTACATAGCACGGGGCGCAGTGTAATTAGTTGTTAAGGGAATACTCGCGCAGCCTTGCAAGACCAGCACGAACAGCAGGAGAAGCATCACGGTCATTACCGTTAGCCCGGTCTCTTGCAAGTTCCTTAGCATTGGTTTTGTCAAAATCATTGCGTTTCCTTTCGGCCTGAGCCTGTTCCTCAAGAGCCTTGGTTGCAGCAGCGTACTGCTTTGATGCAGTCTGTACTTCGACCTTAAGAGACTTAACAGCTACAGTCAACTCAGCGTTGCTGGAGCGTAAGTGCTTAATGTACAGCCCTTGCCCTGCTGCTAGAGCAAAGACAAGGACTGCACCAAACAAGGCCCGGTACTTCCATAGAAGTCCGAGTATATTCATCTGTCCTCACAGGGACATGCGGATACCGTTCTCGATTACCTTTTGAGTATACGGCTGAACGCCGTTCTCTTGTCGGATAATTGCAGGAATCAGTTTAGCCAGCACATCAAAAGAGTTTACATCAACTGTCTGATACATCGGAATGCCGGACCATCTGGAAACATTCTCGGCGTATTTATCAGTTTTGTTTTCATTACTTGGTGCGTACCGAGAGACAATCTCTTCGATAGTATCTGCACCGTATTTACGGGAGTATGTTTGGAGCAACTCACAGATAGCACGGATACCGTACTCTGGTGCTTCAAACTTAGCGAATCGTGGGCGGACACCTTTGGGCAGTCCGTCTTCAATACCAACCTGACCTTTCCAGTTGTTACTGGAATTGTAGTCTATGTTTCCAGGATTGTTATTGCGTATACCACGAGTCGTCATTACTCGGCCTGTTCAGCTTGGGCTTCGCGCAAGGCTTTGTCGTGCTCGAATTTATCATTGATAAACTGGAGAGCGATTTCTTGCGTAGCATCGAACAAGGCTTTCTTGTCTTCTGCACCATTCAGGCGAGAAGCAAGAGCCAGCACAGCAGCCTTGTATTCACGAGTCATACCCCAGATGTCTGTGGGCCACTCAATCAGGCTGGCATTCACCAGCTTAGCTTTTTCTTTTGCTTTAGGCTTTGCAGCCGGAGCGTTCTTTTCTTTTGCCATTATAGGTTTCTCCTGTATTTGTTAACAGCATTCGGAGTCAGGGAACCTGAACCACCAAACACCTCGATTTTACGTCCGTTACCCAGAGGATTCTGGATTAAGCGGCGATAGTTTTCATTCTTAATTTTAGCAGCTACCTTAGCGGCATCCATTGCAAGAGCATCCACCCAATAGCGGCAGGAGCCAGCAAGGGCATCAAGTCTATCGTCATGCATCAATGCACCTTTATCGCGTGTAAGGCGAGACAACTGGAAGAACAGACTGTACGTGCTTCTACGCTCAATGGCGTATTTCTGCACAGTGTCCCAGTCTTTCTGAATTAGGCTGATGTCCATGACCAATCGGTTTGACCCGATGATAGGCTCAAGCGTATCAATGATACGTAATTCTTTTTGGCCGGATTCCCATACCTCTTCAATACCACACTTATGCTCTTTCAAAAGCATGGGTGTCCATATCTTAGCAAAGGCACCTTTACCAAAGTTTTCCTCAATGTCAATCTGAGTCGGTTTCCATTTAACTGCTATCGCAGTCAGGGCGCGAAGAGCAGACTCTTCAAACCCACCGGGTACGCCACCAACATCAACAACAAAGATTCTGCCAGCAAGAAATTTAGTTACGCAATAACCAGTCTCGTCTCCATTCTTACCACCACCCGCCGGGTCAACATACATATGTGTACCGGAGTAGTAGCCGAACTCTTGTCCAAAGCCAGAAGCCTCGAAGTAATGTTCTTGAATAGGAAAGCCTTGCGGCGGATAGATTCTGTAATTCTGATTCTGAGACCAGTTAATTTCAACAGGTGCTCTGTCTGTAGGAATACCCATGAACACAATGTTCTTTGCCTTAAGAGGATACCTGTCCTCGTCCATGAGCTTTGTATCCAGCATGTGCTGTAGTTGGAAGTACGCTCTACCTTGGTCAATTTCTTTCGCAGTAAGTACGTCTTCGTTGAGCATCTCTGGGTCGGTGCATTGTCCACGTTCACCAGTAGGCCCACCACCTGTTTGGAGGTCTGGGTTCTTTTTGATTCTGGCAATAATAGATGGAGCAAGGAACTCACCATAGTTAGGAAGTTCCTCAGCAGTTGGGTACCTACCAGTCCAAATGCGAATCGTGAATCCACGAGACGGTAGGCTGTTGTACACTGAGTCGTTGTTCTGCGGAGTACCAAGATAAATGATTTCTCCATTTGAACAGATTGATGTGAAGTCTCTGGTAAGGTGGTGCAGCCGTTCGCGTTGAATGGCACTTGCACTATTTTTACTGGACTCAATATCGTCTGCAATCAAAGTATCTGCACGATACCCTTGAATGTTGCTTCCAATACCTAAACAAGCCACGCTAGGAGATTTCTCCGGGCCTTTAAGTAAATGGTGTACATCGAATCCTTTTACCGCTGCCCGGTCTCCAGCAGAGACATCGGGCCGCAAGCATTCAAGCTCCGGCATCATCATAATGATTTGGATTACCCACCGGGCAATCTGTGTCGCCATGTCTGAGCCAGCAGAGAAGATTAAAATCCGCTCTGACGGATTATGAATTAGTTTCCACACTGTATAGATTGCAGTGATGGTAGTCTTTGCCTCACCACGCTGTGCCTGTACCATTTTGTACTTAGGCCCGTAAGCTAGAAACTTAGCTATGTCCAACTGCATCCATGTACACTTAAAGCCTAATAACTCAGTTATTACATCGTACAAGAAGTCTTCAAACTTCGCGTAGTGCTGTTGGAGCAACTCAAGTTCCCGCCAGCGGCGTTCAGCATCGAGTGTCTGTGAATCTTTCATTGTCCCTCAACAAATAGGTTTATTGAGGACAGGCGCGTTCTTCCGACAACCGTAGTCGTCAGAGACCTGTCCTCTGTAAACATATCCGTGTTTACTCGTCCTCTAGTATAGCGACATTGCCGACATTACGAACTTTTTTCTTTGCGAGTCGTTGCTGCAAAGCACTTGTCGTTTCATCTTCTTCGATTTGGCAAGTTACGTCATTGTCTTTGAGGAATTTAGTTACGGCCTGAAACAAGGCCGGATTTGTGTTGCAGAGTTCTTCCAAGAAATCCACTACTGGTTCTGGTAAGTCCGCACTGTACTCACTAAGTAATGCCTCTGCGCGCGCATTGGCTTCTAAAGCCCGGAGCATGGCAGAGGAAATCTTTTTGTGTAGCGCAGCTAATTCTTTGCTAGTTGCAGGAGTATCTGTCATTTGGTCAACTTGTCTACGATGTTCTCACCAGCACGTTTAGCTAGGTCACACACAAGAGTTTTATTGAGGAATGCCAAGATAATATCCCGGCTCAGCAAACTAAAGATTGCAGAGACCGTAATACTAACGTAGTCGCCGCTCCCAAGTTCTAGTGCAACAGCACCAGCCAGAGAGCCAACAAGTACTCCGAGTACTAGCGTAAGAATGCTATGCTTTAGCGGAATTGCCTGTGGCGCAACCAAAATCTTGATTACACCAAACAGGAATGCAGTCAAAGCATACACAGCTAAGTCGCCTATGTTTTCTAACAGTCTGTGCAGCATCGGTTATCCTTAGTACAGATAAACAATAGCAACAGACACCCAGAGCATTGCTCCGAAGATGTACTCAGCTATTCCCCATCCGTTGTATTTAGAGTTACGTTGTTCAAACCAATACCCGATTAGGAAAGGTACTGGGTACAATAGCCCGGCTACCAAAGGAATCGGAGACCAAATAGCTAATGAAATTAGAGCAGCCCACCAAGTGCCTCGTTGGGAGACCTTGCCTAAATGGGCGACATCGTGTTTACCGCCAAGTATACCATCGGAACCAACTAGCGGCCCGACTTCCGGCTGTTGCCCAATCAGCATAGCTAATCCAGCGGCAATAGCGGCATACCACGGAAACAGGATAAAGCAAAATACAGTAAAGGCAAGGACGTTAATCAGCTTACCCTTTGGTATTTTGTATTGTGCAAGTAGTCCGCCGCGAATGCGATTGAACAATGCACCAAATAAAATTGAACACGCCAATACAATCAATCCCATGCTATCATCACGTCACCAAAATAAAAATAGCCGTGTACCTGCCGAGATCAGCCGCACCGCCACTGTAATACTGACTCTCAATATCAACATAACTATTCCCGCCAATGGTGCCTTGGGCGTATTGATCCACCGTATATGCGCTTGTTCGGTTTGGCACTTTCCATGAATACACACCAAATACTTTTGAGAATGTGCCGTTTAGGGTTATGCGTATTGTCGCTGTAACACCCGTATCAGTGACAGATAGAATCGGCCCTGTTTGGCTTTCAATGGTGCCTATACCATCAAAAGTCACAGCTGCAAACTGAATTGCCTCGGAAGGGTGAGCGGGAATATACCCGTCACGATCTGCAAAAAACTGGGTACGGTTTGCTGCAAGAGCCGAGGGGGGCTTAATAGCAAGGGAGTTTGAGCCGTTTGTTGTTTGCTCGTACAGTGCTAATTTAGCTGGTGCAATTGCGGTACCAAAGATGTGAAAACCATCAGTAGCCCCGCAAGCAAATTCAGAACCAGCCGCCGCAAATGATAATACGTTTGCTGTTCTACGAAATACTCCGGTGTCTTGGTCATTCAGGAAAGCGTATCCCGGTGCGGCAGCAGAACCGTCCACGATGAAAATGTTACCGGAAGCAGTCAAATGCCACTGTGTATTAAAGAACACAACCTCAATCGGCTTGTTAACAATGATTTCATCAGCAACTAAGTTGTTTCCGTTACGGGGATTTTTAATCTGTGTCCCGTTAATGGTTACAGGCCCGGTGTTAGTAAATTTAGGAACAAACCTAAATACCATACCATCAACTAGAGTAGGCAAACCAGCTAGCGTAATTGCGTTAGCAGTACCTCCTACGTTTGCTGCGGAGATATAGAACCCGCTGTATGCTGATACAGCAGCCTGTGCTGCGTAGCCTTGGGCTAATCCAGCTTGTGTAGTAGCTGTCCCTGCACCAGTGGTAGCAATTCCGGCCTGAGTAGTTGCAATACCAGCTTGTGTAGTAGCTGTAGATGCGCTTGCAGCGGCGGCGGCGGCGTATGCCGGAGCATTTCCAATCTGACCCATAGTAGCAGCATCGGTAAGGGCTACGCCATCACCTACGTTTGTGAGCTTATGTCCACCTAAATTCAAATCTTGTTGAAACGGCTCTTCAAAACGACCATCAAGAACTTGGTGCACAGCCATGATAGCTTGTTTATTACTATCATCTAGATTCTGCTCTTCAATTTCTTCGCCGTTTGTATAGTCGTGTGCCAGTGCATCGAGCGGCACCGTTCGCGTAAATTCGTATGCTATACCGTTTCCGGGAGCACCTCCGAGGACTTGAACAAGTCCATCGTTAATCCAATTAAGACTTCTGTAAACAGGGTTTCCGAGACCGTCTACCTCTGCACCAACACGGCATTTAATATGCTCTCTCGAAATAAAACCGAGAGTGAAGTTGATGGGAAAGGTATCGGTAACTCCGTCACCCGTACCAGAAAGAATACTATATGCCATAATAAGTCTCCTATGTTACTAACTATGAGTCAAATTAGAGAAGGGCAGTTTCCCGCCCTTCTCCGAAATTATTGTTTTTGTTCGTCTGTATTCTCAGCACCATGTTTCTTCATGGCGTTGAACAAGTAACTAAACCCATACAAGTTTCCGATTAACGGTGTAGCCTGTATCGAGTTAATGTCTCCGTTATTGTAGTCGCCAGATAAGACATGCATCCAGCTTTCTGGGGCATGTGCTACTCGGTTCAGTGTTTGAAACGGAGCAGGAAGAGACAGAATATCTCCACCGTAACCCATCTGGGTTCCGTACTGATTGAACCGTAAATTATCCATACCCAGCATACTTGCAATCGGGTCTGTGAGCATCGGGAGTGCACCAGTCATGTTGTTAAGACCAAAGGCACCCTTGGCAATGTCAACGGCATCCAGTTTATCTGTACGTCCTTTAATACCCTGCGTTGCAGAGTACACTACGCCAGCCGTTGCAAGTGAGTACATAAACGCCATCGTTGTTTCTGCATCCATCAATCTAGCATGGCGCAGAAGTTGCTTCTGCATAGCCACAAGCGGGAAAGATTTAAGGCTCACAAAGATTGCGCCTACGTCTTGGTGCATCCAATACGAGGTCTCGCCATGTCGGGCCCTTTGCACGACTTGGTCTGTGAATCGGTTGATTACAGAAGCGAACTCCTGAACGTCCCCCGGTTTCCATTTGTCCAAATTGAGTGCTTCTACAGCACCATCTTTACCATAGACAACAGTACCGTCTGTAAAGTATTTCTTTACACGACCCTCAAGGCGTTTGTCCATACCCACGTCAGCAAGTCTTTCCGCAGACATTGGTACGTTTTCGTTGAACATACGTCCAAGTCTATGCAGCATCGAGCGCACAGCTAGGTTGTGTTGTAGTTCCTGTACCTTAAAGAATCCAGATGTGTATCCTTGTAGGCGTTGTCCGCGAACAAGGAGTTTATCCAGAAATAGACCAAGCTCACTAAATGCACCCGGTTTAGATTGCATCTCGTCAAGCATTAAATCATGTCGGATTATATTATGTTCTCCAGCAATAGCAGAAGACAGGTCAGCAAGTTCCTTCATAGCTTGCGGAGACTTACCAGCCAATACATCTCGAACGACTTGCGGGGCTGTTTTAATATACGATTCCCAACCGACTGCGGCGATTTGCACACCAGTCTCGGCAAGCTGCGTCAAGCCCATACCGTTAAGTAAAGCAAGACGAGTCAGGGCCAATGTTCTACGAACCCACGGATTAAGACCGCCAGATAGCGGCCTACCACGGAACATTTGTTCAATAGCATCAAGTTGTTCATCAGACAGTGTACGACCGCCGTTTGCTAATTCCTCTTGTTTAATGGCTTCTTTAACTCTATGCCAGTCGGTAGGTTGAATACCTTGACGTGCAGCAGCAGAGTTCATTGACACGCCACGAGCGTATTGCGTATGCAGTCCTAGGATGTCTGTGTCATAAATATCAAGGAGCCTATAGTTAGTTCCCGGAATTGTCTGACGCATATCTACATCTCTGCGTGACTTAAGGTGGCTCAGTTTACCATGCTCAGCTTGAGCACCACGAAGACCAGTAATAATGTCCTCAATGTCCGTCTTAGTCATCTTCATACTGTTTCCAAGATATTCTCTAAGAAACTCTTCACCCTCACCCTGCAACAAATGCAAAAGGTTTGTATCAATACCACGTTCAAGGGCATGAGCGCGAGAGACAACAGCCTTTGCAAACCGTGTAGCATGCTCTGGACTAAGTCCTTGCAGTCTGCGGTAGTTGTCAGCTAAAGCGTTAATTACTTTGTCTGCACCAACTTCCGATATAATCTTGAATAGTTTCTTACCATCAACAAGTTGACGAGTCCATCCCGGAACATGTTCTAGTTCTTCTGCACCATGTAGGGAGACTTCTCCTGCCCGACCTTTCTGAATCTGGACGGACTTTGCATTTGCATCGTCTAGAGCATCTGCAAGTTGTTTAATTCCAACAGACTGTGTTGTGTTTGGTGTTGCATCGTGATAACGTGTTTGCATCTCCATGAATAGTTCATCATGGAACTCTTTCATTATATCTTGCCTAATGCTAGCAAGACTTCTTGGGATGTTGTAGTTCTTCTCTTTCAGCCATGCTTCCAGAGCTTGTGGATACGCATCTGCAACTGGGCGCATAATTGTTGTATGGTATTGACGACCAATACTATCCATAGACATATTATTTCGCCATACACCAATCGGATTTTCAAGTGCTTTATGCGCCAGCATTGTAGCAATAGCAGAGTTGCTATTCCAAAGTCTGTCTGCATCAGTAGCTAATGGAGACTTACGGAGAACATCGTAAAACCACTTAACGGCTTTACCACCTTTACCTGAGAAAGCGTTATTCTGTTGCCATGCAAGTCCATGCATAGTGTTATAACGAACGGCTTCATCAATTTGGTCTGCAATAGCGTCACCAACTGTAGCACGTATTTGCGGAGACGTGCCTGTACTAGCTGCACCAGCAGTACCATGACTAAACTGGGCAATGGTTGTATTTGTCAGATTGTTATCAATCGGATTCTCACCCATGTACCGTTCAGGCGCAGTCTCGTCCAGTTCCCTGCGAGTATCTTTTACAGCAGTTGCAGCACTGAGGTCTGCCTTTGTCAAAGCACCTAGACCACTACCGAATACCATACCACCAAGAATAGCTTGAGGTATCTGGTCGGGGCTGTATGATGGGTTGGATACTGCACCGATACCTTCAACAACAGTACTTTGTGCAGCACCTTCTGCTCCAAGAGCAATGGCCGAACCAACGCGAGTTTTAGAAAGTGGGCCTAAAACCTTTGCTACTTTTGTACCAACAAGCGCGCCCCCTGAAAGCATCGTTAATGCAGAATCAGCATCAAATAAACTTGCTACAACTTGAGCAGCCGCACCACGGAACCCGGCAGAGGCAAGTAACTGCATGTCATGCTCATTTTCTAGCATGTCTGCTTTTATCGCGTTCGCCTCTTCTAGACTTCTGGCTGTTTGTAGTCGCCCAATGGACTCTAGAGGCATTCCTGCCATAAGGTCGTGTTTATGGTCTTCAAACTTATAAGTTGGGTCTGGCGCAATAGCCTTGCGCTTTAGATTCTCCATTAGAGAGACGAGTTGGTTACTCCCCGATGTAGCGGCCCGGAGCAACAGCTCCGGGCTTGACATTTTAGAAGCGTCAATCTGTAATTGTAGTTTCGCGTCTTCTGGAGAAATCGTCCCATAACGTCCAATGTAAGCAGAGGATTCGTCTGCATTTTGATTTTTCCACCAAGTTCGTTCAGATTCAATGTAGTCATCCATTTAGTTAGACTCCTTTATCTTCCTGTAGTGATTACCAACACGGCGCAACGGTATAAATTTAGGTTGTCCTAAAAGTTGCGTACGCTCTTTGTCTGCATATAAATCAACAAGGAATCCATTTCTCTGTGTATCAAGTTGCACATGCAGTGCAGGAACACCTCGTATCTTATCTGCTATTGATGCCATAGTCGTATCAAAACTAGCTAATTGTAGAGCCGCCCCACCGGAGCCGCCCAGACCCACTCCAGCAGCCGAACCAAATGGGCCTAGTACCCCGCCGACAACGAATCCTACTCCTGCACCTAATACGGTAGCTGCCCCAGTCTTTTTAAGCGAGGCATCTTTCATATTCAACATTGTGAATTTATTATACACATCTTGGTCTTTCCAAATATCGGGGCCAAAATCTGCTACGTACGAATAAAGGGCAGCGGCAGGAACATTCGCTCCCTTTGCGTCCCCAATTCCCATACGTTCTCGCAATGTAGGCGTACCTTCTGGAGTAGTAACTATCTCCCCAGCGATAAACTCGGCTGTAGAGAATATACTGTGTGCTGCACGTTTCAGGGCAGCATCAACACCCAATTCTGGAGCATCTTGTAAATAAAAGTCGGCCTTAGCTTGAAACATAGCCAGTAATTTTGGATTATCTTTAGACTGTTGTAGCTCGTAATCCCGGATTTGTAAGGTGTTTAATGCTGTATAGTCATCTCGTTGCACCGATTTAGGAACAAGTAAATTATAAATATCTCCGGCGGTGTTCAACCAATTAGGAGCAATTACATCATTAACGTAATCAGCAGCAGCCAGTTTTACCTTTGTGGCATCTACACGTTGTAAACCGACTTTTGGATTAGCCTGTATCGTTGCCAGTCGTGCAGCAGCAGCCTTTATCGCTGTATCTGTACCCATACCCCCAGTAGTGTACGTATCAATAAATGATACAATCTTTGCGGACTCTTGGTTTAGATACCTACTAGCATAGACATCCCCGTACTGCGAACGGAGTTTCAAAAGCTGTTGGTACGATTTTGAGGCATCGTCCGTTACTTTGCCAGAAGAATCTAAAAGTTGTCCAGACAATGCCGATGAAATGGTTGCCGAACTGACTTTATCTACTAATCCATTAAGGTGCGCGGCCCCGATAACTTCGTCCATAACCCTAAAATCGTAGACATCTTGTGTTACTGGTCTGCGCATACCGCCAGGAAGAAGTTCTTCCGATGCGCTAAGCTCCGAGAAAATCTTTTCCCTGAGTGCATCCAAAGCCTTTTGCCCGTCTGCTCCAGATAGTTTGGATAACGTCCCAGACGTTCTATGTGCGGTCAGTTTGTTATCCTCAGCAAACTTCTTATTGTATTCGGCTACAGCACGTTGCGCTTTGTCGGCCATACTGTTTGCCCAGCTATCTGTGTAACCCTTTTCTTCCATGACCTGCCTAATTTGGTTTAGGGCAGCATCTAGGTTTCCATCAGTCCCAGCTTTAATTTCAATATCATTTTCTTGCTTAATGCGCTCTTCGCTAAATTCAGAAGTCTTTTTTGCAGCGTATCGTTCTGCTGCATTCTGCACTTTCTGAACATCAGCCGGAGCGTATCCTTGTTTGAGCATCGTGTCAACAACTCGCGTTAGGGTAGAGTTACCACCCTCCATCTGGGTCATTGCAGGAATAATCTTGTCAACATCTTCTTTAGTCATCACATGGTCTGGAGACAATCCAGCTTTAGATGCTACATAGTTGACGTAGTTGTTCGTATCGTTCTCGTGCGGAGGTGCCCAAGCAGAGATTACATTAGCCAGCGTTGGTTGATAACCCTCACCGAACTTAGCTTTCATTGCGTTGGACTTACCAGTTACTTTAACAGTAAGGTCGTCTCGCATGGCTTGGAGACCTTCTTGCATGGTACCGAACTTCCTGAACTTACCATCACGCCCCCGGATGTTTCCGGGGTTATTGTTCCTTAAACTTAGCGGAGTTTTACCAAAGACATTCATTAGCCTATCAGAACCAAGTTCTAATTCAGCAGCGAGAATGTCTGCATTTGACTCTTTAGCTTTTGCGTCTGGAAGACCTGAGTTTTGTATATCAAGAAGCTCACCGAGTTTTTCGTCGGTAGCATCAGGAAGTCTTGCTGTACTCAACAGCATAGTACCTCGACTACGATACGTTTCTTCTTCCATGTATTTGTTGTTCGCGTCAAGCTGCACACCTACAAGCTGTGGGAAATCTTCCTTGGCTAGCTCAGTTAAGTACTGACGTGTGTACTCGTCACCACCCGCAACAGAGTCCATCATACTGGAGAATTGCTGAGACAGCTTGCTTTGATACTCTTTACTTGATAACTTGTGGTCGCTGTTTGCAATGTCTGCGAGGGCTTGTTGTTTCCACTCATTAGCCGCAGTACGCGCTTTCATGGTCATATAGCCAGCAGTAGTGTACCTGTTCCCTTGTTGAACAATGTCTGCTTCGGTCTTGCCTTCCATGTAGGCCATTTGACCAGCGACTTCCCACTCTGCCTTTTTCTTAGTAATCAATTTGTCTAACCGTGCTCCAGACTTTTCGAGCAATTTGGCAAGGCCGCGCTCACGGTCTCCTACCTTAGCAAAGCTGGAAGGTTGAGGAGCCATGACAGGCGACATCGGAACCCTGCCCGGATTAGCAGGTTGCTGCCCGGCTGTATTATTCGGGTCGTTTACAACATCCCGTTGTTCAAATCCTTGAACCATAGTATCTCCTAAAATATGGCCAGCCCGCGAAGGGCTGGCTCTAAGTTAATTCCATGTAATCCATGTATTAGAATTTGGATAGTACGTACTCTCTTTGTTACCGGAGCCGCCAGAACCACCGCCGAACAAATCACTGTACACGTCTTGTGTATCTTGGAATGCATCTAGGTAGTATGAAGCTGCCTTTGGTTTCGGAATATACGAGAAATCCATCTGCATCTTTGTTGACATTGCAGATGCTCTACGCGACTCGTCAAATGCGAGTCTTGCATTCTGCAAGTTAATCTGACGCTGCCTATCTTTAATGGCGGCATTTCTATTGATGTCAAACATAACTCTATTAACGGAGTTACCCTTTACACCCGCAGCAGCAGCAGCGGCCTCGGACGCACCAACTGTGAGTAGGTTAGCCCGTTTGTCCGAGATAGCCTGACTAGCAAACGCAAATTCGCTGAGTCTCTCATTTATGGTGATAGAGTTCTGTTGCATAGCACCAGATAGGTTAGTCATTGTATTGCGATACGCTTGCCACTTCTGGTTAGCTTTCGCTTCGGCTTTATCTGCCTTGTAATTTAAGTTAGCTTGTCCAAAGAGGTTAAGTCCTTTCTGGACAAACAGGCCAGTAGGCCCGTTGAGAAAATCGAGTAATCCCATTATCCAGCGGCTCCTTGTCCGATACGTCTACCTTTTTTCGTGTATTGTCCTACCCACTCAATCGTCAAGATGTTCATAGGTAAATGACTATCCGTGTACAGCTCAATCTCTGCGTTGTCTGCATCATCTCGGAATGGTAATATGAGCGTGTTATCTGTAACGGCAGGTTCACCAACAATGGATGTCCCAACGGATATACCAGAATAATGCACGTCTGTATCATCACGATACGGAGATACCTTCTTGTAGTCAAGATTCCCAGATTCGCGGACGAACACAAAGAACTTACTTACAACAAGTTTACCAGTTCCAATCTTCACTCCATCAGAGTCCCGCACAATCGGCATAGTTGGCCTGTAGCGAGATTGGTATGTCTGACCACAAATTACAGTGCCGCCCCCCATGTCCTTGCTGAATGTGATATGTGTGCCTGTGTGCGACTTTACATGCACACGTAGACCGGGTTCAGGACATCCAGAACCCTGCACAAATATCATTGAACCTAAATCAGGCATTTGAGGCAGCGGATTTGCAATGACGGTGTTGACACCAGTTACTACAACTTTCCTATCCAGTTTAGTTTGATACTCTAACCCTGCATCAGCTTGCATGTCTAGGTTAATTACTTCGAGCGTGTAGTTTCCTGCTACCGAAGTAACCATGTATAGCTTGCTCTCCACAAAGAAGAAGTGCTCTACATCGTTTGGCATTATCCAGCGACTCCACGAGGATTGCGCCTTTTTATCCCCCGACCAAATATACTCGTATACGAATAAATGCCGTTTTGAGGCATCAGATTGCACAATAAGTACGTCAAAGTTAGAGGACGTAGCCATAGCCCGAATTTTTCCGGGAATGTATTTTAGTACATGCTGTGTGATAGGACGCGAATCGTTAATGTCTTGCGACCCTTCGGTGTAGAACTCACGAATGCCTGTAAAGGCTCCATAGTTAATACCAAAGAAGATGTTTCTACCAGCAGCAACCGGAGTTGCACTAAGTTCTGCTTCAAACTTTGTAGTCAGCACGAGGGAAGAGTTCTTGGCTGTGACGGTATTTCTACCAAACACAATGAACTGCCCGGCATTCGAGAAGATTACTAAATCGCGGTTATGCGGGATTGCTTTGAGCATTTCCGTTACACCTTCTGCTGTAGATTCCATATCTATCGGGTCTGAATCAGCAAATGCAACGGCGGAGTTTGCAAACCAGTCAAGCGGTTTATTTGTTCGGCTCATAATTACAGCAGGGCCAGCAAGGAACACCAAACGGCCTTGGAAATAACTGATGTAATTTACAGTCTTTCCTACAAACGATGGGTCTGGGTTACTATCTTCATCACCGGCCCGGCGATTTTCCCACGCCCCTGCTTTGAAGTTAAATTGGTTAGAGCCGGAATCGTATTCAAGTACATGCGGCATAGTTGTTGTATCGAATTGATACTTAACTTGCGGCCCAACGCACTCAACCCAATTACCCGCTTTACCAAAACCGTTACCTAGTGTAGGAACGCCACCAGAACTATCTGGTAGGCATCTAAATACCAAGTACCAGTTATCTTCATCTGCGCTGCCGCTACCTGTTACTTCTACAACATACCCCTCAGGAGCAAACCTAGGGAGGTTTTCTGCATCTGGGATACTGTTATTAGATACCAGCATGTTTGTTCCACCGTCACCATCAGAAACCGAAACATAGAATACGTCCGTTGCTGGAGCAGATGTTTTCTTGATGTACAGTACATCAGAAGAACGAGTTACGCTAAAGTTTGCTGTGAACGTACCGTTTGCGTTTAACGCTGCGGCAAGTTGAGTAGCAATATAATCTGTGGCAATCTGTGACGTATGTGCTGCAAGGGAGCCATCTGGGGCTGTCCAGCTTACAGTTAGGGTACTGGCTGTACTCCATTTGATTGTTATAGAATACGTACGACCATAGTTTGCACCAAGAAGATACACAAGAGAACCCGTCTCTACATAAGGAGAAACTCCAGTTCCCATAGCTACAATTTTACTTGTATTCGATACGTACGTGATGTCATCAAAAGTAGCGAAAGCCAGTGGATTACCATCAAGGTACGAAAAGGCACTCGATACGTTATTCACAGTTACCTCAGTCCCGTCTAATTGAAAAGCCCGAAGATTTCCATTACGGGCAGCTATGAAGTAGCGCGTACCGTTTAATTCGTAATCGTACCATTGCGCCCCAGTACCAGCAAATAGGTTTTCCAAGTACTCTGTAGGTGCTCTACGCTGCAACCCATCAACGGGGTTGGAAGTCATATTGTCTTGCAGGGTACATTGTCCCGGCAAGCGAGTACGGGGCGGCTGTTGAGATACACCCTGAATAAGTGGTGTGATACTACCGTCAACCTTCATTATCTGCCTCCGGGCAAGTTAGGATTATGTCCGTATCCACCGGACTGCATTGTGCCTCGCCGCATCTCTGCGACACTTGGATTGGTATCTATACCGAGTTTAAGCATGCGTAAGTGCTCTGCATAGAACTCTGCCCATGCCCACATTACACGCTTCTCTAACTCGTTTGCTTTTTCTCTGTCACCGTCATCGTTCACATAGAACTCGTGAGCAGCCTTATGCTTAAGGTAAGTAGCAGCACTCTCCGGCATGTCTTCCATATCCAGTTGCACAATTACATCAATGACAACAGTTTCTCCTATATTAAACGTATGATTCACTGGGTCGTATAGCTTACTACCACGCCAGATAAGGCGAGAGTTCGGGTCTGTTATAATAGCACGTAGTGTGTTAGACGGTAGAATAATGTTTCCACCACCGTCAGGTAACAGAGCCAAGCCGTATTCTTTATTAAACCACCAACCGCGAACTTGTAATTCTTTGCTCAAGCGGTCAATCGTTACCCGCGCAGCAGCCGCGCTTGGGTGGTTGCTGGTCGGAGAGCTTACTGGGTCTTCGCCAACGGTGTTGAGTACGTGGTTAATGACCTCTAGTTTTGTAGTCAAATTTGCCTCCAAAATGAAAAAATCCCCGCCAGCACGAGGCCAGCGGGGATGTATGATTAGGCTTTCAGAACTCGGCCACAAACGTCAGGACGGTTAACCGTCACAGCGAATGCAAGGAACGAGTCAATGAACCATTGCTTCTCTTCTTTCGAGAACCAGATGTCGCTTTGCAGCGGGATGGTCTCGCCAGCGAACAGCGATTTCGGGTGCAAGATAATTGCAACCGATTTAGCTTCCGTGGAAGAGACATCGTATGCGTTGCTGTTAGCAGCGTTCGACAGGAGGTGGCCAGTGATAGCAGCAGTGGGGATACGGGCAGTCTTGACGATGCGAACACCGTTCAATTCATAAACCATACCTTTGCCGAAATCGCCATTACCTTCTGAGTAGTCGCGGCTTACGAGCTTGTTGTTGTTCTTGAGAACTTCGTATTGACGAGGACGAACCAGAAGAACCAGTTCATTGGTGTCAATATCTTCTTCTTCCATGCTGACAACAATACCAGCAATAGCCGTGTACAGTTTGTCAGGGTCAAGTTCATCACCTGCCGATGAAAGGGTCGTGGATTTACCAGCACCGATAGCACCGTTCAGGCCAGAAGGCGCGGATTGACCAGCACCTTTGATGGCTTGGATGATAAAGGCTTCATCGAAGAACTTAGCGATTTGCTTACCGTGGTCTTGTGCAAGTTCAATACGTGCATCGAAGTGAGATTGCAATTCGTTAAGCATCGAACGGTTGTCACGAGCAATCACAACCGTATCAACGGTCAGGCTTACTTTACCAAACAGAGTAGCAGCAGCATCAGGGCGAACACCCGGAGTGAGCTTAATCAGCGAAGTCTTACCAACTCGGTTATTAACCAGCGTATCCGTACCTTTAACGGGACGAACTTTAACGAACTGGCGCATAATCGAGGATTTGGCAAATTGGCTCTCTACTTCACCAGCGTACTGGTCAAGCAGGAGGTCTGTGCTCACATCGGAAAGGTGAGCGGAGGTGGTCGGAAGACCAGTCATGCATTATCTCCTTGAATTATAGAAATTATAAAATTGTGTCCTTACTAACTACGAGTCAGATTAACGAATACCGGCAGCAATGCTCCGTTTACGGATAGCATGTAGCTTAGCAATTTCGTTAACGTCACCCTTGGCTTCGGCCACTTTAAGCTGCTCCAGATAATCTGCGCGAGACATAGTGGCGTTGGCTGAGGTACTTGATGCAGCATCACCTGCTTGCATCTTTACTGACAATGAGGAGTTCTTTGGGTCTCCCTCGTACATAGCTTTCAGTTCTTTAGCAGCAAGTTTTGCCGCTACAGTACTTGTATCAAATAGTTTGTTCAATTCTGCTACCTGTGCTTGGAATGCTTTGTCGTTCGAGGCTTTATCTTTGGCCCACTCACGGGCTTTAATAAAGTTCTCCTCTCCACCGAACACTTTGTACACACCGTCAACCGTCTCTTTAACAACGGCCATCTTGGTGTTGTAGTATTCCTTAACGCCGTACATAATCAAAGTAGCTTTGTCTTTTCCAACTTTTTCAGTCAAACCTTTAAGGTCTACTTGAGTCAAGTCGCCAGTTTCAACAGCTTTACCAAAGATTGTAGTTGCGTCAGCAGGAGTAACACCTGCATCCTTTAGAAGTCCTACAACAGCGTTTGCTGCCGGGTCTTCGTACGTAGGATACTCAGTTTCTACCGTAGGCTCTTTATCAGCCTCTTTGCCCGGCTCCGATTGTGCATCTTCGGGCTTTTGGTCAGGTTCGCCATGAGTTTCCTCAAGAGCTTCCTTATCGTTTTCCTCAGCAGTCTTCTCAGGCTCCGGTTGTTTAACTGGCCCAGTTGCATCTACAGTTGGAGCAATCGGCCCTGTACGGGTTTCGCCCTCACTAAGATTCTCTGGGGTAACGCCGGGCGGTAGACCACGGGTATCAGTTTGTTTTGCTTCTTCGGTCATTGTTGTCCTTCTTGTTTAGCTTGAGCCTTGGCTCCCTCAACGGCAACATCGGCACCAGCTTGCATAGCCATTGCCTGTTCTTGTTGCGCTTGGGCCGCTTGTTGTTCAGCGGCCATATCTTCTCTGCTCTTAACAAATTTGGAGTAGTCAACACCACGGCGAACACCAACATACTCTGCCAGTCTGAGCGGGTCAATCGCTGCTTGCAGATACTCAGGCACAGCAGCCATAAGAGACATATCCTGCATGAACAGGCGGTAGTTATCCAAATCGCCTGCCCGACTCAGTGAGTCAAGACCAGTGATGATTTGAGGATACACTACCTGACCCTTACCAATATCTAGGTCTACGTCTTTCAGAATCAGCATTGCTGTACGCAACTGCCACTCTTCTGCGAAACGAGAGTAGATACCACCATGCGACAATTCGAGTTCCTGTGCTACGTACCTAACCTCTTCGGCAGTAACGCGCTCGGCATCTCGTGTGACTGCACTGTTCAGCAAGAATGCTTGTGCAATCTGACGTTCAAACCTGTCAATGATTTCGACAAGGAATTGGATGTCAACAGTCTTCAATAGTTGGATTGGCGTAACGTCATCCTTCTTACCTGCATGGTAAGAACCACGGGGAGAGTTGTTCAACTCTTGTACGTCTAGGACGCTAGTTGGCTCAACAAGATATTTAATATCTGCGGCCATACCAATCAAGTCAACCATGCTCTGATTTGTTACGTACAGAGCATGGAAGGCACCAGCATAATCTTCTACAAGACCACGTCCGTAGTCTTCACCACGGACTAGGTTCCACGTAAGAACAATGTATGGCAACTCCTGTGGTGTCCAAGACCCTTGAGAGTCTAATTCAACATCCTCAGCAGATTGCTTCAAATGAAACTTTCCGTCTTTACCAAGTTTAATCTGGGTGTACAATGTAACGTCTTTACCGGAGGCACTGTCTGTCTTGTTCATCCGTCTTGCAGCACGAATCTGTAATTGTACATCCTCGTGAAGAGTTTCAAATGCCTTTTTGTCACGAGTCATAATCTCAATGACAACACCAGACAAGTCTCGAACCACACAGTAGTCGCGGAATTGATACTGCTGAACCCTGAAATCCGGGGCATGGTACAATAGTGCATTACCAGTTACCACAAGATTCTTCGCAGCGGTTGTTGCTTCTGGGCGGTATCGGTTGTAATCCAGTTTACGCATTGCCTTACGCTCTGTGTCTGCCAGAGTCTTGTCGATAGCGTCTTTAATCTGTTTAGCATCGGGGTCGGTTTTAGCCGCCGCGTCAATCTGCGCCAACATTTCATCGTCTACCCGTAAACGGAAGAACGGCGCATGTGGTTGGAACAGAGTCATAATAAGTTTATTCGATAGATGGTTTACAGCACGAGCACCGATATTGTCGATAGCACCGTTAAGCTGGTCATCCTGTGTACCCGTTGCTGGAAATATGTACGGAAGCGTCCACTTAGCGTAGTCTTCTGTACGGCGATAGATGTTTGTCTTCTTCGCTTCTAACTCTGTCCAGCGTTGGGCTAGAGTTTTATCGTGCATTGCGTCTCCTTAGATGCTCAGGCCAGAACCAGCACCGAGACCACCAAGGAAATCGGTTGTAGTAGAGCGGCGTTTAGTACCACCACCCGCTACTCGTTGGTTTTGAACTGCATCTGCGCCAACAGTAATGTTAGCACCAGTGTCTTGTCTGCGTACAGGAGCAGGTGCAGCAGGTGCTTCGGCGGCGGGGATATTAACCTCTGCGGCCTTGGGAGTTTTTGCCGTGAGTGATTTAACACTTGATGCAATACCAAGTACAGTACTAATCGTAGGGAGTGCGGCAGCAAGTTTAGACATGTGTATTCTTTCTGTGTAAGGCTACGCCGCATTCGGTATATCCAAACTTGCGTAGCAGGTTAACGTAATGTTTGTTCAACCCTATGTTGGCTGTGGCCGTTGAAAACGAATCCGTCACACCTTGCTCGTCAAACCAGTCAGTTATCTCCTGCATCAACTCCCTCGCAGCAGTAGTACCTCTAGCTTCCGGCATTACATAGAATTTTACAATGTAGCCAAATGTGTTTACCATGAATAGGTCATCAAGCTGGCAGAAGGCTACAGCCGCTAGCTTATCGTTTCTGTAATTACAAAAGATTGCTGTATTAGGAGCATTATAGACTTTCCAAATATCAGCTAGAGCTTTACCGGAACTATACTCAGCAGTATATCCAGTTTCATTACAGAAGTGTACTACTGCATCTAATATATCTGAGATTCTATAATCCCATTCTGTAACATGCATAGTTATTTCCTGAACAATCTATTAAACCAAGATTGTTTATATTCTGTTTTATCTAGTATATCTATATTAGATGATACTGTTTTATTAACTACATGCTTTTGTATCCAGTTAACTACATACAACATACCAGCATTATACATTATATCTTGCATAGTTGTTTCAGGTGTTATAGTTAGTGGACGAAATCGCCGTTGTAGTTCATCGGCAAATTCTTTTGTGACTGGCGGAACACTGATGCTGTGTAGCGTCATTTAATCTCCATTTGGTTTCAGTACCCGGTCATATAGACCCTGTTTCACTAGAAACTCTCGGATTGGCTCAGGTATGGTAGCACCGACTGCTACGAACTCCTGAGCCAACCGGATTTTGTCAGCATCGGAGAGATTCTGATAATTGCTCATAGTATTACTAACTATGAGTCAGATTATCCGAAGAAGTACTCCGACTCCTTGATTTTATTGAGATTTAGGGTACCGCTCTTTGGAATGTTCGGGAGAGTCAACCCGGACTGGGTTTCGTTTATCTCTTTGAAATCCTTGAGAGGATTGTTGTCGGTATAGAGTTCCACAAAGGCATCTCTGATGCATGCATGCAGGACATCTGTATCACAAGCATGTGTACCGTAGTCGTCATGGATAAAGGCAAAGCTGGTGAGGCCAGCAGCAGCGGCTTTGTGCACCGTCATCATAAGATGGCAAGCGTCATAGCTATGCACAAAGTTTGGGCTTGCTCCAAGTTTTTGTTTGGACACGTCCAATTCGTTGCTATCTAGACTCAGCCGTAGTCGGAAATGTCCAGCTAGTTCTGTGTGAATCTGCCGAGATACTACCTTTTTCCTATCTTGTAAGACCGGGAATCCCATTGGAGTCCACCAGACTAGCGGGAACTTTTCTTTACTCAGCATACCTGCACACCGCTGTATCCAATCCATAGCATGCCTAGCTGCTACAACGACATCTCCAATACTTGCCCATAGAATTGGGGTAAGGAATACGGAAAGTTTGAACCTGATTTCTTTTGGAAAATCGTCTGGTGCATCTTCTAGCATCCACTTGTAGATATACTCTCTACAGGATTGCCTCGTGCTGCCATAAGGAAGGGTCATAACGGGCCTCTTAGCCAGTCCCCTTGGTAGGGTACCACCAGACACCTTATCGGCATAGGCGAGCCAGATAGAGGCCATTTCAGAGGTATTGGCTCTAAGCCGTTCAGTACAGCGTTGAGCTACCTCGGTATAGATGTCGTTCGGTGCCTTGCCGGGTACAAGGTTGGTTGCTTTACCGCCAATCTCGTCTCGGAGCATGGCAGAAAAGTTCTGTAAACCATTACAGCTACCGTCCAAACCAATCGGGAGATAGGAAAGCATTCCTATACCTTCAGATTTGTACCTAGCGTATTCAAAGCAGAAGGCTAGGAACTGCCAAGGCTTATCGCAGTCGGCCCACTCGCCACGTGTACTCAGCGGGTCGTTGGCAATGCGGAGAATCATAGTCTCAACGCTATCTACCCATGCTACTCGGTCTTTGTACGGAAGTTTGTCATTACCGAAGCAGTTAGCTCCGTGCACCTTTAACCAGTACAGGCCGCGCTCACCAAGAGGCTTGCCCTCTGCGAAGTGCAGCAGTGCTTTAGCAAAGTCTGCACCTTGTGGAGACATACCTGACACCGTAGCATAGATACGCCCACGGAAATCGCATTGATAAACAAACCAGAACTTATTGTACGAGGAAAACTCGTTTGCCAACCTCAGGACACGAATAACTTGAAAGCACTTGCTAACTCGCTCTCGTTCCATAGTGTGCACAATACGCGCTTCTGCCTTCCATTCATCAAACGCTTCTCGTTGAGTTATCGTCATATCGCGCTTGTGGACTGACTTCTCAACCGGGCAGGTTGGAATAGTATATGGCTCGGATTGCGGGAGGCCAATCGGAAGTGATTTATGCCAAGCAGTCTTGAGTACTTCTAGAATCTGATGGTTGATTCTCCATGCTACGTTCTGAATCGTATTTACTGCTTCTGTAATCTTGGTTAAATCACCATTGAATAACTTTGCATGTTTCTTACTTCTGGTCTTAACAAGCGGAGTCTTGCCACGTAGTTGCGGAGTGTAGTAACCACCTTGCTCCATACTAACCCACGGGTCTGGAGGAATAACACACGGAACCCTGTCCGGGTGCAGTAGCATTGCAAACTCCTTGTATCGGTTAATCCAGTCCAGACACTCGGCTGTAGGAACAATGATGGTATGTACCTTGGTCTTCCGACCTTTGGTAATACGCATTTCTTTCTTTTCAATCAAATCCGTTGATTCTAGAATGCAATCAATTACTTTGATACCTACTGCCGATTTCTCAGCAATAGACCAACTTTCCCATGCTACATTATGCTCCTTGGCTTTCATAGTCAAGACTCGGTGCATGTGGCGGTAACTTTTTGTACCCTTATTCTCAAAGTCTCGAATGATTGCGTCATAGTAATCACCATGCTGACTTTGAAACAGCTTGAACTTTGCCTCGTCCTCCAGCATTGTACCTATCTGAATAGATAGAGTGGCAAGAGGTTCTTCTTTTGTAAAGTGATTCAGGACTGCTCGAAGACCTAAGTACGCTGCTGTATCTGCATTGACTGTTGATAACAGTACACGGTACTTGGCTTTAACTCCCGGCCCTTTTTGGGAACAGAACTCACTGATACTGGCTGACACGGGAGATATAAACTCCTGCATCAACTTTTGAGCATACGTTGTATCTGCTCCTCTATCATTTTGTTCTGCACACTCTACTGACCGTTGGTATCGAGCTATCCCATACGCAACTGACCGCTTTTCGAGGTCAATCTGGTCTTGGATAGTCGGCTCTGTCATTTTTTGGTTGCTCGTTTCTTTCTTGCTTTCGCGTTACGCGCTAGGCGTTTCTCGTCTGCTGTCTTGTGTGTGGGATGATACCACCCAGATGGATTAGCTGTGTGGTGCTTCCAGTATTGGAGCATCTGCTCAATCCACCATGTAGGTGTCATGTCGCGCTTGGCACGTCTAGCTAAGTTAAATATTTTACCTTCGACCCCATTACAGTTCCGGCATAGTACTCCACGTACATGTCCGGTCTGGTGGTCATGGTCTAGGCAAATATCTCGCTCAGCTACGTACTCAAGGTTAATCCTGCATATGGCGCAGCGATTCTCCTGAGCTTTCAGAAGCCGCTTCTTGACTTCCGGTATCTTGCTCGTTGGTATCCGCATCAGCTTCCAGCCTTTCAATCCATGCCTCAACCATCTCATTTAGAATCCGCTGAGGTATTTTAACTTGTCGATTTGTGTATTGGTTGATAATCTGGACACTTCTCCAATAACTATCATCCATACTCGCACCGAAGTTACTTTTTACAAATTGACGTATAATACGTTTTATTCTCCTGCGGTCAATACCATCTGGAGCGTTCACCGTAAGTTGAATCCAGCTACGTCTACCATTTTCGTCTGTAGCTGGCATAAGCAATTTGGTTTCACCCACGTACTTCATTAAGTGCCTCTCTATAAACTGCGCGCTCCTCTTCGTACGCCCACTCCTTAAGCTGCGCTGCAAAAGGTAGGTCATCCCGTTCCATTTCGGTGGCAAAGGCTCTCAGTGCAATGCGAGATGCTTTTGCGTAGTTGTCGTTACCACCGGGTTTGAGGACAAAGTATTTCATTTTTATTTGTGTCATTGTGCATGCTCCTTAAGCCAGTGAACTACATCGTTGATGTCCAGTTTACGGCGCATCCATAAAAGTTGTGCTTCCGATACTAGGGCTTGCCCGAATGTAATCTGTTCACCAGTGCGATAGTTTGTATACGGTGTATGCTCTCCGCAATCTTTGTACAATTCTCGTACACGTTCAAATGCTTCCTGATTTGTTAGTGCATCGTTTAGAATCTCGTACGCCATAACCGAGCCACACAGTTTTGGCTTACCTTTTGGGAGGTATTTCATTGTGCAGCACATAGGTAGGCCGGATATATTATCTGCGGTATCTCCTGTTAGCATTTGCGCCCAGAAGTATTTCCAACCGCGACCACGAATCTTCTTTGCAGCCTTTGAACCATCTAGAGTTAAGTAGCCGTAATCCGACTCGGTATCTGTAATCTCTCCAGTATCCCAATCAAGTAGAAGGCCCGGAACCATTGTCAAGTCTTTATCCTTAGTAGCAATGATGCTGAGGTTCCTGTCTCCACGGGCAATGGCCTCGTATTGGGCAATGCTCATACCGTCATCTGCCTCGCATTCAGCATGCAGGATTGCTCCACGCTCCTTGTGCATCCACTCACGGATTACGTGCAGTAGCTTAGGTTTAGGTTTGTCTTTGCGGTTTCCTTGGTATTCTTTCAGCATTGCTATATCGAAGCGTCCACCTTTATCCGACCCTTTTGGAGTCAGATGCAGTACAGTCTTTTCGGAGCCAGACATAAGACGTAGTTTTTCAATCAGGACATCGCAGTTGTGCTGCATGTCGGGGATTGACTTGTTATCGTCATACGCAGTCATATATGCGAGGAAGTCAGCGTCAATATGCACAACTCGGCCCGGTACGGTCTTCGGTACTACAGCAAGAGGAACATCATCTCGTAATTCAGATACATCAATTCCGTTAATAATCATTTACCCTCCACGATGTATTCCGGGTATTTCTCAGAAACTCGTGCAAGGCGTTTAGCGTTGCGGTCATTCCGATTAACATTCATTACCCGAAGTGTTTTATCTCGGACACCAGAATCAAAGTCGTTTGTTGTGAACCATGTGTTAGCATCGTATCCAATTTGACAAATGTTAATGTCAAATGAAGGAAGCATATGCTCTTTCATCTGGCGCATGAAAACAAAGTCAAACTTAGTACCTTTAATCGTAGCTGAGAATACAGCTACAACATCTCGTTCAAGGTCACTCTGTCCGTACCACGAGGCAGCAATAAGCTGCACGTTCTCGTCTACACGTAGCATCATGCCAAAGACATCGTCAATTTCAATGTCGTCTTGTTTGTCGAGTGTATCTTTTACTGCCTGTAACGCAATTTTAATGTCGTCTAAATCAGGCTCACCAAAGAACGGAATGAAGACATCAACATCTTTAATGGGCTTGTCGTGATACAGGTCACGCAGTGCGCCCCCGGCAATAATTGCGCCGGGGAACGCATGCTGAACCATAACCAGAACATCTCCCCACAATGCGGGGATTTTCATTACAGGAGGCCCATTGCCTTAAGTGCTTCGTCTGTTGACGTTGCAGCGGGTTTTGTAGAGGCAGCTTTTTTAGCTGGTGCTTTCTTGGCCGGAGGAGCTTTCTGTTCTTCAACCTCTTCCTCGTCTTCGATGACAGCAGATGCATCAACATCAGACATGTCAGGAAGTGCATCGGCACCACCGAGCAGTTGCTCAAGACGAGAACCGCCAAGGTTGGTTGCTTTAAGAATAGTCTCCTGCAACCAGTTTTTGCTTACCTCTTTTTCTTGACCGCCATCAGTCTTGACAGTACGGGTACCGTCAATGAACAGGGAATCCCATGTTTCTTTGGTTGGGTTGTTCCACAGGAAGATACGGATTGGCGAGATTGCCGGAGGAACGGGAACTTCCGTTTTGCTACCAGTAATCGGGTCTTCCATGTACGGAGCGGAGATAGTATAGGCACCTTCCGAGTCCGTAATGTTTGCGTACACTTTTTTGTTTTCGCCCTCACCGCTGGTGTTATGCACGATGTCAAGAATAAAGCCTTCACCAAGCATCTGAGTCATGTGCGTAATATTAGCACGGCCACGATTCATCTTATTGAACAGCTTTTTGTATTTGGCTTTATCTGAGAACAGTTTCGGTACGTTAAACGAGATGCGTTTTGCAACCTTGATTTTTGCACCAGCTTCGTTCGTAACCTCTTCGATATGCTTTGGTGAAAGCAATTCAAAGGTAATACGGACAGTATCCGCAGGGTCTTTAGCCTTACCCTGAAAGGCTTTGCGCGGCTGTTTACCGAGTTCGATGTACTCGATAAAGCGGGCTACTGTTTTACCAGCTTCGGGCGGGGCAAAGTCTGCGAACGCCTGAGTCTGTGTTTGGTCTTCCGACTCAACAGCAGCTTGAATAAGAGCACTGATATTTTTATTCATTATCTCTCCTTAGATGTGATATACAGTTTTGTTAAATAGATTAGGCCCGATTTCAAGCTCTACTGGGAATGGTACTTCTACCTGCATACCGTACAGCTTATTAAGCACTTCTGGTACGCTCTCCATTATTTGCTTGACATCTTTGGCCACTTGTTCCAACACGTCCTTGGCTACGTCAATCCAGACGCAATCGTGCACGGTGTTGCAAAGTAACGCACGATTGCCGTAATTGTCGGTCTCGACAAACTTGCGCCAGAGTATTCCGAGGATGATTTGAACAACCTCGCCACCTGTACCCTGAACAGGATAGTTTTTCATTTCAGTAGGTTTGAACGAGTCGTCAATACCTTTCTTTTTGAGGAAGGCTGGAGCATCATAGGAACGGAATGTATACCGTGTACCTGTCGGGCTTTGCCAGTAACCTCTGCGGAATGTTCTAAACCCACGCATAGGGTCTTTGAACGGCTTTGCAGACTGCTTTACTTCAATCTCTACATCGTGATTAAATCCAGCAACTCCGGGATACATCTGGTCTTCGACTTCAATGAGCTTTTGCACATCTTCAATCGGCATACCAGTGCTTGCAGAAATAGCTGGAGCACCTGCACCGTAAGCACGTTGGAAGCTAAATTCCTTGCACTTGGTTCGGTACAGTTTCCAGATTTTGTGGTCTGGGTATTCGTCATTCTTGCAACGGTACAGTGCCTCTTCATAAGTGCATCCGTATTTCGCTGCAACACGCTTACAGTGGAAGTCTACCTTGTTTCGTAAGTCAGCACACAGATTCTTGTCTTGGCTTAGTACGCCTTGGATAACGACTTCAAGCTGGCTATAGTCGGCCTCCAGCATAACACCATCCTGAAACCTGGATATAAACATCTTTTTAACTTCGGAGGTATCTCCTCGTGGGATGTTCTGTAGGTTTGGGTTCGAGGATGACAATCGAGAAGTTACTGTAGCAACGTGATTCAGGCTGTGGTGGATTACATGCGAATCCTGCATAACGCAGGTTAGCATTCCACGGAAATCTCTCTGTTTAGGGTCATAGCGTACATAGTACGTTCCCAAGTCCTTAACGATGCTAGACCTTTTTGCAAGTGCCTTAAGGAACGGGATGTCTCGTGAGCCAAGCTCAGTGATTACATCATCGTTCGTCTGGTACACTGACTCACCAGCACCATCTGTTAATGCAGATTTCCATTCGGGTTTTGGTACAGTATATCCGGGAAGTTCAAAGAAGAATTGTTGAATCTTCGTTTTAATCTCTCCGGGTACTTCTACCTTCTTGAACCGACCCATACCTTTCTTTTTACCCGATGTGAACGTATCCTGTCCGGGATAGTATATTGTCGGGTAGTGGTTTGGACACGGGGCCAAACTATGCGGAGGAATCGGTTCTCCATCAAATAGCGGCCATTCCTCCGTTGCCCTCTTACGGGCAAGCTCTCCGGTATTTGGGTCAATATACGGAGCAGATTTATCGTACTTGATTGTACCGCCAAATATAAGGCAAGATACGTGCACGTTACTTGCCCAGTTAAATTCCAATCCTTCTGGAAGCTCTGGGATGTACTGTTCAAGTTCCTTCTCTACTACCGCAAGTTCTGACTCAAGCTCTCTGGCTTTGCGGGATGCTTCGGCCATATCAATCTTAAGTCCATTGTATTCCATCTCTGTTGTAGCAAGGAGGCTATCCATCCGTGCCTGAATCATCGGGAGCATGCCCAATTCTGCTGCACGTTTAACCTGACCCAAGAAGATTTTCTCGGTATTCCCAATGTCGCCACTATTACGGCCTTCCTCGACTGTACCAATTAGGTAGTCAAGTAGCATGTCCTTGTCAATCTGAGACGTAAGCATTCCCATTTCCCAAAGAGCCTTAACGGAATCAATCTTTTTTCTACCGCCGTATTTCTCTACAATCTTATCCATAGACACCATGTGGTAGTCAGGGTGCATACCTTCAAGAAGGTACTCTGCTAATTGGCAGCACCAGATTTTACCTCCGCGCTTGAGGAAGGCTTTCATATTAGGCCCACCCCATTCGTACAATAGGTCAAACTTGATGTTCAACCCTACGAGCATGGTAACGGTATCTGGGATTTCTAGATACGATACAGTTTTAATTGGATGGTGCGAATAGCTACATTGTGCATCACCCTGTACTTTCCAACCACGCATAATGACCCAGTTCTTGTTAGAGAATGGATTGGCAAATCGTTTGTATTCTTCGTGGTTCTCTGTCTCTGAGTCAAAGACCATGTAGCTCATGTGTTATTCGTCCTCTTCCTCATTAGGTTCTTGTTTATCTTCTCTCATACGGATGAATCTTGCTTCACGCAATGCATCGTATGTCTTGTCAGGCATGTATGCAATCTCTGCAATCTTCCCAATAAACTCTGATTGATTCTGCCACATGTTTGTACGGGCATCGTGATTTGCTTTGCCGGGGCCAGCACCAATCTCTTTTCCTTTGTACAGGACAATAACTCGACCAATCATACCTAGCGGCTCACCAGTTTTCGATACAGCTTCTTCAAAGCCAACGATTTTTAAGTCAACCGTTTCAGTAGTCTTTTTCTTCTGCATTCCCCAAGAACGTCCGAACTTGTATTCAGAGTGTTCTCCACGTAGCATGCGGATAACAAGACCCTCTGCACTTGGATTTGCAGCAGTGAACTCGACAATGTATTCATCAAGCTCTTCTTGCGACTTAAGCTGTTTACCTGTGATTAGTTTAATCGGGGTTGTATCTGATGTATGTACACCGATACGTTTACCCATCTGGCGCATTCGGCTCAGGTAGTCTCCGTTTTCTAAGTCGTGCAGGTTATAGTAGTCATATATGTAGGCTGAAATATCAAGTCCCGGTATCCCATTCTGTCTACGAACCAGTCCAGAAATTTCTTTGAACGCGAGATTCGGTGAGTACAATTCGCAGATAACGTGGTCTCCATCTTTGAGCAGCGGGTGCAGGAAGTCAATGCAGTGTTGCACCGATACAATCGGCTCATCCTGTCGACTACGGCAGAAGGTTTCTCCGTTGTACTTGTAGAAGTCTGCTGCGACACCATCCAGCTTTTCGGAAGCGACAACCGGAAACGATAATTTTTTCGGGTTATACGGCTTTGCAAGCATAATGGTTTCATCAGCCATGCGACCTCGCTACAATGGCAACCGCTGCGTTATCAAAGCTGCGGACAGGAATCACGTAACTGTAAATCCTTGCGTACTCCATGTTGTACGGATGCACAACTGCATACGCTTGCAGCTTTGTAGTCCCACGTACAATCAAGTCTTGCTCCATCCTGTCTTCAATCTTATTCAGAAGATTCGGGTTGTCCTCGACAATGATAATCTCTTCTCCGGGATACAGTTTCTCGATGTAATCGAGTTTACACTGACCGCGCTCCGTGAAATGCACTTTATCTGGAATAAGGCCGAAGTGTTTCATCAGATTTGCCATTCTGTATTCTCGTGCATTGCCTTCATCCTGTAGCTGTGTAATCAACTGCAAGCTGAACCCTTCCATTACAAGAAGATACAGGCTGTGCTTATTGATTAAACAGGGGAGTCTGGCAAACTCTGGACTATTGTGGAAATCACGCATAGCTGCATGTGCATCGGCCTCTGAATCAAACAACTTGGTCAAGTCGTAGTCATACAGATTATCGTAAGTCACACCAGCGGATTCGAGACCTGTGTATTTGAGGTATGCTCTAGTATAATCGAGAAGCACACCATCTACATCAACCCATACTCGTTTATCCTGCATGTTTCTTTACCTCTTTGTAAGCAAAGAAGTCAACACCTTTTGAATCTTTGTGCGTGATAATGAACCACAGCAAAAAGAGTGCGTTGCAAGCAATATGCGCCATGTGGTGCAAGCCGGACTCTTCATCAAACTGTTCACCAGCTTTCCACTGATTAAGGTGTCTGTCCATTGCATCTTCGTATCTACGAGCAGCATCAGGAACAGCTTTCCAGCTTTCTGGCTCATATTTCTGAGCACCGTACGTAAGTACAGCGGCTACTGCACGGAGCGGCAAAGCAAGACCACGAGTGAGCAAGCTGAACAGCAACTTACCTTTATCGGCTTTACGCTTATCGTATTCGTTTACGCTTTCCATTTTCCATCCTTTAATGTTATTATAGAACGTTTACCATTCTGGTACGTGATAATATGACTGTGACTCCAACTTGACGGGCCTTTGTTGTAACCCATATCAAGTTCACAAGATACACCTGCTGTGTACACGCCCTCTACAATACCAGCAGAATGTGAGTGGCCAGTGTTCACCTTGCGACCTACGTTCCTGAATCCTCGGCTTGTACCTCGTGCACCGTTAGGCCCACGGTGTCCATGCATACCGCACTCAATCCCGCCTTCAATTACACCATCCCGCACTTCTCTGTCTTCGTTGTTACAGATAACAAACGAATCGTCTTCTTGTAGGAAGATTACATTATCCAAGTTAGTGACTTTATTCAGCGCGTATTCAAATACGTTGAACTCTTTGTCACCAGTCCTGATTGCTTTGTATATAGCAGCGTTATTCAGATGCCAGTACTCAGCATTAGTTGGGTCTTGTGTTACATCAGCTTCACGCAGCCAGCGTTTGAATGCTTGGTCGTGATTGCTCTCGACAACAACAGCGATAGTACCGAAGCGCGTAACTTGTTTCAAGAAATACGCAGCGGCTTCCATGTCGGCCTCGACACTACTTTTACCTGCAAAGTGTTGCTCTGCGATAAAGTACGGGTCATCAATGTTGTGGTGGTTACGAGCACGGAAGTCTGTGAGGTCGTGAATGAACTGGAACTCCGGTTGTAGCTCAGTAAGCATCGAGTTATCACCCCAGCTTGCTTCTGCTACGTTCATATCAATCTTCTCGATATGAATATCGCCCCAGTTAATTGCCTTTACATTGAGACCAGTTTCAACTCCGTACGGTGTGTACTTATTCGTCAAATCATAGAACTCTCCAGTGTTATCAGTAATAAGCTGACGAGCAAACCAACGGCCATCAGAATCAACCTCGACATACAGCGCACCAAATACGTGATGGAACTCTGCCTTCTGCCCAGCTTTGCGCTGGATATAGTTTCGGAGGGTTATGGCACCAGTCGTGTACAGGAATCGTGGGTCTTCGTATTTCATCCGGGGCATCGGAGTCATAGCTACCTTTGCATGCGGAATAATACCAGAGGAACCCATTGTGTAATTCTCTAGGCCGGAGATTGGACTAACTGCTGTAGGCAGGATGTCCAACTCGCCGCAGAAAATCAAGTTCTGTGCAACCTGTACGCTTTCGTTAATAAAGTACTCAGACAATCGTGGGTCGTACCATAAATCTTCCGAGCCATCCTCTTTTGTATTGTTTTGAAAACCTGACTTGTTGTATGTGAATTTACTTACAACAAGTTGCGCCTCGTTATGCTTGCAGAATTGCATGATACTCGCAAGGAAATCTTCGTGAACATACGTGTTATTCTGGGCAGAAGTAAACACGAACCTCGTTCCTGATAGCACTGCTCTACGCCTATCGGGTGCATGCAGAGTACCCGCCGCCAATAGCTTAGGCTCTAGTTCTGCATCAATAACAACCTCGTCTGACGGACTGAAATCCTTCCGGTTATATCCCGGAAAAGCCTCAGCTAAACGTCTGCGTACTGTGCGGTCGCTTATATTGATACCTTCAATACGAAGTTCAGCAGAGACGTTGATAGTCTTGCGTCCGCATTTGTTGTATCGTTCGAGTAACTCGTTGTCACTTATCATACAACGTACTCGAAGTAGGGGTTTCCTTGGTCATCGTGCTGGAGATGTGTAGCTGCACAAGGATATGCAACATCATAATCTCGAACCACTGCACGTGCGCGTTCACCTTTGTAAAAAACTTGTGTAGGAAAACCATCTTGTAGAATGACTTCAATCTCTATCTCCTCTACTGGGGGTGCGGGAGGGCCGAGGTTCTCGTCTTCTACCGCGATGGTCGGTTCATCAGCTTCCGACATCAATATCCTCAAACCTAGCAATGGTTGGATTGAACTTAACTTCGCATCGTGGGTCGCTAGGAAATCCCTCACGGCGGAGTTTGTTTTTAGGTAAGCTAACATAACGAGCGTATCGCAGGTTATCGTCATTACTTGAGCCAATCATAAGCTGAAAATCGCAAGCACCTTGCTTACCAGTTTTACTATCTTTCAGCATCGGGAGTGTAGGGAATATCAATCCGTCACCCTCGTTACTGATTTGAGACGTAGCTAAGCAGATGCAACTGTACTTCACAGCACGTTCCCTTGCCCACTTGTACATCTCCTCTAGTTGCAAGTCTGTGCGAGCTTCACCACCGAATCCTCGAATGTGGTCTATCATATCAAAGATGACAATACCTGCGTTCATATTCTCGATAATGGCCTCAACCTGACCTACGTGGTATCCGTGTATATCTACTACACGAATGCGGTCTTTGCGTCCGAGGATTTCCTCGTACATCTGTACAAGTTTTCCTGACTTGTGCAACTCAACTGTCTCGGCCATTGTTGTACCGAGCGCAGCCTGATACAGTCTTGGGATGATACGTCTACCCGGCCCCTCATTGTTCAACCAGATTATATTTTTATCTTCGGGTAGCTGATTCGCCATGTGCGTAACCTCACTAGCTAGGAAGGTCGTCTTACCTTTATCTGGCCTTGCTGCAATGATACCGAAGTCACCCGGTCTGAGTGGTCGCATAGATTCACGCAAACAGCGTAGTCTCCATTGTACTCCGGCCTCGTCAATTTCATCTTGCAACAAGTCGCCAATATCGGTGTCAATCCAGTTCGCAGCCTTTGCTCCTGTATTGATTTTGTATACATCAATGACTGCCGATAAAGCATCAGCAAGAGGCATGCGTAGTACACCGTCTACGTACTCTCTGCATAGGTTAGCTGCCTTCGTAGCTGCCTCTGCCTCGTACATGTCATTCAAGATACCGTCACGAGTGCTCTCGTCTACGTCAGCCTGTATATTCGACAGGATTGTAGTGTAATTTGCGAACATCTCGTCAGTCATTCCCGGATGCCACTGCTTAAAGCGTGGTAGGAACACCTGCAAATCAACTCGTTCGTGCTCTGGAAACTTCTCGAAGTATTTGCCAAAATCATCAAGAAGCGCAAGAGTCTTCTCGTGCATAGCTGCACGAGGTACAGAGCCGACAATCTTTTTGTAGTCGTTTCTGTACTTCATAATTTTAAGTAAAGCAATATCTAGCATTCCTGCATTCCTTTGAGTATCTCCTTAATTTGGTCTGAGTTATACGCCTTTGGGTCAAGTTCAGAGTGCACCATGTACACGCGAACGCCAAGAAGTTTTAGAGACGCAGCAACTTTACGTGCTCCGTCCTGCCCAGCTTTATCCGAATCTAACCAGATAGCACAGGTGCGATTATACGCAGCTAGCTTCTCTAGCCTCTTCTCGGTCAGCTTCGTCCCAAGGATAGACGTAGCATGACACACACGACCAACTTTTATCGCGCTAAGTATATCCTCTGTAATAACGGTTGCTCCTGTTGGTGGCCCGGACATAAACAGCGCAGACCCGGTAGCCGGGCCTTCTGGATTTAGGTATTTAGGCTCTTGATTCTTGTCCACTGCCCGTAACTGTAGGGCTACTAGCTCTTCTGTGAATACATCATACACTGGTAAACAGATACGATGTATCTCTGGAACCCAGCCTATCCCATAACTAAGAGCGATTTCTGGTGAGATTCCGTATTTCATAAACCAAGTGGCGTATTTCTGCGGTATGTCCTCTGTATAGCCTTTAGGAAGCTCTAGAGGGGCTTTGGTATCGTTCTGGTAGGGTAGCCGCATGCACTGTTGTACACTGCGTTCCCTGTGCGGCTGGAACTCTTTTCTACCGCATCTAAAGCAATAAGCAGAGTAACCTCGTGGACTCTCGGATACAATCATGGTCGTATCTCGTCCACAGCATTCTGTACGAATCTTCTGGTTAGGTTGTAGGGTCTTGGCTATGTCGAGCCAGTCCATGTCTACGGCCTCAGCTTTTAATAAAGACTTCTTTTGTTTATCTATTGTGTTACCCATACCAACCCATCTTCTTCAATCTTGAACTGAACTGGAGTAAAGCCAATAGAACTACGTACATAGTCTCTACCACCGTCAATCATCATATCATTTAGTGATTGGCAATCATGTCTGTAAGCCGAATAAATTACTTCGTGCTTCTCATTCATCAGGCCGTTGATTGGTACACCTACAATGGCCTGTGCATCAGTAATCATCCAACGGCCATCTTCGTGTCTGTACAGGCCAAACCAGTTAGAGCCTCGTGGGTGGGCTTCTGCTTGCCAAAAGATTGCTACGGGTTTGTTCGCCCAGCCACCACCTTTGGCTTTTAGCGTAAATTCGCCAATATATTTGGCTTTGTACTGCTCCTCAATGTACTTTACATTAAGCGGCAACTTGTCCTCATGCAGTACCTCCGCATCAAATGGGCCGTTACGGATAAACGTGCTATGTCGCATCGAAATTCTCCTCTGATTTTTGTCTATATACGATGTTCAGGTGCACACCAAGCATATCACAAATCTGGCCATCCTTGGTTATGCCATGCATCTACGCACAGACGAATAACCACTCCGAGGCAGACTACAATAAGACACGTAATTATAAAATCAATCATAGTTTAATTCCAATTTTGGCAAAGACCTCTTCGAGCAAATCATTGTCTGTGAAATCTCCTCGACTCGATGGGTCGGTTAAAACTAGGCATCTGTTTACTGCATCAAACATGATGTTTCCATCATGTACATCATTAGTACCCGGCCACAAGCCATCTCCGCGGTATATGCGGATTGCGTCTACGTACTCTTTCCACTTGTATCCTGCGCGACCCCGAGATAATACTCTGTACATTGCAGCAATCTTGTTTGCTTCGCTTATACTGTACAGGGTTGTATCCGATACATCGAATCTGTCTCGGCGTGTCTCAACATACAGTTCATCGTATGTACACTCGTACCGCTGCATAACAGCTATAAAGTAATCGCTTGCAAAGTGCATTGCATAAATCATAGGAAGCATCGGGTGCTCTGTAGTTTTACGCTTTGTTTTCATACAGAACGCAGCGTATGTCACCCAACCATCAGATAGATAGTCTCCATCAAAATTACTTCCATGACCAATCTTAATTGCCTTAGTTGCATCCCACGGGCAAATAAACACCTTTGACCAGTGTCCTGTACCAAGCGGGTCTAGGTCTAGTTCCTGAGCTATATTTTCTAGAGCATTATCGTCACCTACATAACCAGACATGTTGGTAGTGTAGTGCGTCATACGTTGCGTGGATTCAAAGCGATTAGGACGAACGTATCGGTATGTTTTGTAGTGACTTGGTGATTGCGCGTTCTCAATAGCCGATTGTATTCTGTATTTATTCTTATCGCACCAAGCGTCAAGCAAGGCTTGCTCAGGGTGCGGTAGTATTTCAGTAACCTGTCCTGTTGGCGATACAAACAGGACATCAGGCAGAGGACACATGAGTTCCATATCTCTCAGTAATTTCTATAAGTCTGGTTGGTACGTTAACAACAGGACAGGTTGCATAGTTCACCTGTTTTTTGCGGTAAAATACATTTTCAGTGCAGGGTCGTACGTAAAGTCAAGCTGGTTCGAGAACACTTCCTCGCGGCTAACTTGTACAAAGGAACCGATGGATTCTTTACGTGTATCTTTGTAAACCAAAGTGGCCGGACGTTTGTCGCCAGAACCAATCGGGCCGAGTTCGAGAATGCTTTCTTGGTTATCAAGCAAGCCCGACATTTCAAGGAACGGGAATGCATTGATGTTGACAATGTACGATGTCTCATACGAGCCTTTGTACACACCGAACAGAACACGATAGTTAATCTCGTTCTGTACAAGAAATGCTTGTACGGTGTCGGTATCAACGTGTGAGGCAAAGATGATGTACGTTTGCCCACCGGACTCGCTGCTACGACCCCACGTACCTTCGGAGTTGTAGTTTACTGCTTGGTCAGTCAAAGTTTCCATTAGATAATCCTCCAGATACGGATTGTACGGGTTTCGTTTTTCGGGTTATACGACACACTACGTGTAGTATAGCGTTTACGGATATGCTTTTGTGCTTCTTGCACAGCTTGGGCCGCAACCCGCCACTGTTTTAGTGTAAGATTACGAACAGTAATGGATTTACCTACTGCAAGTGCAGACAGGTGCTGTACAAGTTTACCGTGCAGCTTTTGTGGTTTCTTTGCAGGACGTTTGCCTACGAAGTGTTGCACTTTAGGCACAAGTCATAGCTTCCCATCCGACACGGTGATGCTATGCTCGCTAGGGCCGCAAGGTACTGAAATTGAATAAAAAAGGCCGAGTTTGCTCAAAATAAAATGAGCTGCTCGGCCCTCATTTTTTCGTTATTTGTTCGTTTTCCGACCAGCGTTTTCATGCGTCCATATTGTTTGTCGGTGATTTGGAGCATCGTGATGCTGCCCTTTTCTGGGATATTGGCTGTTAATCGCCCCAAGTGCTTATCCACCCTATCCTGACCGTTACAGATACGGGCATAGACGGAAAGCTGGATCATTATATAACCGTGGTTGAGCAGGAAATTCCTGAATTTTGCTGCCCTCTGCCGTTCTGGCTTGGTTTTGACGGGCAGGTCGAAGAATACAACCATCCACATAAATCTGTCCTTTGCGGCTATCATGGATTTATCCTTTAAAATCGTCTTGGAGGTTATACAGATTGTTCAAGGCAGCAAGGTTTGTACGGGCCTTGATGTCGTACTCAGTGTTAATCGTTTCTACGTTCTGTTCAGCACGTTCCAGAAGTTTGTGGGCAGCATTAAACAAAGCGTCATTACGATTTACTTTATTATGATACTGTTTAATGGCCCGTGCATCTCGGTTCTTTACAGAGCGAATAGCAAGCCGAAGACCAGTACGATACACACTGGCCAAGCCATTGATGAGTTTAAGTTCAAGCATTTTGATTCCTCTCTAAGTTGGTTAGACCACTTTCCTTCGTACTGCACCCAACCTTTGTGCACTTAGGGCAGATGTAGTTTCCTCGCCCGTTCTGTCCCCAGCCCGGACGTATGTCTACATGGACTCTGTTTGTATCTATGATGCTCAGGTTGCGTAAATCGTCTGTTACACTAGATTCGACTGTAACCGGTTTACCGTACTCCCAATTACCGCATCTGTCGCATGTAATTATAGGCTCAAGAACTGTAGTAACTTTACGGATTCGTCCTTGTATGTATCTAGGCATAGTACCTCACTGGTTAGGGATGCAATAAATCGTTACACGTTCGCCTGCTTTGTTTGTAAGAAGGTATTGTACCCTGCTACCAAGAGCACGTATATCTGTTTTTAGTCCTGTGCGCTCTGAATGCAGGCCAGCTACTCTACGGGCATTAGCTTGAACATATCGCTCAACGTACTGGCGAATACTTTCAGGACTCTTTTGTATCTTGGTTTTCTGGTTCACGCATGCCTCGGTTTTGGTTGCGGAGTGTTCATTATCAGTATACCAGAGTTACGTTTATTCCAATACATCTGAAAGAAGCCACGACTACGTGCGTACAACTCTCTGTTATACGTAGTCTTAGCGAGCTGCATGTAATACAATGCTAGCTTAACTGCTAGGCGTACTGGTACTGCCTTTGCATTCGGATTGATTACTGGTTTACGCACTCAAAGCCCTTTCAAACGCATGGCTCATATTGTTGTTCAGTGTATGCCGTGAAGCACCTTTATTCAGAATAGTCTTACCAGTGCTGCTTTTAAGATACGCACTAACAAAGCCACGAATGTTACGGATTTTCTGTTGCATGATAATCTCCCTGGTTAGAAATTGGGTGTAGGCATACGTCTTACGCTTTGTCTCAAGCTGTTTGGCATCTTTCGCCAGCATTTAGCCAAGCGGAGCCGATGCTACTACGCTAGGAACATACAGGCCACTTGATTACACTGCGTATGCCTACGCCTAATTTCTACTCTAGGACTCATCAGGCAAGGTTATACCCTGCGACACGGATTTACGGAGTGTATCTCCAACCGTGTTTCGTCCTTGCGCGGATTAGTGCGCTGGCTCAATGGCAACCAGTTTAGACAGGGCTGTGAGTTTATCCGTGTCTACTTTGTCACCGTGTCGTGCAGCTTTCTGAGCACGTTTAAGAACGGCCTGAATGGCTGCGTTCAAGTCAAAAGGCACGTATTCGGCCTCTGGCTTAAACTTCCAGAAAGGTGTAGCGTTTGCATCATCCTGCAACGTGACCTTTTTGTGGTTATACGTCATGGTTTTATTCTTTGCATCGTACTCCATACGACCAAAGTTAATAAACCAGTCACGCAGAGCGTTTTTACGTGCAAGCGTAGGCACAGCGCCAATCAGAAGGTTTGCAAGCGTAATATCGCCGCATTTTTCAACATGAGCCAGTACAGAGCATGCCGCAAGATGCACATCTTGTTCAAAGCGTTTACCGCGAGTAGCAATACTCGCAATAGCCTTGCCAATCGCCGGAGCACCTTCAAGCAATTTGATGGTTTTAGTCATAGTAAGACCTATAAAGTTAGGGTTACGGCATAGGTTAACCGAATAACCTTACCTAGAATACATGCAAGTTTTAATTTACATGCATTCTAGCTAAGGTCATAGACACTAGCCTTGCATACTTTACGCGCTTATTGCTAGTAAGTTAGCGTACCCTTTGCGTCATTCAGCCTTTACGTTAATCATTAAACATACGTTTATCCAGCATATAAATGCCTTTAGTCGCCACAATACAAGCCCAGCGATCCAATTAGATCAGTGTGCTCGCTTGTATTGCTTAAAACCGATGGTTTAATAAAAGCCTTCTCTAGTGTCTTTTAAGGGTATTGTGCGTCACTCACCCTGTACGGAACGACCAGCATCTTGCTGGCGTGTATTATGCAATTCTTGCGCCCGTGCCTCACCCGCTTTCCAACGTGCAAATTCTGCTTTAACGTGCATGTTATCCATGCACAGCAACAAGCCACTAGCAGCTTGTCAAGCCTTGCCCGTAATGCCTTGGCCTTCCACTATGCAGCGTAGGAATACCCACGGCTTATACATAGCTTCACTATTCGCGCCTATTGCTAGGCTGGCGTTAAACATTACAAGCTGGCTTATTCCTTTAACCTT
>FRDC01000722.1_pt1 | contig 41978 bp, 41 predicted proteins | sample 1106171 | NCBI WGS metagenome assembly FRDC01 (sample SAMEA3930566, study PRJEB13176) | freshwater metagenome | biome: Drinking water system; feature: drinking water; material: water | place: Singapore | collected 2014-12-20 | reverse complement strand
AAAGGCGCTCCGATGCCGGAACCGGGGCGGCACCGCCGCCAAGCCGGCGAGCGACAGCATTTACCGTTGGCCCAACTACTCGCTCGCCAATCGTGCGCCCCAACGCGCCGCCAGCAGCCCCCAGAGCGCCGCCAGCAAGCGCACCGCCAAGCCTGTCCTGATTGTTCTCGCCCGCCCCGAATACCGCGCCATAGCCTGCGTCGAGGGCCAGCGCACGCGGCGCCAATGCAGCGGCTCCGCGACCGACGCCCGCCACGCCGCCGGTCGCGAGCATCGTGCTGACACCGCCCGCAACTTGCCCAATGCCGAAAGCAAGAGGGTTGGTATCGCGAATTAGCCCTTTTTTGAAATCGGCCTCAGCAATCGCCTGATCCATCGGCTTGCCGGTAAGCAGCGAATCCGCCGCGCCGTAGAGTTCATCATCGAAAGGGACGCTGCCATTGGCATACCCCACGATCGATGCGCCTACCGGATTGCTGGCGATACTGCCGACAATTTTCTCGGTTGTAGTCGTGTCGCGCCGGCCTGATTGAGGAATTGAAACTTTCGCCTTTCCCCAGCCAGAATTCCCGTTGCGCTTGTTCCACTTAAGGGCTTCGTTCCATGCTTGGCGAAATTTCGCCAGAGCCTCACCAGTCGGCGCGTTACCATATTCGCGAGCCACTGCCATTGCGTCCGCAAAGGTACCACCGCGATCAAGGATCGACTGAAGCACCGCTGCGTACCGGCGATCGGTGTCGGTTGCGAACTGCATCGCGCCAGTGGTGATCTCAGCGCGCCCTTCGTACGGCCTAGGTCCGGCTGCGGCTTGCTGGCCGCCGTTTGATCCACCTCCGCTTCCAAGCGCAGGCCCAGGCATGGCATCAGCGCCGCGACCATCGCTCACACCGGGCAGCATGCCCTTAGCTTCGTTCAGCGCCCTTTCGTCGCCACCAATGCGCCGATAGATGTCTCCGTAGTGATCAATCACGTCATCAAGCGAGCGGCTGAACTGCTCGCCGCTTTGGCTCTGATCGAGCGACGCGATCGTGCTTTGCAGAAGCCGCATGTCGGCGTCGGTCACGTTGCCGATTGCGCCGCCCGTCGGACTATTCTGCCGCATCTGCTGAAGGTTGGTAAAGGCAATGTTGCCCTTGATCGTGTCCAGCGTAGCGGCCAAATCCTTAGCCTTCGTGCCACCAATCGACGCCATCGTTCCCGAGCCAAAGCCCGTTGCCATCCAGCCTTCTTGCGCAAGCTGCTTAGCCAGCTGCGCTTTCCGAACCACGTTAAGTAGTTCGGCGCGACGCTGCGCCAGGGCATCGGCAGTTTCTTTGCGCTTCGGGTCGTCCGGTCCACCAGGGATCGGCTCAACGCCTTCGCGGGGATCGGGCTTATAGCGGAATCCAGGCGGCGGCTTACCATACATCCGCTCCAGCTCGTCGTCCGCCATCTTGCGGCGCTTCGCTTCAGCGTCAGCCTTATCGTTGGCAAGCCGCTGCTCGTCGAGCGCAGCCTGCGTCGGCGTCTGCGGCGCTGGCTGGCGCGGCGGTGTCAGCGGCACCAACGGCGGAGCCGGCCGTGTGGCGGGTCGTGACGACACGGGGTTAAATTCCGCCCACGGATCGCGCACTTGCTGCCCGGCGGATGGAAGCGCTTGGCCGCCAACCGGCTTGAACTCCGCCCAAGGATCCTGATCATCAATCACCGCTCAAAAATCCTTCCATCGGGCGCCCGGATAATGGTTCCTTTGGGCAGGCTGCGCGCTTGAGTTGGGCTTTCCACCGCCACAGGCACGCGGTTCCGCTGCTGCCACCGCAAGAACCCCTGCGGGCCGAGCGATTGGATAAGCGGCCCTACCTGATCCGGTAGTGCAAAACCCCCCTCGGTCGGGTTGCCCAACGCCGGGGGCTGGGGCGCGGCACCGGAGGCACCAGCAACCGCGCCAGCGTTCGGGTTCGCGTAGAGGGTGTTGTCGGCGCCCTTGATATATGGGCTTTCGAACACCGTTTGCCGCGTCCGAGGATCAAACGCGATCTCCCCAGCGCCAAGAATCGTAAGCTTCGGCGTCACAAGCTCCTTGAGGCTCTGGCCCATCGTAATGAACCGATCCAAGGTCTGGTCGCTCAAATCGCCGATCTGGCTGAACTGCTCTTGCCCCAGCCCGTATTGCTGAAGGCTCGGAACCATCGCGCGGAACTCAGCGGCGCGCTGTTCCGGAGGCAACTGCTTTAACCGATACGCGGCTCTGCCAATCGCCTCGCCCACGCGCTGGGTCTGTTCCAACTGCTCCCTATTTGCGGAATAGATAATATCCTGAAGCTGCTTGGCGTATTCCGGGTCAATCGCGTACAGTTGGCGCAATGCGTCCGTGTTGATCTTCGCCCCATCGGTGCGCGGGGGCAGTCGCGCCGGATCAACCAGCGCGGCGGGGGGCTGGGATGCCGTGGCCCCAGGCATTTCAGCACTTGGAGCCACGCCACCAGATGCCGGATCACCTCCTTTCGCCTGCGGGCCGAAAACACGAGAAACAAGGTCCGAGCGCTGCTGTTCGCGCGCCAGCTTGGCCTTGTTTAGCTCAAATTCCTGTTGGGCAATCATCTGCTGCGTCCGGTTCGCGCGCATCTGCTGCACGGCGCCGAGCACGCCAAGCACGTTGACCGGCTCGATGCCATATGGTCCAGCCATTACTGTCGCACCGGCATGGTGATATTCAAGAACCCCATCTGATTTTCCTCAATTGATGGTGATGCGAAGGGATGGAGAGTCCACATTTCCTGCTTCGAAAGCGATTAGTTTGCCGATCATTTTCCAATCTTCCGGTGTGGCGAGCGCGTCACTCCATTGGTCAAATTGAAAGGGCCGCATCGCGTTCAAGAACCCACCGCAGGCTTGGTCGAACGAGATACCAAACGTCGCCGCACAGGACTCGCAAATCGTCCGGGCCAGCCCACACCCAATTTGAACTACAAGTGGGTCTAAAGCGCTTTCCGGCGTTCTGGCCGGCGGATTGACCATCGGCGGAGATTGCAACGCGTCGATCACGATCTCGGACGGGTTCATTGTACCCGGCCGCCCTCAGCTAGCTCGCGTTTGATGGCCTCGCGAATAAGTTCGCTGACTGATATGTCACGCGCACTTGCCTCGGCGCGGATCGGCAGAACGAGTTTCGCGGGAACGCGGACATGGATAACGGAAGAGAGCATATCGCCTCACAAAGATTCGGAGCTTTCCCGATGGCTTTGCGTTCGTGCCGCCTCGGCTTACGGCGGGCGTAGATGGCTATATCGCTCGAACGCGAAACATGTAACACAGAGCGCCGAATATGGGAAGCCCTATTTTCCATTCCATAGGCAATAATCTCTCCATCATTTGCAGCCCAACCGGATAATACTGGCGAGCCACACAGAATGGGGGATCATTAGCGCCGCAGCATGCGTTGTGCTATTCACGGCTTTTGTACTTTACCGCGTGGCATAATTGCGGGACTCCCTTATTGCTTAACCCAGCACTTAGCTTCCTCAGCCGCACGCGCGACAAGATCGGGATCAAGCCTGATTGCCTCTATGAGCGTCCTCGCCGCCATTGATGGACAGCCCCGCCCTTGCTCCAGGTCGCGAAGCGCGCCTAGCCCGAAGCCGAATCGCTTTGAGAATTGCTTCTGCGACAAGCGCAGGTCGTAGAAGCGCAACCTCATGACATGGAGCGGATAGCCCGTTTTACCCCGATTGGGGTCGAAGGGCTTTTTGCGCGGCAGCGAGGAGGATGCCTCAGTTACGCTATTGGCCCTAACGGCCCTAATGTCCCCAGCCCCCTCGGTGCTAGTGTCGCTAATTTCCTTATGGCCAATATCTGTATTCAAAGACTTATCTTCTTCATATGGTTGGGAAAAACCGGCGTTCGAGCGATACCCCGTGCCAATAGGGTCAATAGGGCCATTAGCACTGGCGCTCATCGATCCAGGTCCCATAGATAGCTTACCGTCTCGCCCTGTCGCTCTCCCGTCAGGCAATCGGCGCGCCGCTGAAATATCCGCGCCGTGTGCTCGCCGACGCGGGCGATTGCGCAATGAGCGTCGAGCATCACCGGTTGGTCGCCGGCGAGCCATACCGCTAGCCCGCTAAACCAACCCCCGCCGTCCGAGCTGCAACCGAACAGTTCCATTGGGTGCCAGCCGAGGGAGAGTGCTGCTGCTGCCCAGCCAGACTCGGCAAGCCCAATTGCGTCGGCAGTCGCCCTACGCCACGCATCCACCGGTCGCCGATGAGGGCACGGGCGCTTTTTAAGTATATCGAGGCCCGTCACAATGAAGTCGGGGAGATCGGGCAACCTATCGCCCGCTTCATTCGACGAAAAGACCCGAGCCGCAACTTGGCGCCAACTAGCCATGTGCCGCCCCATGCACGGCGGGGTTCACGTCGAAATTCTTGCTCTGGCGTCCGGCGCTGCCGCCAGCCCGGGACGGCGCGGGACGAACCCATCCCGCGTCTTGCAACTCTGCTAAGGCAGCCTCCATGTCGGCGCTGTCTTTGATGGTCGCCTTGAGGCTGCGCCGGACATCGCGCGCGTTGATCATTTGAAGCTTGTGGCGCATGATGTACCGGGCGATGACGGCGGCGTTCCGCTCAGCTTTGGGCCGGGCAGCATCCCCCAGCACGCGCAAGGCGGACGGCACAGCATAACTTTCAAAAAACTCGATGGCCGCAACCACGCTCGTTGGCGACACTTCGACCGGCTCCGCTCGATCTTCCGCCGCCCAATTCAGCAGTTCCGAGACGAGCGCGAGCCGGAGCACCGTCCCGCGCGCCTTTCCTAAAAAGCTTTTGAAGAGGGACGCCGCATCGACCAGCGCCGCGGAGTTTTCGCCAGCCCAAGCTTCGAAAATGTCGGCCGCACCGTCGTTGAGACGCAGACAAATCGGCACCTGGACGCCATGTTCATCGCAACCGAATCTCAAGCTTTCTAACCGAGCGTAGGCTTGGTGCAGCGCGGCAACGTCGGGGGTTGATCGGGGGCGACGAAAAGGGATCGGATCAGGCCATGCCCACAAGAATCGGGCTGATAGTCCGTCATCAGGCCCGGACTGGAATAAATCGACCAACTTATCGGGCTGAATGCCTCCCACCACTGAAACGCCGTTGAACGGGATCCGAAGAGGAATTTCACTGTTCTTCCGGTCGATAGTGTGAGGCCGACCGCCATAGGCCTCCAGCCAAAATTCGCGGCCACCGGCGTTGTAGCGTTCGAAACTCTGAAACCAGCCCGCCAGTTCGTCGCGAAGGTGAAGTGTCCCTTGGGGATTAGCCGCTAGGATTGAACCCAGCGCTTCGGGCGTACTATCCTGCACTAGCAGCCGTCGCCGCTCGGGGCACTCGGGCTCGACCGCAGCGTCGGGCATAGGAGGCGTTTCGTGCCCAAGTTTCGTCGCCTCTTTTACCTGCTCCTCCCATGCCCGTCGCTCATGCTTCGCCCGCTCGCACTGCGTGCGGTATTGCTGAACAACCAGCTTGTGATCTGCGGCGTACGCTTGTTCGATAGGGCGCAGAGGCGAAACTGCCGCGTCCGTCCCAGGCGATTTGTTTGACGACGGCTCGCCGACGTTGCCGCACCAGAGGATGCACGGCTCTTCCCACGTTCCCGCCTCGAACGGCCTCACTCGTCGTTTGCCACCGATCAGCGACGCGGCAACCGCAAGTATCGATAGGCCAACGTAGTCGACGGGCGATCCGGCGCCTTCCGCGAGATCAATGGCAACAGGCCAAAGGCGGCCGAACAGGGCATTAGGAAACGTCGGGGGTGTTGCACGCCCGGCGTTGATGATGGCCAGATCAGGGGATGGCCATGAGGAAAGACACTCGGCGCGCTCATAGGCGAGCGCGATCGGGGGCTTGCTCATTAGCACACCCCCCGGAGCTGGTCATTGAAGTCCTTAAATTGCGGATCGGGGAACATTGTCCGGACGCGCAGCCCATGCAGCTGGTAGACCTCCGCGGCCTTTGCGACTGCCGCACGCCCGGGTTCATTGTTGTCGCCCGCAAGCGTGATCAGCGAGAAGCGCGGCGGGATGGCGACCTGCCAAAGCAGGTCGGTTCCGCAGGATGCCCAGACCGCGCGGCCCGGCAGTTCTTGGGCGAGCGTGAGCGCGTCCTCAGGACCCTCGCAAAGCACGAGTTCGGCCGTGTTACCCTCAGCCGCCCGGAACGCGGAACCAGCGGTTTGCCCGAAGGTGAGCTTAGCCTTCGCAGGGGCTCCGTCGGCGCGGCGGCGAGAATACTTTCGCCGGCCGCCCGCCTCCAAGAACACGCATTGGACCGCGACGACCTCGGCGTCATGATCCTGCATGGCACACACGACGGCGGGCACATCGCGACCGACTTCACCCGTTTCCATATTTCGCCAACGGGGCGTCATAGCGAACCGAACGGTCGCAGGAAGATCGAGCGAAAGGCCACGAGCCCGCCGCAGATAGACTTCGGCAGCAGTCCCCGCCGGAGCGCGTGCAGCCGACCAAATCGACCTGGCGCGATCAATGCGCTCTTGTGCTGCCTCCCTGTTAAGTCGCTGGCGCTTGGCGCGATCCTCAGGGGAGACGATAGGAAATGCGTCGCTGTCCAGCGATCGAACTGCATCAACGAAGCGCATACCGCAGCGCTCCATTAGGAAGGTGATCGCGTCACCGGATGCGCCGCATCCCCAGCAATGATACACCGCTTTCGCGTCGTTTACCTCGAAGGACGGGGTCCGCTCGTCATGGAACGGGCAGAGACCTACTAGCTCATGCGTTCCTCGGCGCTTTAGGGTAGTATAGCGGCCCACGATGTCCGAGAGATTATGACGGTCTTTCGCCTCCTGCGCGATGCGAGCAATCTCGAACGCGCTACTCATGCCGCGCCGCCCGCGATCCAGACAATCGCTCGTTTGCCGTTTGCATTAGGCCGCCTGGCGCCCCCGTCGCGGATTAAGCCCAGGCGACGAAGTTCGGAAGTTCGGGGCTGGATTGAGCCTCGGTCGATATTCAGCCGATCGGCGAGTTCGTTGGTAGTGACCCCGCGCGGGCCGGCATTTACGACCGCAGCAAGCACCGCCTTCTGAAGATGTCCGAGTCGGGGAGCGATCGCATTCGCAGCTTCGATCGACGTGTCGATGCGACGATGACCAGGCCGGTTGGGGTAGCGATCATTAAGCATCGGCCCCTCCATCAACTAGGGGCGGCAAGCCAGCGCGGCTGAGCAACGCATCCAGCCAATCGCGTTGAGCTGCGCTCAGCGGCGTGTCGTCCGCCACCGTCTGGCCCAAAAAACTGCCCGCCTTTCTCGTCAAATTCTGTGCATGTTGCAGCACAGCCAAGGCCGCTGCGCGTGCCGAATTAAACGGAGCGCCGAATTGATCGCCACGTGCGTCGTGAGTATATTCGGATACGTCGCTGCCAAGCCGACGATTTTCCGGGAGCCGCTCGGTGCCAGCCGGGCGGCTTTCTCGCTCTTTAGGGCGCGAGTGCCCCTTTGTGTTTGCCATGGCCGATCACGCGACCTCGCTGGTCGAATTTACGATGCGCGCGGCAATAAAAGCGTGTACATCCTCAGGCCTATACCTGACCGAGCGACCAAGCTTGACAAAAGGCAGGCCGTCTCCGCGTAACCGCTCTTTCTGTAGCGTCGAGACCGACTTGCCAATGTAGCGAGCCGTTTCTTCTTCGTCCCATAGGGGCTCCATGATGACTTCTCCGCTTGTTCCGACGCCTCAAGGGCGCCTGCGGAAAGCCATTGAAAGCAAAAGAATTGTGGGTGGAATACTCGGCGATTAGACAATTGAGCGCGGCGATTAGACGATTTCGCGTGGTGTCGTTGGTCGGCGCCCAGCTCGCCGGTTTTCCATCTTCGGCGCCACCTCTTTCATGCCTGGCGGAGAGCCGCTGTCTGCTGGCCATCGCGCCGCTATATCAGACGCGCGAAGTCTTCCCTTTCGAATGCCATCCGCCTGAAGCCTCTTCGCCAAAGCCTCCACCATAGCGCGGCGATCGGCGGCAGGCGGAGGCGCCTCAAAAGCGTTTGCTCCAGTCGGCTTAGGTTCAGCAAATGGCGATTGCAGCGAGCGGATAGCCTTTGGGTCGAAAAGAATGTGCTCCCACACGGTCCCGCCCAACGCCTCCGGCGCCAGCCTGACAGTATCCTGAACTTCAATATGGCCAAGCCATGCTGCGGCTGGCACAACTCGGCGATCGCCTTCGCCGAATTTAAGCGCTGTCGCCTCTATTTCGCCTCGCGCGCAGGCCGCCTTGATAGTGCCGCTAGCCAAGGCGAAACAATGGCAGATCGCGCGACGACAGCGGCAATGATGGTCCCGAATTTCACTATCTAGTAATGAAAATAGCGAACGATAGCTTCCCGGCGAGACGTTAGACCGTCCCTTTCCCGCGAGATAATTTGCCGCACCTGACAGCGCAAGATTGTCGCTGGTAATTAGCCATAGCGCCGCTGCCAAAAAGTCCCAATGCGTGGCGTTGGTTACTCCGAGTTGGGCTAGAACGGGCAAAAGAGGCTCACCAAACGACGGCTTCGAGGTTCTCGCGTTCACTGCATCCATCAAATTATTGAACCCGCTGCGATCGACGTAGACATATCCTGTGTAACTTTGATCGCTGATTGTAGCCTGGGCGTTAAAATTCGAGAGTGCGTCGGGTAGCTTCAGCTCGCTAATTCGTGCGGCCAATGTATCGCCCGGCGGACACGCGGCCAGCGTATCCAAATCCAACGACTCCTCGGCCTCTAACTTCCAAGCGTCCGCAGGCATTGGATGGAAGGCGCCGGCACCGTCTTCGTGAACAAATGCAGCGATGCTTCCCTTGAATATTTCACCTCCTAGTATCATTCGGGCGCGCTGCGCGCGGTGATAGCCGGATAAGTCGGGCGGCACATTTACAAATAGTGGCAGGTCTCCGGGCTGCCTGCCCCATATGGTCGTGGTGACGTCTAGATCGCGAGCGTCCGCATGCAGTGCGCGGTTGAGATAGGCGAGCGCTGTGCCCAGAAAAACATGGCCGGGAAAGTCGCGCGGCCAGGACCCGTTTCTTGAGTTGAATCGCAGGTTCAAACGCACCTCCCAGTGCGGTCCGCAATGCAATTAGGCGGCAGGCCGGGCGGAAAACCGGCTTTTCGGGAGCTACCCTAGCCGCCCTTGCTCATGCTCGCGCCGAGGCAAGCTGAACGACGTTCGAAGGCATAGGCACCTTCTTGATAAGGCTATCTAAACGAGCCGACCACGCGTTTAGTGCGTTCGTCTTCTCGTTCAGATACTCATAGAGATTGTATATCCCGCGTATACCAGATGCTTCGCCGCCTTGGTGGTGATTTATGACCCGCTCGGTGACTTCGATGGGGAAGCCTAAAGCTTGCAAATTTGTCGTGCCCGTGCGTCGAAGATCATGAAAACGCCACGGCTTCCATTCGATCTCGGAGCGCTCTTCTCCATTCTCATCGGCTTGATTATCGGCCAACTCCTGCAAAATTGGCCTCATCGCCTCATCCAACGCGGCCTTCGTGTCCGAAAAATTGCTAACCGGGGTTTTGCCCGTTGAGCACGGCAGAACCAATCCCTTCGTCCTCCATCCGATTGCATCAAGCTCGGCGAGTGCTAACGCAGGCAGCGGCACCAAATGCTCGTGCCGGTTCTTTGATCGCTCGGCCGGTATCGTCCATCGGCCAGTCTGCTTGTCGATCTCCGCCCAAGCCATCCCGGCAACCTCACTGCGACGCTGGAGCGTGATTATCAGCAGCCTGACCAGCGCCCCGCGCGGATCGTCGAGTTGATATGACGCTCGCCAAACGGCAGTCAGTTCGTCGGGAGAGAGAACACGCTTACGTGCCTTCGCGCCAGCCGGTGGCTTGATCTTCGCCATCGGGGACCGAAGGATGTCATCGCGCGATTCTGCCCAGCGAAACAGGCTGCTTAGAACGGCCCAAACGCTCCGCTGTAAGCCAGGACGAGAGCGCAGCGCGTCCAAGACCTCATTTATATGTTCGGCTCCAATCGCGGGGAGTGCTCGATCGCCCAAGATCGGAACGACGTGCCGATCGAGATTGCCCTTGGCCTGCTTCCACGACGATCCCCACTCCGACTCCAGGTATCCGCCGGCGAACGTCTCGACGTAAGCCGCGAAGCCCTTGGTCCGCTCAACCCTCGCCCTTTCCTGTTTGTCCGCAACAGGGTCGGTACCCTGCGACACGAGCGCGGAAAGCCGCTTCGCTTCTTTGCGTGCCTGTTCGGGGGTAAGTGGCCCATATCGTCCGATCGTCCAACGCTTGGTCTTTGTGCCCCTGCCGCCCATGCGATACTGAAAGACGAAGACGAAACTGCCGGCAGGCGTGACCTTCAGGCCAAAGCCAGGCACCTCATCATCCCAATAGAACTCGTCACGCTGAGCGGGCTCGATGTCATCGATATTCCGCTTCGTGAGCTTGCGCTCGGGCATGGCAATCACTCGCAGCAATCACATAGCAAGCACTTTACCGGAAACCCGGCGCAAACCCAAGCAAGAACGGGCATGGAACGGTGCCGCATTTCCGAGGCTTTAGGCAGCCCGATCCAATGCCTGGAAACTCCGAGAAAAACCGGCCACGACACTGGGGGTGTGGGGGTCGCAGGTTCGAATCCTGTCGTCCCGACCAATTTCATTCGCTAATTACCCTCGCCTTCCCCCGCGCGTCCGCCTTGATCGCCGCCGCCGTGAACGGCAGCCGCACCCATTTCTTCGCCGAATAGAGCCGCGTCTGATCGGCGTAGAAGGCCGAGGCCGGATCGGTCGATTGCGAATAGCTGAGCACCGCGTCGGCCACCGGGCCGGCCTCGTCGAAGCTCACCACCTGGATATAGCTCGAGCCGTGGAAGGGCACGAGCCCGCCCGCCTCGGGGCGCGCCTGCTGGACGTTGAGCACGCCGAGTGCGCCCGAGCCGCCATGCACCGGAATACGCTCGGCGCCGCGCAGCGCGAAATGCACCTCGCCCCAGCGCGCGTCGAGCGCGATGCCTTGTTTGGTCAGTTGCTCCGCCGCCTTGGCGAGCGCCGCGCGCAGCTTGGGCGCCATATCGCCGCCGCTCTGGAAATCGCGCGGGGTGTTGACCGGATCGGCGGGGTCGAAGCGCGTGCCCCATAGCCCGGGCAATTTTTCGACCAGCGGCCAATAAGCGAGGAACAGCGCCGCGCCCCGGCTCTCGACGTCGAACCGCCCGTCCCAGCGCGCGAGCGCGGCGCAGGGCGCCGCCACCGCCGCATCGCCCGCGCACGCCGCGAGCGTGCCCTTAAGCGCCAATTGCGCCGCGAGCGACTTGTTCGCGAAGACCATTTGCGTGGCGATCGCATTGTCGATCTTCGCGCCGCCCAAGCCGTCGGCGCCGGCGAGCCGCGCCTCGGTCTCGATCAGCCCCGATCGCGTGCGCAGCGTCCGCTCGCTGCCCCAGGCGCCCAGGATCGGTGAAAGCTGCTTGTACGGCGCGCGCGCGTTGCTCAGCCAATAGCTGTCGTTCGAATTGACGAGATAATCGCGCCGCTCCCAAATCGCCTGGTCGGCCGCCGGCATCAGCCCGGGGCGCGGGGTGCCAGGCGCCTGGTCCCAATCGCACGCCGAGCGCCCGCCATCGAGCAGGACGAAGCGGCTCGCGACCGAAGCCGAGCGCGGCGTCGCGCAGGCCTTGATCTTCTCGCCCGAGACATTGGGCACCGGGGTCACATCGGCATGGAGCGCCTGGCCCGCGCGATCCGCGGCGATGGTGTTGACCCAGGGGATGCCGAGCGTGCTCGTCACCGCCGCCTTGACCTCCGCCACGTTCCGGGCCTTGCCGATCCCCATCCAGGCGGCGAGGATGCGATCGTTATCGGCATTGGCGTCGCGCATCGCGAAGGCGCGCTCGCCGGTCCAGCCCAGGCCGAGCAACGGGATGGTGAGCACCGCGCCGTACTGGCTGTGGTAGACGGTGCGCGTCACCGGCCCCGCCTCGGTCGGCACGGTGATCGCGCGCGCTTCCATCGCCACCGGCTTGCCGTCGACCAGATAGCGCGTCGGGTCGCCGGGCACCAAGGGCAGTTCGAAGACGGTGAAATGCTGCGCGGCGGTGACGGTGTGCGTCCAGGCGATGTCCTTGTTGAAGCCGAGCGTCACCAGCGGTGTGCCGGCGAGCCCCACGCCCATCACGTCGATCTCGCCCGGAATGGTGATGTGCATCTGCCAGAAGCGCGCCGGGCCGTTCCAGGGGAAATGGGGGTTGCCGATCACCAACCCGCGCCCGTTCGCGGTCGCCTCGCCGCCGAACGCCCAGCCGTTCGAGCCGAAGCTGCGTTCCTGGGGGTCCGCGAGCGGCGGCAGCGCGGCGGACACCGCTTTGCCCGGGGGCGCGGCGTTCACGATATAGGGGGCGAGCGCCAGGCTGCTGGCGAGCAGCAACTGCTTCTGCGCGACGCGCAGCATATCGTCCGGCGTGATCGGCTTGAGCCAGGGCTTGCCCCGGCACGCTTCGGGCGCCGCCGCGCCGACCTCGCGCAGCCGGCGGTTATAGCCGGCGAGATAGCCCGCGAGCAGCGCGCGTTCCTTGGCCGGGCGCGCGGCCCAGCGCTTGCGGAGCGCGGGCAGGTCGATTTGGCTGCGGAAGAAGACGTCGCTCGACAGATTGTCGATTTCCTGAAAGCCGAGCACCGCCTTGTTCTTCGCGCCGAAATACAGGCTGCGCATCCCCGCCACGGTCGCGAATTCCTCGGCCATCAGGCACAGATTGTCCTCGGCATAGGCATAGCCCACGCCATAGCCCGCGCCGCCCCAATCGGCCGCCTTGATATGCGGAATGCCATGGCTGGTGCGGGTGATGGTCGCGGCGAAGCGCGGCTTGGCGTGCGCGGCGCCGGTGAGCGCGAGCAGCGCGATGCCCCAAGCCAATTGCCGCATGACGATCCTCCCCCGATGCTTTGGCGCTCAGGCTAAGCGCCGGGCGCGTCGCCCGCAACCGCGTCGGTGTCGCCGCCCCCTTGCCGATCGCCCGACGCGCGCTAAGCTCCTCGGCGAAAAGAGGCTTTTGGGGGAGAATGCGATGAAGATGGTCGCCGCGGCGGCGTTGCTGCTTTTGGCCGCGCCCGCGCGCGCGCAAAGCGTCGAGGAAGTCTCGATCGACGCTCTCGGCGCGCAACTCGCCAAGGGCGCGTCGAGCGAGGCGATCACGCGCGCCTATCTCGCCCGCATCGCCGCGATGGACCGCAAGGGGCCGAGCCTGCGATCGGTGATCGCGACCAACCCTCGGGCGATCGCCCAGGCCAAGGCGGCGGACGCGCGGCGCAAGGCGGGCAAGCGCCTGGGGCCGCTCGACGGGATTCCGATCCTTATCAAGGACAATATCGAAACCGCCGATCCGCTGCCGACCACCGCCGGCAGCCTGGCGCTGAAGGACAATGTCACCGGGCGCGACGCGCCGGTCGTCGCGCGGCTGCGCGCCGCCGGGGCGGTGATCCTCGGCAAGACCAATTTGAGCGAATGGGCGAATATCCGCTCGACTGCCTCGATCAGCGGTTGGAGCGCGGTCGGGGGGCAGGTGCGCAACCCCTATGCGCTCGATCGCACGCCGTGCGGCTCGTCGAGCGGCTCGGGCGCGGCGGTGGCGGCGAGTTTCGCGGCGGCGGCGCTGGGCACCGAGACCGATGGCTCGGTCGTCTGCCCCTCGGCGATGAACGGGCTGGTGGGGTTGAAGCCGACCTTGGGGCTCGTCAGCCGCACCCATGTCGTGCCGATCAGCCATAGCCAGGATACGCCGGGGCCGATGGCGCGATCGGTGAAGGACGCGGCGATCCTGTTCTCGGCGATGGTCGGCAGCGACCCCGCCGACGCCGCGACCAAGGACGCCGACGCCCACCGCGCCGATTATGCCGCCGGGCTCGCCAGCGCCTCGCTCAAAGGACTGACGATCGCGGTTTATCGCCCCGAGCGGATGAGCGCGCCGGTGGCCGCGCGCTTCGACGCGGCGCTCGCGGTGCTGAAGGCACAAGGCGCGGTGCTGGTCGAGGTCGAGCGGCCCAAGCTCGAGGGGCTCGGCGAGGCGGAATTCTCCGTGCTCAAGAGCGAGCTCAAAGCCGATCTGAACGCCTATCTCGCCACCACCCCGGCGGCGGTAAAGACGCGCACGCTCGCCGAGGTGATCGCGTTCGACAAGGCCAATGCCGCCGCCGAAATGCCCTTTTTCGGCCAGGAAATTTTCGAGGCGGCCGAGGCGACGCCGGGGCTGGACGACGAATATCGCGGCGCGCGCGCCAAATCGGCGCGGCTCGCGCGCGAGGGGCTCGACACGATGCTTGCCAAGGCGAGCGCGACGATCATCGTGACGCCCACTTATGGCGCCGCCTGGCCGATCGATCCGGTTTATGGCGATCAATATAACGGCCCCTCGGCGAGCGAGCTGCCGGCGGTGTCGGGCTATCCGCACCTCACCGTGCCGATGGGGCTGGCGCAGGGGCTGCCGGTCGGCCTGTCGTTCATCGGCAAGCCTTATAGCGAGGCGGCCTTGCTGGGGGCGGGGCATGGTTACGAGCAAGCCGCGCGCGCGCGGGTCGCGCCGCGCTATCTGCCGAGCGCGGACGTCGGCCCGGGGTTGGAAGGGGCGCGGTGAGGCCGGGTGCTCGGGGGCGCGACGGGATTTTCGGACTCTCGCGTCTTGCTCGCCCCAGGCTAGCTGCCATTTCCTTCCCCAGCGCAGGCCGGGGCCCAGCCGCGTCACGGTTCCAACTGGCGCGCTCGGGCGAGCTACCCGGCGCGATGCTAGGCCCCGGCCTGCGCCGGGGAAGCGCTTCGGGCGTCCGCCGCGCCTGCCTCAGCGGATATAGTCGAACAGGTTGAGCGAGGTCAGCTTGGCGACGCTCGCCTGGGTCGCCTGCAAAATGGTCATCGTCTTTTGCAGCTGGAGGATCGTGCCCTGCACGTCGGTACCCTCCAGGCTGTCGAGATCATTTTGGCGGCTGACCGCGACATCGTCGAGCCGGCCCTTTTCGAGCTCGATCCGCGCCGCGCGCGCGCCGATCGAGCCGCGCACCGCGCTGATCTGGTCGCCCGCCGCCTTCAAAATATCGATCGTCTTGGCGGCGGTTTGCGGCACGGCGGCGCCGCTGTCGAGCGCATCGGCATAGGCGCTGATCGCCGCGAAAATATCGGTCGTGCCGCCATTGCCGTCGGGCAGGTTGCCGAAGATCTTTTCGGCGCTTTCGCTCACGCGTAGGCTGATGCCGTCGGCGATCGGGATCGCGGCGGGGTCGCCGGTGCCGGTGAAGCTCACGCGGCCGCTCGCGTCGCGCGTCACCGCCGTGTCGCCGGTCGCCGCGCCGAACAGCGGCTGGCCGCGCGCGTCGCGCGCGTTGGCGCTGGTGAACAGATCGTCGAGCACGCCGCGCAACTGAGTCGCGATCACCTTGCGGTCGCCGTCGGACAAAGTGCCGGCATTGCCCTGGAGCGTCAGCTCGAGCGCGCGCTGGAACACGGTGTTGACGTTGCCGAGCGTGGTATCGGCCTGATCGAGAATGCCGCCCGCCAGATCGACGTTGGCGCTCCACGCCTTGTCGTCGGCGCCGGCCTGGTTGAGCCGCTGCACGCGGCGATAGGCGCTGGGATCGTCGGACGGCGCCTGCAGCCGCTTGCCGGTCGAAAGCTGGGTCTGCAGCGATTGCGCCCGCTCGTTGAGGTCGCCGAGCTGGCCGTTGATCCGCTGGTAGAAGAGATTGGTGCTGACGAGCATCTTACACCGCCAGCAGCGATTGCAGCGTCTCGCGCGCGACCTGGATCACCCGCGCCGAGGCTTGATAGGCTTGCTGGAAGCGCAGCAGCTCGACCCCTTCGGTATCGAGATTGACCCCCGAAACCGCGTCGCGCGCGTTCACCGCGCCGTCATGGATCGCGCCTTGCGCGTCGGCGACTTGCTGGCGGCCCGAGAGCGTCGCGGCATTGTCCGAGACGAGGCTGGTCGCATCGGCTTCGAACCCGCCGCTCGCGCGCAGCGTCTGGAGCGCGATCGCGTTGCCATTGTCGCGCGTGCCCGCGCCCCGCGCGGCGGCGGCGACCCCGCGCCAGCTGGTGAGCGACAGCGAAAAATTGGTCGGATCGCTGGCCTGGGTGAACATCGGCTGGCCGGGATTGCCGTCCAGATCATCGCCCTGCGCCTGGATTTGATTGACGCCGGCGACGAAGCCGCTGGCAATGTCGCCCAGCTTGGTGCGCGCGTCGGCGATGCGCTGCGCGCCCTCGACGATGCCGGCGAGCGCGCCGCCATTGGGCTGGATCGCGCTCGTCTGCCCGCCGAGCAGCATCGCGAACGACACCGTGCCGGCGGCATTGCGCACATAGCTCGCGGTGCCCGAGGTGACGCCGGAGACGAGCTTCGCCCCGTTGACGCCGCCCAGCGCCACGTCGACGCGGCCGCCGTCGCGATAGCTCACCGCGATGTCGCTGATCGCGCTCAATTCCTCGAGCGCCTTGTCGCGCTGGTCGAGCAATTGCGCCTGGGCGGTGGTGCCGGGCTGGGCGCGGCCGAGGCCTTCGTTGACCTTGGCAAGCGTCACGCCCAGCCGGTTGAGCTGATCGATCGAACTTTGCGCGGTCGCGTCGAGATCGGTCGTCACTTGGTGGATCGAGCGCGCGGTCGTCTGAAACGCGGTCGCGATGCTGGTGCCGGCTTCGAGGAACGCGGTGCGCGCGGGCGAGGAAGTGGGGTCGGCGGCGACGCCCTTGGCGGCGTTGAAGAATTCGGTGAGCCGCCCGCCCAGCTGGTTGCCGGTGAGCGCATCCTGGATTCGCGAGAGCCAGGTGATGCTCGATTCGGTCTTGGCGAGATCGGCGCCGGTCGAGCGCACCGCGTCGTTGCGCAAATCCTCGGACAGGCGCTGCACGCCCACCACCGCGACGCCGTTGCCGATCGTCGAGCGTTCCTGCGCGAGCACGCCGTTGGTCGAGGTGTTTTCGGCGAGCTGCACCGCCCGCCGCGCATAGCCCGGCGTCGAGGCGTTGGCGATGTTGTCGGACACGGTGGTGAGCGCCGCCTGATAGGCGCGCAAACCGCTCGCTCCGATGGCCAGCAAATCGCTCATGGCACGGCTTTGTCACCGGCAGCGTTAAGATCGGGTTGCGCTTTCGCCAGAAAATCGACCACCGCCTTGCCGATACCCAGCGGCTTGGCCGAAGTCATTGCGGCGGCGAGCTTTTCGTCCTGCATGTCGCGAAAGGTATCGAGCGCCTTGCTGCCGAAAATATCCTCGGCGAGGTGCGTCTGGCGCATCGATTTGACCATCATCTGCACGAACACCTGCTCGAACTGGCGGCCGGCGGCCTCCAGATTCGCGCGATTCGCGAGCCGGCTCGTGTCGGAGCCGATCGGGCGCGCGCCCGGGGTGGCGAGCGGCGCGGCGGGGCGGGGGGCGAGCGGCGCGCTCACAGGATCACCAACTCGGCCTTGAGCGCGCCGGCTTCCTTCAGCGCCTCGAGGATCGCGACCAGATCGGCGGGCGAGGCGCCGATCGCGTTCATCGCCTTCACCACATCGGCGAGCTTGGGGCCGGGGGCGAGCAGGAAGACGGGCTTCACTTCCTCGCCGACCGATACGCCCGAGCGCTGCTCGAGCGCGGTCTGGCCCTGGCTGAACGGCGCCGGCTGGCTGACGCGCTGCGATTCGTCGACGCGCACGGTGAGCTTGCCCTGGGTCACCGCCGCCGGTCCCAGCCGCACCGCCGAATTGATGACGACCGTGCCGGTGCGCGCGTTGACGATCACCCGCGCGGCGGGCTCCGCCGGGGTGACGGTGAGATTCTCGATCGCGCTCATCAATTGCGCGCGCACATCGGCGCCGCCGGGCGCGGCGATCGCGATCGACACCGCGTCGACCGCTTGCGCGCGCCCCGGCCCCAACCGCGCGTTGATCGCCGCCGCCACGCTTTGCGCGGTCGTGAAATCGGCGCGCATCAGGTTGAAAGTCAGCACCGGGCTATTCTCGAACCCCGTCTCGACCGCGCGCTCGACGCTCGCGCCTTCGGGGATGCGGCCCGAGGAGGGGACGTTGACGACGATCTTCGATCCGTCGGCGCCTTCCGCGCCCAACCCGCCGACCGCGAGATTGCCCTGCGCCATCGCGTAGATCTGGCCGTCGGCGCCTTGCAGCGGGGTGAGGATCAGCGCGCCGCCGCGCAAGGATTTGGCGCGGCCGAGCGCGGCGACCGTCACGTCGATCCGCTGCCCCGGCTTGGCGAAGGGCGGCAGTTCCGCCGTCACCAGCACGGCGGCGGCGTTCTTGAGCGCGGGATTGATCCCGGCGGGCAGTTGCAAGCCGAAGCGCGAGGCGACCGCCTTCATCGATTGGACGGTATATTCCAAATTGTCGTCGCCCGTACCCGGCAGGCCGACGACGATGCCATAGCCGGTGAGCTGGTTGGTGCGAATGCCCTGGAAGCTGCCCAGGTCCTTCACCCGCTCGGCCCAGGCGGGGCCGGCGGCGGCGAGACCGAGCAACAGCGCGACGATCAAACGGAACATCCTGACCCCCTCAAAACGGACTGATCACCGAGAAGAAGCGGCTCAGCCACCCCTGGCGCGCGGCGCGGGCGACGTCGCCCTTGCCGGTATATTCGATCTGCGCGTCGGCCACCCGGGTCGAGGGGACGCGGTTGTCGCCATCGACATCGGCCATGCGCACCAGCCCCCGGATCTGCATGAACTCGTCGCCGCGGTTGAGCACGACGCGCTTGGTGCCCTGCACCAGCATCGTGCCATTGGGATAGACGGCGGCGACGGTGACGCTCATCTCGCCCGACAGCGAATTGCTCTGGTCCGCCTGGCCGCCGCCCTTGAAGCCGCGATTGCCGCCGAGCTTGGCCGCCCCCGGATCGAAGGAAAGCGGCCCCGAACTGGGCGGGACGATGCCGAAATTGCCGTTGCTATCGAGCTGCGAGCCCGAGGATTTGCTCGCGAGCGTGCGTTCGACGAGCACGATCGTCAGCGGATCGCCGACGCGCTTCGCGCGCCAGCCCTCGTAAAGCGGGGCATAGCCGTTCGCCGCCTGGAAGATCGACCCATTGGCTTGCGGCGGGGGCGGGGCGACCACCGGCGGCGGCGCGGGCAGGGGCTGCGCGCTCGGCATGGTGGTGGTGAAATCGGTCTTGGGCTTTTTCTTGCCGAACAGGCTCGCATCGGCCGGCGCGGGCAGCGCGACCGCGGCGGCGAGGGCGGCGAGCCCGAGCACCGCGGCAAGCCGCTCGGCGATCGTCCAGCGCGGCGCGGGCGCGGGCACGACTTCGCCAACGCGCGGCACGAACGTTTCCTCGGCGCCGGCGAAGGCGATCGGATCGCGGCTGTCGGCCGGGTAGCGGCAGGCGGACGGGCGATGCCCCTGCAAGCTCCTCCCCTGTAAGGGGAGGTGGCGCCCGCGCAAGCGGGCGACGGAGGGGTGTTCCCGGCGGTTCGAGGGCGATACCCCTCCACCACGCTGCGCGTGGTCCCCCTCCCCTTCCAGGGGAGGAGCTTGCCGGGCCGTCTCGCGAGCGAGGGCGTCAGATGTTCTGGTTGACATATTTCAGCATCTCGTCGGTGGCGGCGATCATCTTGGAATTGACTTCATAGGCGCGCTGCGTCTCGATCATGTCGACCAGTTCCTCGACGACGTTGACGTTCGAGCCTTCGAGCATCCCCTGGCGGACGTTGCCGCGCCCCTGGTCGCCCGGCACGCCGAGCACCGCCGCGCCCGAGGCGGCGCTTTCGAGCAGATAATTGTCGCCGCGCGACTGGAGCCCGGCGGGGTTGGGGAAAGTCGCGACCTGAAGCTGGCCCAGCTGCTGCAACTCCGCCTGATTGGGGATCGCCGCCGACACCGTGCCGTCGGTGCCGATCGTGATCGAGGTCGCGTTTTCGGGGATGGTGATGCCCGGCTGCACTTGATAGCCATCGGCCGTCACCAACAGCCCTTGCGCCGATCGGCTGAAATTGCCCGCGCGCGTATAGCCGAGCTGGCCGCCGGGCAGCTGCACCTGGAAAAAGCCCGACCCATCGAGCGCGAGATCGAGCGAATTGCCCGTCTGCGCGAGCGAGCCCTGGGTGTCGATCCGCGCGGTGCCCTGGATGCGCACGCCGGTGCCGAGATTGAGCCCGGTCGCATATTGCGTCTGCTGGGTGCTCGCCGCCCCCGGGGCGGTCACCGTTTGATAGGCGAGCGTCGCGAAGGCGGCGCGGTCGCGCTTATAGGCGGTGGTGTTGACGTTGGCGAGGTTGTTCGAAATCACCCGCATGCGCATGTCTTGCGCGTCGAGTCCGGTACGGGCGATGTGAAGCGCGGCGCTGCTCATCGGGTGGCTCCTTTAGCTGGGCAGGCGCATCAGCGATGCGCTGCTTTCGTCGAGTTGCTTGGCCTCTTTCATCAAATTGGCCTGGACTTCGTAGCTGCGCTGGTTCTGGATCATGTCCACCAGCGCTTCGGTGAGATTGACGTTGGACCCCTCGAGCGCGCCCGATTGCACGCGCGCGGTCAAATCCTGGGGCAGCGCGCCGCCGCCCTTCACATAGAGGAGATTGTCGAGCCCCTTGGTGGTTGCCGAGCCTTGCGCGCTCACCAGCTTGATCGTCTCGATCGGCTGGGCGGGCGTGCCGGGGGGCGAGCCCTGCGGCACGATCTGCACTTGGCCTTCGGGGGTGATCGTCACATGATCGGCCGGGGGCACGGTGATCGGCGCTCCCCCAGCGCCGATCACCGGGAAACCGTCGCCGGTTTCCAGCACCCCCGACGGGGCGACGCGAAGATCGCCCCGGCGGGTATAGGCTTCCTGGCCGTCGCTCGCCTGCACCGCGATCCAGGCATCGCCTTGCACCGCGATATCGAGCGACCGCCCGGTTTGCGCGACCGTGCCCGAGCGCCGATCGATATCGGTGATCTCCTCGGACGCCGGTTGGCGCGATTGCAGGCCGGGGCCTTTGACGTTGAGCTGATCGAACACCACCCGATCGGCGCGAAAGCCGATCGTCGAGGCGTTCGCCATGTTGTTGGCGATCGCCGCTTGCGCCGAAAGATGCGCCTTGAGCCCCGAGGCCGCGGTGTAAACCAGCTTATCCATTCAAACGCCCCCCTGTTTCCCCTCGATCAGCGGATGTTGAAGATCGTCTGGCTGATCGAATTATCGGTCTCGAGCGCCTTGGCGTTCGCCTGGAAGTTGCGCTGCGCGGCGATCAGGCCGACCAGCTCTTCCGTGATGTCGACGTTCGAACGCTCGATCGTGCCCGACAGCAGATTGCCGAAGCCGTTCGCGCCCGCCTCGCCGGTGATCGGCGTGCCCGACAGGCCGGTCGAGGCCCAGGTCGAGTTGCCGAGCTGGCGCAGCCCCGAGGGGTTGGAGAAATTGGCGAGCAACAGCTTGCCGAGCACCTGCGAACTGCCGTTCGAGAAGCTCACCGAGACCAGGCCTTCGGAGTCGACCGTCACGCCCTGCAGCTGGCCGACGGCCTCGCCGTCCTGGCTGCGCTGCGGAATGTCGAACGGCGCCGAGGATTGCTTGGTCGCGTTGCCGAAATCGATCGAGATCTGCTGCTGGTTCGGGCTGCCCGAGGGCGTGAACGGCGGCAACTGGGTCGCCGCGGTCGGCGCGGTGAGCGTGCCGGCCGAGTCGAAGGTCAGCTGAAAGCCGGTGCCGACCTGCTGGTTGCCGACATAGGAGAACACCGTCCAATTGCTGCTGCCGGTCGGGCCGCCAACGGTGTCGCGGCGGAAATAATTGGTCAGCGTCTGGGCGTTGCCTTCGGCGTCGTAGATCGTCGTTTGGGTCGAATGGTTGAAGCTGTTCGGGTTGAACCGGTCGAACGTCGCCGCGCTCGGCACCGCCGCGCCCGAGGGCAGATTGGCGGTAAGCTGGACGTTGGCGGTCGGCACCGGCGTGCCGCTGGTCGCGGGCAGGCGCAGCGGGGTCGCCGAGGCGAGCCCCGAGGCGACCACCGCGCCCGAGCCGTCCGCCGGATAAGCGAGCAGATGCGCGCCCTGGCCATCCACCACATAGCGATCGGCATCGACCAGGAAGGCGCCGTTGCGGGTATAGTTCACGGTGTTGCCGTCCAGCTTGGGCTTGACCGCGAAAAAGCCGTCGCCCGAGATCGCGATGTCGAGCGAGCTTTGCGACTGCACCAAGTTGCCCTGGCTGAACTGCTGCCGGTTGGCCTTGACGACGGTGCCCGAGCCGACCGCCGAGGTCGGGTTGCGCGACACCGACGAGGCGATGACGTCGGCGAATTCCGAACGGCTCTTCTTGAAGCCGTTGGTGGTGACGTTCGCGAGGTTGTGCGAGATCACCGAAAGATCGGTCTGGGCCGCTTGCAGGCCGCTCAAGGACGTGAAGAACGACATGGGTTATACTCCTCTATTCCAGTGATTTAGCTTGCCTTGCGCACTTGACTGGGGTCGATCTGACCCAGGCCAACCAGGTTGAGCTTCGGTGCGCCGCCCGCGGGCAGCGACACCGATTCGACCGGCGCCCAGACAAGCCCGGTCGTGCCCACCGACTTGCCGTTGTTGCTTGCCGTGACGGCGATCTTGTACGGACCCGCCGGCGCGGGATCGCCCGACGTGGTCTTGCCGTCCCATTTCCAATCGACGCTGCCCTTCTTCTGCGCGCCGAGATCGACGACTTTCAGCAGTTCGCCGCTGGGCGATTGGATCGCGACACGTACCGAGCCCGCGTCGGCGGCGAGTTCGACCGCGCCATCGACGCTGCCGTCGCGGTTGGCGATGGCGCTGTTGCCCTGGGTCAGCACCGCGCGGCCGACATAGCTCATCGCGTCGCTGCTGCTGGTGCCGTTCAGCCGATCGGCGACGGTTTTCAGCGTCTTGTTCATCTCGGCGATGCCGCTCACCTGGGTGAACTGCGCGAGCTGCGTGATCTGCTGCATCGGATCCTGCGGCGCGGTCGGGTCCTGGTTGCGCAGCTGCGCGGTGAGCAGCGTCAGGAAATCCTTCTGCGTCAGCTGATTGGCTTCCTCGGCGGTTTGCACGTTCGGCGCCGCCTTATCGGCGGTGCGGGTGATGCCGAGGTTCTTCAGCGTGCCGTCGAAAGCGGTGGCGGTCGCGGTCATGATCAGCGTCCCAGCTTGAGGGTGTCGATGATCAGCGACTTGGCGGTCTGCATCACCTCGACATTGTTTTGGTAAGTGCGCGCGCTCTCCATCATGTCGACGAGCTCGCGCGTTTCGTCGACCGCGGCTTCGAAGACGTTGCCGTCCTTGTCGGCCATCGGGTTGGCCGGGTCGTAGCGCTTGACCGGCGCGCTGCCGGCGCGGACGATGCTTTCGACATTGACCGAGGAAAGCCCGCTCGCCTTGTCGAACTCGGTGCGGAACACCGGCTTCATCGTCTTGTAGGCGCCCGCCTCGGTCGAGGAGACGACGCCGACATTGGCGAGGTTCGACGCGGTGGTGTTCATCCGCACCAGCTGCGCGGTCATCGCGCGGCCGGCGACTTGGAAGATGGTCATCGGACGGTCGGCCATCTCACTCCCCCTTCAGCGCGCGAGTGATTTGGCCGATGCGGCCGTTCAAGAACGACAGCGTCGTTTGATAGGCGACCGCGTTTTCGGCGAAGGCGGTCTGCTCGGTCGCGAGTTCGACCGTGTTGCCGTCGAGCGAGGGTTGCACCGGCACGCGGAACTTGGTCGCCGCGGCGATCGCGCCGTCGCTGATCGCGCCGTCGCTCGCTTGGCGCAGCGCGGCATCGAAATCGATGTCGCGCGCCTTGTAGCCGGGCGTCGAGGCATTGGCGATGTTCGACGCCAGCATGCCGAGCCGCCGCGAACGCACTTCCAGCGCCGCGCCATGAACCCCGAAAAGCCGTTCACCCGAAATCATGGGCCTCCCCCATAATCGACATTGCTCCGGCCAACACGAAGCAAGGGGCGTGCCAGTTTCCAGGGGTCGGGGCGGGGCGGAGGGCGGGGGGCCAAGAGCGGGGAGGCCCCAGCTTTCGCTGGGGCGACGCTCATCGGTTCAGTGCCTTATATATCCGGGCGACGCTCTTTTATCCCATTTGCCCCAATAGCGTCGCCCCAGCGAAAGCTGGGGCCTCCGCGTTCAGGAGCCAGAGCCCGGCCGGCAGCCGGCACCCGCTGAACCCCGCGCGCGCCCACTTGGCCCGCGCCTTGCTTTAACCCGGGCATGGACCTGGTATCGCTGCAGCCCTTGTTCGATCCCACCGCGTGCCTGCTCGTCGCGGGGGGCACCTTGCTGGCGGTCGCCTTGCGTACGCCGCTCGGCGACTTGAAGCGCGCGGGCGGCGCCTTGCCGCTGCTCTGGCGCAAGCCGTTCAGCGCCGATCCGTTGCTCGCGCAAATCGCCGCGCTCGGCCGCATCGCCGCGCGCCACGGCGTGGTCGCGCTCGAACGCTCGGTGATCGAGGATCGCGAGCTCGCCACCGCGGTCGCCACGATCGTCGATGGCGGCGATGGCGTCGCGGTCGGCGAAACCCTCGCCGCGCTGCGCCGCGCGCGCACCGAACGCCATCTCGCCGCCGCCGAAACCTGGGCGAGCGCCGCCGATCTCGCACCGGGCATCGGCATGATCGGCACGCTCTTGGGCCTCGCCGGCATGTTCCGCGCGATGGACGATCCGATGGCGATCGGCGGGGCGATGGCGGTCGCTTTGCTGTCCACCCTTTATGGCGCGGTGATCGCCAATCTGATCGCGCTGCCGGTCGCCAATCGGCTGCGTCAGGCGGCGCGGCACGAGGCGATCGAGCGGTTGCGGCTCGACGCGGCGCTGGTCGCGCTCGCCGAGCGCGAGGCGCCCCGGATGCGGCGCGCCGGCACCGTGGAGGCGGCATGACCGAGCTTTTCCCCGATCCGCGCCCGACGCGCCCGATCTGGCTGGTGACGCTCGCCGATCTCGCGCTGCTGCTGCTGGGCTTCATCGTGCTGGTGCTCGCGCATCAGGGCAATCAACGCGCGATCGCCGCGGGCCTGCGCGATCGCTTCGGCGGCAAGGCCGCGCCGGCCGCGCCCGCCACGCCACCGGGCGCGGCGCTGACGCCCGATCCCGCCGTGCTGCCGCTCGCCGCCGCGAGCTTGCTCGATTTCGCGCCCGCGAGCGCCGCCTTGCCCGACGACGCCGCGCCGCTCGTCGATTGGGCGCGGCGCCAGGCGCGCGATCCGCGCGTGCGGCTGACCGTCACCGGCCTTACCGACGGCAGCCCCGCCGACATCGATCCGCTCTCGCAAAGCGCGCCGCTGCTCGCCGCCGATCGCGCGCGGATGGTCGCCGCGCGGCTGGTCAAGGCGGGGGTGGACGGTCGCCAGATCGCCATCGCCACGCAAATCAGCCCGGGGCGGCGCGGCGCGCTGGTGACGGCGGGCTTTGCCGGAGACCGGCAATGATTTGCCGCCGCCCCAATTTTCCGAAGGAGCTCAACATGTTGCGTCTTGCCGCCTTGCCGCTGCTGCTCGCCGCCGCGCCGGCGAGCTTTCAGAATGTCGCGCTGCTCGACCAAGCCGTGCAGAATTTCACCGGCCGCCCGATCGGCGCCGAAGGCGGCGCGCGCACGCCCGTCGACGCGCGCTTGAAGCTCGCCGCCTGCCCGATGGTGTCGCTCAATTGGATGAGCGACGCGCATGAAGCGGTGGTGGTGAGCTGCACCGCGCCCGCCTGGAAAATCTATGTGCCGGTGATCAGCGCGCCGCGCCCCGCGCCCGCCGCCGCGGCGCCGCCCGCGCGCGCCATGGCGACGCTCGCCGCCGCGCCGGTGATCAAGCGCGGCGATCCGGTGACGGTCTCGGCGAGCGCCTCGGGCTTCAACATCACCCGCGAGGGCGTGGCGCTGGGCGACGCCGCCCCGGGTGCGCGCTTCCTGGTCGACATGACCGGCAACCGCAAAGGCGTGCAGGCGGTCGCGATCGCCCCCGGCCAGGCGGTCTTGCCGGGCTATGAGCCCTGATTGCCGGAAATGTTCGCAGCGTCTTCAATCGCTTATCCGGAAAAACCCGGGCTTGCCGGCAAAAAACTGCCGCCCGGCAAAATTTTTTCGCAAAAGCCCCTAAAGTCCGGCGCGCGCCGGTCGTTGCTTCAATCGTGGCAGCAGCGGATAGGTGGCGACATGGTTGATCCCATCGGGACTTCCACGGTGACGAGACGAGCGACGACGGTAGCGACGCCGACGCAAGGCGCCGTGCCGGCTGCGCAGACGAATGTGGAGGCGCCGCGCGACGCGGCCGCGCCCGCGCTCGGGCTGCAAAGCATCGCGCGCCAGCTCGCCGCCGAGGCGCCGGTCGATGCCGACCGCGTCGCGCGCATCCGCGCCGCGATCCAGAACCGCACTTACCCGATCCTCCCCGAGACGATCGCCGATCGGATGATCGCCTTGAAGCTCAATTGGAGGCCGGAATGACCCGCCGCGACGCCCTGGTGCGCGTGATCGAGGCGCTGCACGCCGAGATCGCCGCGCTCAAGACCAACGACGTCGCGGGACTCGAGCGCGCGACGCAGGAAAAGCTCGGCTATCTCGATACGGTCGCCGCGCATGATCACGAGCCGGTGACCCCCGAATTGCGCGGCCTGGCCGAGGAAGCCCATCGGCTGAACGAGACGTGCCGGATTTACGTGAACCTGATGAGCGCCAACGTCCGCCGCCGCCTGCAACAACTCGCCGGCGAACCGGCAAGCGGTTACCGCGCGGCGGGCATGGGCGGCTTCGGCGGCTACGCCTTGGCGTGAGCCGATCCTCCCCGACCGCGAACCGGTTCTAAATCCGTTCGGGCTGAGCTTGTCGAAGCCCTGTCCTTCTGGTCGACGGTGGCAAGGCACGACCGCCCTTCGACAAGCTCAGGGCGAACGGCCAATTCCACCTTCATTCCATCCCCCAATTGGCACGCCCCTTGCTGATGATGCCCCGACAGGGGAATAATCGGTGGGCCAGCCATGAGCGTCACGCCAATCGCCAATCGCCAGGGCGCGGTGCAAACCGCGATCGCGCAGGCGTCCGCGAAGACGGGGATTGATTTCAACTATCTGCTCGGCCAGGCGCAGGTCGAAAGCGGCATGCGCCCCGGCGCGCGCGCCGCGACCTCGAGCGCGACCGGGCTTTATCAATTCGTCGAACAAAGCTGGCTCGCGGTCGTCAAGAAGCACGGCGCCGAACACGGCCTGGGCTGGGCCGCCGACGCGATCCAGCCGGGGCGGGGCGGGCGGATGAGCGTGAGCGATCCCGCCACGCGCCGCGCGATCCTGGGTCTGCGGAGCGATCCGTGCTATGCCTCGCTGATGGCCGCCGAGCACGCCTCGGACAACAAGGCCGATCTCGAGGGCGTGATCGGCCGCCCCGCGACCGGCACCGATCTTTACATGGCGCATTTCCTGGGGCTCGGTGGCGCGCGGCGGTTCCTCGCGGCGCTGCAGAGCCACCCCGATCGCAGCGCCGCGGCGATGTTTCCCGCCGCCGCCCACGCCAATCGCGCCATCTTCTATGGCCCCGGCGGCCATCCGCGCAGCGTGAGCGAGATTTACCAGCGCTTCGCCGCCAAGCTCGATCAGGGCGCCGATCTGGCGGGCGGCACCGGCCGCGCCTCCGACGTTTTGGGCTTGAGCCTCGGCGACAATGAAGTGATCGCGGGCAATGGCGAGGATCAGGGTGATGCGCTCGCCTGGGCGCGCACCACGCTCGGCGCGCTCGGCGCGCGGCCCGCGAGCGCGGCGCAAGCCAATCTGCTCCGCCCGACGCCCGACAATGCGCGGCTCGCTTATATGATGCTCGCGAGCCTGGGGGGTAATTAATGGCCGGTCTCGTCTTGCCGCGGTCATCGGCCGCCTGGGCGCGCGGCGCCGCCTTGCCGGTCGCGATCCTGCTGCTCGTGCTGCTGATGGTCGTGCCGATCCCGGCGGCGATGCTCGATATTTTCTTCGTGATGAACATCACCATCAGCCTCGCGGTGCTGATGGTCTCGCTCAACACGCAAAAGCCGCTCGATTTCTCGGCCTTTCCCAGCGTGCTGCTGTTCGCGACGCTGTTCCGCCTCGCGCTCAACGTCGCCTCGACCCGCGTCGTGCTGGTCCATGGCCATGAGGGCGAAAGCGCCGCCGGCCATGTGATCGAGGCGTTCGGCACCTTTCTGATCGGCGGCGACTATATCGTCGGCCTGTTCGTCTTCGCGATTCTCGTCATCATCAACATGATCGTGGTGACGAAGGGCGCGGGGCGCGTGTCCGAAGTGTCGGCGCGCTTCACGCTCGATGCCTTGCCGGGCAAGCAGATGGCGATCGACGCCGATTTGAACGCCGGGCTCATCACCCCGGACGAAGCGCGCGCGCGCCGGATCGAGGTGGGCACCGAGGCCGATTTCTATGGATCGATGGACGGTTCGTCCAAATTCGTGAAGGGCGACGCGGTCGCCGGCTTGCTGATCCTCGCCGCCAACGTGATCGGCGGGCTGATCCTGGGGCCGCTGAGCCATGGGCTGACGATCCAGGACGCGGCGCAGAAATACGTCCTGCTCGCGATCGGCGACGCGCTGGTCGCGCAAGTCCCCTCGCTGATGCTCTCGATCGCCGCCGCGACGATCGTGACGCGGGTGAGCTCGTCGATGGACCTGGCGGGCCAGATCGGCAGCCAATTCGGCTCGGCCAAGACCTGGACGCCGGTCGCCGCGATCCTGACCTTGCTCGGCGTGCTGCCGGGGATGCCGCATATGGTGATCCTGCCGGCGGCCGCCGGTTGCGCTTATCTCGCTTATGCCGCGCACAAGGCGGCGAAGCGCCCCGCGCCGCTGCCCGAGGCGCCGGCCGCGCCCCCGATCGATCCCAGCCGGATCAGCTGGGAGGAAGTGGCCGACACGATCCAGGTCAATCTCGACATCGGCTATGGCCTGGTCCCCTTGGTCGACGAGCGCCGCGGCGCGCCGCTGATGGGGCGGATCACCGGGGTGCGGCGCCAGTTGTCGAAGGAGCTCGGCTTCGTCATCCCGCAAGTGCGGGTGCGCGACGACATCAATTTGGGGCCCTATGCCTATCGCATCATCGTCGGCGGCGTGGTGCTCGGCGAAGACCAAGCGAGCCCCGACGAGATGCTCGCGCTCAACACCGGCCAAGCCTATGGCGATTTGCGCGGCAAGCCCGCCAAAGACCCGACCTTCGGGCTCGACGCGATCTGGATTTCGCCCGCCGACGCCGATGCGGCGACCGGCATGGGTTATTTGGTGGTCGATGCGAGCACGGTGATCGCGACGCACCTCAACAATCTGCTCGCCGCCAATGCGAGCGAGTTGCTGGGGCCGGACGAGGTGCAGAGCCTGCTCGATCAGCTGAAGGAGCGCGCCGCCCATCTGGTCGCCTCGCTCTCGCCCAATCCGGTGCCGCTCACCACGCTCACCACCGTGCTCAAGGGGCTGCTGGCGGAAGGGGTGCCGCTCAAGGAATTCCGCCGCATCGCTCAGGCGATCGCGGTCGCCGCGCAAAAGACGCTCGATCCCGAGGATCTGGGCGAGCTGATCCGCCCCGATCTCGGCGCGCTGATCATCCAAAAGCTCGCCGGGGTGCGCGATCCGCTGCGGGTGATGACGCTCGAAGGCCAGCTCGAAGGGCTGCTCGCGCAAGCCGTGCGCAGCGATCCGGCGCGGCGCCATGTGATCGATCCCGATCTCGGCCGCCGCATCCTGGAGGCGCTGCAGCGCGCCGCGCAACCGCTGATCGCCGAGGGCAAGCCCTTCGCGCTGGTGGTGCAGCCCGCCATCCGGCTCGCGATCCGCAAATTGCTCAAGACCACCATGCCCGACACGCCGGTGATGAGCTTCTTCGAAGTGCCCGAGGACAAGGCGGTCGAGGTCGTCGCCGTGATCGGCGCGCCGGGGGCGCTGCAATGAGCGCGCCCGCTCGGTTCGGCGGCGCCCAGCCGCTCACTTATGGCAAGGGCGGCGCGCCGCTCGATCTGAACGCGCTCGCGCGGCGCCACGCGCCGCTGGTGCGCCGGATCGCCTGGCACGTCCACGCCATGGCGAGCGCGATCGAGGTCGAGGATCTGGTGCAGATCGGCCTCGTCGCGCTGGTCGAGGCCGCGACCAGCTTCGAGGATCGTGGCCTCGCGAGCTTCGAGCAATATCTCGTCACCCGCGCGCGCGGGGCGATGATCGACGCGCTGCGCCGCCAGGCGACGCTCACGCGCGGCGCGATGCGGCGGCGCAAGGCCTATCAGGAAACCGTCGCCAGCCTCACCGCGCAACACGGCAAACGCCCCGACGAAGCGACGGTCGCGCAGCGCCTGGGGGTGAGCATCGACAAATTGCGCACCGATTTCGCGACCGCGGAGCCCGTGATGATGGAATCGATCGACGACGTCTATTCGGACGATTTGCCGCTGTTCGCGAGCGACGATCCGAGCGCCTTCGACCAGCTCGCCGAGGCCGATCAGCGCCGCGCGCTGGTGGAGGCGATCGCCGCGCTCCCCGAGCGCGAGGCGCAGGTGATCCAGCTTTATTACGTCGAGGAATTGAACCTGGAGGAGATCGGCCAAGTGCTCGGCGTGGGCAGCGCGCGCGTGTGCCAGATCAAGAAGGCCGCGCACGACCGGTTGCGGAAGGCGTTGGCGAAGCTGGGGTAGGCGCGCGTTCAAGGCCTGAGCGCCGCCGCCTTCGCGTCGTCATTCCCGCGTGTTCGATTTGTCTTCCCGCATTTGGTCCCGGCATCCCTACACTTCCCCTCGTCACCCCTGCTCTTTCCCTCGTCGCCCCCGCACCTCGCCTCGTCGTCCCCGCACCTCCCCTCGTCATCCCCGCGTAGGCGGGGATCCATGATTTCCGCCGTCCGCCAGAATGGATCCCCGCCTGCGCGGGGATGACGAAGAAAGACGGGGACAGGGAGAGAGGGAGACGGGGGAGAGGGTCGACGCGCGCGCGCGAGCGAGAGGCCCGCGCGCCCCGCTATCGCATTTCTACGAGCTTCTCGGGGCGTGGTAACCGAATGGCGAGGAAATTGAGTGAATAAGGGAGCCGAACGGCCGTTTCTCCCCTGTGGGGTTCGGCCAGGCTTTTAAGGGATCACCATGTTTCCAGCGATCGGTCTCGTCATCCTGCTCGTGATGGTGTTCGGCGGGTTCGCCATCACCGGCGGCGCGCTGGGGCCGGTGATGGAGGCGATTCCGCACGAAATGCTCATCATCGGCGGCGCCGCCGTCGGCGCGCTCGTCATCGGCAATTCGATGAACGAATTGAAGGCGATGGGCGGCGGGCTGATGAAAGTGCTCAAAGGGCCCAAATACAAGAAGCAGGATTATCTCGACACCATCTTCCTGGTGTCGAAGCTGATGAAGATGCTGCGCACCGAAGGGCCGATCGCGCTGGAACCACATGTCGAGGACCCGCAATCGAGCGCGATCTTCGCCGAATATCCGCGTCTCGTCGCCGATCACACGCTCGTCAACCTCATCGCCGACACGCTGCGGCTGGTCGTCGTCTCCTCGGGCACGCTCGATGTGCACGCGGTCGAGGAGGTGATGGACAATGCGATCAAGACGCACCACCACCAGGTCCAGGGGCCGCAGACGACGCTGCAGAGCCTGTCGGACGCCTTGCCCGCGCTGGGGATCGTCGCCGCCGTGCTCGGCGTGGTGAAGACGATGGGCTCGATCGACAAGCCGCCTGCGATCCTGGGCGGCATGATCGGCTCGGCGCTGGTCGGCACCTTCATGGGGGTGTTGCTCGCCTATGGCATCGTCGCGCCGCTCGCCGGGCGGCTGCAGCAGATCATCGATGCCGATGCGGCCATCTATCACACCGTCAAGCAGATCATCATCGCCTCGCTCCACGGCCATCCGCAGCCTTTGGTGATCGAGGCGGCGCGCTCGGGGATCGCGCATCACAACCAGCCGGGCTTCGCCGAAGTGTTCGATGGCCTGCGCGGCCGCTGATCAGGGTTGAGGAACCGATCCGATGGCCGCGCGCGCGCCCCATGGCAATAACCAGCCACCCAAGATCATCGTCAAGAAAATCTATGTCGAAGGGCATGGCGGCCATCATGGCGGCGCGTGGAAGGTCGCCTATGCCGATTTCGTGACGGCGATGATGGCCTTCTTCCTGCTGCTCTGGCTGTTGGGGGCGACGAACGAGAAGCAGCGCAAGGCGCTCGCCGATTATTTCGCGCCGACGCTGGTCGATTTCAAACAGAATAGCGCGGGGTCGACCGGGCTGTTCGGCGGCGCCTCGATCACCGATTTGGACAATTATCCGCACAAGGCGCAGCAGACCGGCACCAAATCGATGACCGTGCCGGTCGATTCGGTCGGCGGCGCGCAAGTCGGCTCGGGCCAAAAGGGGACGCTGAAAGAAAAGTCCCAAATGGCCGAGGACAAGAAGAATTTCGACAAGATCGCCAAACAAGTGGGCAAGGCGATGGCGAGCAATCCCAAGTTGCAGAAGCTCGCGACACACGTCCGCTTCGTGCCGACGCGCGACGGGTTGCGGATCGATCTGGTCGACAATGCCGATTATTCGATGTTCAAGCTCGGCACCACCGCCTTCGAGCCCGAGGCGGACAAGCTGATGGGCTTGATCGCCGAATCGATCCGCGAGCTGCAAAACCCGATCATGATCCGCGGCCATACCGACAGCCTGGCGTTCCAGAGCCCGACCGGCATGAACAACTGGCTGCTCAGCTCGGGCCGGGCGGAGGCGACGCGCCAACGGCTCGCCGAGGGCGGCTTGCCCAATGAGCGGTTCGAGCGGATCGAGGGCGTTGCCGAGCGCGAGCCGATGATCACCAAGGATCCCGCCGATCCGCGCAACCGGCGCGTTGCGATCACCTTGCTCTATCGCTCGTCGCTGCTCTCGCGCTGAGCGCTACCAAAAGCCGTGGGGGGCGACGCGATCGTCCGCGCGCACGCGGCCATGGAGGACGCGCGCCTCGGCGATGGTCCCCTCGACGCGCTCGATCCGTACCCGCGCCACACGCTGCCAGAGGGTGAAGGGGAGGCGCGAGGGGCCGATGACCGGGCCATGGCGCTGGATCGTGAGCACCGCGCCCGGTTGGGGCGGCTTACGCGGGTCGACGCACAAGGTCGCCTGTTCGGCCTCGGCGGCGATCACCCGCCCGACCGAGCAATCGGCGTAGGCGGCGAGCGCGAGGAAGAGCGTGAGTATGATTGGGAAATAGCAATTTTCGCTCGCGCGCTCAACCCTTCGGCGCGCCGGTTCGATGGACGTCCGGCCCCCGATCGCGCCGTTAGAGCGGTTTCCGATCCGATTGCATCGGATCGCCGCTCTAGATCTTTGATTTGCCGCGATTTCCGAGTCGGCAGGTGATTCCACCTGCCTGGAAATCGCTCTAGTGCAGCTTCAGTCGCGGCCGCACGATTTTGTTGACATGGCCCACCACCACCAGCCCCAGGCCCTTCAGCCAGCCATGGATCGCGATCAAATGCATTCGGTAGAGCGAGGCATAGACTAGCCGCGCCAGCCGCCCCTCGATCGCCATCCGCCCGCCGACCAAATTGCCCATCAGGCTCCCCACCGTCGAATAGCGGCTGAGCGACACGAGCGAGCCATGGTCGTGATAAACGAAGGGCCGCTGTCCGCGCCCCGCCATGGCCCGCAGCAGATTGTCGTAAACGGTCGAGGCCATTTGGTGCGCCGCCTGGGCGCGCGGCGGCACCGGGCGCTCGCTGCCGGGGAGGAGGCACGCGGCGCAATCGCCGATCGCGTAAATCCGCTCGTCCTGGCTCGTCTGCAGAGTCGGTCGGACGACGAGCTGGTGGTTGCGCGTCGTTTCGAGCCCGCCGATCCCCGCCATCCGCTCGGCGCCGCGCACCCCCGCCGCCCAAACGCGCAGATCGGCCTCGATCGCGCCGCCATCGGCGGTGAGCACCGCGCGTTCGGTGACTTCGCTCACCTTGGTGCCGGTGAGCACGCGCACGCCGAGCGCCTCCAGCTCCTCATGCGCGGCCTGGGCGAGCTTTTCGGGCAAAGCGGGCAGGATGCGCGGGCCGGCCTCGATCAGCGTCACTTTCAGCCGGCGCTCGTCGAACACTTCGAGCCCATAATAGCTGAGCGCGGCGGCGGCGTTGAAGAGTTCGGCGGCGAGTTCGACCCCGGTCGCCCCCGCGCCGACGATCGCGACGCGGACATAGGCGTCGACGCTCGGCTCGGCGATCATCGCGCGCGACACCCGCAGGCAATGATCGAGCAGGCGCGAGCGGAAGCGATCGGCGGCCGCGCGATCGTCGAGGAACAGGCAGTTGGCGCGCACCCCCGGCGTGCCGAAATCATTGGTGACCGAGCCGGTCGCGAGCACCAGATAATCATAGCGGATGCGGTGGCGCCCGATCAGCTCGCTGCCATCCTCGTCGACCAGCGGCGCGAGGATGATCTCGCGCCGGTCGCGATCGATGTCTTCGAGCGTGCCCTGAAAATAACGATAGCCCCAGCGGTGGCAGTGGCTGCGATAGCCGACCTCGTCGAGATTGGCGTCGAGCGAGCCGGCGGCGACTTCGTGGAGCAGGGGTTTCCAGATATGCGTGCGGTTGCGCTCGACGAGAATGATGTCGTGCCGCGCGCGCCCGAATTTCTTGCCGAGCCGCGTGACGAGTTCCAGCCCGCCCGCGCCACCCCCGACCACGACGATCTGCGTCTTCTTCACCGCGCGCTCCCCTGCTTCGCGTGGGCGATCCTATCGCCCGCGATACGGAAGAATGCCGGGCAATTGAAGCCCGCGTGCGCGCCAGCTACGGCAATTTCGCGCTGTCGCAAAGCTGGCGAAAATCTTGGAGCGACGATTCGAAGAAGTGCAATCGTGGCGCGTCGAACGTCACCATATAGAGTTGGCCCTTGGCGATTGTCGCGCGCGCCTCGCCCCGATGCGGCAGGTCGTTTTCGTCAACATAGTCATAAGTGAAGCGGACCGCACTTTGCCCGAGGAAACGATCAGGCTCGGTGCTTGTTACAGTGAAGGTCCCAATATCGCGCGCGCTGCGATACGTCGCCTCAAGCAGCTCAGGCAGCTCGACCAATAATGTTTCAAGAGCGAATTTGGGCAGTGGCTTGCGCTTTTTGCTTGCCTCGCGAATCAGGGGCTCACCCGGTGTGATCGCGCCATACCAGGTTACCGCATTGAGTTGCTCGCCATCGAGCGTCCAAATTTCTGCTTTCTTGCCTGGCTTGCCCGACAATTGATTCCAGTCACGGACGGGAGTCACGATCATTGCGGCTCCCGCGACCGCGACCGGCTTGCCTTTTTCGCGATAACCATGCCCAAGCGCCGGGGACAGCACGAGCAGCATGCCGGCAAGGAGCGCGGTTCCAATCCACTTCGTGCTCATCGTCGTCCCTCGTCTTCGGTCGATCCGGCGAGCATGCGGATCATGCTCGCATCGGGTGCATCGGGCTTCAGCTCCAGATAGCGCCGCAAATGGGGTTGGCCTTCGCTGGCTTGGCCGGTTTTGAGCAGCGCCAGCCCCAGGCCTCGCCGTGCCTCCGCGAGGTTGGGATCGAGCGCCACGGCTTTCGTATAAAAGTCGGCAGCGTTCACAAGATCGCGAGGATTGCCGCGTGCCCGATACAAATCGCCGCGCGCACGCCATAGCGGCGCGGTCCAGCCGTTTTCGGCAAGAGCGGTGATGAGATAGTCGCTCGCACCGAAATCGTTGAGTTTGACTTGATCGTCGAGGAAACCCGGTAACCACGGTGCGAGATTTTGACGATAACGCTCGGCGCCGTCGTCGCGGGTCGCGCCCTCGGGGCGCGAGAGTGCCGCGAGCGTCGCCGCCCGCTCGGCTTCGGGCGGGTGCGTCGCGAAGAACAGCACTCTATCGAAGCGCGGCCGGCTCAGCCCCTTGGCTGCCGCCGATGCCTCGGTTTCCGCCATTAGATTTTGCCATACCCGGGCTGCCGATTGCGGCCTAAGCGGACTGGCATTGAGATAGCCAATCCCCAACCGGTCGGCGGCGCGCTCTTGATCGCGGTTGAAGCGGTAAAGATCACCATAAACCGACAACTCGGCGTTGCGGTAGCTACCGCTGCCGGAGGGGACGCCACCGGCCCAGGCGGCGGCGGCGGCGGACAGCACGGCCAGCCAGCTAAGATAGTCGCTCGCGCCGCGCGCCGCCTTGAAACCGGCCACGGTGTGCCGCGCCTCGAAATGGCCGAACTCATGTCCCAGCACGGCGCCCAGCTCGGCCTCGTTCCGCACCCGCAGCAGTAGGCCAGAGTAGACGCGCATCGTGCCATTGGCTTCCATGCTCGCGTTGAACAACGGCGTGCGCAGAATATAGAGACGTACGCTGTTGCAACGGTCGGCGCCGACCGTGCGGCAAAGCACGTCGCGGACATAGGCGTTGAGCGCGGGGTCACGGATGACGATAGGCGAATTGGCGAGCAGTCGTTCGCTTTCGTCGGCCCGCTGCCAAGCGCCAATCTCGTCGACGCCTCTGGGCTGATAGGCGGTGCTATATGGCGGTAGGGTCGCCGCTTCGGGTGTGCTGGCGAGCACGCTCTGCGGCAGTAGCATCGCCATAATGCCCGCGCGGAAAGCGCGTTTCATCGCGCGGCGCCCGACGGCGCATTCGCGCCGGGGAAGCCCTCTAGCAACTGCGCGACGCGCTTCTGGGCGCCTTCAGGGGTGCGGACATCGCCCCCCATTGCCTTGTCGGCGTTCAGCCAAAGCAGATCGCCCGTCTTCAAGTCAATAAGCCCCGCGAAACCCTCATGTTCGCCTGATTTGATCGCGATGCCGGGGCCGAGCAGCGCCACCACCTGCAACAACTTACGGCCGGTTGAGCCATAAGCATCCCTATTGAAGATAAACAAAGCATAATCGGCGTCTTTCGCTTCTGGTAGCAATGCTATCTCGCTACCAAGCGTCCATTCGAAGACATCTGCCTTATTGTCGCGTTTTTTTGTGGGTAACCGATTGCCGATAAAGAACTGATAGTCAATCACCGCGCGCGAAACCGCAGCAAATAGCGCAGTGTATTCCTGCACGCGCCGGGCATCCTCTCCCATGGCGTCGGGCGCGGGGACGATAATGTTGCCGAGTGCTTGCTGGCGCGCCGCGAGCGCAACTTCGATATTTTTGCGCGCCTCGTCGGTCCAAGCAGCGTTGGGCTCGAACATGCCGCCGGTCGATTGCGCACTCACGATTACTTTGGGGCGAAAGACGATAATCCTCTTGTTACTGGCGGCCGACAGATCGAAGCCGTTCTTTACCGCGCGGCGCTCTTGCGCCACCGCTTGTTGTGCAAATAGCATGACGGCAAATGCCGTCAGTAACATGCGGATCGCCTTCATTTTGTGCCTTTCCCCAAAGGCCTTGCCCCTTTATTCGCAAGGCTAAAGTCGTCGTTGGGGAAAATCAAGTAGGTGTAACGATCTGCGCTAGTCCCCGATCCGCGCGAGCATCGCCTCGAGCAGCGCGAAGATCGCCGCGCGCGCGGGTTCGATCGCCAGGCCCTGGTCGTGGCGCAGCCGGCGCCAGCATTGGAAGCTCGTCGCGACCTCGATCGCGCTCGCGGTGGCGTCGTCGTCGATCACTTTTTGCGGCAGGATCGCGTGGAGCGACGTGCGCTCCAGCTCCAATTGGCGCTGATAGCCCTGCATCAGGAAGGCGCTCTGGAAGCGCTTGATGCTCGACGAGATGCGATAGGGCATGATCGTCTCGTAGATTTCGATCCGCCGTTCGGTCAGCTCGCGCAGCCGGTCGCGCCAATGCTCGCTGGTGAAGGGCTTCAGCATCAGCGGCATCACCTGGCGCTCGATCGCCTCGGCCATCGCGCGGTAGAGCGTGTCCATCTCGTCGAAATGGCGGAACACGGTGCGCAGGCCCACGCCCGCCGTTTCGGCGACGCGCGCGGCGCTGGGCGACACGTCGCCCTCGCGCACCAGATCGAGCAGCGCGGTGACGATCTTGTCGCGCGTCGCGCGGCTGCGGGCATAGCGGCCGTCGCTGGTGGGATCGATCGGGCGACGGGCGCGCGGCGGTTTGAGGCTTTTCGAGACGGGAACGGTCATGGCAGGCGCGCGCCTTTATCGGGTGAGCCCGCTCAAGTCGAGCCGGCGGCGGTCCATTTTCGATCAAGCGAGCAAGTCGTGACGGCGATACGTTCGGTGAGTGCGCTCAACAGATGAAGGGAAGCTCGCCAAGCCCGCTCAACCCTTGATTAACTTCAATCCTTTTGCGCCGCCGCGCGGGAGTTCAGCGCCGTTCGCGCTCGAGCAGTTCGACGCGCACGCGCGTCGCGCTGAGCGACAGCCGTACCTCGATCAGGAAGAAGATCAGCCCAAGCGTTACCAGCACCATCGCCAGGATGAACAACAAGGCGACCATCGTGCCGATGCGCAGATCGGCGAGTTCGGCCAGGAACAACAGCGCGACCACGACGCAAATCGCGATCGCGCTCGCCACGCCCAGGAACAAGGCGGCGTTGATGATCGCCATTCGCCGATCGAGCAGCCGCAGTTCGGCGACGTGCCGGTCATGCTCCATGCCCTGGCTGCGCGGGTGAAGCGCTTCGAGCGCGCGCGCGCGATCGACCACGCGCGCCAGCCGCCCCGCGATCAGGTTCAGGATCGCGCCCAACCCGGCGAGCAGGAACACCGGGCTCACCGAGAGCGAGATGGTCTGGGCGATGGTGGCGACGGCGGGCATGTTCATGGCGCCACCAAGCCGCGCCCAGCCGCGCGCGTCAAGCGTTGCCGCCAACGCCTTGGTAAGGCGCGGCTGTTAGGCTCGCGCGCGATGAACAAGCCCGTCGCCCCCAGCGATCTCGTCGTCGCGCCGGTCGCGCGCCTGCTGCCCGGCTTGCCGCGCGCGATCGACCGCGTCGCCGAAGCCGCGCCCGCGAGCCACGCTTTCCTGCGCCGGCAATGGTTCGCGGCGGCGCTCCACGCTTATGGCGGTGCCGCCGAGACATGGCTCGTCGAGCAGGGCGGGGCGCCGATCGCCGCGCTGCCGATCATCGGCTGGGGACCCGCTTGGTTGCGCGCGGCGAGCGTGCCGGGTTGCTATTGGCCGTTCCGCGGCTTTCCGGTCGCCGAGGGCGCCGCGCCGTTCGACACGCCATTCGACGCGCTGGTCACGGCGCTGCGCGCCCGGCTGCGCGCCTTGCGGATCGGCCCGGTTTATGACGGCGATCCGAGCGCCGAGGGGCTGATCGCCGCCGCCCGCGCGCGCGGCTGGGTGGTGCTCGCGCGCGACATCGCCCAAAGCTATTTGCTCGACATCGCCGCCGAAAGCGCGACCGGCGCCTGGCCGCGCAACTCCACGCTCAAGAAGAACCGTTTCCACGAAAAACATCTCGCGAGCCACGGCGTGCCCGAATGGCGCTTCCTCGACGGCGCCGCGCTCGCCCATGGTGGCTTCGACGCGCTCGCCCAGGTCGAGGAGAAGAGCTGGATCGCCGCGCGCACCGATGGTCGCGACGCCAAATTCACGCGCACCGGCCACGGCGCCTTTTGGCGCGCGGCGGCCGAGGATCCGGCGCTCGCCGCGATGTTCCACGCCGCGCTGCTGACGATCGACGGCGCCCCGGCCGCGTTCAGCTTCGATCTCGATCGCGGTGCGCTCAAATATGCGATCGCGAACAGCTATGATCCGGCCTTCGCCAAACATTCGCCGGGCAAATTGCTGTATTGGCGCAATTTGGTCGAGGCCCGGGCGCGCGGGATCGAGCGGGTCGATTGGGGGGCGGGCGACAGTGGCTATAAGCGCGTGATCGGCGCGAGTCCGGGGCCGATGATCCGCGACTGGCTACTGCTCGCCCCGGGCGTGCCCGCGCTCGCGGGACGACTGGCGGGCGTGCTCTGGCGACGCAGCGGGCAGGGTTAGGCGCCAGCTTACGGCCGCCCATCATGGTCGCGCCGCCGCGCTGACCGCGAGCAGCCGATCGACGTCGATCGCCGTCGCCAGTTGGGCGGCGATCGCATCGAGCGCGCGGTCGATCGCTTCGCGCCGGTCGAGGCCGTCCGACGCCGCGCCGATCAGACCGAGCCAATGCGCGCGCATCTCGGGTCGGTCGAACAGGCCGTGGACATAGGCGCCCGCGATCCGGCCGTCGCGCGCGACCGCGCCGTCGAGCGCGCCATCGTCGAAGCGCAGCAGCGGCGGCGTGCCCGGCGCCGCGGTGGTGACGCCGGCGTGGATCTCATAGCCCTGGAACGGCACCGGCGCGGCGGCGAGGCGGCCGGTGATGGGGCGCACGCGCTTCATCGGCCCGATCACGGTCGAAACGGGGAGCAGGCCGAGCCCCGCGACCGCGCCCGGCGGCCCCTCGATGCCCTCCGGATCGGCGATCCGCTCGCCCAGCATCTGATAGCCGCCGCACACCCCGAGCACGCGCCCGCCGCGGCGGACATGCGCGTGTAGGTCGACGTCCCACCCCTGCGCCCGTAGGAAAGCGAGATCGGCGATCGTCGCCTTGCTGCCCGGCAGGATGACGAGATCGGCGATCGGCAGCGGCCGGCCGGGCGGGACCATGTGGAGCGCGACGCGGGGCTCGTGCGCGAGCGCGTCGAAATCGTCGAAATTGGCGATGCGCGGCAGCATCGGCACCGCGATCACCGCCCGCCCCGCCTCCGCCCCCGGCGCCGCGCGCCCGAGCGCGACCGCGTCCTCGGCGGGCAGCGTTGCCGCCTCGGCGAGCCAGGGCACTAGCCCGAGCCCCTGCCAGCCGGTGCGCTCGGCGATCGCGCGATAGCCATCGTCGAACAGCGCGGGGTCGCCGCGGAACTTGTTGATCAGAAAGCCGCGCACCAGCGCCGCGTCCTCGGGGTCGAGCACCGCTTTCGTGCCCACCAGCGCGGCGATCACCCCGCCGCGATCGATGTCGCCCACCAGCACCACCGGCACCCCGGCCGCGCGCGCGAAGCCCATATTGGCGATGTCGCCGTCGCGAAGGTTGATTTCGGCCGGGCTCCCCGCGCCCTCGACGATCACGAGATCGGCCGCCGCGTGCAGCCGGCGGTAGCTGGCGAGCACCGCCGGCAGCAACGTCGCGCGCAGCCGCTGATATTCCCCCGCGTGGCAGGTCGCATGGACGCGGCCATCCAGCACGACTTGCGCGGTGCGATCGGACTGGGGCTTCAACAGCACGGGGTTCATGTCGGTGCTCGGCGCGACGCGCGCGGCGATCGCTTGCAGCGCCTGCGCGCGGCCGATCTCGCCGCCCTCGGCGGTCGCGGCGGCGTTGTTCGACATATTCTGCGGCTTGAACGGCCGGACGCGAAGCCCGCGATCGGCGAACAGCCGGCAGAGCCCGGCGACGAGCACCGATTTGCCGACGTCCGACCCCGTTCCCTGGAGCATCAGCGCGCCCACGAATGCGCTCCCGCCAAGGCCCAGAGCAGCGCGCACGCCCGCCGGTAGATCGCGAGCGCGCGGGCGAGATCGGCGGCATCGGGCGGTGGCCCGTCGCCCATCCACGGGCGCGCCGCCGGCACGCCTTCATAGCTGACCGGCCCGCCGAGCCGACGGCCGAGCGCGCCCGCCATCGCCGCTTCGGGCCAGCCGGCGTTGGGCGAGGCATGGCGCCCCGCGTCGCGGCGCATCACCGCCCAGCCGCCGCCCCCCGCCGCGCAGAGCAGCACGCCGGCGAGCCGCGCGGGGGCGAGGTTCATCGCATCGTCGGCGCGCGCCGCCGCCCAGCCGAACGCCTCCAGCTCGGGCGTGCGGTGGCCGATCATCGAATCGGCGGTGTTCACCAGCTTGAAGGCGAACAGCCCCGGCAGGCCGGCGAGCGCGAGCCAGCAGGCGGGGGAGACGATACCGTCGCCGAAGCTTTCGGCCAGGCTCTCGATCGCGGCAGTGGCGATGCCGGCCTCGTCGAGCGCCTCCACGTCGCGCCCGACGATCATCGCGAGCGCGCGTCGCGCGGCGGGGAGATCACCGCGTTCGAGCGGGCGGAGCACGTCGCGCACATGCGCGTCGAGGCTGCGCTGGGCGAGCCCGGTGGTCGCGGCGAGCACCAGCGCGGCGCGCCCCGCGCGCCCCTTGCTCGCGCGGGTCAGCGTCCAGCCCGCGCCGGCGGCGATC
>FRDC01004665.1_pt2 | contig 41991 bp, 42 predicted proteins | sample 1106171 | NCBI WGS metagenome assembly FRDC01 (sample SAMEA3930566, study PRJEB13176) | freshwater metagenome | biome: Drinking water system; feature: drinking water; material: water | place: Singapore | collected 2014-12-20 | reverse complement strand
TTTCACCTGTGGACAAAGCCATTTTTCCATCAAGAGAAGTGGCGATTTTTAAAACAACAAAAGTTCGCTGAAATTTTTGATTGGTTAAAAAAACTTCTGCAACGGTCAGCAGATCTTCTTTTAAATTGGCTGAAAATAAATCTGAATTTTGTGCACAAACTGTTTTTATTCCTGCCGCTTTTAATGTGGCCTCACCTTTGCCAGCAACTTGCGGATTTGGATCTGTAACACCATAAAAAACTTCACCAACGCCCACTTCAACTAACTTTTGCGCACACGGTGGCGTGCGACCAAAGTGCGAACATGGCTCGAGCGTCACGTAAACTTTGGCTCCACGCAGTTTGCTCGCATCAGAAATTTTTTGGATGGCATCAATCTCGGCGTGCCGCTCACCCACTTTAGGATGAAATCCACTCGCCAAAAATCCATTGTTTTGATCAAGAATCACACAACCGACAAGTGGATTAGGAGCAACGTAACCAATACCGCCGTTAGCAACCTGCACAGCCAAACGCATGGCCTCTTCAGCATCAAACTTTTGGCCTACTTGCGGTTGCGCAATCGATAAGGTTGAAAGGTGCATTTTAGAGTTTTAACCTTTCCAAGATTTCCAATATTCAGTGAGTTCCACTTTTTCAGCTTGCGGATCAACCTTCAGTGGCATTCGCGTGTCGATCATCACTGCATACTCTTGGGTTTCGGTTTTACCACCAACTGACTTCATGGCTTTTGGATGTGGCCCGTGTGGAAACCCTGCGGGATGCAAACTCATCATTCCTGCATGCAAGTTATCGCGCGAGAAGAAATCACCATCGTGATAAAACAGCACTTCATCGTAATCGATATTTTGATGATAGAACGGAACTTTCAGGGCATCGGCGTCTTTTTCCAACGGCCGCGGCAAGAATGTGCAAATCACAAACTCTTTTGCCACAAATGTTGTATGGGCACTCGGTGGCAAATGGGCACGGTGACTCATCAGTGGCATCATATGATCCACATGCAGAGTGAACGGGAACAAATCACCTTTCCAACCAATGACATCATAAATACTGCCGTCGTATGAAAATTTGGTGAACTGATCCAAACGCTTGACCACAATTTTATCCACAGGTTTGCCCAAAGATTTCAACTTCGCTTGCAGCGCCTCGAGATCAGGTTTTCCCAAAGCATTGATATCGTAAATGGCATGACGTCCCACCAAGCCGCGGTCTGGCTCCTCTAAATGACTCCACCGCGATTCAATCACAAAAAAGTTTGAATCTGCGGCTGGAACAAAAGTGTGCGTAAGGCACTTTGGCACAACTAGGTAAGTTCCTTTGTTGTACTTAAGCAAACCGTACTCAGTGAGCACTTCGCCTTCGCCCGCGTGACAAAAATAAACCGTGTCACCATCTGCATTACGCCGCCCCACCAATGGTTCATTTTGCAGAATCCACTCCACACCAATATTGATCGAATCGTTAAACAGCAAACGTTGATGGCCAGATTTTTTTGGCATCTTCACTAAATCGAACATGTGTGGCCGCAGTGGCCCCTCGATTTCATCCCAGCGCGTACTCGGTTGCCGCTTGAGTAAGTGAGAGACTTTGCCAAAAAATCCTTTAAGTCCCTGCTCCTCTTCAAAATACCCTTCAGGAATTCCCTTGTGTGCTTGGCGAGTGGGTTTACCTTGCGAGTAATGGTGCATACGATCTCCCGATTATTGCAAAAATCCGCGTTCGCGTTGATCACGCTCAATAGCATCAAACAGCGCTTGGAAGTTTCCTTCACCAAAGCCGTCATGACCTTTACGTTGAATCACTTCAAAAAAGATCGGCCCAATAATATTTTTGGTAAAGATCTGCAGCAGATAACCTTTATCATCGCCATCAACCAAAATGCGCAAATCATGCAGCGCCTTCACGCTTTCACTCACTTGTGGCAATCGCTCGTGAATGTACTTGTAGTAGTAATCTGGTGTATCCAAGAATTGAATTTTCTGCGCCTTCAACTCATGCATGGTTGGCAAAATATCTGGAGTCAACAAAGCCAGGTGTTGAATGCCTGAACCTTTGTATTCATCCAAATACTCTTGAATTTGCGATTTATCGTCGGTCGGTTCATTAATCGGAATACAGATTTTCCCGTCTGGTGAACGCATCACTTTAGAAATCAGACCTGTGGCAGCGCCTTTGATATCAAAGTAGCGTCGTTCAGAAAAATTAAAAACGTTCGTGTAGAAGTCACACCACTTTTGCATTTCACCGCGTGGAACATTATTAGTTAAGTGATCCACGATCAAAAAGTTAAAACCCTTCGGAGTTTTTTCGCCGGTAAATTTAAATTCAGAATCGTAAATGTTTCCACGCGAACCATATTTATCAATAAAGTAAATCAGTGAATCGCCAATTCCATAAATCGCTGGAAAGTCGCCAAATACTTTGGAACGCGCTGAGCTCGTGTAAGGTTTCGCACCGCGCTTAACAGTTTCAGCAAATGCGTGTTTGGCATCTTTGACGCGAAAGCCAGTGGCCGAGATACAAGGCCCATGAGCTTTATAAAATTCCTCAGAGAAAGTTCCAGGCTCTTCATTCAAAAGGAAATTCACATCATTTTGACGAAACAGCGAAAGTTTACGCTCATTGTGCTTGGCAACTTGGCTAAAACCAAAACGGGTGAAAAGGTCTACAAACAGTGCGGGTTTTGGACCACAAAATTCGATGAATTCAAAACCATCGAGGCCAATCGGATTGTTTTCCATGCTGCTCCTCCCACTTACTCTTCCACTTGCTCTAACTTCCTAAAAAGACTACAAAACACCACTTTAGAGGGCTTGTAAAGGAGATGTCATGGCGATCACGGACGCGCAAAATAATCCGCAATTTCCAGGGGTTTTAGATGTCGAACCTAGCACCGTTTGGGATCAGCGAAACGACGTGGTCCTTATTGATGTGCGCCGCAGTGAAGAGTACCACGGCGAATTAGGACATATTGCCGGTGCGAGTCTCCTGACTTTAGATGAGCTCCCCGCTCGTTGGCAGGAAATTCCCCAGGACAAAGATGTTGTTTTTGTCTGTCTCAGCGGTGGCCGTTCAGCTCGAGCCGCTTATTTTGCTCGTGAAAATGGCTGTCAGCAGGTTTATAATATGAAAGGTGGAATGCTGGCGTGGCACGCTCAGCAACTCCCCGTAGAATAAAAACTAATCACCAGGGAAATTCGTTGTCATCGCATCCTAATGTTTTTGTGAATCGCACGCTCAACTTGCGTAAAATTAAATACATCGGTTTTGATATGGACCACACGTTGGTTCGTTACAATTCGCGAGAGTTTGAAGGCCTCACTTACAAAGTGATGCTCGAAAAACTCATTGCGCAAAAAAACTATCCCGAAAAAATTCGCACTCTCGTTTTTGATTATGACCGTGCCATTCGTGGATTGGTGATCGATCGTAAGCTCGGCAATTTGCATAAAATTTCTCGGCATTGTGCCATTCGCACGAGCTACCACGGCACCCAACAACTCGATCACAAGACACAAAGTCAGCAATTCAAAAGTTTTTATATTGATCTCAGCGAATCTCGCTATGTCGCTATCGACACATCTTTTTCTATTGCGATTGCCACGTTGTTTACTCAATTGGTGGATTTAAAAGACACCACTGAAGCACTCACACTGCCACCGTACAACACCATGGCGGATGATCTCCTCAGTGTGTTGGATCAAGCTCACCGCGACGGCAGTTTAAAAAACGTTGTGGCGCAAAATCTCGACAAGTACATCATCAAAGATAAAGAACTTGTTGAGGGCCTTGAGCGCTATGTGAAGCACGATAAAAAACTGTTCGTGCTGACAAACTCTGAGTGGTACTACACCAAAATTCTTTTGGATTATGCGATCACACCATTTTTGAAAGATCACAAATCTTGGTTAGATCTTTTCGAGTTTGTGATCGTGCAAGCATCGAAACCGCGCTTCTTCTACGACAACCTCAAGTTTANGATCAATCCTAAAGATGGCACCATGGTCAATCAAACCGATCCACTCACCAAAGGTGTTTATCAAGGTGGAAACGCCAAGATCTTCACTGATGATTTAAAGGTGCAAGCCGACGACATTTTGTATATCGGTGATCATATTTACGGTGATATTTTACGTTTGAAAAAAGATTGCGGCTGGCGCACAGCTCTGGTGATTGAAGAACTTGGTCACGAAGTGGCTAGTCTTGGCAAAGTGGTCACCATTCAAGAGCAAATCAACTCATTGATGACACAAAAAGAACCTCTTGAAGACGAAGTCGTTGAAATTTTGTCGAGCAAAATTGAAAAAGGCAAAGAGGTCAATGAAGCTCGCGTGCAAGAGCTACAAGGGCAGATCACTGAAATCGATAAAAAAATTGGCGCACTCATTACCAAGCATCAAAAACATTTCAACCCTTACTGGGGTGAGATTATGCGGGTGGGTAACGAGGAAAGCTACTTTGCTCATCAAGTGGATCGCTTCGCTTGCATTTACATGGAAAAATTGTCGGATTTGACTCAATTGTCATCGCGAACGTACTTCCGTGCCTATCGACGACCGCTCGCTCATGAATTACAAGCCGTGCCGGGCGGCTCGTTGTTAGAGAAACATCCTTAATCAACAGAGATCAGGCCGAGATAATCTTTCTCGCCTTCCAAAAGTAATTGATACACCAGAGTTCCCGCTGGCCATGGCTTGCGGATCATATTCTGTGAGTAGCGGCGCATAGTGCAACCAAGATCCATCACTCCATGTTGATCGCGCTCAGAGCCCAAGCAAATAGGATCCAACTTGCCCATTTGCTCAAAGCGCACAGCCATGCCAGCGAGAGTGATAGACATTAATTTTTGCCCAATGCTCTCTTCCCAACTTTTAATGGGATTAATCGGCAGCAAGTGCGTGGAATACAGTTGCGGAACAATCAACAAAATCGTTCCACCAGTGACTCGGCCATCTGACTCAAAAGCAGGACTGATATCTAATTGTTTCAATAGCTTACTTGTTCCTGCATTTGTCGGGTCATTCATTTCAAATGAAAGACATTTCAACTTTGTTGATTGCTCGTCAGGCAGTACGCCCTTTTCACACCAGACTTCGACAAAGGGTCTATCCTCACTCGCTGCTTCAGCGAGAAAACCTTCCAGCGCTTGTGAGTGGCGAAGATTTTCAGTGGCAATGCCAAAAATAAGAATCTTTTGCTGGCCGATTTCTTGGCGCAAACGCCGATACGTATTCTTGCCAATATCCCCGGCTTGATGAAACTGCGTTGGCTTGATGAGTGGTAAACTCTTCGGCGCGACAGCTCCCATTTTAACAAGTACCAAAGCCAAACCTGCTACCACGCCCGCAATGACAATCCATATCCACTTTAAATTTTTCATCCGCTCACTCTTAAAGCGATACAGCGAGGAGTTAAATAGATTTGCGCACATGATGCGCCGCGATGGCCCCTTATTTGACCACTCGTTTAAGGGGAGTATATTGGCGGCAAAAGAGGACTTGATCCATGGGACAGGTACCACAAATTCTAATCATTGGCTCCGGCCGCTTAGCTACTCATCTTAGTCATTATTTCGCCCTTAAAAATATTTCGTTTCAAACTTGGTCGCGCAAAACCAACACCCTCAATGAATTAAATAACTTAGTGAGCAACACTCCGTACCGTGTGTGCCTGGCCATCAGCGATAGCGCCATTGAAACTCTGCACAGCCAAGTCCAATGGCACCCTCAATCTGTTTGTATTCATTTTTCTGGTAGCCATTATTCACCTCAAATTCTTGGACTCCATCCACTGATGACATTTTCACTCTCGCCTTATGATTTGAGTATTTATGAGCAAGTGCCTTTTATCGGTGAAAACGGTCGCCCTACATTGCGCGAAGTATTTCCAGAATTGCGCAATCCATTTTATCAAATCGATTCCCGACTCAAACCTCTTTACCATGCGCTCTGCGTTTTAAGTGGAAACTTCACCACTCATTTATGGAATCGTGTGATGGATGAGAGTCAGGAAAAATTGGAGTTACCGGCGAATGTTTTTCATCTCTATATGACACAAGTTTTTTGCAACACTCTTGCGGATGCGCGACATGCAATGACTGGCCCACTGGTGCGCGGCGATTCCGAAACTGTGCGTAAAAATATTCAAGCTCTAGATGGGTCGACACTACAAAATGTGTATCAAGCGTTTGTGCGTGATTTTTTAAGTCAACAAACTAGCATTTCCCCGCGAATGCAGGAGTTTACTCAATGAAAACAATAAAAGATTTTTTAAAAGCCAAAGAAGAGAAACGTAAACTCTCAATGGTCACTTGCTATGATGCCTGCTTTGCTAAACTGATTGCGCAAACATCGATCGACATGATTCTTGTTGGCGACAGCGGATCGATGGTTATGCATGGGCATTCCACCACATTGCCAGCAAGTGTGGAAAATATGGTGGATTTTGTGGCCAGTGTTCGGCGAGGCGCACCAGATGCGTTTATTGTTGGCGACATGCCGTTCTTAGCTCATCGCAAAGGCTTAGAACCGGCCATGTCAGCTGTACAACAAATTATGGCTGCCGGAGCGAACGCCGTAAAAATTGAAGGTGTTGTTGGGCATGAAGTCTTGCTCGCCCACATCGTGGATTCAGGCGTTCCTGTGGTTGCACACTTGGGCCTTACACCACAATCAATTCATCAACTCGGTGGGTTTAAAGTACAAGGTCGTGAGGAAAAAGCGGCAGAAGCCTTATTCAAACAAGCCAAAGAAGTGCAAGAAGCTGGTTGTTTCGCTTTGGTATTAGAATGCGTTCCTACTCGTGTGGCCGCACATATCACTGGAGAATTGCACATTCCAACGATTGGAATTGGTGCAGGCCCACACACCGATGGTCAGGTTTTAGTTTTACATGACATGTTGGGCCTCAATGAGGGATTCAAACCGAAGTTTTTGCGTCAATATTTGAACGGCGCCGAGTTGGTAAAAACGGCTCTAGAAAAATACTCTCGTGACGTTGCTAGCGGCGAATTTCCTTTGGCTGCCGAAAGTTATGAGTAAGGACTTAGCATGCGTACGTTTAAGAATTTAAGTGAATGGCAAACGCGACGTAAATCGTTCGCACCTGATACACGGGTCGGTTTTGTACCTACAATGGGAGCTTTGCACCAAGGACATTTAGAACTGATTAAACGTTCAAAAAATGAAAACGATGTGACGGTCGTAAGTATTTTCGTCAACCCCACGCAATTTAATAATGCCGAAGATTTGGCAAAGTACCCGAAAACCTTAGAGCATGACATCGAACTTCTTGAATCAATCGATACTGATTATTTATTAGTTCCTGAATACAACGATATGTACCCTGACAATTATCAATACCGAGTTTCTGAAAATGAAATGAGCTCTAAGTTTTGCGGAGCTTACCGCCCAGGTCATTTTGAAGGCGTGTTAACTGTGGTGTTGAAACTTCTTAATTTGGTGCAACCAAAGCGGTCATATTTTGGCGAAAAAGATTTTCAACAATTGAGTTTAATTCGTGGAATGGTCGAGGCGTTTTTTATTCATACCGAAATTATTGCCGTACCGACCGTACGCGAAGCATCTGGCCTAGCCATGAGCTCACGCAACCGACGTCTTTCAGAAGAAGGCAAAACGTTAGCAGCTGCTTTACCACAAATTTTAAAATCATCGACCTCAGCTGATGCAGCTCAAAAGCAGCTTTCGGAAGCAGGTTTTAAAGTTGATTACGTTGAAGATTTTAATGGGCGAAGATTAGCTGCAGCTTGGTTGGAGAATGTTCGCCTCATCGACAATGTGGATTTGTCATGAAAATACTCTTTGGACTTTCAGGATCCATCGCTTGCTTCAAAGCTTGCGCAGCAATTTCAGCTCTTGTGAAAGAGGGTTTCGAAGTACAAGTTGCAGCGACTAATAGTGCTCTTGAATTTATCGGTGAAGCGACTTTGGAAGGTTTAACCAGCCGCCCGGTTTTTAAAAATGTTTTTGAGCGTGGGCAAATGATGGATCACATTCACTTAAGCCGCTGGGCCGATGTGTTGGTGATTTGTCCTGCATCGGCCAACACGGTGAATTCTCTCGCCCATGGTTTGGCCCAAGATGTTTTGGGAACTCTCTTTTTAGCTCATGAATGGGAAAAACCTGTGGCGATGTTTCCGGCCATGAATAGCAAAATGTTGGAACATCCCGCCACGCAAGAATCAATTCGTAAACTCACACAAATGGGTGTTGTTGTTTACGGTACAGGCGATGGCAACCTCGCCTGCGGTGAAGAAGGCCTTGGCCGCTTGTTGGAGTCAGAGCAAATCGTTCAAGAATTAAAAACTTTGCTAGCCAAAAATAAGCCCCTTACAGGGAAGCGCATTTTGGTTACCGCCGGAGGAACGCGCGAACCACTAGATACAGTTCGATTCATTAGCAATGGGAGTTCTGGGCGCACAGGTTTAATGCTCGCGCAAACCTTTGCTGAAAAAGGAGCTGAAGTGACCTTACTCACCTCACAAGATGGCGATCTCTCATCTTTCAAAGGGAAGAAGGTTTCGTTTCACTCCTATCTCGATTTAGCTGTTTCATTGCGCGCCGAACTGGCTGATCGACGGTACGACACTGTTGTGCACTGTGCAGCAGTGAGTGACTTTGCTGTGGAGAAAATTGAATCCGCGGAAGGAACAATAACTCCAACAGGTAAGATTGATTCACAAAATAACTTGCTCGTGCATTTACGGCCGACTGATAAACTAGTCGATCACCTGAAAAGTTGGTCCCTCAATAAAAATATTCTAAGTGTCGGCTTTAAACTGACGAGTACAGGTGATGAGAATGAGCGCGTAGCCGCTGTGCAGAAGCTCTTTTCTCACGGTGAAGTCGATTACGTGGTCCATAACGATATAAGTGAAGTTTCAGATAAAATACATCGCACGCAAATTTTTGCTCGTCGTCTCAAAACTCAAGTTCGACTTCAGTCAAAAAAAGAGTTAGCTGAACATCTGACAGAAATTATTGCGAATTACAAAACAGCAGTTTTTCCTCGCGAGGTGAGCCATGATCTTGTGCCTTGATGTGGGTAATAGTCAAATTTACGGTGGTGTATTTGATGGCGATAAATCCCTCCTCACCTTCCGCAAAACAACAAAAGATGGAGCGTCTTCTGATCAGATGGGATTGTTTTTAAAAAGTGTTTTACGTGAAAACGAAATCAATCCTGAGAATATTCAGCAGATCGCTATTTGTTCGGTTGTTCCTGACGTTGTGCACTCGTTGCGAAACGCTTGCTTAAAGTACTTCAAACGACAGCCGTTCTTGCTGCAGGCCGGAGTTAAAACTGGATTAAAAATTAAGTATCGCAATCCTCTCGAGGTTGGAGCTGATCGCATTGCCAATGCGATCGCCGCGACCCATCTCTACCCAAATCGCAACTTGTTGATTGTTGATTTTGGGACGGCCACTACTTTTTGCGCAGTGAACAGCGAGAAAGAGTATTTAGGCGGATCGATTGTCGCTGGTCCACGCATTCAAATGGAAGCTCTGGAATCCAAAACGGCAAAACTTCCCTCTGTAGAAATCGTCGCTCCCAAGGAAGCTATGGGTCGCTCCACGGTGGAAAGCATTCAATCAGGAATATTTTTTGGCCAAGTGGGAATGGTTAAAGAAATATCACAGCGCCTCACACAAGAATGCTTTAACGGTGAAAAGCCGTTGGTAATTGGCACTGGTGGTTTTTCTACTTTGTTTGATAAGCAAGGATTGTTCGACGCCGTTTTGCCAGATCTCGTGTTAAAAGGATTATTACTTGCACTGAAGTTAAATACTTAAAGGGGCGCACATGCGACTAACATTATTAAAATCAAAAATTCATCGAGCCACTGTGACAGATGCAGACTTGAATTACGAAGGATCCATCTCCATTGATCCAGCTCTGAGTGAAGCTGCGCACTTTCTCCCGTTTGAGCGAGTGGATATTTATAACTGCAACAATGGTGAACGATTCTCAACTTACGTAATTCCCGGAAAGCCTGGTGAAATCTGCTTAAATGGAGCCGCGGCTCGTCTTGTTCATCGTGGTGACATTGTGATTATTGCCAGCTACGCCGATATGGAATTTGAAGAGGCAGCAAAACATCAACCCACCGTTGTTCTGGTGGACGAAAAAAATAAAATCAAAAAACTCGGAACCGTATAATTATTTGGATTTTTGGCTGCGCTGAATGGCATCACCAAAGCAGCGGATGATTTGCTGGGCGGTCGTGCCTAAACGTTCACGATAAAGATCATTTTGGCAGCTCTTCCAACTTTGATGATCGACTTTAGCAATGGCGTAGTGCCCAGCCTTGATTTGCGCCAAAAGACTTTTCAAATGAATTTCGCACTCAGTTCCTGCCGTGGGAACAGCATCCGGTAATATGCGTGGAAACAAGGTAACGATGGTTTGCCCAAAAACATCGCGCTCAGCAACGGAAGTAGAAATTTGCTCAGTCGTTGCGTTTTTCATTACCGCTTTGAGTTCTTGCTCGACCTTACTTAGGCTACTAGCAACTTCCTGAGCAGGAAGATTTTTACATGCACTCCAAAATGACTGAAAACTATTTGCAGGAATATTGACCGCGTCGTTATTTGCCCAACCGAATAGAGGCACCAGCATGAAAACGATTATTGATTTATACACTGGTACACTCCCTTCGCTGGTGTGATGGGATTGTTATTACCGCTCAGCATACACGAACGCATAGCCATCAAGTATTCATACTTTTCATAAGCTTTGGGATCATTGACTGCCAGGCGGCCGGCTTTGTTGTGACTGCCATTGCAATCTTGGTAATTCAAAGTTTGGCGTAACGGATCACTGATGCGGTTCATTGCACTTGGCTCTGGACAAAGATGAGCCGCCAACTGATCAAAAGTAAATCCGTCCTTAAAAGTATCAACGATATTTCCTGGGCCAGCTTTATGAAAAATTGAAGCAATCATTAGTTCTTCATTCGTTTCTAATTCCATGTTTTGCAGTTTTGGATTTCTTCGCAATTGCAGAATTTTTTCCCGCATCAGTTGCGTATTTTTAGTGGCATACGCGGCAATTAAAGCGATCCCACTACGCATTGTCGTGAGACTGTCTTGCAACTTAGGATCTTTTGGATTGTAGGGAGGCTTTGGCCGCTCGGGAGCTAATTTGTCGTATTCTAAATACGCCTTTGCCATCTCTGCATCTTTGAAAGCATCAAGTACTTTTCTGTCGCCTTCTTGCCGCTCTTTCTGCAGCTTGGTAAGCTCGCCGTCGGTTTTTTTAGCTTCATCCTTTTGCATGCGCACAGCATTGAGAATTTCTTTTTTAATACTCTCTCTAGTGAGATCAGACATAAATGGTGGTGGCGGAGTTGGATCATTCGCCCACTCGCTCGTAGTTTGGCTTCTAGATTTTTCTAAATATTCGTTACCCAACTCAATATGTCGACTAAACGACGCCACCATACTCTTCGTGTAGGTGAGATCTTTTTCTGTCGCCCACCGAGGTGGATTCGCCAAATACTTATTCCACTCTTCGATTTTTTTCTTTTTGTTTTCTAAACGAGCCATGACTTTTTCATTGGTCTCTATACGCTGCGCTTCCCCTTTTGCAAGTGCTGCCTGCACTTTTGCGTATGCCGTGTCGTCTTTAACAATTGCTTTACGGTAAAAATCATCCGCTTTAAGATCTTGGGCTATAACATGCTCATCAAGAGTCTGTTCATATGTCATACCTCGCTTGATCGCATCACTTAAAAGTTTTGCCGTTGAAGGTTTAAACTGCCCCAAGCCAATACAGTGTTCATCGGTGCACTCTGCTGATGCCTTTGGATTAAAACTTGATTCGCGCATAGCACTGCAAACCAAAAGTGCAACTGGTAAATTGTAGGCTTTCGCAGCTGCCTCAAAGTAAGGTTTTGCAGCCACAAAATTTTTATACTTTATGCGATCTTCATCTTTAGTAGGTGGCCCGTCAGACCAATGACATCTCACGTATTCGTCTAATTCGCTCCATGATTTGAAAGGCGAAATCTCTTTTCGTACATCCCATAAATTTTCTCTCAGCTTATTGTATTCCGATTTCGCAGACCCACTGCAGGCTTTGTCAGGCAATACTTTGTTCGATTTCACTTCGACTATTGAAGCCAAAGAAAATGAATAGGACGCAAAAATAGCGAATGCAAGATGAACAAACGGCATCCCTTATAGAATACTTTTTGGGGCACATTTCGTCATTTCAAAAGCGGGTCCAGATTTGATAGACACTCGTTGCTAGAATGTATGCAACAACATTGAATGTGATGAGCTGGACTAATGGCCACTTCCAACTTCCAAATTCTTGTCTGGCAACAGCCACAGTCGACATACATTGCAGTGCGATCATAAAAAATAAAATGAGAGCGAAAATACTTCCCGGAGTAAAAAGTCTAGTCCCATCGACTCTTGTCGCGTCGGTAAGAGCGGAAAGCAGTGACTGACTAACGGCCTCACCCTTTTCGTTAGTTAAATGAAACACTATCGCCATTGATGAGACGAATACTTCTCGAGCAGCAAAAGCTGATAATAAGCTCACGCCAACTCGCCAATCTCCCCCCATTGGTTCAAGAATTGGCTCTACGATATGACCAAGTTGCGCAGCAAAACTATTTTCCATGCGCGCAAATTCGTCGCGAATCTCATATCGCGGAAATGTTGTAAAAAACCAGATGACTAACGATAGAAAGAATATTGTTGGGCCTGCACGCAGAATATAAGACTTTGTTTTATCAAATGTCGTGATCAAAACTTTTCGCGCCGAAGGACGACGATAAACCGGTAGCTCCAACATAAATAAAGATACGCCTTTGATTTTCACCAAACGCGACATGATCATTGCGGCGAGCGCACCAACAAATAAACTCACAAAGTATATGACCGTTAAAATCAAACCAGCTTTCATAGCATCACCAGGAAATAGCAACGCCAACAAAAGAGCATATACAGGCAAACGTGCACTACAACTCATCAGAGGGATAATAAATAATGTGAGCCATCTCTCTTTACGGCCGCCAACAGCACGAGCTGCCATCATTGCTGGGATCGCGCAAGCGTAGCCTGAGAGCAATGGCAAAAATGAACGTCCGCTCAGTCCCAGTGCCTGCATTGGCCGATCGATAAGAGTGGCAGCTCGAGCCAAGTAACCTGAATCTTCTAAAAGAGTGAGCGCAACAAATAAAATGGCAATTTGTGGAACAAACACGAGCACCGAACCTGTGCCAGCAAGAATGCCTTTAGCAATCAAGTCAGAAAAAATATTCTCTCCCAAATATTCTACAACCAGAGAACCTAAGCCAGCAAAACTAGCATCAATGGCATCCATAAAGGGAGCAGCCATCCAAAAAATACTCGAGAACACGACAAACATAAGGAGCACGAAAATTATTAAACCAACTACCGGGTGCAACAAAACCCGATCCCACTTGCGCGTTTGTTCTGAATAATTCTTTTTATGAACTGGAGATTTTTTATCAATAGGAAAGGCTTCGCTGGTCAGTTCTTTCCATTGTCGACGAGCCATTAAATCATCACAGCTTTTGCATTCTTTTAAAATTTGAATGTTGCGCGGCTGAGTGTTGTGCGCCTGAGCTCGTACTTTTTGCACGATTTCAGCAACTCCTGAACCCAAGCGACCATCGATTGGCACCACGTCTGTTAAAAAAGCTGTCGTTAAAAACTCAACATTAATACTTTTGCCCTCTGAACGAACGATATCTTCCATCGTCAAAGCGACAGAGAACGGCAAGTTCATTTCACGCAACTGCATAAAGAGTAAAAAGTTTTTATCTAACTGAGTGGCATCAATCACTAAAACAATATGATAGTTGCCTTGAGCGGCAAGATTTTGCACCACTCCCACTGTGACTTCTTCGTCAACGCCTTCTGGTAATAGGCTGTAAGTACCAGGCGTATCAATAACCTGAACCGCCTCACCGTAAACATCCAATGACTCACCCACGCTGTAATCAACAGTTGAGCCTGGATAATTCACCGTTTTATGACGTAAGCCCGTGATCCAATTGTACAGAGTGGTTTTCCCACTGTTGGGACAACCAATGAGAAGAATAGTCGTTCGAGATGCTATTCGAGCGTAAGACACAGTGCCTCTTCTTTTCGCAGCGCCATCGTCGAAGTTCCAATTCGGACAATGCACGGCCCTGACCAAGGCAATCGTCTCTCAATGTAGATTTGCTCTCCTGGCAATAGACCTAACTCCATGAGTCTTTTGCGAAACACCGGAGAACCATCAACAGTTTTAATTTTTAACCATTGCCCGATAGGGGCTGAACAGGCGTTCATCCAAAATGATGCTGACCCGATTTAAGCCCACCTGGCAAGGAGGGCTAGGTAATTGAAAGTTAACTGACCAAGGCGTTTACGATCTGATTTGTAATCGTTTGCTGGTAAAGCGCCAAAAGCTGTTCCGCCGGCTGATCTAGTTGAAAGTAACCTAACGTTCCCCAGCGAAGCTCTGAATATTTAGCCAATAAAACACGAATAAGGACAGATCGTGCTTCAACCTCAGCATTACTGAGCATCGGATTGAGGGTGCGGATAAACTTGCTGTAATGCTTTTGAACCATGTCGCCAATGCCAGTCACACTGCGCACATAGTTTTCTTCCCGCTCACCTAACGCCCATGTCAATAAGCGATAAACGGCCTCATCCTGTTTCATAAAATCAAAAAACTCATCTAATTGCTCGCGGAAAGACTCCAGAGTCCAAGTTTGCCGTGATGGCTCCGTGATCTGCTCAAGAAGCTTCATTGTTTTATCTATTTGGATTTGAATGACGGCTTGTTGCAGTCCCTCTTTGCTTCCGAAGTAATAACTCACTAGTGCTGTATTTGCGCCACTTGCTTGAGCCACCGCCCTCAATGTTGTTTTAGCGAAGCCATTTTCGGCAAATAATCTTTCTGCTGCCTCAAGGATGTGTTGTTTAGATGTACCGTACGCGTTTTTTTGCTGCTCGTGTGTTTTATGCTCTTCAACTTCCGCTGGAGCCAACGCCAAAGAATTTGTCATCTCACCTTCTTCACTTTCTGTTCTATGGAACCAAACAAATTTTGGTTTTGCTCATTTAACATATATATCTTAACAGAATCTTCGGCTTTCATGTATGAAGTTTTCGACACACCGTCATGAATTTGCTCTAACATTCTCTTCTCTACTAGGCAGCTCGATCCCACGTTTGCATCATCATTGGACACTGTTCCACTGCCAATAATAGTTCCCGGTCCTAAAGCACGCGTGCGTGCTGCATGCGCAATAAGTTGTCCAAAATGAAAATGCATTTGTCCTGCATTTGCTTTTCCAAAAAATTCATTATTGTATTCGACGTGCAGGGGCAAATGTACCCGACCATCTCTCCATGCGGGGCCAATCTCATCTGTCGTCAGTGCAAGTGGGGAAAATGTCGACGATGGTTTGCTCTGAAAAAAACCAAAGCCTTGCGCAAGTTCATCAGGAATCAATCCGCGCAAAGTGACATCATTCACCAACACGATCAAGCGAATGTAAGATAATGCTTCCTCTGATTGAACACCCATTGGGACAGCGTCTGTAATAACTGCCACTTCACCTTCAAAATCTGTTCCGTATTCAAAATCAATTTGTGGAATATCATCTGTCGGAGCCAAAAAATCGTCACTGCCACCTTGATACATTAATGGAACTTTATAAATTGTTTCCGGAATCGGAGCCTTGCGTGCTTGCCGCACTAATTTCACATGATGCAAAAATGCTGAGCCGTCAGCCCACTGAAAAGCACGAGGCAACGGAGAATGGAACTCTTCCCAACGCACATCGCGAACGTCTTTGCACTTTCCCGCATTCAGTTCATCGGATTTTTTTTGCAATTTCGGGGCAACTATCGCCCAATTTTCCAGTGCCTCACGCAAATTTGGGGCAATATCGAATGCTGGAACATATTTTTTGTTGTCCCGTGAAACAACTATGAGTTGTCCATCTCGACTTGTTGTCGACTTCAACGTACCTAGCTTCATTAAAGCCTCCTCATGCGGCGCCCCATGGAGTGACATGCTAGGGCGTCCCGGGCATCCAAGATATTGATATATCCGTACAAAGGAAGTCGTCGTGAAGCAAAAGGAATTCACTTTATATAGCTATTGGCGCAGCTCAGCTTCCTATCGTGTGCGTATTGCTATGAATATAAAAAATTTGGATTACGAATATAAAGCTATCCATTTAGTAAAAAATGGGGGCGAACAAAATCAAGAACAATACCGTAAGCTAAACCCACTTTCGCAAGTGCCCTTTCTCGTTCATAAGGGCTTTGGGCTCAGCCAATCTATGGCCATTCTTAAGTATTTGGATGCTATAGCACCTGCCCCCAGATTGTTTCCTGATGACGCTCAAGCAGCAGCACGCGTGTGGGAAATATGTGAAATGATCAATAGTGGCATTCAACCATTGCAAAATATCGGAGTCGCGCAAGATTTAGAAAAACGATTCAGCGCCACCGCCGAGCAAAAACAAGAATTTGCTCAAACTTGGATTACACGTGGTCTAACAGCTTTAGAAAAAGTTCTAGAAAAAACCCGGGGCAATTATGCTGTTGGCGATCAAATTACGGCAGCAGATCTTTTATTGGTGCCTCAATACTATGGCTCCAAACGGATGGAAGTGCCAGTGGAACAATTCACTCACTTTCACTCTATTGTACAAAACTGCTTAGGACAGCCCGCTTTTGCGAAAGCACATCCCGATCAACAACCCGACGCCAACACTTAAGATATCTTTAATTTTAAAAAAAGTTGGCGAAGAGCAAAAGATAAAATCGTCACCGCAGTCACCAAGTGTAGAACTGTGATGAGCGGTGGGATATGAAAATAAATATTTCCTACGCCCAAAGCAATTTGCACCAAAACTAGCAGTAAGAGCCAATTTTCTTCGTGCCATCCAGCCGTTGATTGCGATCGCAATTTTCGTATTAAAAAGAAGTTGAGCAAAATGCAAAGGGCCACAAAATAGGCGCCAAATCGATGCATCACATGAAGGCCAATTGGTCCCTCCCACGTTGGCACCCATAGACCGCCTTGGCATTTAGGAAAATCTGGACATGCCATTCCCGCGTAAGAGCTCGACACAGCTCCACCTAAAATAATTTGTCCAAATACTATGAGCGGCAAAGCGCTCACCCAAGCAAGCGATATTTTCTTGCGCCACGGTTCTCGTGGAACTGTTTGCAATAGCCAGTAATTCCAGAGCAATAATGCAAATAATGTTGTGCCGAAGGCTAAATGCATCGTCACCACGCCCGCATTCAATAATTTTAAGACTGTCAGCGCGCCGAGTACGATTTGCGCGAGGAGTACAATGATCGCCAATACACCGATCACTTTTACTTGTCGGGTGGTCCGTGGATGAAAAATTAGAAAACCCTGCAGACCCACAACAAGAATACCAATGGTACCCGCTAAAGCCCGGTGCAGGAACTCAAAGTAAACTTCAAAACTCACGTCGGGAATGACCTGACCAAAACACAATGGCCAATCGGGACAAGACAATCCGGCATTGACTGCACGAGTGGCTCCACCCAAAGCAATCAGTAGAACACTTGCGGCGAGTAAAATTTTGTAGACAGTAAAAAACCACTTATTCACATCAAAAACCACAAGTGCCATTTATCTAAAACTGGTGCGGCTAAAAACACCAACACACTCAAATTGGTCCACAAAAAGAACGGTAGCCAATTTTTTTGAGCACCCTGTTGGTAATACTTCAAGAATTCATAGAGAACTTTAGAGGCTAACGGCAAAACCACAACCAAATAAATAAAATATGTAGAAACAAACCACGGCGAAGCGACCGCCAATGCAACATATGTAAAGGTATAAAGCCCCATATGAAAAAGAGTTTTGCCGACGCCTAAACGCAATGGCAAAACAGGGACTCCACCTTGTTCGTAGTCTTCTTTAAAGCGAATAGCCAACGACCAAAAGTGAGGCATTTGCCAAAGAAACATCACCAGAAATACGTAAATGCATTCCGGAGAAAAAATATTCTGGTTATTGGCTGCATATCCAATCACAACTGGCATCGCTCCAGGAATGGCTCCTGGCACAGCGGCAAATGTCCATTTTGGTTTCCAGAAAATGGTGTAAAGACAATTGTAGAGAACAATTGTGATCACACCCAGCAATGCTGTCAGGGGATCAACTTGGTATAAAAAGTAAATACCCAACACGCTCAACAAAATAGAAAGCAAATATCCATTATTAGCCGAGAGACTGCCGGCAGGAATTGGTCGCTGAGCCGTGCGATTCATTTTGCTATCAATCATCCACTCTTGTGACTGATTAAGAGCGCAACTCCCCGAGCTCACAAAATATAAGCCCAAAACAAATTGCAAGAAATGCGACCAATAAAAATGCTGATGAATGGGATCAAAACTCAGCCAATACCCAGCTATTCCACTGAGTACGACAAATACAACAATCCCAACCTTTGTTAATTTAAGATACAATCGCATAAAGCCGCCCTGGAGAGCGCATGCGCTCTCCGTGTGAAACCTTATAGCGGACTTTTCTCGAAAACGCGCGTAAAGTAATCCACTGCTGAAAAAAAGTAGAGCACTACCAGGAAGAAAAACGCGGAACCAAAAATCGCCCGGTTCAACATTCCTTCGTATTTTAAATGCATAAAGATCGCCATCACGCTCAGCGCTTTAGCTGTGGCAATGGCCATAGCAATAAGTGCGCTCAACGCACCCATATGAACTCCTGTCACGTGAGACGATACGCCCACTGTGACAGCCGTCATAACCAAGAGAAAACCAAATACTTTATAGTAGCTACTTAACGGAACAATATGATGTGAAGTCGTGCCATGTGCCATTGTTTACTCCATTAAATAAAGTAACGGAAAGAGGTAGATCCAAATTAAGTCGACCAAATGCCAAAACAATCCCACACCTTCAACAGCGGTGTAGTAATGCGGGTTAAAATCACCTCGCAAATTGCGGATGAGCACCCAAGTGATCAATATCATTCCAAACAAAACGTGAATTCCGTGTAATCCCGTCATCATAAAGTAGAACGAGAAGTACAGAGCCAAGTTTTCTGATACATGCTCGGCACCTTCACCATGATAATGGAAGAAAGATCCCGGCAACAAACCATCATGAATTTTGTGTGAGTACTCGATGTACTTCACAAACATAAAGATCGCGCCACACAGAATCGTGATGATGAGCTTCAAATTGGCTTTGCTCGGTTGGCCGACTTGAATATCGCGAATCGCCAAGGCCATGGTCAAAGAACTGGTGATCAGCACAATGGTGTTGAGTGATCCCAAACGCCAATCGAGGAATTTCGCACCTTCAGAGAATAGCTCCGGATATCTTTCGTGGAAAAGTGCATAGGCGACAAATAAGCCACCAAACATCAAAATTTCTGTTACGAGAAACAGCCAAACTCCCTGTTTGCTGCTCTCATATTCATGCTCAGCACTGTCGAAGTGATGAGCGTGATGATGCTCGTGCCCTGCCGCTGCTGTATTACCGGTACTCATATGGCCCCGCTGTAATTGTAGGTGTTTTCAAAAAGTTTTCGTGTGGTGGTGGTGATGAAGTTGTCCACTCGAGAGTGGTTGCGCCCCAAGGATTGTCTGGAGCTTTTTCGCCCTTGAGCAATCCGTGAACAATGACTCCAAAGCCAATCAAGAATCCAGTACCAATCATCCAAGATCCGACGGTGGAAATTTGATTTAAGCTCTCGTACTGCGGAAGATAATCGAAATAGCGTCGTGGCATTCCCATCGCACCCAAAATAAATTGCGGAAAGAACGTCACGTTGAAGCCTAAGAAGATAAACAAGAACGACAGTCGTGCCATTGACTCGCTGTACATCTTGCCGAACATTTTCGGAAACCAGTAATAAATTCCACCCATGATCGCCATGAGCGTACCGCCCACCATCACGTAGTGAAAGTGTGCAACGACAAAGTAAGTGTCGTGAAAGTGAACGTCGATAGCTGTCACCGCCAAGATGATTCCAGTCAAACCACCGATGGTAAACAGGAACATAAAGCCAATCGCGTACAACATCGGCGACTGCAATTGAATTTGGCCTTTGTACATAGTGGCAATCCAGTTAAACAACTTGATCGCTGTCGGCACACCCACGAGCATAGTGATGAACGAGAATAAAATTCCGGCAAATTCAGATTGGCCAGCTACAAACAAGTGGTGGCCCCACACAAAGAAGCTCACCGCTGCAATTCCCAAGCTCGAGAATGCAATCGCGCGATAACCAAAAATAGTTTTATGAGAAAACGCGGCAATCAACTCACTGATCACACCCATGGCAGGCAAAATCATGATGTACACAGCTGGATGTGAGTAAAACCAGAAAAAGTGTTGGAACAAGACCGGATCACCGCCCAACTTTGGATCAAAGAAACCAATGCCTAGAGTGCGCTCCATCACCAATAACAACAAGGTAATTGCAAGAACTGGCGTCGCTAAAACTTGAATAATAGCCGTGGAATAAAGAGCCCATACAAAGAGCGGCATTTTCCCCATGGTCATTCCCGGTGCGCGCAGCTTATGCACAGTCACCGTAAAATTTAAACCTGTGAGAATGGAGGAGAACCCCATTACAAATGCCCCAAGCACCATTAAGATAACGCCGCCTTGGGTTTTGATTGAGTAAGGAGTGTAGAAGGTCCAACCCGTATCAACACCATGATAGATCAATGAGAAAAAGGCGATGCCTGCACCAACGATAAGGCAATACCAACTGAGCAAATTTAGCCGCGGGAAAGCCACATCTTTCGCGCCAATATGAAGTGGTAAGACAAAGTTGCCAATAAACGCCGGAATTCCCGGGATAATCACCATGAACACCATAATCGCACCATGGAAAGTCATCATGCGATTGTAGGTGTCGGCCGACACAATTGTTTGTCCTACTTTGAATAATTCAAGCCGAATTCCCAAAGCGAAAATTCCACCGATTAAAAAGAAGATCATCACGGTGATAAAGTACATGATGCCAATGCGTTTATGGTCCAAGGTTGTAAGCCATGACCACAAGCCTGACTTCTCATTCAAATAATTTTTTCCGGGCGCATGGGCGTGTGCAGTTGTTGCCATGGCTTTCCTCCTACTTAACCGACTTGATAAATTCGATGATAGCGCTCAGTTCTTTTTCCTCAAACTGACCAGCAAACGATGGCATCATTTGCGCCTCAAAACCTTTTACAATTTTAGCTTGTGGATTCAAAATCGACTCACGGATGTAATTTTCATCTGCGTTGACTTTACTTCCATCTTTTAGCTCTACCGTGTGACCAAACACTCCGTTTAAGTGCGGCCCAATAATAATTTTGTTTTCAACAGAGTGACATTGAGTACAAGAACGCTCGTTGAAAAGTTTTTTTCCTTGCTCGACTAAGCTCAACTCTTTGCCGCCAGCCACTTGCACAGGACCGCCTGACAACCACGCTTCAAACTCTGGCAACGGAATAGCTTTCACCTTTGACAACATACCAGAGTGAATCGCGCCACAGTATTCAGTGCAGAACACTTGATATGTTCCTGGTTTTTCTGCTTGAAACCACTCCGCCGTGTAACGACCAGGAAGCACGTCCTGCTTAATTCGAAATGCTGGAATGTAATAACTGTGGATCACATCCTCTGAAGTCATGATCAACTTAACTGGCTTGCCCACAGGAACATACAGATCAGTAGATTTTTTCCCAGACTTATAAGTATATGACCAACTCCATTGACGACCAGTGACTTGGATCTCTAGAGCATCTTTCGGCATGGTTCGCATTTGCACGTAAATGTACCAACCCCAACCAAACACCACCATGAAGATAACGAAGGGAATAAAAGACCACAAAAACTCTAAACGTGAATCATGAGTGATATAGGCTGATTTTGCAGTCGCTGATTGGCGCTTATAGCGAATGATAAAATAGATCATTCCACCGATCAGAACGAGAAATCCGATAACACTCACCCACAACATGAACTCATAGAGGCTATTCACCTGTCGTGCGATATCGGTGCCGGCATATGGCATAAAAGTACTTGGCTTCACTGCAACCCTCTCCCCATACTTCGTCGTGTGGTTAACCAGAATGACAATAGAAACGCGGCGAGAAGCACTGCCGTTAAACCAGCTCCTGCACGCATAATATTAAAGGCATAAAAAACATATTTGTTTTGAGCGGGATCAAACTGAAAGCAGAAAAGAATAAAGTTATCAATAATGGTTCCGATTTTTCCCTTGCCGGCATCAACCAAAGCTAAACGCATGGTGCGTGAATCAAACATCACGCCATGAATGTATTTAGAAATTGTTCCATCCGGAGTCACAATGATTGCTGCTGAGGCGTGGGCCCATTGTTTACCCTCTTCGTCCCAGCGATATTTAAATCCAACTTGATCAGCCAAGCTCTGTGTACTTGCCGCAGCTCCCGTCAAAAAATGCCAACCCTCGGCGGCCTCAGGCTTGCCTAGTTCACGCATGTAGTTGGCTTTTTTCTGTTGCGCCAACATCGCGTTTTCTTTTGGATCAAAACTCACTGATATGACTTCGAACTCATTACCTGGAGTCCACGGCATCTCTTTAAATACATCGTTCAACCCATTGAGATGTAAATTGCAGAGACTTGCACAAGAATAATAGACCAACGACAAAACCACTGGGCGACCTTTTTTAAAGTAATCACCAAGGCGCACCACTTGATTGTTTTCATCGCGAAATTGCAAATCCAAATTGAGCTTAGAACCGATCTGCGGAGTGATGCCAATTCCCTGAATCTCACGGGGCATCTCGGTCGCCAATGGAGCCTTCGGCTTTGCAGGATCATAACCATGTCGAGCAGTGTTATAAGCGAGAGCCGGCAGCGTGCTGCTCAGAAGAACTCCCGCTAAAAAAATATTTTTCACCGCTAACACATCTGTTCCTTATTTTTGCTGAGAAACGAAAGCCTTCAATTCATCTGGCTTATCAGCCACTTTATTTTTGGTGATCGTTTGAACGAAGTGCACTAAGGCCCAACGATCAACTTCTGGGAGATGTGCCCAAGGAGCCATGGATGAACCCGGAATGCCCTCAGTAACAACTTTAAAAAGTCCCACTTTTGTTCCGCCCTTTTTCCAGTCACCTTTAACCAAATTGCGCGGAGGTGGATTGAGACTTGTGCCCGCAGGACCATCTCCTTCACCTTTCGGACCGTGACACATTTGACAGTTTTGCTCGAAGAGCTCTTTACCGCGAGCAACCAACTCTTGCGATTCAACCCACGGCTCTTTCACTTTAGAAGGATCAAATGCAGCTGGGGCCGCAGGAGCCGCAGCTTGTTGCTGACCTGCTGGCACTTCAGCCTTCGGCTCACCTTCAACTTGATCGATTTCAATGCCGTGGTGGACTAAACCCACGTAGATAAAAAACAGGACGCTAAAAATCATGACGAAAGCAAAAACTTTCATCCCGCCCCGGTTGTAGTCGCCAATGTTGTACGCCATACGCAAGACTCTTTTCAGTGTTTCTCTGATCAGTGGTTCTTAATATTTTTTAGGGATCATACACCTGCGCCGAACGCGTTGACAAGTTCAACAAACAACTTTGGATCTTCAATATTGAGTGAATGCCCGTGTCCCGCAATTTCTCTGTATTCCCCGCGTTGTAGTTTTTTTGTCACTTCTTGCGAATCTTCCTTCGGCAAGATGGGGTCAACCTCACCATGCACAACAAGAATTGGATGTTCGAGACGTGTCAGATCTTCCATAGCATCAACGTGCTGAAGCGCCGTTGGCACTCCGGTCCAAACCTGCGGATCCACAGCAAAGGCATCGTCCACAATTGTTTGAAAAAATGAGTTATCACGCGAAACATTATGAATCGTTGACGCCATCACGAGTTCACAGAGATGGCGATCTTGGCGCATACCCTCAAAGGCTTGCAGAATTTTTGGATCAAGCTCAAACCGCTTTGGCGCCACAGGATCAAGCAAAACGGCTCGCTCAAATCGGTCAGGAGCTTTTAACATAGATAAGAGTGCAATTAATCCACCAGTTGAATGGCCAATGACATTCACGCGTGCACAGCCTAAGTCTTCCAGCAACTCAATGTACTGATCAGCAAGAGAGCGCATATTAAAATCTGTTAAACTCAAGCCTCGTGAGCTTTTTCCGCACCCGCGCCACTCGGCCAAAATGGCACGGCCTGACAATGATTTGTGTTGTGCTTGTTGTCGCCAAATCTCAAAGGCTGGCTGCCACCAACGATTGGAGGCTAAATTACCATGAATAAAAAGAGCATCGCGCTGCATAACATTGGGCACGATCTCCACATGCATTTCGAATTTGCCTGAACGGTGAAACAACATCGGAGGCCTCCTCAGCCAAACAGGCGCTGTTTAACAGGCTCCGATCAAATGATCACTTTAAATCGATAATGGTATCGCCAGATACAGCCGTGCCCGTTTCGGGATTACCAACAAATTCAATACCACCGCGAATACGCGAATCACGGAGAACAATTTTTTCGACCCATGCAGCCATATATCGCGGAGCCTTGATAATCATTTTGTGTTCCATATTTTGAATATCGAGGCGACTTCCACGAGCTGCTGCTGGCACTGCGTTCCAAAAATTATTGTGATCACCAACCGGAATGTATTCGTCTTTTCCTGCTACGACGAGATTTAAGCTACCTGCGGGCAGATGGGCAACATGCTCCTCCGCAATAAACTTGCGCATTTCACGCACCATTTGAAACACGCCAAATATTTTTTGTGGAAACTCGAAAATGCTCGGCTCAACCACAGGATAGGTGGTGAACACAATATCCCATAAACCGATGTCGTACAGCTGCTCTTCAGTTAAACCAAAATACGGTGGCATTCCATAGTTGCGTTCAACCCATTTGCGAATGAGCTGATCTTGCTCCTTCAAAGGTACAACATAAGGGGCCATAGCAATAATTTGTCGAACTCTTTGCGGGTATTTGTTGGCGAACATAATCGACATGCCGCCACCATAAGATAAGCCAATTAAGTCGACTGGGCCGCTGATATCCAACTCATCCAGCAACAAATTTAAATCGCGAATTTGCTCACGCATGGCGATACCACGAAAATTAATGATATCTTTGTAAGCATTGATGAGTTTGTTGCTGTCGAGCGAATCATTTTGCAAGGTGCGCCCTTGGCCGCGCGCATCGTACAGCAATAAGCCATAATCTTGGTTGTGCAGGCCACTCAACAGAGCTTGCCAATCCTTAGTTGAATGCGTGAGTCCATTTAAAAATACTAACGTTGGTTTGCCCGCAGCTGCCGGTCGATATTCAGTGTAGAGATTGCTCCCAGAAGAAAGTTGAACAAAGCCTCTTTGCCACTCTTGCTCAGCGCTGACATTGAACGATAAGAAAAAGCCTAAACAAAAAATGATCCGTGCTGGGATCCCACAAATCCCACGCTGAGTTAAATTCACAATCCCCCCAAGATGCTTACTCAATTACAGAACTAACCCACCATCTACACTCAAAGTAATGCCATTAATGTAGCTTGCTGTATCACTCGCAAGGAATAAACAGGCGTTTGCAATATCCTCAGTGCTCGCCATGCGACCAACTGGAACTTTGGCAACAATACCGTCCAACACTTCTTTAGGCATAGCTTCCGTCATTTTAGTGGCAACAAAACCGGGCGCTACTGCATTCACTGTAAAGCCCTTGCGCGCCAATTCGCGAGCCCATGTCTTGGTCATACCCACCACGCCGGCTTTCGCCGCAACGTAATTGGTCTGACCAAAATTTCCATAGAGCGCTACAACGCTCGCCATATTGATAATTCGCTTATGCGCACCCGGTGCATTAAAGTGCGGCAATAAATTTTGTGTGACATTAAACAAACCAGTGAGGTTTGTTTGAATAACGGCATCAAAATCATCGCCCGTCATTTTGCTAAATGACTTGTCGCGCGTAATTCCCGCGTTATTCACCAAGATATCCACAGCTCCGGAAACTTGTTTTGCCGCTTCGGCGCAAGATTGACGGTTCGTCACATCAACTTGTTGAAAAAGAACCTTCTCGCCAAATTGAGCAAGCTCCTTACGCGCGCTATCAAGTCCACCTTGTGAATAATCCCAAATGGTGACTTGCGCCCCAGCTAGCAGAAACTGCTTGGAAATATCAAAACCAATTCCTTGCGCGCCACCAGTAACGATTGCGTGCTTACCTTCGAAGAAAAATTTTGTGTTTGTCATAGTTCGATCAGATTTATGTTTGGCGCACAGAGGCAGTCAATGCAAACAGTTCCATTTTGGCGCTTGCGAGTAAACGCGTCATACATTATTCACTTTTATAGCAATCATCTTGTGGAGGTCATGCATGCGCAGAGCAACAATCGCCGGTGCCGGTCTTTATGCCCCAGAACGAGTAATTCCCAATTCATTTTTTGATCAAAAGTACAACAAGGACTTGGATACTTTTCTGCGTCAAAGTCGAAACATTTTTGAGCGTCGCTTTATGGCAGACGACCAAGCGACTTCTGACCTGATTGTGCCCGCAGCACAAGAGGCGATGAAGCAAGCTGGCATCACTGCAAAAGATTTAGATTTAATTATTGTGGCCACTGATACTCCAGATTATTTGTCGCCAGCCACATCTTCCGTTGTTCAACACAAGTTGCAAGCAACACATGCTGGGACTTTCGACATGAACGCGGCTTGCGCTGGTTTTGTGACCGCACTCGATGTTGCGAGCAAGTACATTGCCGCTGATCCGCGCATGCAAAACATTTTAGTCACCGGCGCCTACGGAATGAGTAAATTTTTTGATTGGGATGACTACAAAGTTACTTCCGTTTTTGCAGATGGTGCTGGTGCTGTCATTGTACGCCCATCGGCAGATGACACCGGAATTTTAGCATCGCAGTTTTATGCTGATGGTCAGTATCATGATTATATGGGCATTTACGCCGGCGGCACTCACTTACCAATCAATGGTGATGTGATTGCTCGCAAACAGCATCAATTGCAATTTTGCAAAAAAATTCCAGTCGAAACCAATGGCACTCACTGGCCTCGCCTCACTCATTCAGTGATGGATCGCATTGGTCATCATGTGCGCGATGTGAATCACTTCTTCCTCACCCAAATTAACATTGGTAGCATTCACGAAGCTTTAGATAAATTGGCTGTGCCTCGTGAGAAATCTCATAATGTCATGGACCGCTATGGTTACACTGGCAGTGCTTGCATTCCGATGGCTATTGCTGATGCTGTACGCGCACACAAATTGCGCAAAGGTGACTTGGTGATGATGTTGGGATCTGGTGGTGGCATGGCGATGGCGGCCATGGCTATGACGTGGGGATACGATACGTGAGTGAAGTCATCGAAACGGATTGGTTGAAACAATGGTCTATGTATGCGCCACAATCGGTGGCGCTCAAAGACGCTGATTCGGGACGAGAGTTTACGTACCTTGAGTTTTTCGCTATCGCAAATCGCTTAGCTCTCTATTTTCGCGAACAGTATCAAGTGCGTGCAGGCGACCGAGTTGCTGTGCTTGCTGCCAACGAGATAGAATACTTTTTTATTTTTTACGCTCTTCAACGATTGAGCGCCATCATGGTGCCGATTAATTTTCGTCTCACAGCTCGTGAAGTGACTCATATTTTGAGTAATAGTGAAAGCACACTGTTGATTGCCCAACGAGCTTTCTCTGCTTTGATTGATGACATCTCTGCTGAACACAAACCACCACACGTTTTGTGGTTTGAGGGCCCAGATAGTCTCAAAGAAGTCGTTTATAAATCTTGGGATCAAAAAGCCGATGTACCAATGGCCGCCCAGCTCGATGACGTGTGCATGATTTTATATACGTCAGGAACGACCGGTGCGCCCAAAGGGGCTTTGATCACTCACAAAATGTTATTTTGGAATTCGGTGAACACGTCCTTGCGACTCAATATCAGTCAAAGCGATGTGTGCTTATCGTTTTTGCCATTCTTTCATACCGGTGGTTGGAATGTATTAAACACGCCATTTCTTCACCGTGGTGGAAAAATCATTGTCATGCCAAAGTTTGATGCCGATCGCATTCTTGAACTTTCGCAACAGGAACGAGTGACGATTCTCTTTGGTGTACCGACAATGATGGAAATGATGCGCCAATCGCCGCAGTTTGTTTCTTGTGATTTGAGTTCAGTTCGTTACGCGATTGTGGGCGGTGAGCCCATGCCGATTCCACTGATCCGTATTTGGGAAGAAAAAGGCATTCCCATACGCCAAGGTTTTGGAATGACCGAGTTTGGACCAAATGTCTTTTCGCTCAATGAACAGGATTCGCTACGGAAAATTGGTTCTATTGGGTTTCCTAATTTTTATGTGCAAGCCCGAGTGGTCAATGACCAAGATGAAGAAGTCGCAGCAAATGAGATCGGCGAACTCGTATTAAAAGGTCCAATGTGTACTCCCGGCTATTGGAAAAACGACAAAGCAACCGCTGATACTATTCGCAATGGTTGGCTGCACACCGGAGATCTCGTGCGCAAAGATCAAGATGGTTACTACTTTGTCGTTGGCCGTAAAAAAGATATGTACATTAGCGGCGGCGAAAATGTTTACCCGACAGAAGTTGAACAGTTTTTACGCTCGCACCCCGAAGTCGCTGACGTCGCTATTATCGGTGTACCTGATGCAAAATGGGGTGAAGTAGGTCGCGCCTTTGTCGTCAAAACAGCTGGTGCAAAGATTAATGAAAATCAAGTTTTAGAATTTTGCGCTGGCCGACTGGCCAAATTTAAAACGCCTCGCTACATCACATTCTTAGATGAATTGCCTAAAGGTGACAGCGGCAAAATCTTAAAGAAAAATTTGAAGGAGATGCAGCTGTGAAACTCCTCTTCGCCTTTACTCTTTTAATTATGAGCTTAGGTTGCTCGACAGTTCCAGAACAACGACAGTTCAGCAAAATTGCCAATGGAATGCCAAAGTATGAAGTTTTAGATCGTTTAGGTGAGCCAACTCGAGTTCGCCGCTCACAAGGGCGCGATCGCTGGACATACATTTACCAACATAAAGGCATACAAGTAGAACGGGAAATTCATTTTGTAGAAGGCAAAGTTGTTTACGTGGGTAATCCACCTGCGGCCAAAGTGAGTGCTGAACAAGCGGATGAAGAAAATCGTCGTACCACTGAGGACAATGAGCAATCTCGTGTGCTCAAAAAAGCAGAAAAACGAAATCTCTACGAAAATCTTGAAAAGGACATGAAGGGCAATCCTTCGAAGAAGAAAGTTCCGGATTACAACGAACTCTAATTACTTAATCAACGCCGGTGGGATGTATGCGTCGTCAGGAACTTTTTTAGCTGTTTCACTAGCGGGTGCTCGTGGCTCTTCCGGTGGAGTTGTTCCAAAAACTTGGCGAGTACGAATCTTAGCGCGATCTAATTCAGCACGCAGACCTTGTGCTTTCTCCATATCCTCGAGACTTTGAATTTCAACACGCGGATATTTGCGAACAAAAGCTTCACCTTGATCAGGATATTGATAGCGCAAACGAACTAAATCTTTTTGTAACTTTTCATTCGCCTCAACCATTTGCTTATGCGTTGAAACTAACTGATCAACGATAGGTCGCGCTTTTTCTGGATCGTCAGTATGATTCTTAACTTCGATCAGATGATTGACTTGTGCTTCGAGAGTTTTAAAAAGCGATAGCTCTGCTTGCACCTTGGCGTAGATGGCTCGAAAGTCATCTGCCCAGACTTTTGTCGTTATCATCGCAACGACCAAAATAATATAGCCATGCACAATATGTTTACTCATAAACCGTGTTTTGTTTCCATCGGATTTCAAGAGGGAGAGCTTTAAGGCGGTTGACCACGACTGAAGTCCGTACAGAGCTCAAACCTTTTAATTGCAGGTTTCCTTTTTTAATCGATTTCAGAATCTCTTCCACATCCCAGCCAAGGCGTGAATCGGCTAATGAATCCCTGAGTTCGTTACGCAAGTCTTTGCCATCCAAGCCAGAGATATACAGATCGTAAGTGATGCCACCATTATCAACTGTGGGGCGGCTGGCAAATTCCGTGATATTTAATATTGGCGCCACTTCTGGTGCCGGAGTTGGCTCAGCTGGCATTAAGTCTTGAAATTCTTGTGGAGCGACGGCAGCTACCACTTCTGCTTCTGGTTGTGGCATTAATTCCGCAGCAGCTCCTAGATCAAAGTCCGACTGGCCAACAAATGTTTGAGTGTTCAACACTTGGCGTGAAGCTGTTGTTTCCTCTGGCATCGCGGCAGTGACCTGACTAGTTGGCGCGAAAGACGGCGGCTGATCCAGGCTCACATTGCCGTCCATATCAACCACGCTGACTGATTTGCAATGAGTGCAAACCACCATACCAAAGTCTGCATTGAGCGAATTTCCGCAACTTGGACACTGTACCATGTCTGCCGTATCGGCGGATTCCAATAAATAAAAGAGGGGTCCACCGTAACCTTGGCGTAGGCGGATGGCGCAAATGTTGCTCTAGGTCTCTGATATGAAAACAGGAAGTTTTAAAACCCAACGGCTTGGACGTTTTTGTAAATTGCTCATGATCATGACCATTATGGGCACTCTTATTGGTTGCGCAGACCCTATTTTTTGGCTGCTGGTGACACGCAAATCGCCCGAGGACAAACCATCTTCCACTACTCGCAGCACAGTTTTTGATCCCTTTACGCCGCTATTTACAGCTATGACGACGGCCATGTTGTTGCCGATTCTTCTCCCATTCGAATTGATTCGGCAACTTAACCCGGATGTTCGCTGCGATAATCGAAAAAGAAATTTCGAGCAAATGTCAGGCCTAAAAGAAGAACCGCTTACAGAAATGGAATTTTCAGTCAAACGTCAGCGTGTTGTTCGCAAAGACTGCAGCGGCAATATTACTTCTGACAAAGAAGAAGTTGTGAGCACAACTGGGGTGCAAAGATCATTGCGGCCAGAAGTTGTACCCACCACCATTCAGAGATATGAGCTGTTCTTGTCGACAACTTGTGCTTACACGAGCGGTGATATTCCTAAGCAAATGGATAATTCTTTGGTTGGCGAATTGACGCAAATTTCGGCTTCGGCACCGGATGGTCGCCTAGTTGTGCGTTTTTCATTGGAAAGCGCTCTCAATCGCTTTGCGCTCAAAGAAGGTAACAACCGCGTTTTCTATCGATACACAACCAATCCACCGTGCACGACAACTGCTGACAACAAAACAAATTGCCCAGCTCCACAAACAATTATTGCCGGCGTGTTCCCAATTTATGCGCGCATCGCTAACACTGAAGTATTGCCAACGACAACTGTGCAAGAAACGAACTGCTCTAAGAAGTAGTTCGCTCTTAAAATCGTTTTTTCTGTTTTTTATCTAACTTGCGGCGATCTGCACGATTTAACTTTGGCCCGTCATCTCCACCAGATCCTTGATTAAAGGTCATTCGTTGACGCTGACCCATTTCTCGCTGTGCGCGAGCCATATCTTGCGATATCTGACTTGCCGCTGGCGCGCCTGATGAAAACACTCCCGCAGATTCCGAACTTTCTGCTCCGGCGTACACAAAATTGTCTTCATCCAAGGTTCGACGTTGCTCACGCATTGCCGCTTCTGCCTGCTCGGGTGCGACGATTTGAATTTTCACAACTTTTTCAATAGTGTCAGAGCGAATCGAAGCATTCACTTGCTCAAAAGCCATGAACGCTTCTTTTTTGTATTCAACCAGAGGATCCTTCTGGGCAAATCCGCGCAAGTTAATGCCTTCTTTCAAATGATCAATCTTGCCCAAATGCTCTTTCCATCTCTGATCGATAGATTGCAACATGATCATTTTCAAAATTGGCCCGAAGTGTTCACCCAAACGGCGACGTTGCGACTCATAAAGCGCTTTGACTTCTGTCTTCACCGCTTCAGTGAGAGCATCAGCATCGCGGCGTTGAACATCATTAAATTCCAAACGGAAACCAAACTGTGCAGCTAAAGCCGTATTTAGACCTTCTAAATCCCAATCTTCTTTGCGGCCATCCACTGGAGCAAAAGTATCTAATAATTGTGAAGTAACTTCAGCCAGCATATCAAGAGCCACAGGTTCGACATCTTGGCCTTCCAAAATTTGTCGGCGCATGCGGTAAATCACTGTGCGCTGTTGGTTCATCACATCATCATATTCAAGCAAGTGCTTACGCATATCGAAGTTATGACCTTCAACTTTGCGTTGCGCGCCTTCAATTGCCCGCGTCACCATGCCGGCCGTGATCGGCTCATCATCCGGAACATTCAAACGGTTCATAATCGCTTGAATGCGCTCGCCATTAAAAATACGCATAAGGTTATCTTCAAGAGATAAATAAAATCGCGATTCTCCTGGATCACCTTGTCGACCAGAACGACCTCGTAATTGATTATCGATACGTCGAGATTCGTGGCGTTCAGTACCAACAATGTACAAACCACCAGCGGCAATCACTTCTTGTTTCTCTTTTTCACATTGAATTTTAAAATTAGTTAACGCTTGTGTGTACTCAGGAGACGTTTCATCAGCGTGCAGATCGCGCGCCATAACTTCAGGGTTACCACCAAGAACAATATCCGTTCCACGACCAGCCATGTTGGTCGCAATCGTAATTGCTCCTTTACGACCAGCTTGCGCGATAATATCAGCTTCGCGCTCGTGATGTTTTGCGTTCAACACATTGTGTGGAATTCCTTCGCGCTTTAAAAAACTGCTCAGCAATTCTGATTTTTCGATACTCACGGTACCAACAAGAGCTGGCTGGCCTTTTTCTTGGCGTGAAATAATATCTTTGTGAATGGCTTGAAACTTAGCCTTCTCAGTTTTGTAAACAACGTCTTCTAAGTCTTTTCGTTGTGCTGGTCTGTTTGTTGGAATCACATGCACATCGAGATTATAGATTTTTTTAAATTCAACAGCCTCAGTATCAGCAGTTCCCGTCATTCCCGCTAATTTATTGTACATGCGGAAATAGTTTTGGAATGTGATGGTTGCCAAAGTTTGGTTTTCATTTTTCACCGGAACTTTTTCTTTGGCTTCAATCGCTTGGTGCAAACCATCGCTCCAACGACGTCCTGGCATTAAACGACCAGTAAATTCATCAACGATAATGATTTCGTCATCTTTCACCATGTACTCAACATCTTTACGGTACAAATGGTGAGCTTTTAAGCCTTGATACACATGGTGCAAGATTTCAATGTGTTGTGGATCATACAAATTATCAATATTGAGTAAGCTCTCGACCTTGGCATTGCCATCTTCCGTTAACGAAGCTGTGCGCGTCTTCTCTTCCATCGTGAAGTGCACATCTTTTTGTAAATGTGGAATAATTGAATTCACGGTGTAGTATTTGTCCGTGGATTCTTCAGCTGGTCCAGAAATAATCAACGGTGTACGCGCCTCATCGATAAGGATAGAGTCACACTCATCCACAATCGCATAATTGAGCGGCCGTTGAACATAGTCGGCTAAATCAAACTTCATGTTGTCGCGCAAATAATCGAAACCAAACTCATTGTTTGTGCCGTAAGTGATGTCTGAACCGTAAGAAACTTGCCGCTCCTTATCCGTGAGTTCGTGCACAATTATGCCGACACTCAAACCTAACCACTTATAGAGACGACCCATCCATTCGGCGTCCCGCTTTGCCAAGTAATCGTTAACGGTCACAACGTGAACACCTTGGCCCGACAAGGCATTCAAATAAACTGGTAAAGTTGCAACAAGTGTCTTTCCTTCACCGGTTTTCATTTCAGAAATACCACCGCGATGTAAAACAATTCCACCAATCATTTGCACATCGTAATGGCGCATGCCCATCACGCGGCGAGAAGCTTCACGACAAACCGCAAAGGCCTCCGGCAATAAATCATCGAGAGTTTGACCGTTGGCTAAGCGTTGTTTGAATTCTGGAGTTTTGGCTTTGAGCTGATCATCGCTCAGTGATTTGAGTTGGTTCTCGAACGAGTTAATCTGCTGAATGATCGGCTGCAGCCGCTTCATTTCTCGCTCGTGCTTTGTGCCGAATACTTTTTGCAGAACCTTCATGACCATGAACACTTGCCTCTGTGCTTTAGTGGAAATTTAGCGTCTAAGCCCTTTAAGATGCACCATTCCTGGCCAAACCGCAAATACCTCATCCGAGGAAACGGTATACCTCTTGTCCCAAACTGCTGAGAGCGAGACGACGGCCTTTGTCGACAATCATCTCTAAGCTCATCAATTCACGATAGAGTTGCATATCAATGGGTACAATTTCTCGACCTGTGGAAGCACCTAGGCGCTTGATGTAAGTTCGTTGTCGATCGGTGAGCTTTTCAATCAGTGGTGGTTGTTCAGAAAGTGCGCGAAACCAGTCGCCACCTTCAATTTTTTGCGCTGTTCGCGGCAATTTCTTGGGATTAATTGTGTAAATCTGACAATTGAGCGTATTTCCATCACAAAATGCCTCAGTGGGACGACGAATGTACAAACTCTTTTCTGGTTGAATGACATTAAAACCATGAAATTCGTCTAGGATACGCCACAATGTGTCGGATGCGGCGATTTCGAATAAAGTGCCCGGAATTTGATCAGATCCTTCAGCTGTGACAACAGGAAACCCAACTTGCAGCCGATAGGCTGTGCCTGAAATCTGCGCTGGACGACTAGAACTAACAGCTTCTGCGATTTTGTTAAAATGAACCATGCCTTCCGACAAAGAACCGTAAGCAAACAGAAATCGGCTGTCCGTCATTTATCCCCCTCAAGATTTATGAGCGGAGAGTGGTACCAAAAAATGCTCGTTGGGGCAATTGAGAGGTTACTCATTCACGCCGCAGGATTCCATGTCCACTCGGCAATTTCATATTGACATCCAATCTAGTCAGTTTGTCAGCCCGGAAAGCCGCTTGTATTATGGTTTACAGCCCTCTCCACATTGGCTATGAATTCTCTCTTGACGGCATTGAGTTGAAGCAACGAAAGGACAAAGCGTGAGTCGCGACGATTACATGACATTTATGGGTTATCAATGGCTCCTTCCAGAAGATGACCAGCTCACCATCGGAATCAATGATGAAGGTTTAGAAGAAATCTCTGAGATTCAAAAAGTGTTGCTTCCAGCTGAAGGCGACAAAGTAAAAGCTGACGAAATTTTTTGTGAAATTGAAACTGATGAAGGCCCTTTAAATATTTATAGCCCAGTTGATGGCAAAGTTTCTGAAGTTAATTCAAGTGTTCTGGAATCTCCTGAACTGATTATGGAAGATCCATACGGAGACGGTTGGTTGGTGCGCATTGAAATGAATGATCCTGAAGACATTCATGGTGTGAATACTGATGATGATGCCGATGACGAAGAAGATGATGATGACGAATATGATGATGAGGATGCGGAAGACGAAGAATAGCATTTTTGCTTCTAAGCATATGTTATGAGCGCAACGCATTTTCCACTTTCTTCTGAAGAAATTTTTCGTGCTGCGCTCGATCATTCATCCGACAGTGTTGTTATTGTCGATTGCAACTTTAAAATTCTTTACTTCAATCCCACATTTTTAAAAGACGTTCTTCGACATCGTCAGCGCACCCCTCGCCTTGGAATGACGATCCTCGAACTATTTGGTCCAAGTGATTTTGAAATAAGCCAACCGTATTACAAAAGGGCCTTTAACGGTGAAACTTGCCAACTCAGTTACACACAACCCGTCGGCGATGACTTTTTTTATTTTGAAGTAAATTTCTGCCCTTTGAAGAGAGGGGATCTGATCTACGGCGTCTCCATTATGACGAAAGATGTGACCCCAAGCCACAAGCTCCAACTCTCACTCTCTGAAGAGAAAAGAAAATTAGATATTATCAGTGAACATATTGGCGATGTGATTTGGATGACTAATGCTGAAAAAGACAAATTACTGTTTATCAGTAAGGCTTACGAAAAGGTTTTCGGATTATCTGTGGAAAGTCACATGAGCAATCCGAAACAATTTATGGAAGTTATCCATAAAGATGATTTGCCTCGCGTCCAAGAAGCTATTTTCCAACAGCCCCATGGCAACTTCTCCGAAATTTATCGCATCATTACTCCTCAAAAAGAACTCAAATGGATTCATGATCGTGCTTTCCCAGTACGGGATAATAACGATCAATTGATCAGCATTGTTGGGATTGCCTCTGATATCACCCAATCAAAACGGCAGGAAGAACTTATTCAGGATCAACAAGCGAAGATTTTTAGCACTGCCAAATTTTCTGCACTGGGTGAAATGGCCGGAGGAATCGCGCACGAAATCAACAATCCCCTTGCGGTTATCCACAGTAAGGCTGATCAATTGCGACGCCGTTCTGAACGCGGAGATCTCACTCCGGAAGCGATGCAGTCGGGACTCAAAATGATCGAACAAACGTGTCAACGCATTGTGAAAATCATTAAAGGTTTGCGTGCGTTTTCGCGCAATGCAGAGAAAGACCCGTTCGAAAATGTTTCTCTACAAAATGTTATCAACGACACTTTAGAGTTATGTCGCGAACGATTCCGCAGTGGTGGCGTGGAAGTTTGCGCGCCTTCAGACCTAACACACACAATCGAATGCCGACCGACGCAAATTCAGCAAGTACTACTCAATTTGTTCAACAATGCTTATGATGCTGTTGCTACCAAATCAGAAAATTGGATTGAGATCAGTGTCGCAGATCAAGGCCCTAACATTCAAATTCGAGTAACAGACTCCGGCCGTGGAATTCCCGCAGACATCGTACAAAAAATGATGCAGCCATTTTTCACCACAAAAGAAATTGGCATTGGCACAGGTTTAGGCCTCAGTATTTCTCGAGGTATTATCGAAGACCACCAAGGGCAACTGTACTTTGATTCCGCAGCACCCAATACAAGCTTTGTGATTGAATTGCCGAAACGCCAAGCGAAGTGATTAACCGGCAGTTTTTTTGTCGTCGGCCGGAGCTTCTTGAGGGGTTCCACCGAGTTTTTGATCTAAGAATTTTTCACCGTTGAAAGAGACTAAGCGTGGCTCTTCGTCCATGGCGGTGACCAAATGAACTGGTCGTCCCCAAATTTTATGAACGTTGCGCAGAGTTTCTGTCATATAATCAGGTTGCAAATCGATGCCCTCGTACAAATGAGTGAGCAACAATTCACCGCGATTTTCAAAATTTGCATCTTCAACGCGAATAATCGGCTGGCCGTAGTTCGTTAATTGAAATAACAATTTCTTTTTGATCAACGGGAAATCGCGTGTGTTGATTTCATAGCGATTAGTTCGCTTATTAAATTGATAAACAAAGAATTTATTTTCTACACAAAATTCTTCAGTCAAAAACGTATCAATAAAAGTAACGTCATTATATGTTTTGCGCACTTCAAAGATTTTTTGGCGACCTAGCCCTGACTGCTTATCCCAATTTTTCTTTGCCACCAAGTCATCGCAAGTTTCCCAGTCCTTACCGAATTGTCCTTTGTTCCAACGCTCTTCAATATTGCGAAACAATTCAATTCCCACTTTGTAAGGATTAAAACCATTCGGAGACATGGCCGTAGTGCCACTGTGATGATCGGCGTAGTCGATCACTTCACTGTCATTCAAAATATTTTTAGTCATCATGGTGGTGTGCCAGTAAGAAGCCCAGCCTTCATTCATGATTTTAGTCATACCTTGCGGCGAGAAATAATACGCCTCTTCGCGGATAATTGACAAAATGTCCTGTTGCCATGCTTTGAGAGGAGCGTATTGCATTAAGAAATTCAAAACATCTCGCTGCGGCTCAGACGGAAACTTGGATTTGCGCTCTTCTTTTTCACGCAGTTTCTCACGTTGCTCTTTCACAAACTCAGGTGGGTTGATGTAGTCAGACATGTAATCTTTGTTGACCTTCAACAAGTAGCTATCACTTGGTTTCTTTTCGCCAGTGTTTTGCTCTCCCAATGGAGATTTAACATAAGGCGCATAGCGATCCACCAAGTTATCCAAACTCAGGCAACAATCGATAAAACTCTCAACTTCATCAACACCATATCGATCCATATAACGACGGATGCGCGTGGCATGGTTGGCCATCTCATCCATCATTTTACGATTGGTATGTGAGAACCACTGATTGTTTTTAAAGAAATCACAGTGACCATAAACGTGAGCCATGACCAACTTTTGATCAACCAACATGTTGCCTTCCAACAGATAGGCGTAACAAGGATCCGTGTTGATCACGAGTTCATAAATTTTTGAGAGTCCATACTCATAGCTTTTTGAGAGATGCTCATATTCCATACCAAAACGCCAGTGTGGATAACGCACAGGGAATCCACCGTATGCGGCGATTTGGTTCATTTGCTTATATGTGATCAATTCAAAAATTGTTTCAAAACAGTCTAAGCCGTAAGACTCTGCTACTTTACAAATGTACGTTCGGGCTCTTTCTAGTTCGGGGGTGAGATTAGCCATTAACTCACTTTCCTTTCCCTAAAAAGTCTTTAATCGACTGAATGATCTTATCACGGTTTTCAATACGACTCATGATCAACGTTTGGTCATTGGTAAATTCTTTTTCCAAATCTTTTAAAAACTGGCCGCTACCGTACTTACTTTCAACTTGGCCATACCCAAACATGTTCACACGTGGAATAAAAAATTCTTTTAACATACGAATACATAATCTCGTATCTTCACCACTCCAGTTATCACCATCACTAAAATGAAATGGGTAAATATTCCATTCTGCTGGAGAGTATTCTTCTTCAATAAGTTGCTGACAAAGCTTGTAAGCTGACGAGATTAAAGTTCCGCCAGATTCTGATGTTGAAAAAAATGTTTTCTCGTCCACTTCCTTGGCTGCCGCATCATGAATAATAAAGCGTGTCTCTAAGCCTTTGTAATGGCGCTTCAACCAAGTATTAATCCAAAAACTTTCTAAGCGGACGATTTCTTTCTGCTCTTCGCCCATAGAACCAGAAACATCCATCATATATATAACTACGGCTGACGTTTGTGGTTGGACCACTTGCTTGAATGAACGATAGCGGAAATCATTGCGGATAGGCACAACAACCGGATTTTTAGGATCGTAAGTGCCCATTGAGATTGAGCGTTGAAGAGCTCGTTTGTAAGAGCTCTTGAAATGGCGAAGTCCCTCTGGACCTACTGGAGCTAACCCAGAATATTTAGTTTTAGTTGCATCGAGTTTTTTCGAACCCTTGGGTTGAATGTTCGGCAAGCCCAGCTCTTCACCCAAAATGTCGGCCAGCTCTTCCATGGAAATTTCAACTTCCATAACATGCTGGCCAGGCTGATCACCAGCCTGCCCTTGTCCAGATTGATCACTTGGATCGCCGACAGCATCGCCTTGCTTGCCATCACCTTGCCCGACGCCACCTTGTTGTTTTGGACCATATCTGAAATGTGGAATATCAATAGAAGGCACAGGGATCTTAACAAACTCGTTTTCGCGTTTGCCGATCATTTCTCCGTGACTCACATATTTTTTAAAATTCTCTTTAATGCGGCCACGGACAATGTCTTTAAATCTGCTGTGATCTTCTAAGATGCTCATTTATTTTTAACATCCCCTCGCGCAAAGATACTTGCGACGTAGTGGAGAACGTCTGTTGCAGAAATCTCATCGTAACCAAACTCTTTGATCAAACGAGTTTTAACGATTTCAATTTTCTCTTGAGTATCTTTGTCAGTGACGGAAGAAACCAAAGACGTCAACTTGATAGAGTCTTTTTGATCTTCAAACAATTTCAACTCTAAAGCTTTATGCAAACGCTCATTGGTTTTGTAATCAAACTTTTTGCCCTCAAGAGCCAAGGCACCGATGTAGTTCATGATCTCACGACGGAAATCATCTTTGCGCGATTCAGGAATCTCGATCTTATCTTCGATCGAGCGCATCAGCCGCTCATCTGGTTCCTCATCCTGACCAGTAAATTGGTTGCGAACTTTTTGACGTTGGGTGTACGCCTTGACGTTATCAATATAGTTCGCGCACAAGCGTTGCAAAGCACCTTCATCAGCACTAATCGCTCGTTGGACTTCTGACTTGATAATCTCTTCGTACTCTTGCTTCACAACGCCCAAGAGTTCACGGAAATCCGCTTTCAATTCTTCATTGGCAATGAGCGAGTGATGGCGCAATCCACCCTCTAACTCATTCAATACCATAAATGGATTGACTGAACCTTTGTTGCCCTGTTGAGCCATAACCAGCGCGTTCGAAAGTTTATCTTGGATGTAGCGTGGAGAAATTCCATCCATACCTTCGCGATTCGCCTCTTTGCGCAACTCTTTAATATTGTCTTCGGTGTAGTTCGGTAAACTGCGACCATCATACAATTTCAATTTTTGTAAACGTGTGAGGTTAGCTTTCTTTGGTTTTTCCAAGCGACTCAAGATCGCCCACATAGCGGCCATCTCAATTGTGTGTGGAGCGATACTCACACCACGCAATTTGCGTGAGTTAAAATCTTTTTTGTAGATCTTAATCTCATCTTTCCACTTTGTTATGTATGGAATGTCGATTTTAACAGTACGATCACGCAAAGCTTCCATGAACTCGTTATCTTGCAAACGACGATATTCAGGTTCGTTGGTGTGACCGATAATCACTTCATCAATATATGTTTGCGCGAATTTTTTTGGTTTCACGCGATGTTCTTGTGAAGCACCTAATAGATCATACAAGAACGCAACATCGAGCTTTAAAACTTCCACAAATTCAATCATTCCGCGGTTAGCGATATTGAACTCACCGTCAAAATTGAACGCACGTGGATCTGAATCTGATCCATACTCGGCAATTTTGCGGTAATTGATATCGCCCGTCAGTTCGGTGGAATCTTGGTTTTTTTCATCCTTCGGTTGGAATGTTCCAATCCCGATGCGATCCGCTTCAGAGAGAATTAATCTCTTCACGCGTACGTGCGACAACACACGAGTGATGTCACCACCATAACGCTCCATCAGTTGACGGAAGATAAATCGGCTTGCTGGTGACAACTCACCCTCAACGTTGATGCGGAACTCACCTTTGCTACCACGGTTTAACTCATCAATAATTTTTGGTCGCAAATCTTCTGGCAACAACAGCAGCGGTTCTTCGTGCATTGGGCTAGTAAAGGCTTTGGTGTCTTTTCCAAGCAAACCATCTAATTCGCCCTTTTCATCGATCCACTCGAATGTGTACAGAGCGCCTTCATCAGTTTTGGCATATTGTTCAAGACCACGCTTGAGCAATCGGCAAATTGTTGATTTTGCGCTACCGACTGGTCCGTGGAGTAAGATCACGCGTTTTTCAGTTCCGTAACCAAGTGCTGCTGATCGCAACACACTGACTAATTTCATCAGCGGGATATCGGCTCCGAACACCGCATCTTTGCCGTCATTATCTAAATCGTCGAAGAACTTGTAATGGATGATTTTCTTTTTCACATCCATAAATTCTTCGGTGCCTTTGCCCATAATCATGTCATACATGCGTTGGAAGGCGTTGCGAGTAACTCCCGGATTCGCTTTCACGAGGCTGAGGTACTCATCGAACGTGCCTGTCCAATTGAGACTGTGATAAGTTTTGTTTCCTTCCCATTCTTGCAGCAGAGATTTTAAGTTGAAGGATCCCGATGAATTAGACATGCACCTCTCCTTGTCTCGAAAAAGAGAAAGACTTTGAGTCTGACTCTCTCTATGTAATTATGCCGAAGTCGCTAAGAAACAGCAATGCAATGTCATAAACGGGCCAGCTGTTATAATGGAAGGACTTGGTACCCTTTTGGCGCCTCTAGCCGAAACACTTCGCTTGGATCCTGGACCTTTGGCTGTTTGTCGGTAATCGATATTTGCAAATCGAATTGGGGCGATTTGACCACAATCACACGCTGCGTATCTTCGCGTAGCAGCCAATTCATCACCAAATCTTCTTTAG